>Ga0307514_10004217_pt1 | contig 13311 bp, 19 predicted proteins | sample 16_EM_MG_FD_203088 | JGI IMG/M metagenome (GOLD analysis project Ga0307514, IMG submission 203088) | Populus trichocarpa ectomycorrhiza microbial communities from riparian zone in the Pacific Northwest, United States - 16_EM | ecosystem: Host-associated > Plants > Roots > Unclassified | place... | reverse complement strand
AACCCTGACGGATTCATGAGAGGATGAGCAGCCGTGGGAATAATATTTTTTACTCAGTGTCTGATCCAGCCAATAGCATCCTCCGGTATTCACAGCAATTTCTTGCCTCTATCATCTGCTTTTCGACGCGGCGCGATGTCGATCCTCCTGCGCGGTCGAGCCGGCAAGGTTCTTGTCGCACGAAGGTACTTGGCGACTCATGCACCGCTCAAGGAGAAAGACTGTACTTCTATTACCCCACCGTATCATGTTCTTCAAGAGAAGCTCGCGCTGGTTCGCAAACTCTTGGACAACCGACCGTTGACTCTGGCGGAAAAGATTTTATACAGTCACCTGGCTGACCCCGAAAAGACGGTCAGTGGCGGGGGACTCAAGCGTGGAGAGACGTATCTTCTTCTGCATCCACAGGTGCGTCCCGTCTACCCCTGCTACTCATATCCTGACCTCGGGCGATTGGTAGAGAGTTGCCATGCAAGATGCGAGTGCACAGTACGCGTTCTCTTTATGTTTCCCGGAAATCCATCAACTGACCAGTTGGATCTTGTTCAGAATGGCTCTGTAAGCCTCCACCACGATGTAAATGCCGTATTGATTCATTGACCAGAATCCAGGTTGCAGTTCATGAGTGCTGGCCTTTCACGATGTGCTGTACCTGTCAGTATACACTGCGACCACCTGATCCAGGCATCAAGTGGTGCTCAAGCCGACCTCGAGGTGACCGCATTCTACTGTGCCTTGTGGATCGCCTCTGATCCGCGAGAATAGAGCGCTATTGCCTCCAACAAGGAGGTTTTTGACTTTCTAGAGAGCGCGGCTAAGAAGTACGGAATTGAGTTCTGGAAGCCTGGATCCGGTATCATTCACCAGATCGTCCTGGAAAACTACGCTGCCCCTGGGATGTTGATGTATGTGCCTGCATCTCCCCTTGATGTTGCAGTGAAGTCATCCATTTTTTAGGCTCGGGACTGACTCGCATACACCTAACGCTTCCGGTTTGGGCATGTTGGCCATTGGGGTTGGCGGAGCGGACGCCGTTGATGCTATGACTGGGACCCCTTGGGAGCTCAAGGCTCCGAGGGTCGTTGGTGTGTGCTCATGTAGTGAGGTTCTGCCGTTTCTCACCATGATCACCGCGTAGGAATTAAACTAACCGGTGATCTGAGTGGGTGGGCCACAACCAAAGATTTGATTCTATATCTCGCCGGGAAGCTGACAGTAAAGGTGAGAGAGAGGCTTGTGATCCGAATGAAAACACATGACCTTATCGCCTCCCAGGGTGGAACTGGACGCATCCTCGAATACTTCGGTCCTGGGGTTTTCAAACAATCGTGTACCGGTAAGTTAGAAGCCTTGAACGAGTCCAGCATACTTAGGCCCGTATTTTAGGCCTCGCAACAATCTCTAACATGGGCGCGGAAGTCGGCGCTACTACGTCAACATTCCCATATACCTCGAACATGCGCGCGTATCTACATGCCACAGGACGTGCCCCTGTTGCCCACGCGGCGGACCAGGCGGCCGCGAACGGATTTTTGGCGGCAGATGAAGGTGCCGAATACGACGAAGTCATCGAAATTGTAATCCTCTATTTTTTTTTGCGGCTGCACCTTTGGTTAACGGTTTATCAGGACCTTTCCAAAGTGGAGCCCACGATCAACGGCCCGTTCACGCCTGACTTGGCTACACCCGTTTCTAAATTTGCCTCTTTCGTTAAAGAGAATGGATGGAGCGACGAATTATCCGCTGGTCTCATTGGCTCCTGCACGAACAGTTCCTATGAAGACATGGTGATTTGGTCTTGTCCAGCACACTGGAGCACCGTTGACTTTTTGACAGACACGTGTCGCGAACTTGGCTCAACAAGCGAAGGAAGTCGGGTTGAAGATGCAGGTCTCAAACTCGGCATTCTAGTTGTCATTTTGCGATTCTGATTTTGTTTCTAGGTCCCCTTCCTCTGCACACCAGGTTCAGAGCAGATCAGGGCAACGATTGAGCGAGACAAGGTTACTGAACTTCTTGAGGAAACCGGCGCCACGGTGTTGGCCAACGCATGTGGTCCGTGTATCGGACAGGTATATGAAATGTCCTTGCGATATCATCCATAATTGCTAACCGTCATCTAGTGGAAGCGCGAGGACAAGAAGGGAGAAGAGAATGGCAAGTTTCTATCATACCCGCTTGATGATGTACTGAACTCCTTCGTAGCCATCCTCACTTCCTTCAACCGGAACTTCCGCTCTAGGAATGATGGAAACGTCAAGACCATGAACTTCTTGGCCTCCCCTACGATCGTCACCGCCATGAGTTATGCTGGAAAGCTTTCCTTCAACCCTATGACGGATCCCCTCGTGACACCATCGGGAGAACTTTTCAAGTTTCAGCCACCAGCCGGAAAGGACTTGCCATCGGCAGGGTTTACTCCGGGTGATGTGACCTATTACCCCAAACCGATGCCGGAACCTCAACCAGAGACTGAGATTGTGATCCGACCTGACTCGGAGCGTTTGGAAATCCTTCAGCCTTTTGAAAGTTACTTTGGCTCTCACAATGCCCGAGGGCTTGAGTTACCCCCGCTAAAGGTTCTGATGCGGGTGAGGGGAAAGTGCACGACCGATCATATCTCCGCTGCTGTGAGACGACTTTCTTTGTCTGTCTGTGGAAACTTGCTTATCGGTGCCATTTTTTTCTAGGGAAAATGGCTAAAATACAAAGGACACATCACGAACATCTCTGAGAACCTCCGTAAGCTAGGTTTCTCGATTCTTCTCGTTCGCATCTGACTATCTCCTTCCAGTGATCACTGTATGTGCTGACAATTCTATCTACCTAACGAATCCTATTCTAACTTGGACCAAGGCCACCAATGACGAGGGTGGAGACATGAACGTTGCCTTCGATCACGACCACGATACATCTCAGTCCGACAAAGATACCATCCCTGGTGTTGCGAAACGATTCAAAGCTAGGGGACAACCGTGGGGATTGGTCGTTGACGAAAATTACGGCGAAGGTAGCGCACGTGAACACGCGGCTCTGCAGCCAAGGTTTTATGGTACGTATCCTCGTGGCTTGGGAGGTCCCTTGCTGATACCTCTACGTAGGGTGTGCGATGATTGTAGCTCGATCTTTCGCACGGATTCATGAAACCAACCTCAAAGTGAGAATAGACCGCCAAAAATCTTTACTTCTCAACGTACTGACGATGGGATAGAAACAAGGGGTTTTGCCCTTATGGTTTGCGGACACCTCGGACTACTCGAGGATTGGATCAGGAGACACCGTCGAGACCATTGGCCTAGAGGGTCTTCTCAATGGTGACCATAACAGCCCTGTTCGCTTGAAGGTTACCAAACGCTCTGGAGAAAGCTTTGAGATTCCCACAAAACACACCATGTCCGCCGACCAGCTTAACTGGTTACGGGCTGGATCCGCTTTGAACCACATCCGTTCAAAGCTCCAGTAAGCAGGGGACTGGACCGAGTACTACTGATCATCTATATGCTGGTGATGTATGTACGAGATGCTATTATATACGGTTTATGATACCCATTCATGAGGGAGGGTTAGGATTGGGGGACCCCACAAAGCGTCCGACCTAAATTGCACAATTCCTTGACGCGCTGGCTATTGTTATCCGTGCGGGTCTTTCTCAGCGACTCAAGTGCGGCCTCTGCGATCATGAGTACCGACCCCGGCATCCCTGCGAGATGGGCGACTTTAAGTCCGTGGCTATCGCGATTGACACCGGGCTTGAGCTTATACGAGTAACTAAAATACCCATCCTATTATGAAGGAATGTTGGTCAGCGCGTGCCGAGGTTGGAGACGAAGACGAAAGAGTGAATCACGTCGGTCTCGTCCACGCCAGTGCAATAGAAACTAGTGTTCCCGAAGGAGTTTGTTGCAGGGTCGTCGGCGGATTGGCCTAGCATGTCCGCGAGCTCGTGGAAATGTGTGGCGAATAGCGCCCTGCACTGAACGACTGAGCTGAGGTGGTGAACCGTCGAAAACGCGATCGCTAAACCGTCCTCGGGTGTGGTGCCACGTCCGACCTCGTCCATAATCACCTTACAAAAAAAACGTAAACACGTCGATCTTCGGTACCCCACCCCTAACCACAGAAGCAAAGCGAAAAAGAACGGTGACTTACCAAACTTCTCGGCGTGGCGTGTTTAAGAATTCCAGCGGTTTCAAGCATTTCCACCATAAACGTGCTCCGGTCTCGGAACAGATCGTCCTTGGCACCGATCCTGGAGAATAATCGATCTATGATACCGATCGTGGCCCTGTCCGCTGGGACGAACGAACCGGTTTGCGCGAGTATCGCTATCAATGCGGTTTGTCGAAGCAGAGTGGACTTTCCGGCCATGTTTGGACCGGTGATGACGTGTAGGCTGGATCCCGGACGGAGGTGGACGCTGTTTGGAGTGAAGACGCGGCCGGATGTCAAGAGTCCGAGTTCTACGGCGGGATGTCGACCGTTGACTACATCGTAAGACGAGCTGAAAAGTAGGGGAGGGGCGGTGTCAATAACGTCTTCTCGGTCGAGTGGATTGATTGCACACACTCATCCGTCATGGTGGGCCGACAAAAATTCATTTCTGCTGCGAGGTTGGCAAAACCCAGAGTAACATCCAGTTCATCCATGACCCTTGCATTCTGCCTGATGTCTTCGACATGGGTTGTGACCTGACGACCTTGAGATTTAAGGAGATAAGCGTCAGAGGAAAGTGCAAACCTCGTCTCTTAAGGTTTCAAAAGCCTTTTTCTCGGCTGCCGTAATAGCGAAGGATGTTTCGACGATCTGCTGACCAAGTGCGGCCCATTTCTGCAGATGAAATCAGTAAAAAAATGAATTGGACCCTCGAGGGTCGGACATACAGGGTGAAAATAGGTTCTGGTTGAGCCAGTCTGTGTCAGATGCACAAATTCTGGGTATTCTGCAAGTGTGGGACCATCGCGCTTGGCACGGGATATGTGAACAAACATCCCCTGACTTGCAGAAGATCGCAATGTCAAAGAAGAAACACCTGGGACGTCTCAACGAGGCAATCGCACAGGAGGGGCACGGCTGACGTACCATAATTGTTTCCTAGCTCGCGTTGTAGAGTTTCCTTCTGTTTGAGCAGTTTTTTCATGGTTTTGTGGAGACTTGCGAGTTCCTCCGAAAATCTTACCCGACATTAGTACCAACTTCAGTCGATCTTATGAAATACCCACTCTGGGCGAATCATCCACTTGGCCGCTCCATAAGTTATGCTTATCTCGACAGCAGGTGAATCGGGATTGGGTGTCGCCTCTTCCCCTTCTTCAGTCTCGAGTTCGGGCTCAGAGTCCGCAGATAAATCTGTCCTGCTCAGCGATGCGGCAATGCGCACCGAAAGTTCTGCCAGATTCTTCATCCTCCCCAACAACGTATCGACAGATGACCACCCATCCACTTCGAGTTGACCACGTTCCTTCAGCTCTTGTTCGCGCTCCAAGGTGAGGCATTTTCTGATAGAAATCCAGGTCATGATCGAAGAATTAAGAGAGGAAAGATCACTAGGGAGTCCTCGGCCAAGCAGAAACCGCTGAAGTACCCTGGTGGGGTCTTCTGCACTCGATAAGAGCTGCCTAATGTCATCACGGACGTGTGGGCGTGCAACGAAGAATGCGACCAATGATTGTCGGAAGCTAATTTCATCAAGCCGTGTGGAAGGGGAACCTTATGTCGACATCGTCAGCGAAGGCGATGAAAGTAATGTCATGGTAGAACATACATAACCACCTTGCTAACAAACGGGTCCCACTGGGAGTGACTGTACGTTTGATGACGCTGAGAAGGCTACCAGTGGTCCCACCCTCTCTCATGCTCTCCCGAATCTCAAGCCCCTTGACAGTATGCGAGTCGATTCCCATCCTCCCCTCGTTGAACTCTCTGTTGGGTTGAGTCAGCTTAGGCATGGACTCGAGCAAATGCTCATGGAGGAACGTGGTGAGTAGTTTTACTGCTGTGCTTTCGTTTTGACTGAGAGCTGAGGTCGAGGGCTCAAGGCCTTCGGGTGGTACAGATGGTGTCACTTGTTCAATAGTTTTCGGCGTGACGAGAGAAAGGGCGATCCCCTCTTGAACCATAACCTCGAGTGCGGTGGAGAGGTGAGTATCGTTTGCTGCGTCCTTGTCCATGACCACTTCTCGAGGGGCGATGCGGATTAGCTCATCCCTGAGGTTCTCGACGGTGCACTCCTTCGTGAAGAACTCGCCAGTCGACACATCGATCCACGACAGCCCAACGTTCTGTGCCATGCTCTCGAGTGACCCTAAAATCCCAAACGAGAGTAGGTAATTATTCTCGTCTGCGTTCAAGAATGGTTCGTCGATGAGCGTCCCAGGGGTAATGATTCGAACAACTCTACGATCGAAACCGCCTTTGGGTCCTTTGAGAGGTTCCCTGAGGAACTCTTCACACATGGCTACGCATCGCTTGTTCTTCTCTACCAGAACCTTCAGGTATTTGTCGAGATGCAGGATAGGGAAACCACACATGGGAACCCGTTGGCCACCCCAACTCTTGCCGGCGAGCTTAATATTAAGTAGTTGGGAGACCTCTGCTGCTTGATCGAAGTATGACTGACAGTGACGGTGAGATGGACGGCAAATGACAAGTGGTATAAAGCATACCTCGTAAAATTGGCCAACCCTTGTCAAGAGGATGCAATGAGGAAACTTGGCCAGGTTCTCTAGAATCTCAGCGGCCAAAACGCTCCTGGGTTTTTCTTGAGTTATTCAGGCGAATGTCACGTCAGAGGGTACAGTCGGTCTACCTGGCACAATGCCCTCTTTGGCTACACCAACCTCGGAACGGTTACGCTTCCTCCGTTTGGAGGATATCTTTTTCTCGTTCGTTGTGCCTTCAGCAGGGGCTCGAAGTTCGTCCACGACCTCTTTCAACGGCAGACGGAGATGAAATATATTCCAGATCACAATTAGACGTGGCTATATGCATCGAATCGAAATGGCGCACTGGATCTACGCCGGGTGGACTTCTTGATACCCAGACCACCATCGAATGGTTCCAAGGGTACAGGGAAAGTTCCATCAGCCAGCAACCTTGCCTTAGGCAATTCTGAGAGTTTCTTCTTTGTTCTGACCGCCGGGGAGGCTGCTTTGCGCGTAGCAAAAGACCGATTGATACCCAGAGGTCGAGGAGAACAAGACGAGAGCCTAGATAATGCCACGAAGCGAAGGACCATGCATTCAAAGGAGAGAGTTGCAGAGGACGCGGTTGTGGCTGAAATGAGGGGAGCGCGGGTGCGTGACGACGGAGTTTGAAAGTCACTTCCCAACTCGTCCGCCTGCTTTTGCCTAGAACGTAGTCGACCAGGACAACCAAACGCCGACGACGCGCTCTCTCCCTCTCCGTGCAACCACAAGCCGAACAAAATACAAAAAATGTCTTTCGCAGCCGGAAAGCGAAGGGGAAACAAGGTTAGGAAGGGTGTACAGTTCACCGTCATGGTGGTCGGTCAGTTGGCGCATTAACACGTTCCATGTCCATCGTGGCTTGACCTCCAGTACTCCCGTCTTACAGGTGCTTCTGGTACCGGGCGTACAACATTCGTGAACACCCTCTGCGAATCGGACGTACTCGCCCACAAACAGTCGGATAGTCCTGAAACAGCCCACATCGAGGAGGGCATCAGGATCAAGCCCGTCAACGTCGGTTCGTACTGTTTCGCGTTTTTCGTACTTCTAATGCTAAGGAATTGCTATAGAACTCGAAGAGGAGGGTGTTCGTATTGCCCTCACCATCGTCGACACGCCGGGTTTCGGTGACAATATCGACAACGAATTCGCGTAAGTGTGGTGACTACCTCGGAACCAGATCCCGCCTAAGCCAATTGTAGTTTTCAAGAGATCATGGGTCACCTTGAACGCCAATATGACGACGTTTTGGCCGAAGAGTCGCGTATCAAGCGTAACCCGAGGTTTAGGGATGACCGTGTTCACTGCTTGCTCTACTTCATCCCCCCAACTGGTCACTCGTACGTCCATGGCTAACGCCAGACACGCCAGATACTGACGCTCGCACTGGCAGCTTGAGGGAAATGGACATTGAGCTGATGCGTCGTTTGTCACCGCGTGTGAACGTCATCCCCGTAATTGGCAAGGCGGACTCTTTGACGCCCAGCGAGCTTAAAGCCTTCAAGAAAAGGGTATGTCCCGTGTTCCTGGCCGTGGATTAAGGCTCACGCCTTGCTGCAGATCATGGAGGATATTGACCACTTCGACATCCCCGTCTACAACTTCCCGTATGATGTTGAGGAAGATGACGAAGATACCATCCAGGACAACAGCGAGTTGAGGGTACGTAGCGACGAGTATGGGTGTTTTGTGTTCTTCGGATATTCATCCCCTCGCCCAGTCTTTAATGCCGTTCGCTATCGTCGGCTCAGAGGAGGAAGTCGAGATTGATGGCGAACCAGTTCGAGCCAGGATCTACCCTTGGGGTATCGCCGAGGTAGATAATCCCAAGCACTCGGACTTCCCAAGCTTGAGAAGGGCCCTCCTGAAGTATGTTGTTTTACTTTACCTCCTGAGTTCTCTGTCATAATGGTTGGGAACTAGCACGCACCTGGCCGATCTCAAGGCGCTGACGCACGACGTTCTCTACGAGACTTACCGTACCGAGAAGCTGTCCCGCACCGTCAATAATGATACCCAGTACGTGCTTTTTTTCCGGTCTCGATACTTGACTCATCTGTTGTCTGTCAGCGACTCCTCCATTTTGCCCGAGGAACTCGCTACCCAGAGTGTGCGCCTCAAGGAAGAACAACTTCGTAGGGAGGAAGAGAAGGTACGTGGTGCCGAATGATATTCGAGAGAGAGTGATGCGCTTACATGACGTCATCAAAAGCTTCGTGAGATCGAGCTCAGGGTCCAAAGGGAAATTCACGAAAAGAGGCAAGAGCTCCTTGCCAAGGAGGAATCCCTCAGGTATGGCTGTTTCATTCGGATAGGTCGTGACGAGCGACGCTAATGCTTGATGCGGCAGAAACTTGGAGAGCCGTCTTGCTTCCCAGGGTCCAGGCGGAGATTACGCATGAGGACACCATGCAAGCGTGATATACCCCGGAAATCGATTCGCGTGTTTGATTCCAAAAGTTCCGCTCTTTCGTTCTTGTTTCTTTCTCGTGTCACGATATTCTATGTGTGGGTGCTACCTGTTCAGATACTTTTGGGATGGAGATCAGACATATCACCAAGATGGGTGATGGTTGCCCTCCACTCCCTCGACAACTTGATTCTACGACCCTTAAACCGACGCTCGTTTATTCCGGCCGTACTGATACCACTGATGAGAATGGTATCTGCGGCTCACCTACAAATATGATTCATTCTTTAGCGTAATAAATTTGAGATTTTCTGTCGGAACGGACGAGGAGGTCACCATCCGACCTTTCCCATAACCGGTGGTTCTATCCCACTACGAACCAATCCGCTGCCCTGTCCCTCGTTCGTTACCTTTGTCTGTTGTTGATTGAGGCGATTTGCTCGCTATTATTCCGCTTTCGAGACTGGCTCGCCACTTTTACCGCCCCGACCCCGCCTCCACTCACCCAAAAGCGGCGAAAAACCGAGGTCCTCCTCGTCCTGTCCATAACCACCGTATGGAGCTCGAGCTCGAACCACGGCCACTATCGATGACAAGGGATTCGGGTTGGGACGAAGATGGTCAGTTAAGTTCGCCTCAGCAAACATATTATTCCCACCGGAGGAGATCACTTGCTGTCCCCGTCCCGCCTCCAGGTCCCCCTCCAACCCAACCGATACCGAACGTGCCCCCCTACGGCCTGTCTAAGAGTTCGACACCTCCACCTGACTACGAGGCTTCTAGGTCGTCGACGGTATATATCCCAAGCCTCAACGGCGCAGGCCACGCCCACGATTCATACCAAAGACCCGCGACCTCGTCCCACTTGCCTCTCTATTCACAATCTAACACGCCCCCGACCTACAGATCATCTTCTCACCAGTCACCCCATTCCACTTCACCTTTCAGTTTGTCCGACTCTCCCCCGCGGTCACAGCTTCGACCCGCCATGGACCCGCCTCACCAAGAGATTGTCCCCGACCGGCTCAGGTTATCCCCCACCAACGAACGTTCTGAGCGACGACCGTCGTCTCGAAGGGCTCTTACGCGTGCACTTGAGCTCGCTCGCGAAGCCGTCCGCCTGGACTCGACGAATGATGATCCCTACGCCGCGGTCGTCGCGTATGGCAGGAGCGTAGCTCTCCTCAGCGAAGTCATGGAAAGAGTGATGCGGGGGGAAGAAAGTACTGAATCTCACAGAAGAAGGAATGGCAGGCGTCGTAGCGTTGTTGCCCAAGAGGAGGAAGTCAGGCGACTGAGGTCGATTGTGCGTCATTCTAAAACTGGCTACTTTTTTTGCTAGGCTACTGACGTGTTTTTTTGTCCTAGCATGATACTTATGCTGAACGCATGAATATCCTGAGCCTGATTTACAGCATCCCTGTAGATCCTCAACTAACAACTTCGATGAACTTCGCATCTGCTTCCATGCGGCCGTCTTCGCCCGAAACTTCAGCCTCCGAGGTTTCGGATTATCCATCACGCCCTACTTCTTCGATGGAAGGCCATCGTGGAGATTCGCAACAGGCTACCCCTCAATACATGACCCTGAATGGGCATCACGAAATTGAAGACGGTGTCGAGGCTATTGGTACTGCTATGTTCGGCATCGATCATGGTTACGGCTCTGGCCACACTCCTCAAAATTCAATTTCCTCAACCATCTCGTCGACGTCCACCCTTGCGCCGTCCGTGGCACACCCCTACGGTAGCACGCAGACCAATGATTTTGGAGAGATGAACGGAACCCTTGTTGGAAGTCGGGCACGCACGTCTACACTCCCGGCTATACGGAGCTATAGCGCGACAGCTCCACATCGTTCCCGCGCTTCCTCCGCGCTTCCTCCGGCAGCCCCACCACCAACTAATTCATTACCTCCTGCCCCAACCTCCGAGCCTCCATCGACAATCCAGACGATCCCAGAACTGCCGGAACCCGCAGTAAGGCAGACCGTTAGCGCACTTGGCCACAGGAGAACTGGTTCTGGGACAAAGCTCGGGACGCTAGGAGAAGAGGTTGAACGGCGGGAGGAAAATGCGAGGAAACAGTCCGAGGTCGAACAGGAGCCACCACTGAGACGACCTCGGTCAAAGAGCGTGCTGTCTACTCAGAGACAGTACAATGATTCCCAACCTCTCCCCCCACTCCCCCCCTCTGAGAATCACACATCGGCTACACCACGGTTTAGCAGACATCCAGAACAGCAACCTGGGCCTCCCTCTCCTGAATCACCGAACTTCGTAACTCCGAGAGCGAGGGGTGATTCAAGCGTATCTGTGCGTTCAGACACGAGTTCGATTGGGTCCGTGACTTCGACATTGATCAATACCTCACCCTTGATGGGAACCATCTCCCAGAGGCGAAACAAGTCATCAGCTCCGCCTTCCCTCACTGGCTCCCCCTCTGAGGCCCAAATGTCAGCCTCAATCCCAAGCGCGGGTCGGCTCACTGTTTCGGGGGTCCCCAATAACACCGTCCATATGCTCAGCCTGGGCCGTAGCCGCGCCGCGTCTCAACCAGGTCGTCGACCTACCAATTCTGGCAGCTATCCCATCAGTTCGACAATGCAAATACAAACGGCTAACGGTCCTGGAGTGAGGAAAGTATCAATACCTTCCAAGCTGGGCCCCCACGCTCAGATGAGCATCTCGATAAACGCGGTCTTGAACCCTCCACACACGGTAACTGCAGCTTCTATGCTCGTTCCTCCTCCCCCGATTCCCCCGGGACATCTCCCGTCGACGCCCGCTTCCCCTCTCCCCCCTGCACCTCCAATAGAGCCCTTACGGCAACCTTACCACATGATGAACCTGTTACGACAGACGATGATATCGAAGTCCGGTGGTTATGTAACACGTCGGCTACACGTGCCTTGCGAAGTCTGGTCGCAGGGAGGTGCGAAACTTGCGAACATTCCCGAAAAGGTCCGGGTCGTCGAGGTGTTACTCTCTGCCTTGGAAGAGACTCAGAATTGCAGCGTTGATATCTTTGGTGCGGGAAACGTCAGCAGCGGAATGGTTCTCGGTATTGGGAGCATTGGGAAGAAGGAAGGAGAAATCTGGAGTTCAAAGCTGGAGGAGTTCTCCGGTGTGTGCGATGGTGTCGTGGCGAATTTTGGGAAGAAGTTGGCCGTTGGAGAGGGGTTCGTAACGAAAAAGAGCGGTGGAGTAAGTGCTACACTTTCTCTTGTGCGGTTGTAGGTCTCATCATTCGCCTAGATCAACTCATGGGGAGGAAAACTCACGCGACGGTTGGATAAGCTGACTGCAGGCAAGAAGTGGGTCATCCCTTTCGTTCCTTCGTGCTTGAGGTGCTGATATATATGGTTGCCCAGTTTGGACTCGCCCGCCATCTACGTTCAGATGCTCTCGAAGCTGTTCCTCCAGACGCAACTGTTGGACGAACACACGAAGGCTATATCCTCGGTGCCGGTAGCTCCTGCCTACGCCGCCTTCCCACCAGAATTACGGGCCTCGCTGGAAGCGAAACTCCGACGGGCGTCCGAGTTCTTTGCTAGGGTTGTGCTGACGTTTGTAGTCAGGGACTTGTCCATGCTTCTCGACAAATATCTGAAGAAATGCGAGAAATGGCTTGCCGAATGACAGCTTCATCGAGAGAGGGCGAACGCAGTGGCCACTAATCATTGACGAGAGGTGGAACTGCACTTTGCACTAACCCAACCCTTACTCATCCCATCCCCAGCGTCCATAATTCCCTTCCCCATTCCCGCTCATCCCTCATGGTCTCCCCCCTTGTCGATCTCGCTGTCCGCCGCTTTGTGTGCAATCAATTTCCCTCCTGTTACCGCTGTGTCAACTTTGTTTTCTCTGTGCGTGGATGGATGTTCATGGTTTGTTCGAGTCTCAACTTGATGAACCGTTGTAATTTATGTGCTCTCAAGCTTTCACTTTCATGGGATCCTTAGATCGTGTTTTTTCCTCTCTCCCTCACGCTCCTTCACACGTTCGCCTAGATACGCGGCCCGCGTTCTCCTGTACCGGCACCTTTCTCCCTCCGTCTATACCGTTCCTCCGTTCATTGTTCGTTTGGTATGCTGTGTGCGTTTTTCCCTTCATCTTCACGTACGCAGCGCTTGGCGTTCTTTCCTTTTCGTTCTGGGGATAGGACAACTCTCGTCCGCGTTTTCCCTTTCACGTTTTTTTCGTGCATCTGAA
>Ga0307514_10004216_pt1 | contig 13313 bp, 15 predicted proteins | sample 16_EM_MG_FD_203088 | JGI IMG/M metagenome (GOLD analysis project Ga0307514, IMG submission 203088) | Populus trichocarpa ectomycorrhiza microbial communities from riparian zone in the Pacific Northwest, United States - 16_EM | ecosystem: Host-associated > Plants > Roots > Unclassified | place... | reverse complement strand
ATGCTGGGCCTGCAGGTCAAGAGCACGTTTGTTTCCGAGCGCGAGAACGTGGACGAGGACATCTGCACGCTGGGCAGCGGGCCGACGGCCGTGGAAGTGGACCTGATGCAGCCGCTGGACCCGGACAAGAAGCCTGCCGTGCACACCACGCCGCTGAACCACGTGGGCCTGTGGGTGGACGACCTGCCCAAGGCGGTCGAATGGATGACGGCCAACGGCGTGCGTTTTGCGCCCGGCGGCATCCGCGCTGGCGCGGCGGGTCACGACATCTGCTTCATCCATCCCAAGGCCAATGACGAGTTCCCGCTCTCGGGCGAAGGCGTGCTGATCGAGCTGGTGCAGGCGCCGGCCGACGTGATCGCGGCATTGGGCTGATCCGGGTAATCCCGAGGATCGTGTACCGTCGAGGTCATGTTGACGAGACCGCAAGCCGTTTGGCGCCAGGACCTGAGCGCACCGCCCCTGCCGTATGACCAGTACCGCCACTGGCGCGAGGCCGGCCCGCTGCTGTGGAGCGAAGCCTGGTTCGACGGCGCCTGGCTGGTCACCCGTTACGCCGACTGCGAAGCGCTGCTGCGCGACACGGCCCGCTTCTCGGCCCGCCGCACCGGCGGCTGGGTCACGCAGCAGGCCAGCGAGCGAGGCGAACTGAGCGAGTTCCAGCGACTGTTCGCGCGCGCCATGCTGTTCGTGGACGCGCCCGACCACGGCCGCCTGCGCCAGCTGATGCAACCGGGCTTCACGCCGGCGGCCATGCGCGGGCTGCGCAGCGAGATCGAAATCTTTGTCGCACAGGCGCTGGACCAGGCCGATGCGGCAGCCGCTGTGGGCCAGTCCTCCGACCTGATCGCGCTGCTGGCCCGCCCGCTGCCGGCCCGCGTAATGGCGCTGCTGCTGGGCCTGTCCGACGAAGACCCGGAACTCTTCAGCGTGGCCTCGTCCGACGACCTGGCCGCCTTCATCGGCGCGGCCCAGCCGAGCGAGCTGCAGGCCCGCCGCGCTCAGCGCGCGATGCTGCGGCTGGCGCGCGGCTTCGAAGCCGTGTTGAGCGCACGCCAGCAGACACCGGACCGACCGGTGGCCGACCTGCTGGACCGCCTGCTGCAAGGTCAGGCCGAGGGTCGCATCACCAGCGATGCCGAACTGCTGGCGCAATGCGTGATGCTGCTGTTCGCCGGCCACGAGACCACACGCCACCTGATCGGCAGCCTGGTGCAGACGCTGGCCGGCGACCCGCTGCGCTGGCGCATGCTGCGTGAGCAGCCTGACCTGATTCCACGCGCGGTGCGCGAGGTGCTGCGGCTGGAAACCCCGGTGCAATACACCGGCCGCCGCGCGGTGGCCGATGTGCCGTGGCATGGCCAGACCATCCGCCGCGGCGAGCTCGTGCTGGCGATGATCGGCTGCGCGAATCGCGACGAAGCCCGTTTCAGCGAGGCCGAGCAGTTGGACCTGGCGCGCCAGCAGGGCGCGTCGCTGGCGTTTGGCACCGGCCCGCACGTCTGCATTGGCGCGGCGCTCACGCAGATGGAAGCCGAGGTGGTGTTGCAGCAGATGTTGCAGCGCTGGCCCGAGCCGCCGCAGTTGCTGGCCGCGCAGCCCGACTGGATTCCCGATGCGCTGTACCGCGGCCTGCGCAGCCTGCCGGTGATGCCGGCACGGCATGCACATGCCCCATCGGTGCTGCAGATGCAGGGCTGAGCAGCTGTCATTGTTTGGCGCATCAGCTCATGTGCTGAGCCATCGTCAATCGGAGGGGGGAAACGTCCTCCAGGCTGAGGGGACTGCCTGTCAGGCCTGACAGGTCCGGCCGTGCGCGCTGTCACCTATGCTGGGTCCAGGAAGTTGCGCTGCAAGGCGCCTGCCCTTTGATGGCCAGCCCTTGTGATCCTTGCTCTTCGGACCGAGAGGCTGAGCATCTCTCGAAGAGCTCAAAAACATCACGTTGGGTCGACGGTGCCTGGATCAGAACGGGCGGTGCAAGCGACGGCGGGTCAAGCGATGGTTTCGACGGCGCAGGTCGACGCGCTGGTCCGTGGCGCCTATCGCCCGCATCGCGACTTGCCCGCGGTATTGAGCGGCCTGGCCTGCGCCTTGATGGCGCAGCTGCCGGTGCAGCATGGCAGCCTGGAAGTCAGCGGTGTGGGCCGGCTGAGCTTTCACGGCGAACCGGCGGGTGGCATCGGCACCCGCTGGCACGACGCGGCCTGGGAGCAGGGCTGGCTGCCGCTGGAAGGTCATCCGCAGCCGGCGACCGGCGTGCAGACCGCGTTCACCGCTCACTACGCCGGCATGCCGATCGGCGAGCTCACGCTGGGCTGGCATGCGCAGGCCGAGGGTGGTGCGCAGCATGCCGATGGGGTGGCGCATTTTGCCAAGCGCTGCGCCTACCTGGCGCACCGCTACCGGGTGCAGGCCTGGTCGCGCCGGCAGCTGCGCCGGGCCAGCCTGCTGGTGGGCATCAGCCAGCCGCTGCACGCGCTGGAATGCTTCATCGAACGCGCGGCGGGCAGTGACCTGCCGGTGTTGCTGCACGGCGAGTTCGGCACCGAGAAGGCCTGGGCGGCCGCGGCCATCCATGTGGGCAGCCGGCGCAGTGCCGGGCCGGTGGTCGAGGTACATTGCGCAGACCCTGCAGGCGAGCCGGCCCAGTGGCTGGCCAGCGCCCAGGGCGGCACGCTGTTCCTGAACGGCATTGACGAGCTGAGCCCGCGGCTGCAGACCCAGCTGCACCGCCACCTGCAACACCTTTGCCCGACCCACCTTGGCGAGGCCACCGAGGCCAACGGCGCTCGCATCATCGCCTCGGCCACCGCGGACCTGTCGCGGCTGGGCGCCGAAGCCGGGTTCTCCAGGGCCTTGCTGGCCGAACTGGACTTCCTTGGTGCCGAACTGCCGCCGCTGCGCGTGCGCGAGGACGACATGGAGGCGCTGATCAGCGCCACGCTGGAGCGCCATGGTTTCTCCGCGCCCCAGCGTTGCAGCGCCGAGCTGCTGCAGGCCTGCCGCGGCTACGACTGGCCGGAAAACGTCTCCGAACTGGAGCGCACCATTGCCCGCCTCGCGGTGATGACGGACAGTCCGGCCATTGGCCATGCCGAGGTGCTGCAGCATGCGCCCTGGTTGACGGGCGGCCACCGCTCGGTGGTGCCGGTGGGACCGGTGGAACCGACCGCAGCGCAGCCGGCGCAGGCTGGCAGCCAGCCGGCCGCAGCTGCCTTGCGGCCGTCGCCTGCCACTGCCAGTTCACGGCCCACTGCCGCTCCGCGCACGGCGGCGCAGTGGGTGCAGGTGGTGCTGGAGCGCCAGACCCGGGTGCTGGACACGGTGCATGCCGGCCTGCGGCGCGCGCTGGTGTTCCTTGCCGAGCACCATGCCGAGCCGATTGCACTGGGCGAGCTGGCCGAGCAGGCCCATGTCAGCGCCTCGCACCTGAGCTACCTGTTTCGCAGCACGCTGGGCCTGAGCTTCAAGTCCTTCCTGCTGAGCATCCGCATCCATGTGGCGCAGCAGTTGCTGCTGCTGGAGCCGCAGCTGCGCATCACCGAGGTGGCGCTGCGCGCCGGCTTTGCCGACCTCAGCCACTTCGAGCGCTGCTTTCGCCGCGCCATTGGCCAGAGCGCCCGCGAACATCGGCGGGCGCATCTGGGCGCGGCGTGACCGGTGGCGCTATTCCGCTGCGATGGCGTTGCTCAGCTGGAAGGTCCACGTCTGCGCGGAGGCGTCGATGCAGGTGACATTGGTGAAGGACCGCTGGCTGGAACTGATGTCGTAGACGCCTTGCTGCTCCGGGGGATCCTGCCCATCCACGGTCTGGCCGCCACCGCATTTCAGGACCGGCCCGTCGACGCTGCCTTCGGCGCCGTAGACGATCAGCGTGCCGAGGCCGGCGACCTTGATGGAGACGTTGCTCAGAGAGTTGGACATGGGGAAACCTTTCGATGGCAACGCGGCGCGAACACAGGCCCGGCCTGGCGCCGCTGGGCAGGCCGGGAGGGCCAGGGGGCCCGGGAGGATCAACTTGCGGGCTGGACCGTTTCAGCGCCTCGGCGTGCCGGACGTGATGCGCAGCACGGCGGTGGGCTGGTCGTGCGGCATGCCGGGTGGCAGCACCGAGACGCTGAGCACCACGTCGCCCGCGCTTTCGCTTGGTCCGGTGGTGATCAGCTCAACGTCGCGCTGCGTGGTCGAGCCGGTCAGCGCGGCGGGGCCTTGAACCGACCAGCTGACGCTGATGTCCGACAGCGGCGGGGACGTGCTCACGGCATAGCGCTGGCGGCCATTGGCCTGCAGCTGCGTGGGCGCGGGTGCGCCGCCAGCACCGGTGATGGCGGTGGCATACACGGTCAGCGGGATCAGCGCGTGAGCTTGCGCGCCACCTGTCAGCACGGTCACGGCAAGGCCATCGGCCCCTTCGACCGCGCTGGGCTGCACCCCTTGTGCCGTGACCGTGGTGTCCTGGGCTGCAAGCGAGACGTTGGCGCCCCCGGTCCAGAAAACCTGGGCGTCATCCGCCGAGGGCTGGACCGCTGCAGCGAAGCCTGCCGTTTGCCCGACCGGAATGCTGCTGATCGGCAAGCCGCCTTGCGCTCCCATGATCTGGACGGCCAGGGGGCTCAGCTGCCGGCTGGCCCGCCAGTTGCCGCCGGCGAAAGCCAGTGCCACCGTCACCTCGGCGTTGTTGCTCGCGCTGTTGGCAACCAAGCTGACCACCGGGCCGCTGGCGTCGCCCATGATCTGCAGGTCGGCGCCGACCGACCATTGCCAGTCGCCGGCCTGCGCTGGCACGACGCCGGCCGGCAGTGTGCAGGCGCTCAGCACCCGGGTTTCGCCGACGCCGATGCAACTGCTCTCGGAGCCCGTGCTGCCGCTTGTGTCGTCGGCCACCGGAGGCGCCAGCGCCAGCACGAGTTCGAACACGGTGAGGGCAATGCTGGCCACCGCAGGCGTGCCCTGGCCTTGGGGCGTGAAGGTGGCGGTCAGCATGGTGGCGCCGGGCTGCTGTGATCGCTGCTGGGAGATCAGTGTCAGCTGCGCGGTGTTGTTCGTACCGGTGATGAGCAGGGACGAAAGATCACCCGTCAGCGTCCACAGGATGCTGCCGGGTCCGTTCGGCAGGTTGAGCAAGCTGTAAGTGGCCTGCGCAAACGGCGCGAGGGCGGTGCAGGGCGCGTTGCCACTGAGGTCGGTGATGTTCATCTGGAGCTCCCATCTCACCACTGCACTTCCACAGTGATGATGCAATGTGGCGGGTAGGGCGTGACCACGTTCCAGGTCTGGGCCAACCCCAGGGCCATGCTCGGGCTGTAGGCCAGCACATGGCTCAGGTTGTGAGAGGCACCGACGAAATTCGGGAACAGGGCCGGGTTGTTGTTCAGGTCCGCGCCGGTGATGTTGAAGTCGCCGGCAATGATGATCACGTCGTTGGCGCCCGTGGCAGCCAGATCGGCCTGGAACTGGTCCGAGTTCTGGAAGAACTCGAAAGCCGGGTACATGCCGGGTCCGGCGAATGGATTGGCGCCGAGCCCGATGGTGGCCCAGCTCGCGGCGAGCCAGTTGGCCTGCAACTCGGCATGCCAGGTGTAGAAATAAACGGTATGCGCCACGGGCGGCATGCCGGCTGTCAACGTGAACTGCTTGCGCACCGGCGCGCGGATGTTGCGGGCCGCCTGGCGCAGGTTGTTCATCGGGCCCAGGCCGATCGGCAGCCCGGTGATGTAGGTCTCCACCCCGTTGGGCGCCGGCATCGCCACCGGTGCCAGCGAGATGCGGGCAGCCGCCGCAGCCGGCGCCAGCGCGCCGGGGCCGGCAGTGTCCCAGGCCACCAGGTAGGCACGGTTGATGCCCACGGCGAAAGGCTGGCCAGGCCCCAGTTCACGCACGTGGTCCAGCGGCACGGCAAAGGTGGCAAACGGCGGGGCACCGCCTGTCAGCCGCGCCCGTATCGTGCCGGCCGGCGCCAGCGCGACCTGGGCTTCCTGGATGGCCACCAGTTCGACTGGCGGCGCCGTGCCATTGGTCATGTTGACCGCGGCCGCCAACTGGGCGCCGCGGCCGGCCGCTTCACCGCTTGAATTCCAGGTCGCTAGACGCAGGCTGGGCATGATGGTGCTTTCTGGGAAATCAGTTGAACCTGTGCTCCACGAGGTAGGTGGGCACTTTGAAGCGCTTGAACGGTGGGTACATGGTGTCGTAGCGCCCCTCCCACGGCGGCGCCGATTCGTAGTGCAGAAACTTCCGGTCCTTGCGAGGCGGCAATGTGAGCCAGGCTTGCTGTTCGAGCGTCAGCGAATCGTTGCCCCAGTTTTCCAGGAAGCTGGCGAGGGCCTCGCAGACGCTTCTGATTCTTTCGATCAAGGGTGACCAATTCCTGTTCAGGTCGCTGAAAATGTTGGTCCGCTTTTGGGCAACATTCGAATAAAACTCGTCCTCCCGTTGGACGGCAATCTTGAAGAAGTATCCCCAGATGGCTGGCAGCTGCCTGACGTGGGACGCCACTGTGCTGGTGAATTCATTTGACGGCGGGTCGCCGAACGTGTCCTTGATCACCGATACCAGTGCCGCCTTGAACCAGAGCCCGGTCAAGTCCTTCATGGAGCTGTGATATTCCAGCCAACTCGTGTCGCTGCCCGGCAGTTCCGATGTTTCCTGCTCGGGGTTGTCGAATGAAAGCACCTGGGTGGACTGTTTTTCGAAGGCTTGGTATTGAAGCTTGAGTTGATAGGGCTCGCTGAGGGCGCCCAGCGCGCCGGTCAAGGTCTTGCTCACCATCACATACAGCAAACCCATGTTGCGTGCCTTATCGAGGGTCCACTCCGATTTATCCACATCGGTGGCGCCGACGCCGGAAATGGCGTCGCCCATCCAGGTGAACACCTCCCATATCAGTCGGCGCCAGAACCAGGTGTCGAAGTCTCTTTGAATCTTCGCGTCCGAGACATCGGGCGGAATGGGCTGGGTGAAAAGCGCATTGTGCCGGTCGCGGGCCTGGCGAGTCTTGCTGATCGAGTAGAGGAAGTAGCCGGCCAGTGTCATCGGCACATTGGCTTGAGAGGAATAGCCGCGGCCCCAGTCCTTTTCGCTTCTGCACAGAATGGTGTCGCAGACAAAAGGGTCCCATTTGTCGTTGGCATTGCGTGCCAGGCGGGCTTTCGCGGCAGCAATGTTGATGCCGTCATCGACATTTTCGGGTGATATCTGCGGCACCACCTTCTCCCACGGGCTCATCTTGTATTTCAGCTCACTGCTTGCGTCGCTTGATGGCAGCAGTTTATTTTCTGTCGCGTAGGCATTGGAGAGCAATTCAAGCTTGCTCCTGATGTCCTCACGCCAGCTTCCGAGTGTGATGTATTTGATGTCTTCCTGCTGGATGTCAACCGATTCTGACAGCAGCTTGCCGAGATCGATTTTGAATGCATGGGCATCTGCCGGGTCGGCAAAGACCAGCGGCTCGGTGACGAGTTCAAGCACGTTGCCGGAGTCGGATTCGATCAACCATTTGCCAAATCCATTGATCACCAAACTCATCACTTTCACGTGAGTGAACGCGAACACTGGGTTGTCGTGGGAGCAGAATTCGATTTCGAAGCCATACGTGTTGTTCGGCATTTGTTCTGCCCCACGCACGAAATTCACCTCTTCCCCCGAGTCGGGACCGTCCAGGAAAAAGGTGATTTTTCCGTCTTTTTGCCTGAGTATTTTCATTTGGCTTCTCCGCTCGCCTTCGGTGCCTGGCAGGGTCACCCCCGAATGCCGGATCTGGTCAGGGCTTGCTGACAATTTGCATGGCGTGCTGCACGGCCTGGGATACACCCGCCTCGCTGGCGCGCAGGGCTGCATCTACCTCGGCGACGGCTTTCTGTGCGGCGGCTTCTTCCATGCTTCTGGCATCCGCCGAGGCTTGCAGGGCCGTGCGCAACGCCGCATGCGTCGCCGCGATGGCCGCGTCCACTTGCTGCTGCGTGTTGCGCACCGCGTCTTCGGCCGCGCGCATCGCCATTTCCAGCGGGGAGCGCGCGGGGCTGGGGGTTGGGTCGTCGTTCATCACGGGTTCTCCGGTTCGAGGGGGGCCAGTGGTGGCCGGGGAGCGGCCGGCGGGCTGCGCAGGCCGAATTCGCGCAGCGAGATCACACCGTTGCCGCTGAGCAGCAACTCGGCCTGCTGTTCGCCCGAGGCCAGGCGGTAGAGGCAGGTGTGGCCGTCCTGGCCCATGCGGGCCTGGTGGGGGCGGGCGGCGGCCAGCAGGGATTGGGCGGAGGCGAGGTAAGCGTCCACCAAGCGGCGGGCGGCGTCGCCGGTTTGGCCCTGGAACCTGGTGTGGCGCACGATCTGCATCAAGCCCTCGGACAGGCGCGAGAAGCCGACCTGCTTGCCGCTGGATAACCACGCACCGACCGCCTGGCCGACTTCGGCTGGCGAGGGCAGGCCGTTGACCTGAGGGCAGTCCAGCGCGCCGAAGAACAGCGGCAGCAGCGTGTTCTTGGCATCCTCGGCTTGCGTGGCCCGCAGCTCGGGGCTTTGCGGGGCGCCGGGTTGTGCGGCGAGCGCCTGGTAGAAGCCGAGGTAGTCGGCAAATTCGAGCGGCGTGCGGGCCTGCTGTACGGCGAATGCGGCGGCCTCGGTGGTGATGGCGTTGTCACCTGCGGCCAGCAATGGGTCGTTCATCAGCCGCACCAGGGCCACGCGGTCGAGGAAGTCCATGGCCTGGAAGACAGGTGCGCTGGCCACGCCCAGCTTGCCCAGCCAGGCCTGCGGCGCTGTGAGTTCGGCCTGGTTCAGCAACTGGTGTTCGGTGCAGACGCGGCGCATCTGAGTGGCGAGCAGCGCGTTATCGTCGCCGCCTTCGGCCTTGGCCAGCACGCGGAGGTCGGCCAGGCCCAGCGACATCAGCTTGACCGGGCTGGCCAGCAGCGTGAGCACCGGCAGCAATGCCAGCGGCGAGCCGTGCAGGCCCAGCTGGACCTGGGCCAGCAAGGTGGTTTCGTCGGGGAAGTCATAGCGCACGGCGGTGCTGGCCATGGCCCAGGCGAGCCACTCCAGGCCACCGTCGACAAAGGCCAGTGCGAGGCGGCCCAGGTCGGACAACGAGCCTGGCTGCTGGACCGGCCGGCCGGCGACGGAGACGGACATGGCGATGGCTCCTGTTGCGTTGTGCGTGCCTGCGGCTGGCTCAGCCCGCCGGGAAGCCCTTGAGCACGTTGGCCGCGGCCGTGCCGACGTTGCTGAAGTCGGTGGTGGCGTTTTGCATCAGCTTCTGTGCCTCGTTGATGGCCTTCTCGTATTTCGGGTCGCCGGTGGCCAGCAGCTGGGCCATGGCCACGCCGACGGCGGTGGTCGCGATGGTCGAGATGTTGCGCAGCGCATCGGCCGCATCCTGCACCGCGATGGCGGTGGACTGCGCGACCGACTGGTAGGCCTTGCCGGCGCCGCTGGTCATCACGACCTGCGGGCTCATCGTGGCCAGCTGGACCTGGTTGATGACGTCGATGACCTGGGCGTTGACCGTTGTCGGATCCATGGCTGCTCCTGGGTGGGCGGGGGCGCTTCAGCGGGCTTCAGCTGCCGCTGGGGGGCGGGGCCGGGGCGGGTTCGGGCGCAGGTGCGGGTGGCGCCGGCGCTGGGGCCGGTGCAGGCGACGGCGCGGGGGCAGGCGACGGTGCGGGCGGGGGCGCGGGCGCCGGCACTGGCGCCGCGGCGGCCTGGGCGAGTTGCTGCAGGTCGGCCTGCGCGGTGCTGGCGTCTTGCGAGGAACCGGTGGCCTGGGCCTGCAGCACCTGGATCGCGGTCTGGCCCTCGGCCAGCGCGGCGGCGATCACCACCGCAGGCGGTGGCGGCTCGGGTGGCGGGCTGGGCAGTGGCAGGACCACCGGTGGCGGCCCGGGCGGCGGCGCGGGCACCGGCGGCGGGCTGGGGAAGGGCGCCGAGAGCATCTTGGCGCAGGCCGCGGTGACGGCTGCCGAGCCGATCATGCTGGCGCTCTGCTGGCGGTTGACGGCGTTGTACATCGCCATGCCCAGCGTTTCCAGCAGCACGGCATCGAGCATGCCGTGGGCCTGCGAGGGCGACTGGCCGGTGGCCAGCGTGACGACGCTGCTGACGGCGTCGACGATCTGGCTGTTCACGCTGCTGTCGTCGGTCATGAACCGGCTCCCTTCTTGATGATCAATGCGAGGACCTGGGCCAGTGCGGCATCGGCCAGCACCTGGCCGCGCTGCTGGTTGGCCACGGCGTTTTCCATCGCCAGGCCGATGCTGTCGGCCATCGCGACATAGGTCATGCCCATGGCCAGCGCGGGGGCCTGGCCGATGGCGGCCAGCGAGCCGGCGGCGATGTCGCCACTCAGGCTGACGACGGCCGACGGGCGTGCCAATCAGCGGCTCCGCTGCAGGGCCCGGCCGGGCGCGAACCTGGCCGGGCTGCCGGCCTTACTTCAGGCCGAGGATCTCGGTCGTGGCGACACCGGTGGACGCGGTGTCCACCGCCAGCAGCGTGGCCACGCCCTGGGTGGTCGAGGCCTGCATGGTCACGTAGGACTGCTGCTGGTTGTTGGTGGCGTTGTGCGCCGCGTTGGACAGCGCCTGGCTGGTGGCCACGAACAGGTTGCCCATCGCGATGGCGGGCGAGTCGCCCAGCACCTTGGTGTTGACCTGCGAGACGGAGTCGGTGATCTGGCTGTTGACGGCAGTTGGAAATGCCATGGTGAATGCTCCTTGCAGTTGAGGGATTGAACGGTTGGAAACAGCGAGGGAACACGGGGCGCCTCAGCGCAGCCCGCGCGTCGCCCGGCTCAGCCGAGGATCTTCTTGGTGGCTGCGCCGGTGGCGCCGGTGTCCAGCGAATACAGCAGCGTGACGCCCATCGTGGTCGCGGCCTGCGCGGTGACGTACATCTGCTGCTGGGCCATCGTGGCGTTGTGCGCCGCGTTGGCCAGCGCCTGGGCGGTGGCCTGGTACAGGTTGCCCATCGCGATGGCTGGCGAGGTTCCGAGCACCTGGACATTGGCCTGCGTCACGGAGTCGGTGATCTGGCTGTTGACAGCGGTGGGAAATGCCATGTGCTCAGCTCCTTGTCGTTAACGGTTGGTGGCGCGGCTCAGCTGCCCAGGATGGTTTCGGTGGCAACGGCGGTGCTGGCGGTGTCGATCGCGTACAGCGTGGCCACGCCCATGGTGGTGGCCGCCTGCGCCGTCACGTAGCTCTGCTGCTGCGCGCTGGTGGCGTTGTGCGCCGCGTTGGCCAGCGCCTGCGCGGTGGCCTGGTAGAGGTTGCCCATGGCGATCGCCGGTGCGTCACCCAGGACCTTGGTGTTGGCCTGGGTGATGGAGTCGGTGATCTGGTCGTTGACGGCGGTAGGGAAGGCCATGTCGATTCCTCAGAAGTTAAGAACCCAGGCCCTTGACGCCGGTGCCGGTGCTCAGGATGCTTTTGGTGGCGACGCCGGTGGTGGCGGTGTCGATCGAATACAGCGTGGCCACGCCCATCGTGGTGGCCGACTGCGCCGTCACGTAGCTCTGCTGCTGGGCGTTGGTCGCGTTGTGTGCGGCGTTGGCAAGGGCCTGGGCGGTGGCCTGGAACAGGTTGCCCATGGCGATGGCGGGCGCATCGCCCAGCACCTTGGTGTTGGCCTGGGTGACCGAATCGGTGATCTGGTCGTTGACGGAGGTGGGAAATGCCATGTCGACTCCTGAGCGTGCGGACCTCGCGGGTCCTGTGGTGGATGGGCCGGCAGACGCTGGGTGGCTGGCTGGCTTTGCGCTGGCAGACCCGTCGTTTGCGTGAGTTCATGCTAGGAGGACCGCCCCGCCGGCGATCTGTGCCGATGACGGAATAGGACGCTTCAGCGACGGGGAAACACGGTGCCGATGACGCTGGCCGGGTGCGGTGCGGTAGAAGCCGGCAAGCGGTTTGGCCGCATCCGGCGGCCGGGCCCTGGGCCGGCGCCGGGCCGGTGCCGGAGCGACCCTGCGGAATCGACGATGTGCGGGTTGGGCGCCTGTCCACCTGTTCACGCCCCGCGCGACCGGCTTGACCGCTTGTTGCATCGCCGCGCGCCGGGCGGGCCTAAACTTGTTCCGCTTGGCGGCAGCCGGCCGGCCGTGTGAGGCCCCGCCGTGGTGTCGCCGTCGTTTGCACCCTTGCATGTCCAGTCCCCTGAATTTCGCGTCCTTCCTGCAACAGCTTCTCGACGGCCTGCCGGGCTGGACCGGGCAGGTCGAGCAACGCCTGCTCGATGCCGCCACGGCCGCGCTGGGTGATGCCTGGCAAAGCGCCGTGCAGCGCGGGCAGGTCAACGAGCTGGTCAGTGCGCTGCGCGGCCGGCCGCGGCAGCTCGGCGAGGCTTTTGCCCGCAGCCTGGCCGAGCGCATGCGCGAGGAACTGGCCGAGCCGTCGCCCTTGAACCACGACCGGCCGCTGCACCTGATGGAAGATGCCGGCACGTTGAGCCTGATGGAGGAGCACGACGTGGAGGTCGGCATCGAGCAGGTGCGCATCGAGCGGCAGATCGACCAGGCGGGGGAATGGACCCAGCGCGAGCTGCGCGGCCTGTGCGGCAACCTGCCGGGCCGGCCCATGCACCTGCCCGGCAGCGCCTACCCGCTGACGCCCGAGGTCTGCGCCGAAGCCTACGGCCGCGCGCTCAAGGCGCTGCATTTCACCGCCCCGCAGCAGCTGACGGCGATGCGGCTGGCCGGCCCGCTGCTGGCCAAGCAGCTGGCCGAGGTCTTCGAGCAGCACCTGCAGCAGCTGCGGGACGCGGGCGTTTCGCCCGCACCGCTGGTGATCCGCTCGGCCGGCGGCGCGGGCCTGGCCTGGGGCGAGGCCGCCGCGGCCGCGCCTGGTCCGCAGGCCCTGCCGCAAGACGGCAACGCAGCCGCAACCCAATCCCGGCAACTCGGCGAGCTGGTGCAGATCCTGTCCCGCCAAAGCCATTCCGGCCCGGCGATGGACACCGTCTGGCAGCGCCTGCATTCGCCGATGACGCGGCTCGCGCCCGCGCAGCTGGCCGCGCTGCAGCAGGAAGATCACCCGTTCTGGCGCCTGCTGGATCGCATTGCCGGCCTCAGCGAAGTCCAGTCGGCCGATGACCCGCAGATGCAGCGCCTGGCCGATCAGCTGGACCCGATGCTGGTCCAGCTGGAGGAGGCCGGCGACACGCTCTCCAATGCCAGTTTCGACAGCGCACTGGCGCAGCTCGACAGCCTGCCCGCGCCGATGCCGGCGGTCAGCCCGCAGGCGCTCGAATCGGCGCTGGACCACGAGGCCCGGCGCCGCGAGATGGAGCCGGCGGTGCGCGGCCAACTGGTCGAGCAGCTG
>Ga0307514_10004215_pt1 | contig 13316 bp, 16 predicted proteins | sample 16_EM_MG_FD_203088 | JGI IMG/M metagenome (GOLD analysis project Ga0307514, IMG submission 203088) | Populus trichocarpa ectomycorrhiza microbial communities from riparian zone in the Pacific Northwest, United States - 16_EM | ecosystem: Host-associated > Plants > Roots > Unclassified | place... | reverse complement strand
GGGCAGGGGGTCCACAAGGGGGGATATTGGGTATTCAGTTGATATTGAGAGGAATGAAGGTAATGTCACGGCGCAAGGTATTAGCCGATGCGAGAGCGGGGATTATGGCAATGCGCAATGCGTTAGATATGTATGTGAGGGAGGTGAAGAGGATATTGTCTATAAAAGACCCATCTATGTACAGTATATACTGTGAATACAAACGACCGCTTCGACATAGTCATAGTCATAGTCAACTGTCACGACCACCTATATAGTCCACGCCAAACCATGTTGAAGAGTGTAGTCATTTCCGTGGAATTGTGTTTTGTGGGAGTGCTTACCTTGTGAGATATCACGTGTTGCTTGAGTAGCAGGCCCTTTCTGCATCTATAAGCAGCTAGATATCTAAGTAACTACTTTTCCCTTATTAGTTAGAGGAATTATTAGCGTGTTCCGCTTGAACCGCTCTCATCTGATCCTCAGCCGCAGATTGCATGTGGGACAATGTCATTGTTTAACCCGCTTGGCTTACCCCGCATCTTGCAACAAGTTATGGCTGACATGTATGTACAGTATATGTACACAAGTTAGGTACTTAGCCTCCGCGTTTTTTGAAATTTTTTTGAGTCTATACGTCTATGGAGCCTTAGGCAATGAGAGAGCCCCGTTCCCGTCCCTTTGAAGGTTTGGGTTTTCGCACGGAACAACACGGATCTGTGTGTGCCTACTGCACTTGTCTCACTAGGTGTATGCGCGCATGTACCACCAAAATCATTACTGTATGTACAGCAACACAACTTTCGCTCCAAGTTGTTAACAACGCAAACAACACTACATATCCTGCGATATAATTTCAATACGCACACGCAAGGTGCGCCATTCTATTTCATACGTACACAGTTATAATCGGTGTCCTAACATTGAATACCCTTAGCATTCCGGATAATACGCATTATGGAGCCAGCTAGCCTCGCAATCGGGGTTGTCGGACTTGCCGGACAGTTAGCTAAGGCCGCGATGGACTGCTACAAAATTGTTGATAATATGAGGGGTGTGGGCTCCACCTACGATACAATTCTACATGGGCTACGCACGCAGGGGCTTCGGCTGAAGAGATGGGAGGAGGCTTGGGGATTCGGAGGTGACGACAATCAGCAGCGGCTTCAGCCTGGAGACTACCGGTACAGATACGCAGCTGCAAGTCTGGCAAGAATAGTTGCAGTATTTTCCAGTGCCGAAAAGCTGCAGGAGAGATATGGGATTGTGGTGGAGAAAGAATCGCTTTTCGAGAAAACTGGAGGGAAGGAACGGACACCACGGCTTCGGGATCGATTGGCAGTACCAATTCCGCTTAGGTTACGGTCAAAATCCCCAGGTCCAAGCACAAGTAGGAGCCAAATACCGACCCTCGGTCTGACTAACGATGACCTGCACGTTTTAGAGAACCCTCACGTGCTGGCAGACAAAAATATTCTCCCGGGGCTTGATGATGAGATTAAGTTCATGACCCAGGCAATGAACCGAGTACAGCAATCCTTACCTGTTTATCTCAAACTCCGCTGGGTTATTTCAGACAAGGCAAAGCTGAAGGACCTATTGGAAAACTTGACTAGCCTCAACAATGGACTTTTTCAAGTGCTCCCGGCATCAGAAGCACATCCCGCTCATCCCCACCGATTTCAACAATATTCAAAACTAACACTCTTATTCGACATTCCTTTTTCCCTGAACGTTGCAGAAAATTGTGACTTCGTCGGAAGAGAATATCTCCTCGAGAAATTAGAGCAGGAGATAGAAAAAGGCAAAGATAGGCGGAATATCATTGTACTCTACGGTACTGGAGGTATGGGAAAGACACAACTCGCACTAAAGTATGTCTACCAGGAGTATCGGAACTACTCCTCAGTCTTTTTTGTCAATACGGCTAGTGTTCAGACGACTATACTTGGATTCACCCAGATAATGCAGCGGCTTGTGCAGCGCCATGGACAGATCTCCGATGACTATGTACAAATCGGTCGGTTGTTAGGCATGGCGGGAAAACTGGATTCAGCGGGATGCCTCACAGTCACATCAGAGGAGGAGCAGCATGTTGTGACCGCAGTTAAGCAGTGGTTTTCAGCACCCGGAAATATAAACTGGCTACTTGTATTTGATAACCTCGATGACCCTAACCTCGTTGATATCGAGAAGTACGTTCCATCATGCAATCACGGTACGGTAATAATTACGAGCAGGCGGCGTGATTGTGTACGGCAAGGCCGAAGAGGGTTGGAGGTGCAGCAAATGCACCCTATGGAGTCGATACAATTGCTGCTTAGTGCGTGTTCAATTCCTAAGCTTGAGGATCTGGTACCTCTTGGTAAGTAAAGCCTATTCCTATTATGTTTCTATACCTCAACTGATAATATACACCTAGAACAAACTGCTGCCAGCTCTATAGCACAAGAGTTGGGATATCTCCCACTTGCCTTGAGTCAGGCTGGAGCATATATTCATATATCCGAGTATTCACTGAGCCGATATTTAAAGGAATACCGGACCAAGGCGGCCTATCTACTGAACCAGGAATGGACAGTGGGACAGCATGATAAATCAGTATTTGCTACATGGGAAATATCGTTTAGGGCAATCCAGGAAACAAGCCCAAAAGCAGCAGATCTGTTGTTAGTCTGTGGGTTTTTTGACCATGAGGACATCCCGGAAGAACTTCTACGACGTGGCCTAGGGTTGGAAGAACATGGTATGCACGTATTGGGATATTTGTGTAGACCTAGCTAATAATCTTGGGATAGATCATACCTTAGAAGAATCAATTAGGGTATTGTTTTCATACTCCCTATTGAAGCGAGGCAGCAGCGCTAGCGATGACAGCTTTAGCATCCATCCTTTAGTCCATTCTTGGGCTAGGCTTCGACTAAAGTCTGAGCCGGAAAAGGAAATCGAAAAAGCAACGGAGGCCTTCGAAATAATTGCATCAGGGCTGAGCAAGTCCGGATCCGACAAGCGAAGCACGGCGGACTGGGTATTTGAGCGGCAAGTTATGCCACATATCAACGCAGTGATGCAACATATACCAGCACAATACCTAGCACTAGGTACCGCCAACATAGGGTATGAGGCGTGTACATTAGGCAATATATTTCAGAGCCATGGGCAGTACAAGCAGGCAGGGGAGTTGTATGAGTGCGCATTGGCTGGGTATGAGAAGGCACTTGGGGTAGACCATCCAGATACTCTCACTACCGTCCATAATATAGCATCACTATTCGACGACCAAGGACAGTATGAGAAAGCGCTGGAGTGGTATGGGCGAGCATTGGCTGGGTCTGAGAAGGCGTTCGGGGTAGACCATCTACATACTTTCACCACAGTCAATTGCATGGCGTTAGTATTCCGCGAGCAAGGACAGTATGAGAAAGCGCTGGAGTGGTATGAGCGAGCATTGGCTGGAAGGGAGAAGGCACTTGGGGTAGACCATCCACATACTCTCACCACAGTCAATTCTATGGCATCAGTATTCAACAACCAAGGACAGTATGAGAAAGCGCTGGAGTGGTATGAGCGAGCATTGGCTGGGGAGGAGAAGGCACTTGGGGTTGACCATCCAGATACTCTCAGTACAGTCCATCATATGGCATTCACATTCGACAAGCAAGGACAGTATGAGAAAGCGCTGGAGTGGTATGAGCGAGCATTGGCTGGAAGGGAGAAGGCACTTGGGGTAGACCATCCGCATACTCTCAGCACAGTCCATTGTATGGCATTAGTATTCGACAAGCAAGGACAGTATGCGAAAGCATTGGAGTGGTATGAGCGAGCATTGGCGGGGTATGAGAAGGCACTTGGGGTAGACCATCCAGATACTCTCAGTGCAGTCCACAATATGGCATTCGTATTCGACATGCAAGGACAGTATGAGAAAGCGCTGGAGTGGTATGAGAGAGTATTGGCTGGAAGGGAGAAGGCACTTGGGGTAGACCATCCAAGTACTCTCGCTACAGTCACTTGTATGGCATCTGTATTCGACAAGCAAGGACAGTATGAGAAAGCATTGGAGTGGCATCAGCGAGCATTGGCGGGGTATGTGAAGGAACTTGGGGTAGGCCATCCAGATACTCTCACTACAGTCAATAATATGGCATTAGTGTTCGGCAAGCAAGAACAGTATGAGACAGCGTTGGAGTGTTATGAGCGAGCATTGGCGGGGTGTGAGAAGGCATTGGGGGTAGACCATCCACATACTCTCGGTATAGTCCATAATATGGCATCAGTATTCGGCAAGCAAGGACAGTATGAGAAAGCATTGGAGTGGTATGAGCGAGCATTGGCGGGGTATGAGAAGCTTGGGGTAGACCATCCAGATACCCTCACTACAGTCAATAATATGGCATACATGTTCGACAACCAAGGACAGTATGAGAAAGCGTTGGAGTGGTATGAGCGCGCATTGGCTGGAAGGGAGAAGGCACTTGGGGTAGACCATCAAGATACTCTCGGTACACTTCATAATATGGCATTCGTATTCGACAACGACGGACAGTATCAGAAAGCCCTGGAGTGTTATGAGCGAGCACTGGCTGGAGAGGAGAAGGTACTCGGGATTGACCACCCACAAACACAAAATACACTCCGTAGCCTCGCCAACCTTTACCAAAGCGCGGGGCAAACTGAACGGGCTCAGAGCCTACAGGCGCGTTCGTATGCGCCGAAGAGTCCTCGCAACTAAAATAACAAAGCACGGAGTTTGGGGAACAATGACACCAAATGGAATTGCCCTGTCTGAGGGGGAACAGAGTTCAGTTGGATAACCTCCCTTTTCCAAGATTGTGTGTTTTTTTTTTTATGGCCTCACGAATTTTCTCTGTACAGTAAAAGCCTATTACCAATTAGTTACCAGTCCTTAGGGGTGCGGTGATTGCGGGCACACGGGGGGTGTAGGTATTTGTGAAGTAGATTTCTGGCGGGGAGAGGCGGGGGAATATTTGCTCCAATGTTCGTTTTGATTTTGCTAATCTGGCAGAGGGTGGGATGCAAGGTTTTGCTGGGAAACATCATTTCAGACATTAGGATTTGTTTGAGATAGTGTTGGAGCCGCGCCGCCCTCGGGCCTTAGTCCAGGGGATTGGGGGGTTGGATCGGGTTTTTCTTTTCTGTTTCTTTTCCGTGCGGTGTGCGTGGCGAGGCGTGTTAGCAGATCGGAAGAGGAGATAGGGGTGTATTCCTGGCCTCACCCCGAACCACCACCACAAGACTCTCTAGGAACACTGTCGCGCCTTAACGCCGAGACCTCTTCTCACCCCCCAAAACACATTCATATAGTTAGTTGAAGACATGCTTGCCAGTAGGGAGGCACCGGAAGAGAACGGCGATAGGGAGCAGGAAAGCGAGTCAAAATGAGGGCACTTGAGAGTTAGAGGGTAATAAAGCAGGGAGCATGGGTTGCGGTGGAGAGTTGAGCTGGAGCAGAAATGGGGTGCACAAGGTGGAATGTGTACGGGTGAGGAGGAATTCCCCGAGGGTTTTCGTAGACTCGGACTGGGGGTACGATAGTTTTACGGCGGAGGTGTTCTGCCCCAGGAAAAGCTTTCTGTTCTTCCGCACCCCACCCCATGTTGGAATAGGTAACCCTGCAGCGTGGGATACCGAGGGATATCGTGGAAAAAATGGAAATGTGGGGAGGTGACAAATGGCAAAGCGTGCAGCGTGAAGCGTGGCTGGCATGGAGCGCTGGTGTTTTTATAGCGTTGTTTCCTTTTCCCTTTAATTTTTTTATCAGCGAATATATCTCCCACCTTCATACGGAGGTTCACAACAAAAGTCTTTTCCACCTGCCTATTTGGGAATAGCGGATATGCGTGCATATGCAATGTGTATGCACGATATGCAATTTGGCATTTTTCGCATCTAGAGCGAGGTTAAGGTGGTGGATAATGGCAGTACTATTCCCATCCACTATATAGTGACAGGTGATACCTTTATTGTGCCCCGTAGCATTCCAAATAGCTTATTTGGGGTCGAACGCTGTTTATAATGTCAGATATGTCGCCTGATGAAGAATGCCAAGTCTATGCATATGCATTCCCGGTAAAATAGCCTTGGCATGCTTCACGAGTCACGATATCAGCATTGTTGGGAACAATTAAGACGAATATGGCGTTCAAGGGCAATGGCGAAGGTGATATCGTGATGGAGAAGGTATCACCCATCACTATATAGTGGTACTGCTATTATACACCACCTCAACCCCGCTCTAGATGTGAAAAATGGCAAATTGCATATCGTGCATACACATTGCATATGCACGCATATCCGCTATTCCCAAATAGGCAGGTGGAAAAGACTTTTGTTGTGAACCTCCGTACATCGACCGCACTGGTAAAGTGAGACGCCCCTCCAATAATCTTTCACCCCCACACCGCAGCCTCACCCGTAGGTACCCCCTGCATCATCCTCTCTCCCACCCTTCCCATGCCTCTCATCCTGCTCATGCCCACCGCCCTCCACGAGAGGTCCGTACTCTCCACCATCGTATGCATCTCCAGATCTATCCCTGCCCCATAGAGATCTCCAGTAACCACCCACAGCACCATATAGAGGGTATCGCAGTGGACCATACCTAACTAGGATGGCTAGCGCCCATAACTTGGGGAGGAGATGCTGCTGGAAGGCGCTGACGGTTCAGAGGACAGAGTTGAGGTTGAAGCAGGCTATAGATTGAGTTTAGCGAATATTCACCCGAATATTCAGCTAGATTATGAAACTAGGCTCTCAGTGATCTCGTGGCTCATCTGCAACCTCCGACTGACTATATAGGGGTATTCAAAGTTAAATTTGAACGGTACAACTGGCTTTGGGCGGCTTGAACGGTTTGAATACCGCTTTTTGAAACTGCGCAATTTGGGACCGCTCCACATGTAATCATACGGTACTGGTACAACCACCACCGCTTGCAGCAAACTCCTTTGCTTTCAAGATATTCTGGTCTTTACTTTGCTTTCGGCATATTCAGTTCTTCATGTTATAGCTACATATTCACCGTACCAGATCATGTAAAAATTAATACTGCTCATGAGAATACCTGTTAGATAGAACAATTTGATCAACTCATTCACACTCGCATTCTCATCTCATACAGTGAGCGCATCCTAGACCTCCTAAAATTCACTGCTCGCAATCGCCATATTCTATATAGGATAAATGCGATTAATGATTCCTTAAAAAAAAAAAAACCTCTACTAGGTACGTTGAAGCGTTCCTTCCTTGGACGCATAGCTTTAACGCTGCATAACCTAAGTATTCTCGAAGTGTGCTTGGCAGCATGTGGGGTAGGTATCATGTAATGCGGCTGTAACCGCGCTAGAAAACAACTTTAGATAAGCCGCACCACCACAGCATTACCTACACCATACTCTGGACCCCGTGACCTCACATGACAACACGAACCAATCTGGGAGACAGGGTATCCAAATGAAGAAAGTGATGGTAAAAAAGTAGGATATAAGCGGGCGATTTCTGCATGTAAATAATCTTTCCTTGTTGGTATCAAACCAGAGCAGTTCTTCATAAGCCTTAGAGTTAGCGATCTGAATTTACAGTACTACCTTTCTCATTAGGACTCCATTCAAGATACCCCCATAGTCTTGTTTCTTACAGATTATGAGCGCGGCACTCGCACGCATACAAGCAGAAGCATAAGATAGATTTAGGCATCTGAGTATGTACGCCCAGTAAGATCTACCAAGCGGACGCAAAAATTGCTACGAGCCTGGGTGAAGCGCATCACAGCGACACACCTACCGCAGATTACACTGCACAACATAAGTACATGATGCAGGGACCAATTGTACACAGCTGCGAACTACTGTATACATCATAATCCTCCAACCGTTGCCCAGACAACCCGAAGAGCCAAAACTAACAACAACAAACAACCCCGAAAATTCCGAGAAGGCAAAATCGTCACCACGTCGCAAACATCCAAGAAGCGACAAACGTACCCTAGTATCAATCATCCCAGATCCCCCGACATCAACAGTCCCGACAATCCTCACCAACAACATTCCCGAACAAATCACCATTGACTTCTTCGTCTGTGGTCTGTCATACAAAGCGCTCAAGCCTGCATACCTCGTCAACATATAAGTAGATGAGCGCTTCCGCGTCAGGATCCAGCGAAGTACCAGGCATGTTCCCAGTCACCCCAAAACCCAGGAAGCAAAAAACCATCTCCTGACGAACAAGATTGAAATCGAGACCAAGATCTCCACCCGAAAACCCCGATCCATCTTCAAGTCCCAAGCCGTCAAGACCACCAACTCCAATCCAACCTCCACCGGCGAAAAAAATGACATATATCAGCAAGAAAATCCGGACCTTATCCACAAAGCTGAATGGCCCCCCCACCTACCCTGCATGGATACGTTCGATTGAAAAATATCTTGATATTATTGAAATACCAGAGTCAGAATACAGGGTATGGGACGTAGTAACAGGGGATTACGAAAAGCCACCAGAAGCAAGTGTAAAAGCATCAAGCTCAGAAGAAGCAACTGCAAAACGTATCCTAAGAATGTGGAAAGATGCAGACGCAGTAGCACTACTGACAATGGAGAAAAATCGCGAGGAAGATGTTCAAGCAAGGATTGGAGGATGTGATACTGCGAAAAAGGCCTCTGATGAACTAAAAAAAAGTCTATGAAGGAAAAACAACAGCTGAATTCGGAGCGCTGGTGTATCTGGTGGACAGCTTTGCCTCCATGTCCTACGAGACAATCATCGAGGAACACGTGACACAATATAAGCGAACATGGAACACCTTTACTGCGATCACTTCTAGAGCCGACCTCAGAAGTGACGATGGATTTGGGAAAGGACTATAAGCATTCGCAAAAAGCGACAAAGCAAAGTCCGAATTCTTACTCAGATCCCTACCAGCCTTTTATTCCAACACTGTCGAAAATATAAAGGCCAAAGACCACTCATTCGATGATGCCGTCCGAAAATTAAGGGAATACATTCCTTTAAGATAGAAAAGACGGAAGGCTACAAAAGAGATAGGATCAATGGAAAACCCCGTGGTTCTCAAAACTGACAAAAAACCAGCCAAAGACAATGGGAAACGATATGAGGATTGTATCAATAGGGGCTGGAAGGGGCTAATCATGTCGAATCAGAATGCTTTACTAACAAGCGAGAAGAGGGGAAGAAGGGGAAAACCAACAAAACAAAAACCGAGCAAGAGTCAGATTTCAGGGCATCAGGATGCCATATTACTGTAAAGCTGGCTGGGGAACATCCATGGGAAAAAGAGGACCATTTCCAATATGATACCGCAACCTCACTCCACATCACAAACAAGCTCCACCTGCTCCGCGACATACGAGATGTCAATATCAGGGTCGTAGCACACGATAAAAATGTATCTGGATACTGTAAAAAGATAGGAACACTAGTCATCTCCCATAACGGCCAAGAAATCCAGCACTCGGAATGCATGTACATGCAAAATATTCCAATCTCATAAGTGGACAAAAGGGAGGGGCAACCTACAAGCCAGATATTGATGAAGAGGGAGCGATGTGGATCAAAATTGAGAAAGCTGGGAAAGGAGGCATAGTGGGAGTCAGGAAGACATCGGGCCAAGAATCCGCTATGGAACTTCATGAAAGGTATGGCCACATTTCTTACGATACACTCAGAACTCTCCCCGAACTCCCGAAGGAAATAGAAAAAAATGCTTGTTGCGAAGCCTGTGAAAAAGACAAAGCAACCAAACCTCCAGCAAAACAGAGTAGCAAACTTATAAGGACATCAAGGCTACTTGAGCGATTGCATGCCGACTTGGTAGGACCAATTAATCCTAAGCACCAAGCACACAATACCGATATCTCCTCACAGTGACCGACGACATAGTCGATATGTATTCACTAAGTCCTTGAGGACCAAGGACAAGACCACTGATAACCTGGTCGAAATTATTAATGCTCTAGAAAAGGCCTCAACACACCAAGTCTCACAAATTCAAGCAGACTGGGGTGGCGAATTCCGTAACAAGGAGCTTGCAACAGAACTAAAACAGCGAGGGATAATCCTCAAGGAAACGGTTCCCCAGCACAGTGAGACCAATGCCATAGCTGAAAAAATAAACCGAACTATATTCACTATGAACCGGACAGCAATAATCAGATCAGGCCTCCCAAAGCCTCTGTGAGACAAAGCATCGGCATGGAGTGCCTACACCAAAAATGGGGTACCGCACAAGTCCCTAGCCGGAAAAACCCCCATAGAGATCTTCCTAGGCAAAGACTCTATTGACGAACGTAAAAACTTCCAACCATTTGGGCAAAGAGTTGTCTGCTATGACTACAAAGTCAAACAATCAGGAAAATTCCAAGCCAGATCAGGGGAAGTGCGGTTGTGGGGTAACAACAAGTTTTGGAACCTACCAAGTCCAGGCTCCAACAGGGGCATTCGAACTTGTGAAAAACCCCCAACCAATTCAGGAGAAAGCCGAGCCCAGTAACAGTGAATCTGAGGAAGGAGAAGAAGTTCCCGTGCTAGAAATAGCAGAAGATATCCTAGGGGAAGCTCTATGAGAGGAAATCAAGAAGTTATACCAGACTACACCTAAGACACCTCCAAGATCAAACACCGCAATCACCGAACCAGCGGCTCCTAATCAAAAACGAAAACCAACTACAGAATGGGATAAAATGTTGGGATCCAGGTCAAGTATCCAAGAAAGACGACCTACGGAAAAGGCCAGAACACAAGCCGTCGGAGCTGACCCAGACCACCCAACTGACGAACAAGCCCGCAACTCACCTCTCATAGCCGAATGGGCAAAAGCTCGAAAGAAAACAGCAAGCCCAGCTAGAAAAATATGGGATACCCATCAAAGTTAATAAACTCCCAGGAGGTGTCAGACTAGTTGATACGAAATGGGTATAATGGTTAAGCGGAAACCCGACGGGTCAGTTTGAAAAGTATAAGGCACGAAAGGTTGGGAGACGGTTTACCCAGGAACAAGGTATCAACTACGACGAAACCTACAGTCAAATGATGTACCCAGAAACTTTCAAAATCCAGCTAGTCATTGCCTTATACAGAGACTGGGATATTCAACAATAGGATGCCGTTGCTGCGTACTTCCAAGCAACTCTCAAGCATGAGATATATGTAATCGATATCAATGAGGAAGGCAACACTGAATACTGGCTGCTACATAAAGCTCTATATGGACTAAAGCAGTCAGGACATGAATGGTACAAAATGCTCCAAGGAATCCTCGAAAAAGTCGGACACACACAGTGTATAGGAGATGAGGGGTGTTTTGCCTCAATACTTGACAACGGGAAAAAACTGCAGATCGATCGTTGGAACCTACGTTAATGATATTCTCGGGATCAGGCCCAGCAGCATGTTAGATGAAATTGAAAAAAAGATTGAGAGTTCAGTCGAGCTCGGCAAGAGAGGGAGGCCACAAAAAATACTAGGACTGGAACTTACATGGGAAAAAGTCTCTGTGATGCTAACTCAGAAGAATCTCATAGATATCCTAGCAAAACGCCTGAAACTCTCGATGAAAATCCTCGCTCATGGTAGATGCTGAGTGCTACGAACAGAATGAAGAAGGACCCCTGTGACAAAACAAAATTCCAGCAGATAGTCGGAAGCCTCCTGTTCATTGCACGCATGACACGGCTGGAAATAGCGATATATGTTAACCCCCTAGGACTAAGAGCGTTAAATCCTTCGAATCACCACCTGCGAGCAGCATACCAAATACTCAAGTATTTAGAGTCAACATAGCAGGATGGCATAAAATCAAGGAAGCTCAGAAATCTCGAGGTCGAGATAGATGCGGGCGCTTCCTACGGAGGGGAAGAATCAAGATCCCAAAGCGGAGGGTTCATGACTCCGGGAGGACAACCTGTGGGATGGAGCGCACGACGGCAGGACATAGTGGCACTTTCGATCACCGAGGCAGAATACATTGCGGGCTGCAAGGATGCAGCATGGGTACACCAGTACCTAGCCGAACTCAAGATCTCAACGAATATTCCGATGCTCACCATGGACAGCGAAGGGGCGTACAACCTCAGCAAAGCGATGAAGTTCCTCCGGAGGAGCAGGCACATCGAGCACAGATTTCATTACCTACGTCAGCAAGTACAGAAGGATCAGCTCAGAATACGGACTATCCCAGGCAGAGAGAACCCAGCGGATATCTTAATGAAACTCTTGCCAATGAGTACGACCAAGAGTTGGAAAATGCTCTGGATGGGATTGAGTGGGAAGGACTAGAAAATTGGCTGAACCAGATGGAAGAACCATGGGAATATGGGATACGCGAGTATAAGAAATACTCTCGACCTGGTGACCTCACATGACAACACGAAGGTGATGGAGACAGGGTATCCAAATGAAGAAAGTGGTGGTAAAAGAGAGGAATATAAGCGGGCGATTTCTGCATGTAAATAATCTCTCTTTGTCAGTATCAAACCAGAGCAGTTCTTTAGAGTTAGCGATCTGAATTTACTATCTTTCTCATGCTTTCTGAAAACACTCAACTTCGGTCCTAGGACTCCATCCAAGATACCGCCCCTCATAGCCTTGTTTCTTACACTTCACTTAAAACTTAGAACGTGCAAGTCGTTTATCAGGTCCCCACCAAAAACCGTTCAAGGAACGGCTGAAACGGCGTTCAAATTTAACTTTGAATACCCCTATTGAGAAAAGTTGTAAGCAAAGGGGACTACCGAAAGCGGTGGTAATTTGTAGATAGAAACAAACCAAAGTTTGATGTGATATTTTAACAGCCCCTGTAGCCCCGCTATACAGGCAACACATGATATCTTACAACCCATGGTGGCAAGTATCTGCTCCCACAAAACAATTCTATGGAAATGACTGCCGTATGGAAGGTCGATCTGCTGCACTATAATGAAGTTGACTTTCCTACATGGCAAGCAGCCTGCGCAGATATTGATGCTGCATGGGCTGTTGCCAGGGATACTGGTCAGCAACTCAAGAAGGGTCCGGAGGAGAGGCCTGCCTACCCCCAGTCTCGCTCCAGACGTCGCCCTAGCGGCTTGGCAGACCTTTGGTCGCCACCTTCGTGAGCCGGCACGAACGACCGCTGAAGTCCAAGGTCCAATGGGGGGGTATAGACCTCTCATTGGTAGTTGAAGATGTTGCGGGGGAGGCCGGGAGGGTGGTTGGGGGAGTGATTGAGGGGGTGGTCAAAGAGGAGGCCCCACCATTTCCGCGTTCGCTTCGGTCGGCTTCCCCCAGAAAGAAAAAGCGTATAAGCTGTTGACCTCATCCCG
>Ga0307514_10004214_pt1 | contig 13318 bp, 18 predicted proteins | sample 16_EM_MG_FD_203088 | JGI IMG/M metagenome (GOLD analysis project Ga0307514, IMG submission 203088) | Populus trichocarpa ectomycorrhiza microbial communities from riparian zone in the Pacific Northwest, United States - 16_EM | ecosystem: Host-associated > Plants > Roots > Unclassified | place... | reverse complement strand
CGAAAGGTTGAGAGCTGATGAGGGGTAGATTCCGTATATCTGGGAGGAAACGTATGCACAGGGAGATACTTTTATTATGACACTGAGCCCGAGGTATTTTCGCGGGGGGGGGGAAGGGGGTGGGACGTGGAGGGGGGGGGGGAGGGGGGGTGGGTGGGGGGATGCTGTTGCGGTGCAGCGTTAAGTAACAATCAATCTCGGCGGGTGGGATAAGTCGCAAAATTTATTATCACGTCTCTCTCTTGCTGTTCAAATGTAGAGGAGCGAATAGCAATACTTTAATGTGTTGTGTGCGGGCTGTGTGTTGGAACACAATGGACTAACCAACAGCAGACTGGGAAGGTTGTGGTGGTGATAATGGTTTGGGTTTATGGTGAATATGGGTTGGTGAGCCCTTTATGTGCGTCGTCATACTATGAAACCCGTCGGTACGGGCACGTAGTTCACTGTGCTAGGACTGTCGCCGCCTCTATATACGTTCGCTCACACTATTTCTCTGCTAACGTTACTGAAAGAGAAACGGAAGGGCGTGCTCTGGTCCGCAGGCCCCATGGTGCCATGCTCCGCACATCCCCATCTTCCTGACGCCTAGTCTGCAATTGCAGTATCCCCCCACAATCGCTGCCTTCTCTCCTCTGAACACGACTCCCCCGCCTTATTTCGGGAGCCCTATAACTGGCGTGTTACCCGGGCGTTTTTTGCTCGCGAGCTGTGGCTAATAGGCGTTTACAGACCGTTTCGACGTGGGCTCTCTACTAGGTCATCTACCAGGGATCCCTCACGACGGCGAAAGACTAGCTGTGCAACTACGTCCACTTCTGCTCCTGGGCAGGCTGGAACGCCTACTACTGAAGCTTAAGCAGCATGTACCAAGTAAGCAAGAGACGCACTGGATCTTGCCCAATGACCCAATGAGCGTGTGCAGAGACACAAGAGACGCTTAAGATTGGATGCTGGCAAGTTCATATACGTGGAGGGTATCGCACCATATTATTCCTCACTCTGCTTGAAGGAAAAGGGTGCTCAGTCGAGCAGATGCACGCTGAAACACACACAAACCTGTCTGTCGCATACCTTACCCAGGCAGACTTGCATTGATTTTCGTCGCTACACTCCATGCTCAACAACTCTTATCCGTTTCAAGCATAGCTCCGGGTGCTGGAAACAACCCTTGTGGGGCTCTGTTGGCTTCACAGGTTTACTTGGTAAGTTGACTGTGGAGTGGTGTCGGAGGTTTGGCAGGGCTCGGCTGATCATTAGCCGTTAACCTTTACAGTATTCGCAACGGGCAACACACTCAAAGAGTAGTGATAAGGCACTTGGGAGGTAGCATAAAAGCAGTACCCCACTTCTCGCCTTCCCTACAGGCTAACCAATCCCAAGGCTTGCGGAGTCGGGACTGAGACTTCTATAGGAATATCTAAAGCTACACATTATGGGTGTCCAATTAGGTGACCGACATACCCACTCAACTGATTATCGTGCGTCCGCTCTTACTATGCCGCTGTACCGCCTCCACAAGCCTATCAATTGTGCCTCTGGTTGTCTGGCTGTTGATCACAGCACGGAAGAAATCACCCCTTGATACATCAGGTGCATAATCCACCATGAATCCGTCCTGAATGAGCTGTTGCACAATGGCTCGCGTCCTCGTGGTGTTTCTAGGTAGTATAAATTTCTCGGATGAGCGTCTGAGTTTCTCCCCGCACTCGGAATTTTTCAGAGTTGACCTACACGCTTGCATCATTTGAAAGAGAGCCATCTGGTGTGTAGAAAAAACACCTTTGAGATATTCAGCAATTGGTATTAGTCTCGGCATCTGAGACGCAAGGGTCTTACACTTGCAGACATGGGGGTGGGTTTGAAGATATGAGATAAAAGTTCCTGCTCCGTGAGAGTACTTGGGAGAAATATGCAGCCACATCAAATGCGTGGTTGATCTTGTCTGGGGAGGCATTAGTCAATTCAAAATTGAGAGAGCAGAGGTTCTGAATTACTCTCATAGCCTTCCTTCCCATAATATATCCATCCAAGGGCAAGTTTCAAGCTATCGCCTTTACGGCCGCAGCCTAAAGTCAGATCTGCCATATCATATACTTCATCATCCAGAACTTCAGAATGAAACAGGCTCCATCACGCCCCTCAGTCAGCTTAAGAGGCCAGAGACGAACGTACGATACATCACTCACTATCCCGCTCTGAGTGTATTGGCCTTATGGAAGACCCTTGTGTCCCTTGTCAACAAAAAGCTGCAGGTTACGGGCACGTTAAGCATCTTATGCGGGTTGACTGTTAAACTGTCTGCCATTTCTGCTCCTATCAGTTTGTACTTCAGCTTCTCAGAGAAGGCAACAGCGCCACCCCATGAGCCATCCACATGGAACCACAAGCCATGCTCTCGGCACAATTGCCCTACCTGGGTAAGGGGGTCGTAGGATCCTAGAACGGTCGTTCCGGCACCTGCATTCACATAAAATGGGGTATACCCTTCACGCTTTGCTCTGAAGATGGCTTCCTCGAGTTCTAGATTTGTGTCAGTCGCACATCCCTGCAAAGATCACCCTCTGGCGGAAGACAAGAGGCTAGTCCTACCGGGGATTAGCATTCGTCCTTCCTTATCTACGCCAATCTGCCACACACTGTCGCTTCCAAGTCCACACATGATGGCCGCCTTCTCCACAGAGTAGTGGCCTAAGAATTTGTCAGTGGTATGAACGTTCAATTACATGGCATGGTGTCGATCTCTCACCATGAACACTAGTAAATACGACAAATCTATAGGCACCATTTCCCTTTGTTTTGGTGTCGGGGTAGAGGGTGTTTCTTGCAATTATCATGGAAGTGCTGTTGGAATAGCTGCCTCCAGGCAGAGTAATACCACCCGAGTGGGCACCATCAAAGCCAAAAAGGTTCGCAAACTGCCGAGCGACCGCCTTTTCGATAACCGTCAAGACCGGGGATACTTTAGTGGGTTATGTTGAGTAGCTGATACTATGCATGTAGGTGCGGCAGTTATGAATTACCTTGATAAACATGCACCTATACCTCCAGGATGCACTCCCTCGTGAGTAAGCATTTTTGAAAGGGTGCATAACAAGCTTCAGCCCTACATTTGTGTTCAATACTGACAGAATCAGCTCTGCGGCCACACCTGGCTGCATACTTCATCAGCACCATACAACACGGTTCCTTCCGACTTTCCGAGTCATCCTCCTTCCTCCATTGGATCCCTCCTGCAGGTGATTACTCACTGCATTCGTACTCGCATACAACTTATCCATGAAGCCCTCATTCCAAGTATTCACTGAGTACTTCAGTACTTTCTCCAGCATCTTTAACAACCCACCCTGGCCCTGGCCTTCATCTGGCATGGTCACATCCTCCCGCAGGAGCTTTGACAGAACTTGTGGGTCTAATGCCACTGGGTCGACAAGGTGGTTCGCACCGCCAACTCTGATGGGGGTTGAAGAACGGATGAAGGGTATGAGCTGTGAAGTGACGGCTTGGAGGAGCTGTGGCCCATCAATGTTAGCAAGGGAGGGGGCGAATCTTAGGCATGTGATAGGAAGATCTGGGGGATGAGAGGGTCTTTGTCCCTGCGCCACAAGTACGTTGTGATCTGCAGCAGCGCCCTGACACTGGGGATAGTGGTGGTGGTGTACAAGTATGTACTGTACATACCTGTTCGACCTCTTGCGCAACAGCTTCAGCACTATCACCAGCTGTACTACCTGCTTGATTTGCGATCGTCATGGGTGCTGAATTTGGTGGCTGCTGATGAATGAATGCACCGCAAGATGCGCAAATAAAAAATCAGATATTAATCGCTGGTTTGGAGTTTGGTCGTACGAAATGATAGTCCGTTTTCCATGAGCTAAGGCCTTAGTTCTCGAGATTTGTAAGTAGCAAAGGCCTAAGTAGGTACTACGACTTTTTTTTTTCCCATCATATTGTACCACTTATCCAGGCCACAATGTCACGGGCGGGCTGGAAGGGACTGGGGTTGGGCGTAGTGAGGGCAAAAATGGTGTGCACAGAATAAATTCCAAATATCCAATCTACTCTCAGACTCTAGGGACTCAAGAAAGAAAATTCGCGTATTGGCATGTCATGCAATGCAATGGATGTTCACGATTGATTACTTAATGCAATGCGTGGATAACTGGCCTCTCTCCAGCTCGTATCAATAGAAGCGTGAGTGGTAGACGGCAGCAAGTATGTTACTTTGGGACAAGGCCCGAGCCAAGCCACTTGGCATGAGGGTGACCTTCAGAGGTGGATACAGGATATGAGGTAATTGGCTATGAACCAATCAGCAAGATACAATAATACGATGACTTTGTTGTTAGCCCAAGCTGCACGAGGTGTTTCTATCGCGACTATGGTCAATAACCAGAGCAGTGGAATAGATATCCACGCAAATCAGGGCCGTACCTACTTGTCAATAAGTTGTTGGCAGAATCAGAGCGTAATGTTGGAATAGACAAATATTCGATACTGGATATACTCTAGGAGAAGGATTATGTCCGGCTGATTGAATATCTGGAATGTCCAACAACTGCTATATGGGATGCAACCTACGGTTGATGAGGGGGGCAAGGAAGCCAGGCAATCAAACTAGGGATAACAATAAAGGAGGTGTTACGGATACATACATACATATCTACAGTTTGGCAGATGACCTCTGTGAGGGATTACTCTACTCTGTTGAGCAGTAGGTAGGTGGCTATGACGAGTGGTTAGTTTCTCAAAGAGTATTTGTACAGGCTGCAAGCCCAAAAGAGTTGATCACCGACCACTACAGTAACACCTGGTGAGCACCGGGCCTCTCGTCACCATAAACCTAGACTCATTCCGTATTGGAAGGTAAAGAATTGTTGCATAAATTATGCAGGTGAGAATATTCAGTGATTGTTGAGGAGGAAGGAGCAGGAGGAGGAGGAGGAGGAGTGAAGAATTAAGCCACGTTCCGCTCGATGTCCACGTTACAAGCTGGACTCGATTGAGCACATACAAGTTTTTTCAACTTGTGGTCATGTTGGTTGTGATTGCAATCCACGTAAATTGAGTGTGCGGAGATATTTTATTATGAACCAAGATCATAAACCTAGAGTAAGAGTATCTAGTTGAATTAGATTACCATTCTCCTCATCCGAGTCATCTACTCGACCTGATGCACGAAGAGTCAAAGCTGGGGTAATCGTGGATGTCGGTCAGTGTTGGTGTGGGACTTACTTTATTTCTCCCCCCTCCTCAGTAGGATATGATATCACAAAAAGACCTCGTTACGAAAAAAATTTCCTTGCTGCTTTTTCATGATAAACCCTGGCGCTTTTCATGAGTTTTTCTTCGTTGTGGCCAACAGGAAGGCCGTGATCTCGTGCATTTGCAATGGTGCATTTTGCTGTGAAACCTGTGTGTCTGTAGCTCAGAGTAAAATATAGAGTAGTCCGCTGGCTGCCGTGCGCGCCCACCTCCCAAAAATCTATAGTTACGTAGTTGATGCTTCATCATATCCCCATTTTCGTCCATCTGACTGTTCGGAGATGGAAAAAGCAATACGACATGCATATCCACTTCTACTTGCGCGAGTCAATTAGAAAAACAAAATATCTTTTCTACTCATGCTGAAGATAAGATGGACCCAACTACCAACGACCACCTTGTCACAATGTATCAAGAAAGGTCGTTCCCCGGCAAGACTCTCCCCATAACAAAATATCGTACAAGTAAATGTATACAGAAGAGGATTAGAGTAGCAAAAGAAAGAATATAGAATACTCCAACAGTATCATGAACCATACATAATCCCATTTCAGAAATACCGGGGTATCTTTCCTCTAGGCTTTTCTCCCGCACCCCCTCGTGCCCCAAACCCACCCCTTCCACCCCACGCTGCTCCTGCTTTTCCTCCACGACCCACTCGCCCCCCCCGGTCATACTCCCTCCGCATCCACTCTTGACCTCCCGAAAAGCCACCAACAGTATTATTCTCATTAGCCGTAACACCCTCCAGATTCGCCCCTGCTCCCTCTCCCCTGCTCTCCCTCTTCGCTTTCCTCGCTAAGAACTCCTCCTTCTTCTTCCTCTGTCCCGCGCGGCGTTCTCGTGCGAGCTGTCATGCATCAAAGTCACGTGTTAGACTCAGATTTCTCAACTCAGGAGGCTGTGCGGATGTCTAGCATGTACATGTATGTACATTCATCTGTGCAGGTGACTAGGGATGTGGGGAGCCAGGACATGGGATCGGAAAATTGGGGGGAATCAACCTTCTGGAAGCCTAGAAGAAGCAAAAGGAAGGAGTACAACGACGTACTTGTGCATAAGCAGATTGCGGAGGGGCAGTTGAGCGGGGGGGGGAGCTACATGATAATTGCCCAATTGCCACATTGCAAAACGTAAACAAAGACGTATACGTACCTGAATAGCCGATTTTGCTGACCCTCCTCTACTATCATTCACCGCTCCCGTAGTATTCGCAGTGCTAGCAGAGCCTTGGTATTCCGAGACTGCCTCCTCGCCATCCTTGCCTAGTCTGAACCAGTCCCCCCTGCGCGTCTTGTACTTATCCATCGCCCAATTCCTCCATACAATCCTCCCAAACAGAGATGCCCTGACGTCAGCTTCGCTCCGGACTAGCTCCTCCGCAATCCCAGTACGGTAATTGTTCATTCCCCGCGTTACCGTCCAGCATGCGTCCACGAGGTGCGACCCACTGGGGCTTATGGCCAGCTGAGCTAAGTTCCCAGACAGGATGTTGAGGAGCTTCCTCCTATGGAGGACTGTGGCGTGGGGCGAAGTAAGGGATGCTTGGATTACGTGGGACGCTGTGGGGTGGGTGGAGAGGTGGAGAACCGTGTCTGGAGTTTGGGCAAGTAAGCTGTGCGTGAAGTCAGAATAAGCTCAAACTTCCCCAGAATGAAGCGGGTAGGTGGGTGGATTTGCAATGGCGTATGGCAATATATCGTATATGGCTCGGTGTCTCAGATAACGCAACCCCCACACAGTTCCCCCATTACCCCACATTATCAACGGGAACCCCCACACAACACATCCCCAGAACGGCCACAGAAGTACTGACCTGTCATTGATAAAGTTACCACAGTCCCCCGGTAATTGCAATATTGACTGTACCAGCAACGACCCGTGCATTTGTACAGGGTTCTTCTTCCCCTTACTGCCACTGCCCGTGCCTGTGACGTTATTGACGGCCTCGCTGGACGCAATAGCGTGCAGCAGCAGCTCTTTTTCTGATATCTTAAGCATTTTAAAGATGACTGTGGAAACCCCATCCTTACTGTATGTATCTGCAATGGCCTGTGGTGTAAAAAATATGTCAGCATTGTAGATATTGAAAAAAAGCAAATATTCACACATAAATTAAGGGTTCAATAAAGAACTTCTGCAGGTTAACATGCCTTAACAAGCTTGCTTGCATCCACATCATGCTTGACACTCTTGTCAATTACCGCTTTCAAAACGTTGGTTAAGGACCTCTCTGTAGCTCACATGTCAATGGGGATTCCCTTGCATTTCCCCGTTTTCCTTCACTCCGGATTTGCCCACGTACCTAATAGATTAGGCACTAGCGGTACTAGCCCGTCAATTAATGCTTCCAACTGCTTCTCATCCAGCCTATCCACGGCCTTGACAGCTACAAAGCTTGCTGTCTCATTTCTTGACATGGAGGGTAGCCTGTCCTTGAAATATTCATCGTATAACCCTTTAAATGTTGTCTGATTAGAGAACTGTATCACAGTCTCAAGCACGTGAGACCCAACAGTGTCGTAAAACAAACTCTGCAGGAAGGCAGATGAATTGGTATCCTCAGCTCCCTCTCCACCGAGTAGCTTGGATAGTAGTGTGCCTTGGCTCAGAGTATCATTTTGTTGCTTCCTGCCCTTCTTTCTAGTGGAGTCGGCACTCGAAAGCTCCAACCTTAAAAGGAACTGTAAGGTAGGGCTTCCCACGGGATGTGTAGCCAGGATCCTCAGCTCCAGTACTCCAATCTTCTCACTTATGGTTTTGAGAATCCGGCTAGTTGCTTCCTTGAATGAATCTGGGACCTTCCTCTCCTCCGCGAGCTTGTCAGTCTCAAGCTTATTCTCTTTACTCCGGCTCTGTATAAGGTTTGTAGATGCAGTTTCATTTGTGCCTTGACCAGAAAGTACCAAGAGGAGGACACGGATCGTATGTGATGCGAAGGGATGCGTAAGTAGTGCATGAAGTGAGGGCTCCAACTCCTGAAGACAACAGCATATACATTAGCAAGCCGATCCCTCAATCTCGCCCAGCTGAGGCATAATCTCACATTCAATGTATACAGAAACAGACTCTCCATACTGGCAAAAACCTCATCTCCGCCCACACACATAGCATCCCCCATCCCCAGGACACCGTCATCCTCCTCCTGCACAACCACACCTGCAGAATGTACAAACAAACTCTCACAGAAATGGCTGGCAAATCGATGTTGTACTAGATGCATAAAATTGCCATTACATTTTTGGAACAGGCTCTTCAGCTGCTCTGGCGTCGCTAGGCTCACCATTTTCTCCAGAAGCCGCGAGCATCCCTGGCTATTGATGAGCTTTAGCTCTTTCCCCTCAGCTTCCCGGAAGAAATTGTTGACAAAAGCTGTACGATCTTCGTCGGTCTCGAATGCGTTGGCTTTGAGAAGCTCATCTTGGACTCGGAAATATTCCTGCTCCTGCTCATCTAACAATCCAAAAAATGGCATCCCTTCTACAACATCCACACTCTCAGTGCACCCTGCAATCGGATGTAATTAGCAAACTCCGCACCATCGCTGCGTTATCTGTGTTCGAACCTTGACTGGGGACATCATAGAACTCCATCGGCATATCAATGTCGACATGCTTGGCTTCTTTCTCCTCCTGCTGCTTTCGGCGGGCCTCTTCAGCTCTTCGACCGCGCTTCTTCTTTTCCTTGGGCATTGTGAGAGCTGCTTGTTGTTCTTGAGTTTTGGGTTTAGTTGGATTTGTATTTTTTAAAGTCGCAAGACTGACTGGCGAATGACTGTCTTGGCAACAAGCTACCTAGCCGCGATAAGAGATGTGACTGATAAGAAGGAGTGGCAAATCAATTCACTATAAACAGCATGTTGTAACAGTACAGATACGCTGCCACCCATCTTATGGTACATGTAAACCAGCTGGTATTAATAGGATATACTTGCTGAACAATGACAAATGCCCACAAACACCAAAAGATCTAACTGCTTTATTTCTTCCTCCCAGACGCCTCCAACTTCGCTGCTGCCGCTGCTTTCCTCTCCTCAAGCCCTACACTAATGGTTAGCAAAGATCACTAGTAATATCCTGCCATGAGTCTAGATCTAGAATCTACCTGCTTGCCTCTGCTTCGCCTTCTCCTCCCTCTCCTTCCTTATTAAAGCCAGCCTGGCCAAATCCGCCTTAGCCTCATCTGTCTTCCCCGCCAAGTGCATCTTCTGCCATCTCTCCGCGGCCTCCTTTGCCTCCCTTTCCTTCTTGCTCATACCTACACTGCTAGCATTTCCGGGAGCATTAGGGTTTGCTGCAGCGAGATTTGGGTTTCCGAGTGGTGCAGCGTCCTCTTCTTCTTCGTCATCGTCGGAGTCAGCAGCGGCCTTCTTTCGGGCTATAGCTGCTTCTTTGCGAGCCTTTTCAGCCGCACGGCGTTCTTCTCGAGACATGGACGCAGTGCCTTCATCCTCCTCATCGTCTGAGTCAGACTCCCTTTGGGCGGGTTCCTCCTGCAACAGACAGTAAGCTCATGTACACAATGAGGTGGCGGGTGAGGGTCGAAGGCCCATACATCCCACATCCCAGGGCTATCTTCTGGCTGATCTAGAGGCCTTAAGTTTCTAGAGAACTTCTTCCCACCTGTCCATTTTCAAGCCATCATCAATAAATATCTCAGCTTCAAGATTAAGATAAAGGAGGATAAGATTGGAAGACCTACCCCCTCTTGTTGGCTTTGAGAACTTTCCGCCTCGCTTTCCGCTCATTTTGGAACCTTTAAAGATGTAGATTCTACGAGGATTTTTCCGTTCTGTAAAAGGTAGAAAAGTAATGCTGAGGTTCAGTCCAACATAGCCTGGAGTCTAACAAGGGTAGATAGAGTGATCACGTGCAAGTTGACAAGCTTAGGAAACCGAAAATTACAAGTGTCGCCCTTCAATTGTACTTTTTGGGGGGGGGGGGTCTGTACGTCCTTTCCCCGCTTTTTTTTTTTTTGAGTCTATACGTCTATGGAGCCTTAGGCTATGAGACAGCCCCATTCCTGTCCCTCTGAAGGTTTGGGTTTTCACACGGAACAACACAATTCTTTTCCCCACTGTACATTCTATACTCTGCATATATGTAGTTGTTGGGAAACGGATCCCTGCCAAGCCCCGGAAGTATATAAACTCCCCCCCCCAGCCCACTGGTCTTCTTTTTTTTCTTCAAACTATTATAATCAGACACCCCGCCATATTCACTCTAACTTCTGTCACACCGTAGAATGTTATGAGGGGAAATGAGCGGGCAGACGAATACCCTTCTGATGGCTTGCTGTCAGGAGGCTCGCGATTTTACCTCATATCTGGTATCAGCTGATCCCTGTGGCGGTCTGGATAACGAAGTTGCGGTACATTCCCTACCTTGCTTACCACATTTATGGGAAGAGATAGTGGATGGAGTCGAGAGCTATGGAAACAGGAGTGGGATTCCCAGAGTAGGGCAAAGGGCGATGGAGGTCGAACGGTCGGGATGACTGCACAGGACTGCACTTGAAGGTCGCAATCTCAATCTCATGCTGAGCTAGGTGGTGGCTCATTCCCCTACCTCATACTCAACCAATTCGTGTACATTTCCGTAGCAGCTATTTCATCTGCTATAATTTGATGCCCGCAGGTCATAGTCCTACCAGGTAGACGGACTGGCCTATGTCGTAATTTTTGTGAGTAACACCCACCACAACTCGACCGATAGAGGGCTCAGTGGCACTTACTAGTAAGGATACCCAAGAGGCAAGTGATGATACCAGATACGGAATCCGGCTCAACTGCCGTTGACATCAATAAGGAGACTTATAACCTTAAGAGTGTGCTACATTTTCTGCCGCTTGACCTCATTTGCTTTGCTACAGTCGAATTGCCTTCCTGTATAGAGCCGCTATAGGGTTCTATGCAAATGGTCACTTTCTGAGGGTAACATCTCTGCATGTTTGAGACAATAAGGGTTGACTGTCCATCTTACTATTAACTGGAAGGCTCCCATGTATAGGGCTAGACTGGGGTATTAGTCTAGTTGCAGTGTTTGCTGGTTGGTATAGGTGTTAGGCACCTAGTGATTGGTCTCGTAGTATGCCTCTCCAGTATTGAGTTGTCTGACGTGTACTAGCTATACATGTGTCATGGACTCAATGATCAAGTTGCTTTCACTGCCTTTGCTAATGTTATAGCAAATGAGCCCACTCCATTCTTTCCAAGTCTCTTCCGTGGCTGCTAGTTCGGTGTTAGCATTCAGTAGTTCTTTAGTGGATGTGGGCTGGAAACCCAGGTTCAGGGTAACTCGCGGAATCATCAAGGGTATGTCAGGGACATACTGAAACCTTTGTATTGTTCGGATACACAGATTTACAGAAGGCATATAAGCTGTCCGTACTGAGTTATGATTGCATTGCTCCATGGTCTGGCATAGGGAATTGGGAATTCCTTTAATTTTGTAAATCCTTTTTTCTTATCCATTACACCACTTCGGGAATCCAGAATAGCTTACCTATTTTCAACCCTTAGCAGCTCCGCTCAGGCTGTAAACCGCACTGCCTCTAGTGCTTTCTACCATATCCTTCCTTCTTTGCCCATTGACAACTCGACACCTCAGGGCCTCCTATTGCCATTCAACGTCATTTCCAGCTCCCCGACTTGACTGCCATTGCTACTATACCCGAATTGCCCTCCCGGCAGTCTTCCCTATAATAATCTATTACGCTCGTTAGGTAATCTGCAGGACTGACTATAGTTGATGAAAAATGGCAACTATATATCACCAAGACTGGCTATTTGAAGGAGGGATGAGGCTAGGTAGCGGGAAAGTATAAATGCGAAGATTACAATATATTCAGCGCACTAGGGATGCCTGAACACGAGAATAGAGAGGTGCTAATCACTTCAGATAGGAGTGCTAGATGCCAAGCTAGTGTCCTATAATATGTAAGTGCCTGTCATTGAGTCTTGGAGTAGATCAGGAATTGAAATCTGTGGTGCTATTACCCTGAAAAATTTCCGGGATGCATGTGCATATATGCAAATCACCCCACTAAAGCCAAAAAAAGTGTAGCAACCCGCATATTCCAATAACGCTGCCCCCACAGTCAATTCCAGTCAGCTCCCAAGCTTCTCCCTTCGTAGGAATCATGTCAGGCAACTATTCAGACTCCGAGGATGAAGATTACGGTGACTTCCAAACCACCAATGTCACACTCGGCTTTGCCGTAACCGAAGAAACTAGTGACAAGATCAGCCATCTAGGCGGTGAACCTGTACTTTTCCCGCTCTCTTCCCATATTCCCACTCTCAATCCGAATACTAACCTCACCTGATGGTTATGGCAGACCTGGATAAAACCCACCTCTTCCCTCGATACCCGCCTAGCAAAATGTCTCTCCTGCAACTCCCTCATGACCCTTCTTCTCCAGCTTGACGGCGAGGTTCCCGAGTGCCCCCACCAACGAGTTTTCTACGTCTTCGCCTGCGTGCAGAAACAGTGTCGGCGGAAGCAGGGCGGGGTCAGAGCTATTCGGGGTGTAGGAATCCGTAAAGCGGCTTTCGCTAAAGAGGAGGAGATGGAGAGAAGGGTAGAAGAGGAGGAAGCAGAGAGGAAGATGAAGAGAGAAGAGATGCTACCGGGGGATATGCTGTTTAAGTCTGGGCTGGGGAATGTAGGTGCAAATGGTGCGAATCCGTTTTCGATGGGTGGAGGCGCAGCGGCAGCGGGAGCTACGAATCCGTTTGGGAATCCGTTCGGAAACCCATTTGCTACAGATATGACAGCTACAACAACCCAAGAACCAGCACCATCAAAACCCACCACCTCATCAAAACCGGCAACCACAACCCTCCCCGCAACCTTCGCCTCTGTACTAAAACTTGGCTCCGAACCCCCTACCCCCAAAGACCCCGAACCCCTCTTCTACGGTCCCCCTGAACCATGGCCTAATCCCCCCCCCCCCCCCCCCCAACCCCCCCAAAAAAACCACCCCCCCAAAAAAAAAAACAAAACACCCACCCCAAAAAAACAAAAAACCCCCCACCCAAAAACCCCCACAC
>Ga0307514_10004213_pt1 | contig 13318 bp, 14 predicted proteins | sample 16_EM_MG_FD_203088 | JGI IMG/M metagenome (GOLD analysis project Ga0307514, IMG submission 203088) | Populus trichocarpa ectomycorrhiza microbial communities from riparian zone in the Pacific Northwest, United States - 16_EM | ecosystem: Host-associated > Plants > Roots > Unclassified | place... | reverse complement strand
GCAGGTACCAGTCTCTCATATATATTTATCGTATACCTATTATTATCTCGTGGCATTATAAAAACTCGAGGGCATTGTAAACATTTGCTTGGCAAACGGGTGGCATTATAGATAATTTCCGTTCAATTAATTCCGTTGCAATACCGCAGCTGGATAAGAATTACGTCGTTGGCCAATCCGATTGTAGGCCAAATCGGCAAGCAGCAGGACAGTGCCCATGTTGCAACTTAGTCAACCCGGAGGACAGCAGGGCGAGCATAACCAAACAACCAAACACCTCATGTTCGAATGCGTAGACCTCGCCGAACACAGGAAGAGGACCAAGCTCTTCGCCGTTACCATGATGGGTGGAACGCCGACCTGGGAGGAATGCCTCTCTGACCAGGAGAGCCCGCGCACGAGGGATTACATACGTGCGGTTGCCAGTCGATGGGCTCACTATGGGAAGCAGCCGCTTTTGGGGAAGCTACATAGATGAAACCCTAGCGGTCTCTGGAGAAGAATGAGGGACCCGGTAAAGGGAGATGAGCGTCGAGACACCTCACCCCGCAGACGATACGAGGGCCCCTCCTTTGTACTTAAAAGTCACCTTTTTCTTGCCTGTTCCTCTCTCTCTTTCCCTCCCCCCCCCTTTTTCTAATTTCCTTCTTTCTCTCTTTCCTTAATTTTCTGTGGAAGCTCTCAGGGGGGCTGCGGTTAAGGAGGCTTTCTTCGACGAATGTATCCATCGTAGCGTGAAATAAAATAAAATAAGAATTCATCCATCGTAGCGGAACAAATCAAGACAAGGAGCTGTTCTCGTGCCCAGACTCTATACCTGCGCTGCCGCCAAGACAATTAATAATTGTGCGCGCTCCCAAGGTAGTGGCAAATTATTTCTAGCGCAACTACTCAATTAATTGACAGGACAGGGTCAGGGTCATGTGACATCTGCCCTGTAAGGGTCGACTACATCACCGACCATCATCATGACAGGACAAGGTGGTTATGATGATGTCCCAACGATGTATTGAATGTATTACCGACAGTGATGCAAGAGAATCTGTATGATAAAAGGCGTCCTGGGGGACACGAAGGGAGGAGAGAGATAATCGTATATACAATCTTGTTCCAACGTACAATTGTCTTGTCATTAATCAACCTATTTGTTTAACTGACAGCCCCTAATGTATACGGCTGAAATATTGCTTCATTTAAGATTGGATAGCAGTGAGGGTGGCTCATTAGGTATAGTCTGCTTAGGTACTGTGTTTGGCGGGGTGGTTGCCTGTTTGGGTAATGCGTGCAAACTAAATAGTTACAATGCGTGGGGGAAAGTGAGGACGCACCGTGCTGCAAATTATGCAGCACGTCCCCCATGCACTGTATGTTGACATCTTGTCTCTCATAATGACATACAATATGATGATTAGCCTGATTATATGATAATACGCTGTAGTTTTTATTGTATGTGTGTACTGGGCTTGTTTGTTTATCAGTCCGGGTAATTTATGTGACTCCTATATACTCCCTCGCTGGTGTCAACCTTTGCAACCTGATCAACATCCTCCAATATCTACGTACTTCGTATTCCTTCTTCATCTTTCTCGAATGTCTCACAGTACATCTATTCAACCATGGGAGCAACTTGAAAAAAACAGAAGAGCTCATGGTTAAGGTCACAAACTATAGAACAGGATTCACTCCGAAACCAACACAACTTCGATTCGCTATGGCTTTGGCTTTGGGGAAGGATGTTACCTGTGTAGTGGCAACTGGATTTGGCAAGAGTTTGGCCTTTCAAATGGAAATTCGGAATCATCATCACTGGGATAGAGGCACTTGGACAGGACCACTGCAGGTCGAGGCATGTGCCAAATTTAAATTAAAGGCAATCTCGCTCAATGAAGGGGAGGGAGCTGGAGAGTAACTCTGGGGTTCTTAAAGACATCTACCTTCTGTATGGAATTACATTGACTTGTATACAGTTTATTTGGCGCCACAACGCTTAATGGATAACCCCTCTGGAGTAGACCTCTCGTTAGCCACACTTTGCCCATTCCCACCAAGCTGCGCACCTATCATCGATCGCCCTAAACCACACTTCAAGAATAGGCGGCATCATAGCTTGCATATTGACACCACACATATTCCCTGGGATCAGATTGTTTGTTGTTTACAAGTGGTTGCATTACGTATTTTACATACAATATCTCCATGCCCCTAGCGCCGCCCGAAAAATAAAAGGTTTGCGCCAGACCCTACGATTATCAATAAGTTTTTTTTTTTTTTTTTTGAGTCTATAGTACTTGGCTTTTAAGATTTATTGACAACGTGCCAACCAGACTAAACCCTAAGTTCGCTTTATCAAATAGGTAACTTATCACGTGTTTCACCAGCACCTGAGTGCTATCGGAAGCACATTATGACATATGCCTATCTATCTCTACTGCCCACCAGTGTATCTAATTTTTTTAAAAACTCCTTACGTACATGGGAGATCCCTTACGGGACCTATGGTACGCCGCCGAAATTTGGACGGATTCAGGTTCTGACCTGGGGGAAATGAGTTTGTTTTTATAGACCATCCTCAGCTCTTATGAAAGCTACAAAATGTTGGACGATCCTAATTATATGAAGTGGTATGCACGACCTAGCAGGTGGTGTGCGGAATAATACAACATGGTGTGATGAATTAATGGGGTTGAGAAAGAAACACAAGAGGGTGTGCAAGTTCTAGTAGTGTGCAAGAACTAGTACTTGGTACGTTTTGAGAAAATGAGAGTGACATAGAATAATGCATGAGTTTAGGGTAACTGTCCATTGCGTTATGGCATCCCATTACAAGAAAGCATCCCCTAAGGGGCCTTTGGTTCTGGTGGAGAGATGGGGTTTTTCAATTCACTCTCAGCACATGTATGAGTCACCAAATACGGATTGGTCTAAGCCATAAGTAACATGAGTCATGAGACTCAGAAGAAACTGGGAATGGAATCAAGGGTTCAGCCTGAGGACATAGCCTGATCCTGAGCGCAGCAGTTGTATGTTTCTCAAAAGTGATAGGAGGTATCGTACAGTCTAATCATCCCATGCCGTCTCATAGCCTTAGGCCCCATAGACGTATACATAGACTCAAAAAAAAAAAAATTTCATCCCATGGCAATCGTAAGCCACACGCGCTGAATTTTTTTCTTTTTGAAAATCATTACTCGTATCCAGTCTATCTAGACTATGGTGAGAGACCGCGCCTATAAGTAGTCCCGGGGCCGGTCCTGCCCCCTACTCCCCTTTAACTACGTACAAATAGACTAACTCACGCTTTAAGAACTTCACCATCTCCCGGCACCATTCTGGGTCTCGCCTTATCTCCTCTATCGTCTCCCCTCTCCCATCTCCCACCAGCGGGCACTCTGGCAGGTGAACCGCATTCTAGGTGACACTGCACTCGCATATGCCCCCCTCTGCTCTCCCAATGATGTAGAGTACAGCCATTCCACGACCCGTAGCTATCCAGGTGAGGCCTCGGAGAGCCTCCCGGTCCCACTTCAGGCGCGCCGGCTTGGCGCTGATAGGGAGGCTTGTTTGATACTGGCCGGTGCTGCTGCTTCAGGCCTTGGTATCCACGCTCCCTCCCACCCCCGCCCTTCTGGCCATCCTGTTCCCCACCCTACCTATCCCACTTTTTTTTTTTTTTTAAAGAATCATTAATCGCATTTATCCTATTTAGAATATGGCGATGGACTGCAGCTCCCGGCATGCCGGGTGGCCTCTCTCCCCTCCTCGGGCCAGTCCCTGCCCTCTACCTATCCCACTGTGGTGCCGCTAAAGCCTGGAGCCTCGCCTCTATCCATGACTCCGCCCGGGTGTAATTCAGCTCGCTATCACCCCCTGGCTGTCCAGGTCTGCCCCCCCCGAGTCCCGACCAGGGCCTGAAGCCCTGAGACCCATGTTTTCAGAGATGTGCCCTGTAAAAATACATCGCGTACACCATGCCAATGTGACTGGTCACATTAGGCCACCACCCAGGTGCAGGGGCTCGAACTATGGAATCTGATATTCAGGTGGCCATAACTTCGAGTGGAGACTGCAGTATGGGAGCAATATCATCGCTAGCTCAAGTGTAGCAGGTGGATGTTACAGCAACTGATCACTCTTGCAACTTTTTTGCAGGGAAACAACATTCAAACAAACGTGGGTATTGCAAGTCCATTTCATATTTCCAAGCTCCCCTCTCATAGAGTGCTCTCATGACCATTCTGTCAGGAATTGTGATCAGAACGGAATAACCTTCTCCTCCTGTAAGAAAGCCCTCAATGCATCCCATCCTACACCCCTCCTCATTCCAGTTTGCTCATCCCAACTTGAGTGCAATCCAGCTAAGTTCCCCGTGCTTCTCTCCACAAGCGGTGCTCCACTGTGTCCCCAATATGTCCAACAATCGTGCATCAACGCTCCAATTTCAGAATTATCATGGGGACTCTGGTTGAGAGCATAACCATGCAAAGCCCCCTTGCTTACGTGGAGGACGTCGTAGTTAGTTTTTTGCCCGGGCGTATCGCATTCTAAGTCTTCTGAGCCAGGGTGGCCTATGCAGAGGAGAGGGGTGCCGGGAAGTGGGGAATTTGGAGAGAGGGCGATGGAGGGGAAGGTGGGGGAATGTTGGGTAGTAGATTCAATAGCGGTCGAGCTCGAGCTTTGATCCCGCTGGGCAGCAACAATCCGTAAAAGTGCAAGATCCCTTTTGGGATCCCAAGCTACACATTCTGCCTTGACAACTTGCCCTGACGCAAAAAGTAACCACTTGGCTTTTGAGTTCGTGAGTTCTTCTTCTGTCTCCGCCACGCAATGAGAGCAGGTCAGGAGGAGACCCTCTTGTGAGATACATATGGCTGTCCCAGCTTCTTCTTGTGCAAAGACTAGTGTCGCTTTTACGGCTTGTGTGACACCTAGAGAGTGTTTGCGTAAAGGTATGTGTATGTTGCGCGTACGAAGCCAGTTTTGCTTCCGATGTAGAATTCGAAGTTCAGATGACAACAAGCCACTTTGTGTTGCCGTCAGAGGAGTTGGGAGATATATAATGGTAAGAAGGACAGATGAAGATACAGGTTGCACAGCCAATGGGGTCCCTTGCCCAACACCTATGGTGCGAGATCCAGTGGCGGCTGTTGGGAGGGGCCCTATGCTACCCTCAAGTTTTTCTTGCCTGGTGCGCTGCCTTGTACGCATCGGAGATGACTCCATAGGCTCTGAGTGGAGGGGTATGAAGGAAACAAGATTGAGAAAAAGAGATATATTAATGGTCCCAAAAGTGCAGAGAGTATCAGGAATGTTGATCAAAGGCTCCGTTTTTTGGGGGGTGGCTGCGGGGGTTTTATCCATCCCACCTTAGTTAGAAGCTTTCCTTTCCGTGGCCAATAAAAGTCGTGTATTTATGTATACTACATAATATGTGAGTCACCGAGTGGGGGCGGTTCAATTCGCGGGGGTCAGCCTTGTTGGAAGCCTGGTGAGGGCAGGGACTGGCCCGTGGGGAAGAGAGAGGCCACCCGGGCTTTCTGGGGAGCTGCAGTCCATCGCCATAGTCTTCATAGGCTCAATGCGGTTAATGATTAGAAAAAATTTAAAAAAAAATGGAATGGACATGCGGTCAGCTTCCACCCTGGTAAGCCAAAAGCAGAAAGCCTCCAGTATCACCCAAAAGGGTAAATCTGCATCTGGTTTGCCAAAGTAAGAGTATCTCCCTCTCTCGCGGCCGGTAACTACCCTCAATTATCACACCTCACATTCAAGCCACTCCCGCCCTCGAACTTACTCCAAACCACCCGGAACTGAGTAAACACCTCATTCATACACCTCATTTCAAACGGGCCCAGCACTAGATTACATCCACCAAACATTCCAGAGTTTCGAGCCAATAGCGAGCAATGTCTAGTAGATCTGGCTCACTAGATTCCCGCACCCCTTAGTGGCGGTGATCCCAAACGCCTAACTACCAGCAACTTCCCTCTCAGAAGCGAAGGCATTCCAAGTCAGCGTCGAAGCTCTGGGCCTGGCTGGTCGCAGGTCGAAGCCAAAGCGGTATACTACCTAGTGGCCGTGATCGATAGCAGGATTATTTCCTACCCAAGTTGGGGGAGTGCGCCTGGAGTTGGGAAACCCCGTTGCTGCTCCTACCGAAGTTGAAAGCGATGCCCACATAGGTACGCTTGCCTGAAATGTGCTCTATACCTGGACCCTGAGCCTAGGCCTGGACTCGAGCTGAAAGCTCGAGCCCGACTGGGGAAAAGCTTGAGCCCCAAAATATATGGTAAAAGCCCGAGCAAAATGACGAGCCGGCTCGTGCCCAGGCCTAAATGACAATGGTGGTATCCCCTGTCCTTAGTATGCAACCTCTGTAGCCCTCCTAGCTATATCCGCAATAGTGTAGAATATGTAGAGTACCATGGCATTTCATGAGGTCACTGCCTTGGAGTAGTCCATGCGGGTCCGTCTCATAACCTAGTGCTCCAGCAAGATTGTGCTTAGATATATACAATTCCGGCTCATCACCGTCGGCCCAATTTTTCAGCGAGATGCAAAGCAGAATTGCCTCTAATCATGTGGGTCGGGTTTTTGGTCTTTTCTTTCCTTGCCTGGAGTCACTAGGTCATGGAGTGTTCACAGCTATAACATTACCCTCATACTATGGCATTGACGACCTGAGCACAACTGGCAGGTCTTCTTCGTTCACGCTTTAGCAAAAATTAAAAGACCCGTGTTAAGCCTGTAAAGAGAGAATACGCATGCGGCATGCCGAATTGGCTTTGTACCTACGTTCTGTTGCACTTTCTTCATCCCTCAGCAGAGCAGTGGCTCCCATGCTTGCGCCGGCTACATGCAAATCTGCACATGTTTCCTTTCAGGAACCACAACTAGATGGTCAGAAATCCCCAAGTATCTGTGCTCTGTTGTCCATTAAATGAGGACGGTTATACCGCCAAGTCCGATTGATCATATACATAAAAGAATCTGGACTCTTGTTAGCTACCACCCCTACATATACGGGATTTTATTTGCTTAGGAAACATCAATTCCAGGTCTGCAGGAGACTTACGTCTTATCCCCCGGTACATATATACCTTGCTCAACCTCACTCCTTTCTATGCCCACCTGGCATCTAGTCGATGCTGTTCATGTTGGAAATCGAACCTCCCCTCACTCCATCCAGAGAAGTTGGAGCCCAAGCTTCCTGGGTGTCTGTCTGTAGGGAGCTATCGGAATAGAATCCACCCCGCTCCCCCGGAAACAATGCACATATGCCATACCTGTATCGAGTGACGTCCCATATCTGGAGGCGGAAGCTTAAAGTGTATTGGCTACCCTTTAAAGAAACCACCAGAGCGAGGCTTCGCAAGGGAATATAGCCACCGGTTCCACTGAATTTGCCGTCGGAGTGGTTTATACCCAATCTGGGGGAGGGGAGACCTTTATATGTCGAAGCAGTGCTACAGTAGCAATTACAGCATAACCTGGTAGGTTAGCCTCCATATCTATTCTGGTAATCCCCGTTTTTTTTTGTAGAAAGACGAGCCTAACTCGCCAATGGATGCCCTACTTCGCCATCAACAGCATGCAACTCATTTAATACCCGAGTATAATTCCTCAACTTCTAAGTTTTCACCGGGCCCCCACACCGTCCCCTATTTCCACAATTGTTGTTGTGCAAGCGAGTCCAGGAATTTCACCCCCAGCCCCCATCTAAGCCGAAGTACGCTGTTTGTATCGTTTGGCTCTCATGTTAGGTGGATAAGCAGTTCGCGGGACGTGTTACTTACATCCACTTAACGCTTATGCCATCACTCTTTGAGGCTTATTTTTGCGGACTACAAAACTCCTAAAAGATGGGGGGAAAAAAACCATGTTCCTCCGACCAGAGTCGAACTGGTGACCAACTGGTGCTCTGCGAGGAGAGCTTCCATTACAGCCAGGAATGTTTTGGTCTTAACAAAATATCATAAACAAAATTCTCCTTTTTCATCATATTAAACAGACCAGTTTCTTTACATTCCAGACCACAGAATGATATGGGGATATCTATACTCATCGCTAAATAGGTTCTCGTGCCCAGACCCATTTATTTTGGGGGTGTGGGTAAATCAGTACCGCATCCACTGGCGAACAACGGTCCATGTCGGTTTTCAGGACATAGACCGAACTCACGTTAAAGCCACTTGTTTTTGACCTTGTATATCAAATTTCTTGCGTGAGCCCAGCCTATGTCTTGAAAAGTGACATGGGCCAGTGGATGCGGTACTGCACACATACATAAGTGCTAAGCACGTGCCTCGCAAGAGAATTCATAAACTTCATTAATCTGTGTATACCCCGCAGATTATCAATGCAGTCAATCCCCCACCACATGCTCCCCCCAAAGCCCAATTATCAAATCCCCCAAATGAAACAACCCTTTTTTAGGAAAAGAAAAACAAAAAGCATATGAGACAAGGAGATTCGCGTGAAGGAAATGCATTAGCCTGTATCAGCAACGATAGGTAGGATAGGTATTTATGCCCTCTCAGCCCACCCATATGCATGGTAATAGCCAAAGGAGAAAAGGAAAAGAACAAATTAGATGAAAATGATAAAAAAAAACGCCTAAAATGATAAAACTGGAAAAAGACACCTTAATATAATACGCCGAAAGCCCCCTGAGGCAACTTAATTAATCACTGCTCTCAACACACAATTCCCTCATCCTCATCATCGCCCACCTCTATTACATCCAGCTCCAATGGATTTGCTTTCGGCTTATTTCCCACAGACCTCACCAACGGACGACTCATACTCTCTATACTCGGAACCACGGTATCGTCACTGCTGCTCCCACTGTTCTTCCTCTCAATTTGCTTCTCCATACGGGGCATCGCCTGAGAAGGTCTCAAGCTAGGAGCATCCCCCATCGTAAGATCACTCTTCTTTTTCGAGATCTCCTGTCTAGGGTTAAATCTTCCTGTTGTTGGTAGTGGTGTTTGGGGAGGCCCCATAGAGACAGCAGTCACCTCCGTCGTCTTCACGGGCTTATCCTTTGAAGGTACCAAACCGCTTTTCTCAATTTTCTCCAAAATATCCTTTAACCTCGCCAAAACGAAATTGAGGTGTCCATCATAAGAATCTCCCTTCAACCACACGAATGCAACCGTTTCTATGACTTTACAAGCCTTATCCAGGTTATCATCAATGGCCTCCAGCAATTCCCCCATCTTATCATCCTCTTCTGTGCTTGGCGCGGGCTTTTCACCCTGTTGCGATCCCGGAGGAGTAGGAGGAGCGGCCCCCGGTGGTCCACTAACCATCCTTGCTCTCTTAAACTGCAGTGGTGCCGCTCCCAGTGAAAAATTCCCAGACATGGTCATCCCTGGTGATCCCCTCCTATTCATCCTCTTCATCTTCTCTCTCTCCATTTTCAATCTTAACCGGAGCATCTCAGCAGAATACTCCAAATCCTCATCATCACCCGAGTCATCACCATTTTCCGATTCTATAGCCGCCTCAAACATCGGCCGAGGGGGTGGAAGAGCAACGATTTGCTGCCTCCTTTTGATGGCCATCATTTCTGCCCTTAACCCACCGCGTTTGTTGTTCAATGCGGTCCACATATCACAAAGCATACGCTGGCTCTCACCATCATACATCACAGAAGGGCTCGTCAGTGATGAGAACCGCAATTTAGAATCTGGCCTCGCGTCCAATCTGCAGGTACCATGTGCAAAAGCAAGGCCCTTCTTGAACTGGATAGCATTGTTATCTGATGGTCCGTCTCCTCTGGGAGTAAGTGTAGTAGGTGAAGGAGGAGACATCGCAACACCGACAGCGCCAGGTGTTGCTACAATCCCCGGTGTCGATATTTTCCGTCGAGCACTTGACCCATCACAATCCGGGGTTACGGCTCTTCGCCTCTCCACTCCCGGTGGCAAAACTATTATCCCAGAGCCTGGCTTCTGTGAGTCCTCCGTCCCCTGGATGTATTTTTTAATCCTCCCGCTCCAATGCGGAATAACCTCAAGCATCAACTCCACCAACACCGCCGTTTCCATGTTTCCTGCAGTGTTTCCTCTAGCGCCTAAATAAATCTGCGGTGATGTCCTCGTGGACTGCAATGCCACCAATGCCGACCAATGCCGACCAGAGTTGAACCGCAGATGCTTGGCTGGCGTGTTGGCTGGTTGACAAAGGTTTGCCCTATTGGAAATCAAGGGATCGAGGCGTTAGTCGAAAGCCATCACAACAACATCCCTAACGTTTGGATAGAGAGGAAACCAAAAAGTAGTGGCAGTAGGTGAGACCATTATTAACAGTAAACGAATGGGTGATAGCCTCTTTCTCTATGTATATTTTTTCTCTTGGTGTGTGTGTAAGAATGTGCATGGCACAGCATGGTAGTGAGAGTTTGTTTCAGGGGAGAATATAAAAATATCAAGATAGGTGTGGGACACCCGCTCCATTTTGGTCTCGGCACCATTTCCGACGACGGATGTCTCTCGGCTGCTCGAATGAAGAATGGCATTGCCCTACGACCCACCACAGGGAACAGGGAAAAATGTGCTTTGCTGTGGTAAATGAACAGTGTTTCAGAAAGAAAACAGTTATAGTACCAGAGCTTGGAAACCTCTAAGGCAGAAAACGACCTGAATCAAGATACAACAAGCAGGGAACAAAGGCAACTCACCAGCCAAAAATGTTCTAGATCAAATATCGATGGACCCGTAACATATAACGTAAAATCAATTTTTGCGGTCGTCCCTCGCTCGTTACGTTAATGTAATGCGATGCCGTTCCCAATAAGATAGATAAAGCAACAAAGCAATCAATCAAGGTGTATTGCGATGGTTTAAATCACAAAACACCTATCTTTCCTATTCTACTTCTTCGCCTGATCTGCCGATCCTGCCGTTGCGGATTCGGTTGTCCGTTTGACAAGTCTCAAAACCCTAAGTCTTATCCAAAACTTTACTTGATCTTTCTGCTAGCACCTATTCCCCCTCTTACAAGATTCCGTTTTGTCAAGTCGAGTCGGCAGTCGCTAAACCTGTGGATGGATGTTGTTTGGTTGGGCCTATGGGGAGAGGCGAAGACTCACTTGGAAGGGAAGGGGTGGCCGCTGGGGGGTATTTGTGGTACGTTGTATATTTTTCTGGCAGGTATGGAAGATTTCTTTACTCTCGCCGACCTTGCTCTGCCGTGACTGACTGGGTGGGTAATATTAGGAGAGGGGGCGGGGTGTGGGAGCTCAACGTGATACAGAATACCTTTTAAAAGGATATATGAAAGGGAAAAAAGAGGTGGGTGTGTACCGGTGCGTCGAGTTTTTGAGATACCCATTCTGCCCGTCTACCGAGATAGAGCAACTGTGCTGCCTGCCTACGCTAGGTACATACGGTACTCTACAGACATGAGAACACATACAGACGTGCAGGTGCTTGAAAGGCCACATCGTTACTGCACTGTTGGAGTAGGTACTCTACAACTCGACTCCACATACATCCATAGCCAGTCGTGGACCCGCTGCATGCTGCCTCCAAGAGCGAACCACTTCGACAATGGCTGAACCAGCACCTTCTGATTCGCTGAGGCTCCCGTTCCACGGATTCTCGGCTAAAGCAATGTCGATATGAACCCAGGAATATCCTTGCTAAAACAACCTCACAACACGTTATGGATCGGCTTGCAAGACCATCTCCTCCTACATACTCTCGCTAACCGCCCACAGTTTAGAAGTAGGTAGCCAAAATGTGGAGCTGAGAGGCCCGCTATTCGCGGGGAAGTGAAAGTGATACCTACCCGCGTTAAATAGCTAGCGCCATGCGACCTGTAATGTAATGCACTGCAGTGGCGTGGAGCTTACTCGAGTTGTACAGTACATACTTCGAGTACTGTGTAACGTGCCAGATGAGGTGTCCCTACCTATATACTGGGTTGTGACAACCAGACTAGTGTACCTACCGTACTTAGGTAAGCAAGCACAGGTGGTGCGCATGCACACATGCGTGGGGGGAAGAGCACATCTTGATCTAGAAGCGCGTGTACTTACTCCAGCCGGCGTCTAGATCCATGAAATACACACTCCCCTTGCAAATTGGCAAGGCGGCGCGTAATGAATTACCTATACGAGATGCGGTGGTAGATACTCCCGTGGTCAGCTGGGTGCAGGCTACTCAAGTGGTCCGATTGGTTGAGGAGGGCATGCATGGCATGGATCGGAGTGGGGAGATTTTACCCGCTAGTTGCGCAATGCGCTCGAGGCATCTTTAGTAGGTATGGCCATTCATAAAGCAGTCTGGCGATTCATGAGGTAGATTTTTGTAAATTTTTGCCGTGTTGGGAAAGTCATGTTTCGGGGGATTGTGTCTACTTGGGTTAGGTCTTGTGCTGCTAGTTTTGTTTATTCTTGTTTCTTTGGCCAATTCAAATGCTAAGTAAGTTTCTTTTTTTCTTTTTGAGTCTACAGTATACGCCTTCCCCCCAAAGGGAGCGAGGCTAAGTAGGAGCATATGCCAGCAACTAGAGCCTAGACTAAGGCTAGTTATCATGTACTGCCAACCCCGCTCTTGCTGACAGCTGTCCTTTGCATACTACAGTTACTACAGCGATTTCGTCGTAGGTATATCTGTCTCGAGCTCCTTACGTACCTATCCTCACCCCCTTCCTCCATAGCACGGTTATATATACCAATCTCGGCCATAACCTGCTGCAAACACCAAAAGTAGCGCACACATGCACATCAAAGTACCTTCCCGAATCAGTTTCCAGATCCGTGCCCAACACAAGCCCCCTCCATAAAACTCTCTGCCTCAAATACCCGTTACCCAAACTCAGAATATCTGGGCACGAGATCAGAATATGGTACAAACCCATCATCAAGATATACCCCAAATTCTTCCAAACTCCCATGACCATGTTTATGTGTTTATCGGAGAAATCATCTTCGCAATCGATATCAGGCCACTCACCAGGATTCCTAAGACTAAGATACCTAGGTCACTCATTACCTAACCATCTAGTCTGCTGAGCAAGGGTGCTGATTGTTAATTGCTTATTCCGAGTGACATCTAACGTTCGCAGAAAATTTTTTGATTTCATCTAAGTACGGATTACCTGCGTTGGCATTAAAACACAACCAAACTACAATCAAAAAAAACATTAGGGGTTGTCAAAAATTCAATGACAACCAAATTACGCTAAAATTAATTGCCTACTAGCCCCTTGGCGTTGAATTTTATTGGCCGACAACATAATGTGGCGTAATGAATGAGCTGGGTTGTAAGATGAGTCGAGGGTCGTATTACCGCATTATGAATTCATT
>Ga0307514_10004212_pt1 | contig 13319 bp, 7 predicted proteins | sample 16_EM_MG_FD_203088 | JGI IMG/M metagenome (GOLD analysis project Ga0307514, IMG submission 203088) | Populus trichocarpa ectomycorrhiza microbial communities from riparian zone in the Pacific Northwest, United States - 16_EM | ecosystem: Host-associated > Plants > Roots > Unclassified | place... | reverse complement strand
GAAGATCGGGGGTGATATCGGTGTTGTCGAGTTCCAATTCAACGAGCATCTCCTTCCTCTCTCCGTATCTAAGCTCGCCCAATTCGACGTCAACGTCCCGACCGTCAGAGTGTAGGATCGAAGTGGGCCCCCCCGAAAGCTTCCTGATCTTGAATTGTTGTCCATCAACGATCTTTAGATGGAGTTTCATATCCCTCAACGCAATTGACATCATGCCGCCCACACAACCGGCGATACACCCTTGCAGGTCATACCAATCCTTCACGAATGTGTATGTTCCGGAGGTGTGATTGGAAATCAACCAGAGCGAGGCGGGGTCATGTGACCGTCCATAACCGAACGCGTGAATGGGGATACTTGCAGCCTCCGCTCGAGCCAAGACGAGGTCCATCTGCGCCCGGCGGGTGGTGTCTGCAGTGTCGCTGATCAGGATCATACCGGAGATAGGGTTCTTCGCCTTGCGCTGAAGGACGACATCGAGACCTATATGAAAAGTGATCAGTGAAACGCGTGTCACGTCAGAAATGTATCCCACCATGGTTTACGGCCGTCACAACATCAGTCTTCTCGTCTTGGGAGCCTCGAACCAGGAATTCGTCGTTATCAGGATTGAGTCTCGCCCCTATTTCGTCGACGAACTTGCTGAGACGCGCTCGACTTGTGGGTTTTCCGACGTTCAGGAACGGTGTTTTCCGGACTTTACCACCAACGCCCACCTCGAATGTGACCAAGCTTAATCGGTCCTTCGGAGAGAGAGAAGCGATGATAAAGTCGAGAGAAGTCTTGATGACACGGTGTTTGAGATTTGCGGCGCTGGCGGTAATGTGCGGTGGGGGGATGGAGATGACGAGGATGAGGTCCAGGGGAGGGTGAATGAGGGGTGTGAGAGAGTTGGAGGAACCGTTTGAGAGACGCGGGGTAACCAAAGGTACGGGAATTGGGGTGCTGTATCTTGAGGGTTCGTCGTCTTCTTCGAGGGTTGCAAGGCGGTGCTGTTGGCCGTAGTGAGCCTTGAGAGTCCGATCTATAGCACCTATAGAGCCATGAGAAGCAGAAGATGTTGTCGAACGGGAAGAAGGACCACTAAGAAGGCTCTCTTCGTTGGTGTAAGATGTGGTTCCGCTACTTCCACTGAGCACCCTTGCAGCCTTGTCATTTCCACCAAATTCTTCTAAAGCGGCAGTGTCCCTGGGAGATGGTTGGTTCGAATTGACGAAACCGTTCTGCTGTTGGAACGCAGTAACAAGCCTCTGGATGTGGCTTTTCCAAGTTTCGAGGGAGGAGCGCTCGCGGAAAATCAGAATGAACGAATCCAACCGCTCGTCTTCCATGTCGATCGTCAAGCTCATTTCGCCCGCGACAGAGGTGTCCGTCACGTGCTTGATGTGCCTGATGTAAATCCGACCTTTGAGACGCAAGACACCCTTCTGTTGACCAGCATTTCCACCGTTGAGCGAACCGTTGTCACCGACGCCAGCGTTTGATAGAAGTCGCCCCAAACCGCGTTTCCTCTCCTCGACAACACAGATGATTGCCTCCTTGAATAGGTATACGAAGAATTCGCGGACGATGGCGTCCCGTCGAACGGAGAGGAGGTCGTACATCTGTAAAGGCCCGAGACCAGAGATAGGATGACCCTTCCAATCGATGATTCTAGCCCTGAGGTCCTCTGTGATGGCATGGAAAGGCGATTCCTCGGAATGGCTGGCGTGATCATCCCGGAATGAATCACCAAAGTTCTGTGTCTGTTCTTGGAGGGAGGAAGTAGTGTATGTCGGGGAGAGGCCCAGGTTGGATCGGGAACGCTGCAAGGTGCCCGAGGTGGCGTATTGTGGCGGGGATTCAGCGCGGGGAGAACTCAAAGTGCTTGGTGTTCTGGATTCCGATGCAGACGACTTGATAGTGGGGAAAGTTTCACTTACCCGGGGCCCCGGAACAGAACCTGGGGGACGTTTTCCGGGTAATTCAATGGAAACGATACACGTGAGAGGTTGACTTGGGTCGGCCGTTCGGATGATCGTAGGGAACTCGGAGCGGACTTGGATGGAGGGTGCAACAACGTAACCCGAACCGTGTCCCTCGTGCGATTTTATGGATCCGATGTGTTCCACCGGATCGTCTTCGTTTGGGTCGTATGGCCGTTGTAGCGCTGATTGGCCACGGGAGAATAAACGCATCGAAGACGGTGTTTCTCGCCCTGGATACAAAGCGCCGTCGGTGGGATCGCCCATGCCAGTCAACGCGGCAAGCTCTGCAGCAACCTGTGAGCAAAAAAAAAAGAACGCGTTCAGTGAAACTGGGGAGGGCGTACTGTTGGATTTTCCACCGTCCCCATCCCCGACCTTCATCGGTCGCCGACATACTCCACACACACCGAGGTTGGAATTCCTGATCACTCCAACTTTGGAAGCACCGGGCGGGGGACCATAGACCGCGGAGAAGCATGCCTGTGGGGAGATAAAGCGTGAATATTTAGCGCGCAGATATTGGGAGCAGAAGAAATAACCTCGTGCAGCGAATGGCCGCACTCGGGAACGATGTGCGGTTTCTCTCCTGGGAGTCTGAAACTGAGTGGTTCGAGGCAGACTGGACACTCGGCCTCTTCTTCCGCGGCGTCTCTGGAGGATACAATGGGCATGTTCGGGGCGTCGTTGAGGGAGAAGGAATGGGAGTAGGTGGAAGTGATTTGGGAAGAGTCTGTGAAATCACCGGAGCGGAGAGAAAGTGCTGATGTTGATGCTGATGAACCTAGTCCAAGGAGTGCAGGGCCTTTGCTCTTCCGCTGGGGGGAGAATACGGATCGGAAGGAGGACGTTAGAGAGGGCACCTTGGGGACGGAGCGAGGAGATGTGTATGCGGAAGACGTCAAAGATGGTCGTTGTCGGAACTGTTTTTCGATTTCGTCAACAGGTTTTTTGAACATCCAATTAGATCCTGTCATCGAGGTCAACAACGACGGCCCAGTTGGTTAGATCCCGCTGTTGTGGTTCGCGTCTCCGCAGCCGTGTCCTTCACAATCGTCGTTGTCGTGGTCGTCGTGGTCGTCCGTAAACAACGGCTGAGGTGGTAAATGAGTCCAGGACGCTGGGGGAGGGAGGACTCGGTATGCTTGACAGACTTTCCGGGGTCACTGGTGACCATCAGCGCAAAGAAATTAATCCGCCCCGCTGCGCGGTCTCAATTCTACCCCATCCCTCATCCAGTGGCGAATACAAGAAAAACGCCGAGAACCGGGAAGGGTGGGGTTGGGTCTATTGGCCATCATCACCCGCGTTCTGCAGTCTCTCCTGATCATCCCTGCAATCACGTTCTCTACTTCGGTACAATGTATATCAGAGGGTAACCCATAACCGTAATGGCGAACAGTCCATTATCATTCTAGCAATTACGTCAAAACTCATCCAGCAAAGAAGAGGTGAGGAACAGAGAAAACAGTGTCGCATCAAAGAGCCCAGGAACGAATATTGCAATCATCAACAGGTGTTTGGTACAAGAAAACTTCACAATTCACTGCAGAGAAACGTCAGGCACCGGTCAGTGGTCCAAAATCAAATCAACCCACCTCACGGCCGGAGTGCGGATAGCAATGCCGACTTGGCTTCCTCTCCGAGACCCAAGATCAGCCTAGTCAAACCATCGACAGTAGCCTGTTTGTCTTCCTCTGCCAAAGCCACCAACTTTCCCAAGAGGTGTTCGCTCTTCAGCTTGGAGATCGTCTGTTTGAGGTCGACCACCTCGTAGGCCTCCGCAACTACTTGAGGCGATGCCCCAGAATCCAGAGACAACAATTCTTCGAGAATCTCACGCCGTTGATCGTACGTGAGGCTCGGGTCGGCCTCAGCCAGTTTGCGCAACGCAGACGATCGAGCAACTCGGCCGCGAACAGCCCAGTAGAAGTGGCGGCGGGCGTTTGCCCACTCCATTCGCTTCGCACATCCTTTCGCTTCCATGCGTCCCGTGCGACTAGGGGAGCCAAGTGTTCAATGACACCATCAACACTTTCGAAAACGAAAAAAGGGCACGTACTCATGCAGATCAGCATACAAAAACACTGCTTGCTTGTAGGAAGGCTCCAGGTGCTTTTCTCTTGCGGCCAAATTTTCGATGGCAGCGGCCCGCTCTTCGGCCGTCTTCGACTGGTCTACGCTCTCTTTCTTGAGGCCTGCGAACACGGGATCCAACCTTTCCATCAGCTTCAAGATCTTGTCCCTCCTCATCTTGATCTCAACAATACCCTCAGGTTCCAAAACACCTGCCCTAGCGTCAACATCAGCATACATCTCCATCTGTTCCGAGTTGATCGATGGATCCAAGACTACCCAGGCACCACCTCGCAGCTCCCCATTGGGAACGATGTACACGAAGACAGGTTGTTTGTAGGAGGAGAGACCGTCGACGATCTTCGAACCTTGCTTTAGTACTTCGTCGTACATGTCCTGCTGTCCACCAGAGAATCCACGCCAGTTCGCAAAGATAATGAGCGGAAGTCCCTCGCGGTTGAAGTCGAAGATCGCCTGGGCCGTCTTGTATGCTGAGTTGGGATACCACACCTGGCCAGCCTCCATAATCTTTTGCTCGAAGGAAGTGGGGTTGGCGGGATCAGCAGGAACGGTGCGTTCGATGGTTCTTGTTTCGACAGAAATGACCCCAATGGGAATACCTCCGAGCCTGGCACGACCGACCACCACGGTTTGGGCCCATCCACTCAGAGTCTCCTGGAAGGAACCCTTGTCGAAGAAACCTGACTGCCATTCGGACGTCGTCTCGTCAGTCTTTCCGGCAATGAACCAACGGGGATCGTAAGGCCCCTTGGGGGGCCTGTATCCAATCTCACGATCCCAAGAGTCGGTGGTGGCGAGGATGGGAAGGGGTTGTCCCTTGACTGCTGGAACGTATGACAGCCACTGCAAGATGTGTTGAGTGCCTTCGAGGTCGCTGCCGGCGGTTAGATGTGAAACACCATTCTTGTGCATGATTTGAGTCCCGCCGAGTTGTAGATTCGAAGTGTAAACTTCCCGACCGAGGACCTTGTTGAGCGCCGGAGCACCCGTGAGGATGATAGGCTGGCCTTCCACCTGCACAGCACGCTCCCCTAACCGAACGAGGTAAGCGCCAATACCAACGGAGCGGGCGGTAACGAGGGTGATTGTGAAGATGTCATCGTAAGCGCGAGAAGTCTCGCCAGCAATGAGACCAGAGCCCTTGAGACACTCTACACCGAGACCGTCCTCCAATCCAATGACATCCGTGATCTTGTGACGCAATTCGCCGTCTTCTTCGATGTCCTCCACACGAACAGATCCCTCAGCCTTCTCCTGCAACTTGAGCCAGTTTTCATGGGTGAGGTAGAGATACTTGAATCCTTTCTCTGGTGCATCGGGGACGTTCCATGCGATGGAAAACAAGTTCACCGCTTCCTCGGCAAGACCGAGACGGGCGCCGGAGTTGGCAGAAAGGTAAATCCTCGGCAGGCCGCGTTCACGAGCGTACTGGGTGACGAGATAGAAAAAGTTATCTTCGGCAGGACCGAAGGAGCCGATCTTGTAGGTGATATCGTTTGCGATGACCACAACGCTTCGCCCGTTCGGGTATTCCGGAGTCTTCATGTTGAACACCCACCCGACCATACCGAAAGTGTTGTTACCCGGAGCTCTGTCGACCTCAGTGAGTTGGTCGTTCTCGTCCAACACGAGTTCCTTCGTCTCAATGAACTTCTTTGGCGGGCTAAGCGACGAGTTGATGGAACGAGCTTTTACCCATACATTTTGAAGGGCTTTAGAGAAGAGTTCGGGGAAATCATAGACGTAGGTTGTTCCGACCAAGTGAGCTTGGTAACGTTTTGGCTGGAGGGATTCCTTGGTGGAGTACGACTGGTGAACGGGTTGAAGGTGTAAGGGTCCCTTCTCGCCGATTGACTTGAGGATCGTGATTCCCTTGTCCGTCTGCATCTCTTGATAGCCATGGAAGTTGACAATGAACCCGGAGACGTTCTCGATGACGCATCGGACGGGGATGACGTTGCCCTCTTCATCCTCCAACACGATTCGAATCTCGGATCCGGTAACGTGCAATCGCCACAACCTCTTTCCGTGTCGCTCAATGAAACCAGAGATAGCCTCCAACACATCCGAATATGTCACCGTAAGGTTGTAGATGAAGTTGATGAAGATGTGGTTACAGTCAGCGCTGCGGTGTTTGGGGCTGACGACTTCCAACGAATCGAGAATGGTTGTAACGAGGCGATCGGTTTCCGAGATGAGATATTTGGCCATTGAGATGCCACCACGAATGCGACCGGGACGGACCAGACCGCGGATGAAGAAACGGTTGTCCAGTTGGTTCTCGCGGGCAACGCCATGGTAGATGTGAAGCTGCTTGCTTTGGACGAAGATCGGGGTGAGGTTGTAGTTTGACAGGCGGCTGAGTTCGAGCTGGAAAGCGAGGGCAGGCTCGACGTGACGAATAGAGCGCTCTTCCTTCCATAATCCATCCATCTCGCGGAGAGTGAAGTACATTGGGTAGGTCGCAGGACGGCAGATCAAGATAGACACACGACGCACGCCGCGTTTTTCAAGCACCTCCCGGTTGGCGTTGGTGAGTTCAGTGATCTTCTCATTCCACGCGTCCTCGGACATGTCGTCCTCATCCTTGAAAATTCGAAGAGCGAGGTTGAGAACATTCGGGGGTTGAGTGTCGTTGTACCTTTCGGCAAACTCTTTCTTGTCATGGAGGGGAAGCATGGAAGCGACGCGAGGGAATCCGTGAGTCAATGCAGCAAGAGTGGGGAAGGAGGCAATGGCGCCGGTTCGGATCGGTTGCTTTTGGTGACGGGCGATCATGTAGGAGAGGTCAGAAACCGAAGCCTGCCTTTTGGGAGATCTTTGGAAGCTACTCAATACATTGGTGCTCGAAAGAGGGAGAGTGACATACCCGTCCAAGCTGATCTGTGGGGTTGCGGGCGGTTCACGAGTCTGGCCAAGGTTGAACCTCCACACGACAGTATTCGGTTCTTCTCCATCGTCTAGGCCGTCACCCTCCTCGTAATCGACGGATAACAGGGAGTAAGCACGGTAGGAGCGACGAACATAAACGTCGAATGCAGCTGTGAATCGGTTTAGACACTGGATACTCGCACCCGAGGTCGTGGAACGTACCAAGTGTGACCCAATTATCACTGTAGTTGAAAAACCAAGGCAAAACGTCGTAGACCGTATACCTCGAATCGATGAGCTCTTTGAGCGTTTCGACGGACGGTGTCCTAATCTTGTCATCAGCCATGGATTAAAACAGATTTAGAAGGTGACGAACCTTGCACCAGAGCCTTCACCATAAAAGCTACTCGTGATGGAAGACTTGAGAATAGCCTCCATCTGGGCGCGCCTTTCCTCGTAGGATGGCATCTGACACGAGATCATGACCTCACGAGCCTTCAGAGCGACAGCGGCGGAAGACCTGTTTTCGAGAGCGGCGAGGCTCTGCAACACCTGGTACATGAAGCTCTCAGTGTTCGAAACGGTTGAACCGCCAGCCTTGACATGGTCCAACAGCGCCATGACTAGTTTGCTCTTGCTTTGGGCCCTGGAGTGGCTGAGAGCGAGAGAGACGACTTTGTCGAGATCGTTTTTGTTCTGTTCGCGCAAGGCGAGCACTCTAGCTTCGATGCTACCGCTAAAGAGGGCCTCGGTATCCGCGTACTTCTTGAGAAGGCCGCCGAGAACGCCAATCTCGTGCTCTTTCAGACCGTGGATGTATCGCTCGACAATCTCGGAGATGGGGGAAATTTGACCACGGAAGATGGCCTCTTCGGTCGGTCGGACGTTCTCCTGAACGAAGTTGTCCAGAATCTTCTTCAGCCTGATGGCAGGGAACTCGGTGTTGTCGCCTTTGGCCTTGGCAGCTTCGATGGTGTTACGGATGCTTTCCTCCAACTTAGCGGGGATTCGACCAGACAAGGAAGACATGACCACGTTCATCTCGGAATAAGGGAGTTCTGGGTTGTGGAGGGTGTCGATGAGCTCCTTGAGCGTTGAGTGCATGACGGCCTGGTTGTCAAACCCATCGAGGATGTCATTCAGAATACCAGTCAAGTACTTGAAACGCTGGTGGGGTCTTTTTCCAATTACACTTGGTGTACCAACGGAAGGGAGCAGGCCCTCGAATGGTTTCGCGTGCTTGACGCGCGCGGGGTCATCGAGGGTGAGAATACCAAGGATGTCCCCTGGCTCCAAACCAACACCAGGCTGCTTGACGAACTGAACAACGCCGTCCTCAGAAGCGGTCAACGGCATATACATCTTCATGACCTATAATGGGCTCTCCGTCAGGGCTGCGTTGTCACGTCGAGTCGAAGTCGGTTACCTCGATCTCAGCGTAAGGCTCGCCGGCGTTGATATGATCACCACTATCCACCAAGAACCTGATGAGCTTCCCGGGACTAGGACTCCTGAGCTGCGTAGGGTCGTTCTCCTGTTCGATCAGGCAGGTCTTGCCATCCACCATGAGACGGAGGGCTCCGACCTCTGCGCGCCAGTATGCGGAGTGACTCTTCCCATCCAGGAGGACCAAGAGACCGCCGTCGGCAAGGGGACGAGCGCCAACCGTACTCCTCCCTCCGTTCAGGTAAAGAGTCCACGTGGTAACGGAAGAGCGAGTGGCAGTGAACGAATACTTGACGTTGTCGTAGATGAAGTCGATGCCAAAAACTGTCTTTAGGATGTCTTTCGATGGGACCTGGCCCTTGTCCAAGATTGACCTGTACTCAGCCCAACAAGCCTCAGAGGCAAGGTACGCCTTGGTGACTGCGCCAGTGAGGACGGCCAGGGTGCTATCAGGCCGCTCTGCAGTGAGCTTGCTGCTGATGAGGGAGTCTAGCCAGCCGGTAGTGATGGTGTTCTCCTCGAAAGCCTCGAGCTCCAACAGTTTAATTAGGTACTCCACCGTCGTCCTGAAGTCACCGCGGATGCTAAGTTCCTTCAGAGCGACAACCATGTTCTTCCTGCTCTCGCCGCGATCCTCACCGTAAGCAAAAATGTGACCGAACTGAGAGTCTGCGAACTCGTGCAAACCACCTGCGCTGCCGACGGAGAAGTAGCCCCAGACGTTTGTGTTGGAACGGAAGTTAAGTTCTTGGAGGGAACCGGACGAGGGTTTGAATCCAGCGTCTGGATTCTCGGCAGTAATACGAACGGCAACGACGTGACCTTTGGGACGGGGCTTTCGTTGGAGCTGGTTTGCTTCAGGTTTGATCATATCAAAGTCGATTTCAGAATTAGCGTTCGGAGCGACCCCATAGAGCTGGCGGATGTGTTTGATGCGATGGAGGGGAAGACCCATGGCGATTTGGAGCTGGGCGGCGGGAAGGTTGACTCCGGAAACCATTTCTGTGGTAGGATGCTCGACTTGTAGACGGGGGTTGAGTTCTAGGAAGTGGAAGACATCCTCCGCATGACTGTAGAGATCTAGATTACTCGTGGATTAGACTAGAGACAGGGGTTGGAATTCCTAGAAGAACTCACACTCGACAGTTCCGGCGCTGACATATCCGACAAGCTTGGCCAAACGCACGGCAGCACGCTCCATCTCCTCAAAAGTCTCTTGCTTTGCGATGGTCACGGGGGCTTCTTCGATGATCTTCTGATGACGACGCTGGACGGAACAATCGCGACCGAAGAGAGAGATCGCGTTCCCATACTGGTCAGCAAGTAGCTGAACCTCGAGATGACGCGCTTGGCCAGCCAGTTTCATAATAAATATGGGAGAGCCTAGGCATATAATGAACATTTGATGGATCGAACGCTCAAGAACGGGACGCTGACCTGGGATTTCACCAACGACGGCGTTATATGCGAGCTTGAATTGCTCGGTGGCATCGACTCGTCGGATACCCTTTCCTCCGCCACCCTCGCTTGCCTTGATCATCACAGGGAAACCGATCTGTTGCGCACGATCGAGACCTTCCTCGACGCTCGTCACGCAAGCTTTTCTGTAGACATCATCCGCAACGACGACGTAACCCTGATCTGAAATAATAGTGTCGTTGATGCCAGTACCTGACCAAGGCATGGTAGGGACGTTGGCGCTCTGAGCAACGATGGTACTGGAGATTTTGTCGCCCAGACTCCTCATCGCATTACCGGGAGGACCGATGAAGACGATTTTGTGCTTTGCAAGAGTTTCTGGAAGCCTAGGGTTTTCGGAAGCATGTCCCCAACCCGCCCAGACGGCATGAACGCCGGAACGTTCGGCGACATCGACGATGAGGTCCACGTTTGCGTAGTTGTTGTTATTTGAGCCACCGGGGACTTCGACGTAACGATCTGCCATGCGAATGTACTCGGCGTTCACCTTGAGATCTTCTGGGGTGGCCATAACAGTGAATTCGACTGCGCGTTCAGTGCCGAACGTCTCGTAACTCCATTGTCGAATAGAACGGATTTCCTTCACGGCAGCAATACCTGGAGGGAAAGCAATGAGATTGGGCGCTTGGCGGATGAGAAACGATACCGACCGTTGTTGGCGATCAAAACCTGGTTTTTGGAGGCAGCGTGGGTGAATTCGAACGTTCTGCATTGGAGGTAGAGACGTACCTTTGTGATTACGGTGTGACCGCCGTGTCCTCTGACCCAGTCGGTGACTGGACCGGCTGGAGCGTTGTCTAGCGAATTTGCGCCTATAGAGACTGATGAGAAGAGAGAGGGATGGAGATATAGAATGGATGGAGACCTATGAAACGGGAGACTCTGGAGTGGTCGTAAGTGGACATGATTGGGTTGACGGATGGAGGAGGAGGAGGAGGAGGAGAAAGAAAAGGTGGAAGGTCAGATCAGCGGAAGGGAAAGGATGTCTATAAATCAGAAGACGCGCGTGACAAAACGAACCTGCGCCTCCGTCGTCGTACCTCGCGTTAGATTGGGGTCCCCAAACAATTCACCAGCCAACATCGGGCGACACAGCCTGGTAGGAACGATCGTCGATTCAGACCAACGCCCTCCCGCCCTGATTACCGCCTCTCCAGAAACCTCATCAAAAGATCCTGATATCATGATACATTTCTACGTCCGCGGCCGGTGGGTTTGAGGATGCACCACATACGACACTCTGCCCTCACGTTGGGATCCGTACCCATCGACTGGGGACAAACCCATCCCCAAAGCTTTCCCCAATTTCGTAAATAGTAATCATTTCACACGTTCGATGACACCCGAGAAGCATCTCAACTCATTTCCGTCCGTCCATCGGATTTCGGAGTTGGTTCATTCCAGAATCGGCAACCTCCGTGCCGCCTTGTCACATGCCACGTGAGGTAACCCTGCATCCGAAGACGCGGGTTTCATAAATCGCATTTGATCTTGTTCAACTGGCTGATGGCTGACTCTACATAACCCCAGGCCGTCGAGCCATCAAACTCAATCCAGATGTGGGAGTCCACTTTCCAAGTTGACATCGTTGTTGTCACCCCACAGAATGTGCTGACGCGCATACCTCAGTCGGAAACGTGGGCGTGAAAGGTTGGCACGCTCTTCGGTGGTGGAAGACCCCACCGGACGACGGTGTTTTACCCCCCACAACACTTTTTAGCGGGGGAGCTGGCTTTTTTGAGACTGTCCGCAACGTTTTCGATGAGGAAAAGAAAAGGAGGCGGCCTCGCGGTCCATCCTGGGAGGACTTCGCCGTGAGCAAGAGCCAGTAACAGCCAAACCATACGAGGTTCGGCTTAAAGGATCCTTTGCTCATCTGATTATTGAAGTGAAGAACGAGTGGGGACTCGGGGGAGATCCGTATCTGTAGGGTCTGAACAGCAAAGACCTCGCCCATGAGAAGGTACCACTTCCCTCAAGCAGCATCGTCCATTCCTCGAGGGGTCGAACCTACTAGTCGCCCTGCTCACCCTGGCGGGGGACCGCCTTTCAGCTGTCACTTTCACCACTCTATCTACGCCGATGACTTGTTCCCGACCAGGCTCCAGCTTTGGGCCCTATACTTCGGATAATATCTTCCGCGTCGCACATATGTTCGCAAAATATCCACGGAGGGCCTTTTCAGCTTATACAGTAACCTCAAGCGGGGGAAGCTACGTGGCCGAGTCCTACGGTCGATCCGATCGAGCCCGTCGAAGGGGCTTGAGAACTCGAGTTCTTTTCCAGAGTGGATTGCCCCCCGGGTATGTCAATCAACCGAGATAGAATAAAGCAAGCGACACGGGATACATCTCGCGAGGATGCGGACCAAAGGCGGTCCCACGCCCAGACGTTTTAGTCAAGTTCGGCATAAAGTATAACACAACAGCTCATCCCCCGCTCGCCAGCCATGACCCACGTCTCGCCCTAGTCCTATGGTCGTGCAAAAGCATCGCTGGTGACTCGCCCGTGGTCGTGATGCAGTGTCGAGGGTGGGTCTCTTCGCGGTGCTTTGATACCGTCTCACGCCTTTGAAGTGGTTCACTTGAACGTCCATTGGGCTTCTTGATGGAGGAAACCTCGTTATCGACGACCTCGAGAAATGGAATGCACTGTGTTTTCCGGAAGATGGTCGTCCCACGCTGGTTGATTTTGACGGTGTTGGCCAGGGGACAAGTGCCCTCCCAATCTGAACCCTGGCAGGCCTGAAGTAGGGTTCGGGTCATGGAAAAATCGCACGATATCCCCAACTTTGAAGAGGCTCATGAACCGAGTTGCTAGAGTACCGTAACATCAGGTCCTGTTTTGTGGCGGTAATACAGATTCGAAATCACAGAAAATTGTAAACCGGTGACCCCTGAACGAATCCGGTAGAAAGAACGAGGTTTGTACACGGTTTAATAGGAAGGACAAGGGCATTGAGGACATTCTGTTACAAAGAGATATTTTCAGTTCGAGTCGAGCGAAAGTGGTCGAATGCAGGGTGGCCGGGCGGAATGGGAACTCTTTGATCGAATGTGGTTGCCTGATCGTGGCCACCGCTTTGCAAAGGCCATTGGGGTCTAAAGTCCGAGAACAAAGAAATCGACCAATACACGCGAAATTGCCGACAACGACGCGTGACACCCACAGATGGTCCGAACAACCCTCTTCTAAGTCGGTCCTGAAGAGTTCTTGCAGTGACATTGACACTGTACACTGATTATTTTTTTCAATCACTCAGCGCATCCCCGAAGATTTGGATCGTTGCCGACCTCATTGAGGTGTATAGTAACCAAGGTTCCCCGTTCACCGCTTGCCCTTGTCCCATATCTCTCGTATACGTAACCCTCGGCATTGTCTGGAGATAAACCGCGTCAAATCTTCCGCCACAAATCCCCGATTCGTAAAACATCCGGGATGTCCAATCTTGCGATAGGCGTG
>Ga0307514_10004211_pt1 | contig 13322 bp, 19 predicted proteins | sample 16_EM_MG_FD_203088 | JGI IMG/M metagenome (GOLD analysis project Ga0307514, IMG submission 203088) | Populus trichocarpa ectomycorrhiza microbial communities from riparian zone in the Pacific Northwest, United States - 16_EM | ecosystem: Host-associated > Plants > Roots > Unclassified | place... | reverse complement strand
GCATGAAAAATCATTAAATTAATAATTTTTTTTTTGTGTTTTTAATGATTTTAACATGTTGGTGTAAAAACTAAAACTAAAAATACAAAAATATCATTTCAATATATTTTTCATTCAAAATTATTTATAAAAACCACCGAAATTCGTATGGTGAAGTGAAATGCTTAAACATGCATGTGTTCAGCCTTTGCGTTGTGTTTTCCATGCCTGCTGCATTGCCTTCTGAGCTCTAAATTACAGATGTGGCTTATTTGTCTGCGTCTCCGATATTTTGGAAACCTCAGTGTGGTAAAGTACACGGATCATTATTCAAAATTTGGGCTGACGAGTTGCCAAAAAAAATAAAAAAATGGCAAGGAAAATACAATCCAGAAAAACAAGTTGCACAACAAAACTCCGAACGATGTCTATGTCACATATAGAGGCCTTTGATCTAGTCTTTGGTTACAAAAATTTTACACCTCTCATCTTATTTTTATTTTAACTTTACACCATTCACGCTATGATACTCAACACTGGGGATGTCGTGGTAGTATGCGTGGAGGAAGATGTAGCGGGGGAATTATTAGAATGAGCACCCCCCCTTTCACCATGACTGCCCCTACCTTCTGACTGCGAGTGCTCAGATTGTTTATGCTGTCGATTTTGTGGGACAGCGGGTGGTGGTGCGGCTATTGGTGCATAAATTCCATTGGCCGCGGAAATAGTGGAAGTTTCTCCTGCTGTTGTTGTGGCAGCCACTGCTGCATACTCAGTCGGTGGAACCCAGATGCCACCAACAACTACAAATTGTGGTGCCTGTTGACTGCTGTTAGTGTGGATTGTAGGGCTTGGTCTTCTTGTATGCAAACGGTATTTCTGAAACAAATGAAACATAACAAGGATCAATACTTTGTTTGATTTCACATACATCATACAAATATAACCGAAATTGGCTGGCCTTCATATAGCTGCCATAACCAAGGGGTATATTGTTAAAGAAGTTTTGTGTTAGACATATACGTACTTCATTCTAATTCTGTGTATGGATATCCTTATCTTGAAACTGTTGGGACAAATTTATACTTTACCAAATTCAGAATTCATACGCAAATAATAGACAATCTCGTCAATGAACCCAATTACAAGTTCACTTTTACCACTAGCATTCAGACATGCTTTCTGTCCAACTCCAACTTTTTTTCTAATGTTGTAAGCGGAAACAGCCTGTATCATAAACTAAGCTATGGTGATTCAGATTGTAAACCTAACAGATTTTGATAACTGTATGCCATTTTTCTAATTGAAGATTAATTTCATAAATAACAGTACATGCGTAATCATAGGTATCAACCTGTAAATGACTCTTAACTTCATCATTAGTAAGTCCATCCACCTTCATGAGCTCCCTTATTTGCTTTGGAGTTGCAGCTACATTGCATTAAATCGAAACCACTTATCAAAACACAATTCAATTCCATACCACAATAAAACAACAAAACCATAATCTCCCCTAAAAAAGAACCATAATTCACTCACCATGTGAGCCACCAAGCTGTTGAAGAGAATGTAAGAACCTTCTATGCAGCTCAGGTGACCAACATCTTCTTTGTTTTCTTTGATTTCCCTTTTCTTTGTCTTCCTTTTTATTGCCTCCACCACCAGTTCCTCCTGTCACAGCACCCGCTATTGAACTTGTTGCAGAAGCCGGCACTGAAGGCGGTGCCTTAGAGATTGCCTGATTACTACTCTTCCCAACACTTTTCTCTCTGTGAAATGGCTGGAATGCACCTCCAGCCCCATTTCTTTTCACTTCTGTCACCGCTGCCTTTCTTGGCAAATCCTGCAAGAATCAAACACACAAAATAAAACCCTCTTCTTTTTTCGTATCATTCTCCTAACTCAAAAGGGTGGTGGTCATTATATTACCTGTTTTTGAGGTGGATCTGGGGATTGATTCCACAACTGGACAGATCTAAGCCAATCGGATTTCTTCTTGTGATCGTTGTTGCTGATGCTGCTGTTACTCTTGTTTCTCTTATTATCATTCTGTGATTGTTGTTCTTGATGATCATCATCATCATGATTATTATCATTCTCTTCGTCATCGGAAGAGTGAGTTCTCTTAATAGGAATAAATTCCTCCAAAACAGGCCCTTCACTCGATGTCTGCTCAGAGCATTCCGATTGTCCATGCATATTATGATCCTCAGTTGTCCCTGATAACTCCCTCTTACATGCCTCGATCGCTACAGCAAACATACAAACTTCAAATTTCCAATCTTTCTCTAACCCACCAAGAAATGTTCAAGAGAAATTGAGTTAAAAGAAGCACAAACCTTGAGTAACAAGCTCTAGACACAAAGGAAGCTCGCGTTCAAACACTTGAATCTTGCGTCTTTCTTCTTCTAATGCTTCTACATATTCATGACACCGTTGCATTTTCTCTGCAAAATCCATTATTTTTAATCTGTTCAAATATCTATCTATCCAGTCTTGAGAAAAGGCAGTTCCTTTTTTACTTCCCGTTATTATTCCTGTTAAGGCTGATGATGATGGAGGTAGTGGGGTAGATAGATTATAAGTAGATGTACAGGTGGGGTGATCTGGTTACAGAGCATAGATAGATCCGAAAAAAACAAGAAGAAAGGGAGAGAAGAACACTGAGACAAGAATATGGGATCTAAGTAGAATCACAAAATGGAATCAAAATGACAGCCAAGAAAAAGAAAAATACACTCCTTTTTATACACACAGACAGACACGCAGTAGAGCGTAGCGAGAGAAAGAAGGGTAATACTGGTATCGAGACTAACAGAGAAAGATTGATGGATGATTAAAAGATACATAATACGGGATTAGCTAGGTTGTTGTAAGGAATTAAGGTTGCAATAAGAGAGAAGGAGGGGAGGGGAAAAAAGTTACGAAGGTAGGGAGATCGAGGTCGGGGCGTCGCGTACCGAACGAATCTTGGATATGCGATGTATAAATATATTTATTTTCCTTGTTTAGAGAGAGAGAAATTAAGATAAGGGGAGGGAGGGAGGGGTTGAATATTCGAGGGTGCGATTCCGTTTTCGTCTCCATTGCTGGCAATTATGTCAGCTTTTTTGTCCTTTCTATATGTTCTGATAAGATCAAAACGGACCTGTCTTTTCCTTCTTTCTGTCCCATTTTCTTCCTAAATTGGCTCTTCCATGAAATATACGTATATTGTAGTTTTTGCGTATGTATAACAGTATAAGATTATAGTTAGGAAAGATCCTTTTTTTTTTTACAATTCAACCACTGGAAAAAAAAAAAAACTAAATTTAGTGATAGAAATACAATCCATCGTTTTATTCACACTTCATTAATAATGCAACCAACAGTGCTGCAACCATGGTTTTACACATGGAACGAAAAAGAGAAATGTATTATATATGGTATAATCGACGAGAAGAAATTTGCCTCTCATACCCATTTCATGCATGAGTTAGCGTGCCTTTTTATGTACCTTCTTGTTATTATTAATTAATATGGCACTGTATTTTTGTACCGTCGCACTCGGCTTTTCAATGGACACCAGAGCTTCTTCTTCTTCTTTTTTTGTTGCTAAAATGCAAGAAAAATCTTCAGGAAGAAAAATGGAGTGGATATTAACTCAAGGCAAAAGATAACAAAAGAGCTGTACGAGTGTTTAAAAGTACAGGAGATATTATATTTTAAAATGTTTTCATTTAAAATATTGATATGGATATTTTATTTTCTTTTAAACGAGGAAGAGTTGTTGATATTCTCTGGTATCAATGGAATATTCCAAGGAAGGAGGGGTTGTTGAGGAAGAAACGAGAATCCTGCGAGCAGAACCTGAGCGGGCGTGCATACACACTGACGATGCCGCGTCTGCTTAGGCCTGTGGACATATTAGGCGATCCTTCTCATTAATGCGGCTTTTCACGCTCTGTCAGGGCCAGTCCTCACCTGCTTCACCCTTTCCTCGTTTTTCTGCTTTTCATTGACCATTATTTTCCCGAACCGCTCCTCCAGCGCGTGCTTCAAGCACCCGCCCGGGATGGACCACGTTCCCTGTCCTGCGACTACACGGCTGCTTTTCCATACCCGTGTAATCGTGTTGTGTGGTGGTCGTATAGCAGCGTGGGCGTTTATGCTATCCTTGTGACTAAATAAATTAATTAATTAAACACTGATAATTATAGTATTTATGATGATATAATTATCTCTAAATCTCTAATGCAGCCCTTTTAACCTTTGTTGTGGAGGGTAAACTGTCTTCTCATTGTTGGTCCGAGTTTGGTGCGTCAATTAACAATTTATCATTACCCGATTCCACGTCATGGAACGACACTGATTGCTCATCGAAAGGCCTCGGATCTTTGTCGATACAAGATTTAGGAGCCCACCTCTTGCGCGATACATTGGGCCCTTTGGTAACTGGTCCTTATGAAAAGCCCATAATCAGTTTCCTGTCGCGAGGATGTCTACAAAAGCCCTTTTGTTTTTGCTTGACTTTGGAAGAATGTGGTGAAGTAGTAATATTTTCAAATAAATAACAAGGGAATCCGCTTCCGGGGCTGAGGTCCTTTTTGGGTGCCTGATGTTGCCAGCATTGAGTTTGTTGGGCTCCGTATCTTCACTCTTTCGTGTGCGTTTGAAACGGGGATTTTTCATAAAATTTAATTTTTTTATTAAAAATTATTATTATTGTTTTTTTTTATATTTTGAATTATTTTAATGTGCTAATTTTAAAAATAATTTTTTTAAAAAATAAAAAATATATTATTTTAATGTATTTCGACATGAAAAATACTTTGAAAAACAATCGCAACCACACTCCCAAACATGTTATCTAACATACCATACCGTAACAATAAATAAATAAATGTATATATTTGAAATTATTTTTTAAAATATGTCAAGGTTTTTTAGAAAGTTTTAATGTTAATAAAAAAACACTTGATGATGTATTAATTAAAAACACAGTTAAGAAATATTCTTATAAGACTATTTATACCAAACACACATTAAATGAAATCAAATTAATTACACCTATCATGATGTTTGTTATACAATCAGCGCGGTTTCCAAACACTATTAATTCCACACATTAGCATCGCGCACAAAAATTAATTCTCACCAAATCTTCTCGGAGACCAAAGTCAGGTGAAATTCAGATATAATAATCAGGTGAGAAAACCAATCATGACCAAATTCTTTAGGCTATATTTAAAGAGGAGAAGTGAGAGCGGCAGAGATGGGAGTAGCCTCTGCAGCGCTGTGCAAGCGACTCGTCAAGAGGGCGGTTATGAAGGCTCACAGGGGCTCCATTGACCTTTTTCCAAGTTTTCCTCTCTCATACAAGACGAATATTTGGCAATCTTACTTGCATCTTTCCTACAGTTATTTTACAAGCACACCAAATACGACAAAGCATAGCCATGACTGAGCTACAGTCTTCCCTCTTAATCCCCTACGCACGCATCCTGGATTTTGTCATTTATAACACATGTATTTATAGGTATCAAGCACTTTTATGTAGTTGTATTTTTGGTCCTTCAAGCTAATCTTTGCTCGTTGAACATGTATTACCCTACGTCTCGATCAATGTCTCTTTAAACGACAAAAGTGGTGGCTGGCGAGGGAGAGAGAGTCACGCGTTCCGTTCTACAGTTAACATTGCTCCATGTCTACGTACTGAAAATCATTATCATGCACTCTCACTTTTGCTGGGAGAAGGAGAGGGACAGATATAATGTTTATGCACCCCAGAAGAAAAGGCAGAGAGAAGTAGGGGAAAAGATCAGGAGCTCGGAAATCGAGCATTTTGGAGCAGAGAGAGAGAGAGGAAGGAGTTCTTTGCATCGTGTCGGTACGCTATTCAATGCATCTTTAATCTTCAATACCTCTCCTCCTCTGCCGGTTGTCTGTCTCCTTCGTTCCCAAACACGCCATCAGACCAGCAGAAGTGTCAATTTCCTCCGCTGCATGCGGTGATCTTTTAAAACCTTGTTCTTGTTTTTCGTTTTCTAGGATTGGTCTTTTAAAACTTCAGAATTATTATTACACGAGCCATGTTAGTGTGAATTCACTTTCAAAATCTTTTTCCTTTTTTTAAGGAAAGAACGCATTAACCAAAAATAAATATTCTTTTTAGAAAATTTTAAAGAGGCATCATTATACTTTGTTTTCGAGCATTTAGAAGAATAAATCCTTTTGAATTTTAATCTTGGAATTTGAACACAAGAAATAATAAAAAAATCTTCTTAACCATCAAATCCAAGTTTCTAAAACCATATATACAATGCCATTTCGAGAGAAAAAGCATGGTATTATCTTTAACCTCATGAACAGATAATCACCATCATAACTTTTACTATAATGAGTTCCAAAGAACAAACTAAACAACAGATGAATTAGTATTGCTCCAATATATATAAATTCATATAAACTCAATTCATACATACGAGATAAGCCAACCATAATCTTAAATATCTCAATTAGCCATTCAAACTATTTTAATTTGCACAAACATTGTCTATATATGGAATAAACCAACCATAATTGTAAATATCTCAATTAGCCGTTCAAACATGACAGTATCAAATAATCACGTGATTAAAGTGTCTACTGCCTAGCTAATGGCTCTCAATGATCTTGGTGAGGATTTTTCATTACAAAATCCAAGTCATTAACTGTGAATTCCAATATCTTCCTACCAGGACACCATTGAAGATGCGGGTCTTGGGTTCTAAACGATCCAATAATTTCGTTGATGCGATTTGGATCAAAACTTTTGGTGGGCTCTCTTGCTGGGCTCCAATACGATTTTTAGATTTTTTCCATGGATTACCAAATTATGCTGCGCTTTACTTGTAAATCCTGGGCTGCTCAGGACTACAACCACGGAAGCGGTGAAGCTGAGAACCATGAAAAAGTAGACTGCATCAACAAAATTTAGTTTGCCTCTCAAGAACTGAAGGGCTGGCTTTATATTGAAGTCGCTTTTTCAATCTTTTGAGCAATATTGATTCCTTTACGGTGGCCTCTAAAGATGGATATCTGGATTCACTTGGTCCACAATCCATACTGAATTAGGTGGAGCAAATAATGAAATTGGTCTAAAGTTTTTGCAAAAAAGAACTCAAAAAGGAAAGGTAAATGCTTATTTTGCATGATTGAATTAGGAAATAGAACAAATAAATGTTACCAATCAGCAGTAGCTCGAATGGTTTTGCAGAAGGTTACAGGTGATGTTCTAAATACACACGATTCATAGTAAAAAAAGACCTTCTCTGAACCTGGTTTGGGTCCCCATTTTCGCTTGCTTTTCCTCGCAAGCAATATATGGAAGATGCACAAAACAAAGGCACTCTTAACGCCGAGTTTCAGCCCGAGCTCAGCCAAAATCAAAGACTGGAAAGTGAAAAGAATGCTGACAGCAAGATCTGTCCCTGTGATATCCATGTTAACCCATCTGGAGTGAGAAAGTCTAAATATTCTCCCCCCCTTCTCATCATGGATGCAGAAGAACAGCAAAAAACCACAATCCACACCAGGCTATCCAAGTGAACGTTTTCTCACCCGCAGAACAAGATTTCTAAGTTTAATCTCAACCCCACATCACATTCGGTGCTCCCTTTCCCAACTTCAGTTAGAGCTTTGGATTCACTTGGTCCACATATATTGCTCTGAAGATGGATATAATTAGAAATAGGCATTCCCGGTTGCAGTTCTGATTCTTTTGATGGATTCATTCCTCGGCCAGCAATGTAAATGTTTTTGGACACTGAGAAACTTCTAATTATAACTTTCATTTTCTTCATTGCTTATTCTAGTTTAGAGGCTTCGGAACAGATGTAGTACTATTAAGCTTCTTCCAATAGACAATCACAACCTCCACAAATTTCTCCATAATAGTTTTATTTTAATCCAGTAACGTACCAATCATTCATTGTTTAATCAAGATTCAATCATAAAATATCATATGTAAAGAATGGGTTCAAAACCTAATAGGCCCTAGGGTATCTTGGATAATCAAACTTAATCGGTGTAACCTTGCCTCGTTCGCTCTGGATCAAATTGAAGACCCGTTCTGAATTTACTCTCTTCGGGATTATAAGCATCAGGATCATAAAACCCTTCAACCAATCCATCAGATGCGAACACCACAGGCACGAACCTTTGTGCTAACTCTTCACCCCCTGGAAGTAATAACTATTAACCGAAATCTCCATTCTATTTTCTTCCAAAGAATCCCTGAACCAATCATGCAAAGGGGTGTTTTCCACCACCTTCACCACATGTCTATGTCCATTATAATATTAATGTGCTTCACTCTTTGGGATTTCACACACTTGAAACCTATTTTTCAATGTCTTGACAAAGAGAACCTCCACATGCAACATCTAGAACTTGGAACCCTCTGCAAAATCCCAAGGTGTGTTTATTTCAAGGCAAAATTTTGGAATGTTTATCTATCAACAATTGCATCTATTCTAGAGCCTCTCAAGAATAGAACACAGAAGAAAGCCCCCAACACAGTATAAGGCTTGGAATCCCAATAAGAACATAAACCTGCAAAGCAAACACTTCTATTGTACATGAAAAGCACACAGGCTCTAACCAATGTCCACACACAATCAAGAAAAGATCAAATGCAAACAAACATGATTGACATGAAGATACTTTTCTTTTTCTTTTTTTCAAAGCTAAAACCAACACAGAGGACGACAACAACAGCAAAGCTTAGAAAAAGAGATCAAAAGCACAGAAGAAGGTCAACAAAGCAAAATCACAACCCGAATAGCAAGTAAAAAACCAAAAGGAGACTGAAAAAACAGTCTGGATAAATCTAGAAAGGCAACTAACAAACCTAGAGAGGACAACCTCACAGACAACCAAACAAGGCCAACAATCCTTCCCAAGCCAAAATCCAAAGCCCTGAGAGAACCAAATCATAAAAGAACAAAGCATCAACAATCCAAAATGAAACAGATAATAAACAAAACAAAAGAGCCAATGAAAGCAATGCAAAAGTGAAGACTGGAAATGTAAGAAATTAATCACCATAGTAGAACGACGCGGGACATAGAAAGAAGAGAAATAGAGAGGCTGGATAGTTTTTTATAAGAGTATAACCCCTAAGAAACAAAACAGTTATATAGTCCCTCGCAAACCCATGCCGATCCAATCCCAAAAAAGAGGAAAACAACAATCAAACCCTCCTACCACAAGTCTCCCAATCAACCACACAAACAATTGACATGAAAAGCATAGAAACTACCAACGTAGACAGAGATTAATAAGCCAACTAAACCAGAAAAGAAACAGAGGCTTATCCGGCAACATTGCAACGAAACCAGAACAGGGAAAAGAGAGAAGAGGCAGCAGCAAACCAAAGAATCTCGCCAGAACAAACAGAATGTCAAATCCAACCAAAAACAATTTCCACTCTCACAACGCACAGTAGAAGGCAAAGGACATGGCAAATGGGTGTGCATTTAATGCACAATCATGACACACCCACTAGCTGTAGAAGAAAGAGACCAACAACACCACAGACACCGCAAATAAGGAGAGACTTTTACGGCAACAAAGAACAACTACCCATCTCTAGAGCCTTGCCAAGTTTATCGCGAGATTGAGCAAAATTTTTAGGAAACGCATCGAGTAAAAGTAGTCTAGATCCACAGTGTTTTCCTGATCGCTCCTATCTCTCTCTCTCTTAGTTTTTTGTTAATGCACAGTTGCACCTTACAAGCGGGGCAATCTTTCACTGGATCTTAAACTATTACTATAATTTGTTTGCTAAATTACGCGGTAATTTGTGATCTGTTCTTCGTTGGTTACAGTGTTTCCTAAATGGGATAATTGCGTTTTTCATATGCCAAATCTTCATCTTTTCTCAATCGAGTTTAATTTTTCGTTTTAAGATAAAAACAAATAAAATTAAGATATTCTATAAACTTGATGAATGAAATGGAATCTGACATGCCTACTATTATTAAAGGAATTGAAAAAAACAGAGGGAAGAGAATAGTTAGAATAATATTGAAAGTCTGACTGAACTAATTAAAACAAACAAAAAATTTCAAATAAAATAAGACAATACATAAACTTCATGAGACCATATTAAAATCTATCCAAAAATTTATCTCTAACATTACTTATGAGATTATCAGATCGTGCAGTATCACATGCATGTATCTAACACTTGTAATTTAAACCTTATGGAGTAATTTTCTATTTCTTTTTATAAAATAAATATAAATGAATAACTAATGAAATATTATTAATTATAGATTGAGTAACATAAAAAAATTATTATAATATTTCCCTTTTCTAATTTTTTCAACACATATAAGACCTTAAAGTAAAACGGTTCCTTGCAAATCGACAGAATAAAAAACCCAAAATACCCACCTCATTGCTTTCTATATTTGCCTTTCTTGTTCCAACTAATCCTCGCAACACAGAGCAAAAATCTCTCTCTCTCTCGCACCCCCTCCCTCATCTAATAACACCATCATATCGCCATGCAAACTCCCTCCTTCGCCTACATATCCTCTATTGAAAGTGCCTATATAGAAGCTGATGACCAAGGAGATGAGGAGTCCCTCTTTCTTTCTCTTAGCCCTCCTGGACAACAACACATTACTAGACACCCAAATCATCGCCGTTCTTCAATCCATCCTAGGAAAATTCAAGAAAACCCTAGTAATTTTGAAAGTGGTGTAACAATAGCTCTCCATATTGGTCCTCCAACAACCGGAGCTAGGACCAGCAACCACCCAGATAATCACATTGGCTCTCTAGTTGAAGGACAGTACTGGATTCCTTCCCCAGCTCAAATCCTTGTCGGCCCGACCCAGTTCACTTGCTCTGTCTGCAATAAAACATTCAATAGATACAACAACATGCAGGTTTAATTCGTTATGATATGTTGAAATGTTTCTCATTTATTGATTTAGTATCACACGCTTACATATATAGGTATATGTAGCTATAAATATATATTATACCTTCCTCCTGTTGCAATTTCTTTTTCTGTTTGTTGGGTCAATTTTTATTTATTTTTTATGATTGCATTCTGGTCTCATTTTGCTTCATTTCTACTACTTAATTTGCATTTTAATATATCAGATGCATATGTGGGGGCATGGATCACAATATCGAAAGGGACCCGATTCACTAAAAGGACCAAAACAAGCTTCTTCTACGCTAAGACTGCCATGTTATTGCTGCGCTGAAGGATGCAAGAACAACATAGAGCACCCAAGATCAAGGCCATTGAAGGACTTCAAGACTCTACAAACACATTACAAAAGAAAGCATGGTGCAAAACCATTTGGATGCCGAAAATGTGGCAAACCTTTTGCAGTTAGAGGAGACTGGAGGACACATGAGAAGAATTGTGGTAAGCTTTGGTTCTGCATATGCGGGTCTGATTTTAAGCATAAGAGGTCCCTTAAAGACCATGTGCGTGCTTTTGGTGATGGCCATGCTGCGCATACCGTGGACATGTGTCATGATATTGATGAAGAAGAAGATCAAGAGGACGATATTAATAATATGGAAGATTAACATTATGATAACAGTGAAGGTCTATATATATATATATCTAGAATTATTTAGAGTTTTTTTTTTTTTTTGGGTAAGAATTTCCATAATTTGCCAGTCATATGACTATTTTAGTGTATTGCTCATCCGTGGGAGAGAAAGAGTGGGAGAGAGAGAGGATGAGGACAAACAGTACAGTGAAAGCTAGGTAGGCAGTATTTAATGTTAAAAGTGTTAGCTCGATTGTCTTATTAAAGAAGCCCTTTTTTTTCCAACTTTTTTTATGCGAATAAAATAGAGAGAGAGAGATGTCATCAGTCGTGGTCTGGCCAGAATCATCAAAGGTAGTCAAGTGAGTAAATTCAGTGGTGAGTGCAGATAAGAGCAGACATGCAGACATCTACAGTAGTCACATATTCTACTATTCACAGCTTGGCATATGCCACAGATATTGCGTACTCTCTCTTTCTCTTCTCTGTCACATATTCATACAACGCAGGGAGAAAGAGAGTGATATCCCAAATGGGTTCAGTCCCTCCGAGCTTCGACTACCACTACAAACACTTTGATCGAGCCTCTTTTGTCAGTGAGAGAAAGAGAGTAACGAGGGACCACTGAATTTTACTGTTTTTGGGGTTTCACCCAAAGAGCTACCTTTTTTCCTTTTCAGATCAACCACAAACAGATCACCACGACGCAATTTTCAGGCCTCTGTTCTTGCCGCTTTTAACCCTAATAATGTGTCAATGCATGCCCTAGCTGCCTAGGCTTTTTGCACTATTCATCATCATCAGTTTTTTTTGTCTGGACTTGTTATCCCTTTCTTTATGTCTAAATTATTCCCTTATGTTTTGTCTCAAATCTTTCATCCATGCATGCATGGGTTATTATGTATATATTTGTTTGTCATTGATTTTTTTTTAATTATTATATTGTTTTAATATAATAATGTTAAAAATAAATTTTAAAAAATAATAAAAATATTATTTTCATACATTAAAAAAAACACTTTAAAAATTAATATCAACTTACACTACCAAACATGCAGTAAAGGTATTAGACTATTTTTAATTTGATTTTTGGTCACTCCACTTCTTTAATAAAAAAATCACTCCTCATCATTTGACAGCAAGGTTCCCTCCATATCTTAACAAAAATATGAACACGCACGACACATATTTATAAGAAATAAAGACCCTCATTTTAATTCTTCTTCTTCGATTTATACATATTGAGTATCATAATGTTTTTTTGACGGTAAAGCCTATATCCATGCGTTGCATAGTTTCTGTAAATTAAAATAGATAAATACCATGTCAATAAAATATCAGAGACCAGACTATTAAGTATAAATTAAAAATAAAAAAACATTAATCTGCATATATATGTCAAAAAAACTTAAGTAAATTTCTTTTGTGTCCATCACTCCAATAACGTCCACTTTATAGATTTTTTGCATGAATACAATCCATATTTATCAAAATGAATTAGAAAGAGCAGATTACGTACAGGCCATTAATAATCAAGAGATCGAAAGCCAATGAAGAAATTGGCTACGGAGCTATAGGAAAACCAGACCCTGACAACAGCCTTAAGAAAATCCCATTAATAAAAAAAGAAATTGGTGTCACCCGAAGTCAGCAGCAAAATACTCCCTTGGACGCACGAAAACTCACTTCAATACAGTAACAGTAACAGTAACTAAATTGCTGAGACCGTCTCGCAAGCCAGTAAAACCCATGATCCAGGAATCATAAGTTCATAACAATACAGGCTTGACTGAA
>Ga0307514_10004210_pt1 | contig 13324 bp, 2 predicted proteins | sample 16_EM_MG_FD_203088 | JGI IMG/M metagenome (GOLD analysis project Ga0307514, IMG submission 203088) | Populus trichocarpa ectomycorrhiza microbial communities from riparian zone in the Pacific Northwest, United States - 16_EM | ecosystem: Host-associated > Plants > Roots > Unclassified | place... | reverse complement strand
TGAGATTTTAAATAATTATATTTGTTTGTGATTTGATGAAATTGATTTTGGTTTTGTGACTTAGGTGTTTTGTAATGAAATAAATAATGGCTTATTTAATAGGTACGTTTTATATTTTATCAATTTTATTTTTGAGTTAAGAATTTCGGTAAATATATAGGAATTTGAGATTATGTAGAAAATCGATAATGATTTAAGAATACTATTAAAATAGATTGAATAAGTTTGAGTTAAACCAATGTTAGCCAATTTATTTAGTTCTCATAATTAATTAATAATTATTGTCATCAATATTCTAAATAGGTTTGATATAAGTAATGGATGGTCGTTCATGAAAGTGTTAAGATTCACCTGAAAGGTTGCGTAGGATGAATTTTTGTACTAGGATTGAGGGTTTTATTAATTACACACTATCTAATCCGATAAATATTAGTTGATGAGGTATTAGATGTTCATGTAAGAGGTGTAAGAATAAAAAATTTCTCGATTCTAGCTGGATTGTATTTAAACCAATAAGTTTTTAAATCTGTAATAAATATTTGATTTTTTATTTTAATATATTTTATTTTAATTTAATTTTTTTATACTATGTTTATTATATTTTTAAAAATATTAAACAACTTAGTAGCGGGCTTATCGACGGAATAAGTTTGTCGGTATATTTCAAAGAGTTGGAAAAAATTACTTGAAATGCCACTAACACTATTTACTCACCGAAGTGTTCATTTCTTTGGTAATTTAGACATAAATTACCAATGAAATTACAAACAGTCTTTTTGTTGGTGATATGCAATTGTCATCAATGAAAAATACCAATGAAATTATGCTAGTAATTTTTTCTGTTTGGTGAGCTTATTCTGTTTATAAACCCATCAGTGATTATATTACTGATGAAATAGCTGATAAAACAAGAATCATCGAGGAAATTTTTTTTTTTGTTTGGCGAGCTTATTCTATTTGTTTTCACTTTTTTATAGTTTATAAGGCATGATACAATTTTTAATTGAATTATTTGATTTTCTACTTTTGAATGGTATGCCATTTTGAAAATTCTTTCTTTGTTTGTTTCTGAAAATTGGCATGTGAAATATTATTGTACCGTATTCTTTTTATACATGTAGTGGTTTAAATTCATTTTATCTTAAAACAATATATTAAATATAGTGAACATGATTCCGTCTGTTTAAATATAATTTGTACACATTAACATTTTAAAAAATCTGAATTTATAAAATTCCATGAATCCCGTTTCTCAAACAAATAGAACCATTTATATATATCAAATGATTCCGTCTGTTTGCATTTCAATGGAGAAGTTAAATTTTAAAAAGTTAGCATTTTAGTGGTTGTGGTTAGATCCATCAGCATTAGCAATTTTCCGGTGGTTCCGTTGATGTGAATTTTTAAAATTGATTTCAATTATTTTTTATTTATTAAAATAATCATAAATATATTTCATTTAAAATAATCTTTGATTTAAATAAAAGTTTGTTAGAAAATTAAGTCAAAGTTTTGATTTAATAAAAAGATTTTAATGAATTCTTATATTAGTAGTCTCTTTAAAAAAAAATGATTTGAATATTTTCATCAAGCATATCTTGAACTTGAAATAAATTTGACTTATATTTGTCATAATATGAAAACAACTTTTGACTTATAACTTAAGTCAAAAGTCATAAAAGTAATTTGACTTGAATGTGAAGATTTTTGACAAATACGCTGGTGAAGTGATGGGTTAAGCTAATAGAGGACTTATTACTGTAGATGTTTGGCAACATACTTATAACCTATTAAATATTTTTATTTATTGTGTTATAATAATTTATTTTACCACACTGTAACTTGATCAATTATCAGGTAATTATGCTAACTACTAAAATTATTGTACAATTACAACTCAAAACGTGTATATATTACTTTCAAGATAAAAATCAATAATGTTCACTTCGTAACAAGTGAATAATCTGCTAAACATTTTCACTTAATGAATCATTGAAAAAAAACTACTTTTTTATTTTTATCACATGGGATATCTTGGCGAGCTTCATTTTGATTGATACGAGGTAAAATTGAAAATAAAAATTATCACCTAATTTTATGAAAATTTAAAATCTTAATTGATCTTCATTTATTTTAGGTAAGGGATTGATTATATAATTAGAAAGATGGAAATCATCACTTATATATTTTATCTAAGGTAATTTACATTGTTGTTTGTTTTTAATGATAAATGTATCTATCTTGTTCTTGTTAAAGTTTGTCTAAATTAGCATTTGCATGTTTGTTATTAAAAAGAAAAACTATTGGAACCTAAATCGATGATTTGGGATCTAAGCTTGACAACAAGGCACAATCCTCACTTTTAAAATTCAGACATTAGACCCGAGAGGATGATGAATGATAAATTTGGACTTTAGCCTATTTTCTTTGATTGTGTCAAAAATGAGCCCAAAGACTACCACTCGCACTCAATAGGCCTTTATGAGGTCATGTTGACCCAGCTCAGGTTCACTCGCAATGATAGGTAATGTATCTTAGTATATACAAAAATATAAACAAGCATTTTCATACATTGATGAAAAAAATAAAACAATATGATTATGGAGTTTGATTTGAGGGTTGTGATTTCAGCTTGGCTAAGTGAGGATTTGTGGCATAGAGGAGTTGTTATGATTAATTGTTAAGCGATCCGAGACTAATATGGTGGTCGTTGGTCGTTATTATATCAGGTTGGTTCAACTGGGAAGAGAGGACTGGCATTGGTGGCTGATGGGGTTAGATTTGTGGCTATGGTCTGGTTTGTGGGTTTGAAATGTTACGAACTATGGTGCATGAAGAAGAGAACAAAAGAGGTTGTGTGTGGTAAAGGTTTATGGGTGATGGGTTATAATTGCAATAGAAGTGGTTATTATAGGGGGGAGAGAGAAAGAGAGATAGGTAAAGGTAGAAAGGAAGGTTATGTGGCTAGAAATTTGGTTGGTAATGTGAATTTGATTGGGAGAGAGGTGTCTATAGTGGGTTTGTAATGGTAATTGGTAGAGCTGGATTTTTTGTTTTGTTAGGGAGACATATTCTATAGAGATGAGGGGAAAATGGTCGGCGACAAGGGTTTTTATTATAGCAAGGAATTCTTTTCTCTTTTTCTTTTTATGGTCAATTTCTTTGTGAGTTTTTTTCTCTAAGTGTCTTCGTTGATCTTTTTTTGTGTTTTCTTCCCTTGGTATCTTTTTATTTTTCTTGCTCTTTTGTCTATTCTAATCTCTTCTTTGTTTATGTTTTCCTCTCTTCTTGTCCCTTATCTCCTATATCTTTATCTTTTCATCTCATAATTGTTTTTTAGAATGGCTTAAACTCTAATATTTACTTTGGTCACTCTTTATTTACTTGGCTGCAATTATTCTCTGTATTTTTTATTTTAATTGTTTTGAAAATATGTTGGAAAACGAGGTCCCAAACCAAGTTATGACAGTTATCCCCTATTTACAATACTTACAGTGCAAAGACATTGAAAATTTTGTTTTTCTTAGAGTTTGTGTAGTAAGTTTGTGAAGAAGAGAAAAGAAAATAGTTAATATCATTGGGCTTTTCTTGAAATAAAAATATCATTTAAAAATAAAATTATCATCAAAATTATAGGCTTTACTTTGAAATAAAAATATCATATGAAAGGAAATCATCATCATATTGATAGGCTTCACTTTGAATCAAGATGTTGTTTGAAAGAAAATTATCATCAGATTGATGAGCTTTCCTTGAAATAAAATGTTATTTATAAGAAAATTAAAGTTGGACTGATGAGCTTTACTTTAAAATAAAATAAAATCTAAAAGAAAATTATCATTGGACTGGTGAAAAATACCATCAAGAAGGAAATTGTCTTCGAACTAATGGACTTGTTTAGAGGAGAGTGTCATTGAGTTAATTGGCTTGAAAAATTACTATCATTACGAATAGGCTTGAAAATAGTCCAAATGAAAGGTGACTAACCCCTGACTTTAAAAGAGAAATGGGAAGTTTTTTGGAGTGAAGTAAGCTAGGAACTTCACAAATCTCATCTACATGTTGACATGAATTGACTGGAAGAGACTTGGATCTCATGTTCAGATCATGACGGATAGGCATATATTCAATGATAGTATTTATCTAAGTTAGATTGTTGAAATTAAATCATTGAGATATAAATTTGAAAGTATTTTTACCGAGTGAAAAGTTTGATTTCTTGGTCAAAAGTCAAAACATATCATTCAAGTACTATGATGCAATCTTTGAGGTTTTTTGTTACCATATGATGAAACAGGTGTTGGTTGGGATTGTGAAGTAAATGGTCATCTCAAATTTGGTTTTGTTGTCTTTTTTTTTTAGTGGAAAATGAATGGCTCAGATGGATTTGAAGAAAATAAAAGGTTATTTTAGAAAGAAAAGTTAGGTTCTCCAAATTAGACTTTACTTAAACATAAACCATCATTAAACATTAAGCAAGTCATTTTATATCTAAAAATATGATGGATTGTCTTTCTATTAATTTGAAATAACAATTCACAAAGCTTTTTAAATACAATACAGTATTTTAAAAAAATATATTGCCCTAAACAAAACTACTCATTCTTTCTAAAGCCTTAGGTCAGGATATGTTGTGACCTTATTGATACCATCCTTGTTTTGGCTAAAATCTTGGCATCTAGAAGTTTACCCCTAGGAACTGGTTGGTCTTCCCCTACATGTTGAGCTGTGTCTCTTAATCTCATAGCATAAATCTTGGCATGTTTTGTTTTCATATGATAGCGCATGGTTTTGGAAGCCTAACAACTTGTTTCCTTCTCTACAACATCTCATTCCTCAATCAAGGCCTGCTCAATAGAAGCATACCCATTAGTCTAATTGACCAACATCCTTATGTGATTATCAAGTCTAGTAACTATCTCTTTTTATTGTTGATACTGCTCTTGGAGTGTTTTCTTAGCTTACTCCAACTCTATAATCTTCTTCCAAGTTTTCAATATTGTTTGACTTATTTTTGTCAATTTAGGGTCTTGTTCCTCCTTGGTATTTAACAATAATTTGAACTTCTCCAGCAAATCCTAAAAGCATGTTGTTGTTTTTGTAATTAACTCTCTCTCTCTCTCTCTCTCTCTCTCTCTCTCTCTGCTATGTCCAAGATTGTTTCTCAAGTAGCTAAGTTACACTTCAACTTTTTTTTCCTTACCTTAACTCTTCTAAATTTGAATTCAAACCTTTATTATAAGACTCTCATTAAGCTCTAATTTGTTCGTTTATGTCCTCTATAGTCTAAACCATTAGCTTTTGAGGGTTTCAAATAATGGGATTTGGAAGCCTTTTCCTCCAGTTTTCTATCACATTGGATATCCAAAAGTTGTTCTCCCATCAACTTTGCTTGCAGACAAACTATATAATAATACTTCTAGACTTATTTAAATACTTCTATTTTTTTGCTAGAAATGTTTGAGTCTTCACAACACTCAGCTAGCCTAATGGTATGAAGTATGAACTATTCAAATCCAAAATATTGTAAAACCATATTGGGTTAATAACTAATACAACACCGAGACTCCATCAATAGAAGCCATGGATAGTCTCTTAAATAGACCAAGTATGATTGGAAATAAGCATAATGTGTCCTCTATTGGAAAAGAGACTTGCTCAAACTCAGAAACATAGACTCCCAAGTTTTTTTTTCCCATCTCTCTTTACGATTACTTTATAAATTTCAGTGATTTTAAGTACAGGTGTCATGGAGTCCTAGCTAAGCCATAAATCTTTATTTTCTTTTATATCGTTGATAATCCAAAAAATAAGAGCTACAAATAAAACCTTAAGTGGCCTTTCTTTACCTTTTGATAATGATTCAATTAAGAAAGAGTTTATGCTAAACTTATTGCAGTTAGGTTAGCCTTTAGAGCGACCACACTCTTAAATACGTTTATAACCTCAAAATAAATCATTCTTTCTACCAATGGGAATAAAACAAGATCATACAAAGATCCTTAAATGAATCTTGTTTTCCTCGTCGTGAAGTCCTTTCTTGAATGTACCCTTTAAAGTGTTCTAAATCCATCCATGGCTAGTGCCTCACTTGTTCATCTATTATTCTTCCATTTTTTTTTCATCTATCTTAGTGATTTAAGCATAGTTATAGGGGCCTACTCCTTTTGTGTGTAGAAATACACCATTTTTTTACTTTGAGCAGCTCGGTAGGGAGTCTTACTCTTCGAGAGTAGAAGTCATATCCACGGTGTCAAAGGTGAAGCATATATATTCTAGGTTCTAAAACCCTATCATGGGCTAAAAACACGAATGTTGATTCTGATCTTGAGCAACTGTGTTATATTTCTATGCTGCTTCTAAAAATTGGACTGCTCTTATAAGGATAACATTTCTCAACAGTTTAGTAATTAGATAGCACCGAGTGATCTATCATCAAGCTTCACTTGATCTAGAAATCAAGGCTCAAACTTTATCAGCAAGCATCCCCCCTCAACTTATTGGTCCTGCTATGATCGCCTTCATGTCCTCAATAATGATGTGTCCCACCATCTCTCACTTTCTATAAGAATTGGTGGAGATATAATAAGAACAGGAAATAAAAGGATATGCATGACAATGGTATATTATCTTTTTATGTTCTATCAAAGGGTTAGTCTTAATAGATAGGATTTAGCTCATAAGAGTTTGCTGACTTGTCTATTCTTGAAGATTTTTTAGGTTCCTAGATTATTTGAATTTCCACTAGGATAACCTGACGTCTTAACCTTATGTAATATGGGCATGGGAGAGACTCCACGATACCTAGTGTATAAGGTGGATTTCAATCTGAACAGGAGTCCAATTAAGCATCAGTGGAACTACATCACACTCGCCACTTGAATCTCTCTATCTAATCCTAGAAAAGACAAGCTTGGGTCCAAAGCTTTATGGGTTTATAATGGAGTGTGAGAGTACTCAGAGGGGAAAAACATACATGCATATAAAATCCAATAGATTAAAAATAAATTGCAATAAGTAAAATTAAACAGCATAAAATAAATTCTCGTAAATAAATAACCATTAAAATAGATAAAGAAAAAAAGAAAACACATTGATATAGGCTTAACCCAAATCCCCAGCAGAGTTTTCATGTTGTCGTACTCGGTATGACGACTGGTACCACCTGAATTAATGGAAAATTTTGAAAAATATAGTCACTACCTAGTAATTAAAGGAAACTAGAAATCCTAAAATTTATAAATTAATTTTAAACCTATTTGTGATTTATTTTAGTTTATTTATGAAAAATTTAATGTTGATCCCTAAAATTAAATGACTCATCGATTGGGTAATTCATGAAAATTTTGATGTTCATCCCTAAAAATAGAAGACTCGTCGATAAGGCCATTCATGAGAAATTCAGCATTGGTCCTTTAACAAAGAGACTTGTCGATTAAGCCATTCATAAAAATTCAACATCGACTCTCAAAAAAGAATACTTGTTGATTAGGTCATTCCTAAAAAAAAAATCAGACATCAACCCCTTAAAAAATAGACTTATTGATTTGATTATTCGTAAAAAATTTAACATTGATCCCTTAGAAAGAAAACTTGTCAATTTGTTCATTCGTGAAACTTAAATGACTTTTCCTAATAATAGAAAACTTGTCAATTAGGCTATTCCTAAAAAATTCAATATCGATTATTTAAAGAAAGAGACTTGTTAGCTAGGTCATTCACGAAAAATTCAACATCGGTTATTATCAAAGGTTATTTTCATGGTTTTAAAACTTGACTCAGAGGTCGACTCTGGGTAAGGCCCAGGTCACGTATCAAAAGGGTCACCCAGAGTTGACCTGGGTCAACATAAAATAAAAATGGTTATTATCAAAGTTTTGAAACCCGACTTGAGGAACGACCAGGGTAAAGCCCAAGTCACAAGTTGAAAGGGTCAACACAAGTTTACCCGAGTAAACGTATAGATAAAAGTGGTTATTATCATAATTTGAAAACCTGACTCGGGAGTTAACCCAAGACAAGGTTTAGATCACAGGTCGAGAGGGTCAACCTGACGACCCAAAATATTTTTAAGAAATAATTAAAGCAACCTTATTTTGACTAAAAATATTTTTCAAAAAAGTCAATAGGTTTTTTGCCCTTGTTTTATCCCAAGATGACTTGGGTTTTTTACCGAATCAAGTCAAGTTAATCCTTCCTTTATTCTTTCTTATACTTGAACCAGTTCAAGCCTCTGATCAACTCATCAAATCAATCTTTATTTTATAACTAAGGTTATTATAATATTATTAATTTCAACGCTTAATATAAACTAAAGTAAGATATAAAAAAAATCAAAAAAATCTATTTTACCCTTAATATGTAAGTTTGACAAAAAATCTTTTCTTGTAGAGGCAGACCCATCTGCACTATGAATTACTATAGTACAACTGAATCAATTCTTTTTGTTTTCCTAATATAATTATGTTGTTGACGAATTAGGCTTTAAGTCTTATAATTTATTTTCTTTTGTATGTTATTCGTGTTCACGATGTCAAAAAAACCCCTATGTTGAATTCGTTCTCGATGTTGCAAAGTAGAATTTAATCTTTATCAATTTAATTTAATTTCAAAAAATAGAGACCAAATTTAAGATTAGTAAAGGGGAAAGCATGTTGGCTTACCCACATGTCTGGACCATATAAAAGGCTTGGGTCATGCTTCAAGCCCATTAAAAAATGTTTGTCCCACGAGCTAAGCCTTATTTTTTCAATATTAGAGAGTGAACGCATCATTCGCCCTTTTTAATTTTTTTTTTATATTAGAGGATGGATGATGCGTCATTCACTCTTTAATTTTTGAACAAAAAAATAATGCAAACGACTAGATGTCTGTTGTCCTAGTTTTCGGTGACCAAAAGGTCACTGGAAAATCAAGCCTTAGGTTTTAAAAAAAAAAAATCAATTTTCAATGTATTTGTTACCCAAAATACTTAGAAAACACTTTAAACACAAACTCATTCATATCCTCAAACAACCTATAAACTCATCCAAAGACTCAAAATCAACCCAAAACTAAAAAACTTTCCGATGTTAGATCTAACATCTCATGCAAGGTGAAGTACAAAGAACTCTTAGGTGAAACTTCTCTCATGGAATGGAACTTATTAACACAAAAATCAATCTTTTTCATGGTCGGATTCAGTGTCAAACGAGACTTTCTCTCCCTACCATCAGAATTATCTCTTTCCTCTCTCAATCAAAAGACTAAAAATAAGAAAAATGAAGTTTTAGATCAAAATTGAATTTGCAAAATCTTAAAGGACTAAAAGTTTATCATTTGAAAAGTAGGGCGGCATAGTGCATTTTTTGCCCCAATTTCAAAATCGCCACCTATTTTCTCTTTCTTTTTCACATTGATGCTCTTCCTTTCAATTTTTCCCTTCCTTGACAAATTTGAAGTAATTGGCCTTCAATTTGTCTATAAAAGGATGAAAATGTCAAAAAAAAAAAGATTGATGACCAAAATAAAATAAAATAAAACATATTGAATCTACCATGAAATGTTAGAGGAAGCGCAATTTTTGTTCTAAGGTATTTTTCCGACGCGATATAAGTTTTTTCTATAATATTGTTTGTCGTAGGAAATGGAATTTCATTTTGATCAATGGATACTTCATTTGTTAAAGAAAAAACACTGGCCAATTAAAGCCCACATAAGGCATTCGAACAGGTGGTTGAAATTGCCACTTTTAGGCCCAACTCCTAAACTTTAGCCCATTATATATTCTTGGTCCAAGGCCAGATTCCCATGGGCCATAAATGATATGACAGACATCTCACAAACATGGAATAAACTTTAGGCATCAGAAGATTGTTTTGTTTTATATATATATTAAGAGGTTAGGTATTAAGGATGTAAAAAATGATTAAATGGTAAAAGTATTAATGATATTTGGTAGATAAGAAAAAATCATTTGTAGTGGCAGACTCAATAAATTCTAAATTAACATTAAAATAAATAAATAATAAAATTAATGTATAATTATTATAAAAAAAAAAAACCAATAAAGATGCTCCATGATTCACTATGCAGCAAGATACATACACTACAGTGTAATGATTTTTTATCCTCCACAATAACAGCCAAAAAAGTGCAAATTGAGGGGGTAAAAAGATCATTTTGCATGGTTCAATTGGTATTAACAAATTGAATGGGGGTAAATCAATCTTTTTCTCTTTTCAATAACATTAAAAGGATTTAATTACCCTTAAAAAAAATAATTATGCTAGCATAAGAGGGCTTTTTATCTTTTATTTTTTTCAAAACAATAAAATAATTTAATCTTCCATCGAGGGGGGCTTGATGTCTTTTCATTTTTAATAGTAAAATGATATATTACCCTTCAAATTTAAAAACTAAAGTTGTTGTTTCCATGGTATTTTTATCTTTTTTCTTATGGTTTTTCTCTTATTATCAATTTTAGTTAGGGCAATTTGATAGCTTAACAAATATGAATATTATTTTAAAAAACGTTGTTTGCATGCACGGTGACGCTAGATATCCAAAAATATCAACCGCGATGTTGTTCGAAACATCCAATGGCAATGAAGTTGATAGAGTGGTGCACGTGAACACGACATTTAGGCAGTGATGGTCACTTTTTCTCCTCCCCCTTTTCTCTCCCACCATTATTTGGGATTCATGTTGGCTTTGTAAAATTTGATTGTGTGTTATCTAGTTTGTATTTGTTTCACTTTTGGCTCTCGATAATTTGATTTTTATTTGTGTTGATTTTAATGTTTTTTAAAGTTTTTTTTTTTACAATTCCATCTCTAAGCATTTTATTTCATTCAATTTTTTTATTTAATTTTATCCTCATTCTTTTGATTGTTTTTCAATTTTATAATTTGACATTGGGTTATTGACCTTTAACTTGGTGATTTGTTTTGCTTTTTTTTTTGTAGAAGTTTGGTTGAGTTAACTCAGGTTGACTTGAGTATTTTTTCCTCGATATTTTTTTATGAATTGATTTTTTTTTTCACTTTCATTCTTTAGCATTAAATTATTGGCCTTGAGCTTTGTGATTTTTTTTTATTTTTTTTATGTGGGTTTCCCGGGTGCAGATTAGTCAAGTTAGTCCGAGTTGACTCGAGTTTTATTGATTTAACTTTGGCTTTTTTTCTATGTTCTTTTTTTTAGATTTAAGTTTTTTATTCTCGATCTCATATCATCATGCATGACAGGTTAATCAAGTTAACCCGAGTTAACATGGGTTTTTTTCTTTGATGTTTCTTTTGAAATTGATTTTTTTTTTCAATTTTATTGTTTAACATTAGATTATTAAGTTTTAAACTTTGTAATTTTTCCTGGGTTGACTTAGATTATCATCGTCTAAATATTTTTTTTATGTTAAAAATAACTACTTGGCTAGTGGTATAGTACGAGCCATTTATCTAATGTTGAGGTAAAGTGTTTGACACTGCGGTTGGAATGTGTTTGATATCGATGAGTTAAAAATAATATGTTTTTTTATATTTTCAGATCATTTTAATGTGTTGATGTCAAAAATAATTTTGAAAAAATAAAAATATATTATTTTAATGTGTTTTGGAATAAAAAACACTTTAAAAAGCAATCATTACCACACTCTCAAACACCCTCTAATTTATTAGGTATGGAGAAAAGGAATAAAGAGAAAATTTTGAATTTAAAAAAAAAACCAATAACTTCAAAACTTTTCATGTCCCAACAAGTTTTTTTTGCCCCTATATTCTCTTGGGTTATGCAATATTATTATTATTAAAATATTTTTTATGTTAAAATCCAACTGTGTCGTAACGTTGGACATCTAATAATGAGAACTATTTATTTGATGTGTCGAAGAAAGATTAAAAAAATTGAATTTAAAATAAAAGGCACAAACTTCAAAAAAAAAATTCTCTCGAGATTATTATTTTTAACCCCATAGACTATCCCCCACCTCCCAAAATCAATCCCTTAATATTTACCTTCTTACGCCCAAATCCAAAGACAACAGCAAGCGTAAGGGAAAGGAAAAGGGAGAAAAGGAGTCGATTATATTACTGATCGGGGAAGAAGTAACGAGCCGAAAGATTTGAAGCTTTAACGTACTCTGTTCCCACCTGGAAAAGAAAAGAAAAATTGAGACGTGGGGGCTTTTCCTGTGTAAGGATTACCTTGTTTAAATCCAGCAAAAACCATTTATTTCGTGCTCAGATTTCAGCTTGTCCACTCCACTCGACATCTCACATGAAAACCCACCGACATTTTAAATCCAAGCTTATGTGTCCACAATTTTATTTTATTTTGTACAATTGGAGTCCGATCGAGGAGCATCATGTTTAAATTACTCGTATATCTCTCTTTTAATTAATGATTACACAGAATGGTTTGATCGAACCAATTGTCCGCTCGAGGAGGAAAAATGTTCATCTGAAATCTTTTCCTCGCTGTCTAGGATTTCAAGAGATTGATCTACTCGTTAAATATGTATAATTTTTTTAATTTTTAATTTCTTAATATCCAATAGGACTTATTATTATTATTTTTTTATTAACATGGATGTCTGAACCAGCTTGCGCGCACCTCGACTATTCCCACGAGCCCTAAAGTTAACGATTATATAAGCTTTCAGTGGTTATCTTATTAGTAATCACAATATTAAACTTAAGATCATAGGGAAAGCAACCTCTTGATTCTAAATTTTTACTACTTGATCATCTATTAAATAGTTATTTATTATTTTTTATCTAAATTTATAGGTTGATGGGAAGAATACGTCATTGAAATTATTTGAAAACTTAATATCGGAATAGTGTATAATTTGACTCTAGTACACATAATTTACCGTCTAAGCAAAGAAATTATAAGTTTTTGTTTTATTATAATAAGTATATTCTTTTACATTATCATGTAGCGTGTGGATATTAAAAATTGATGCAAGAAAATATTATTTAATTAGCCAAGGGGAATTTGATAATAGATGCGTTTGGTTGGGATTGTAATATCCATTATTTTTTTAAATATTTTTATTTTAAAATATATTAAAGTAAAGTAATATTTTTTAAAAAAATATTTTTAATATAGGATATAAAAACAATTTAAAATTATAAAAAAATAATTAAAATCAAGAAATTTCAAAAAACACTTTTTAAAGACAGAAATAAACACCACATGAATCGAAATGTTAGCTATCATAGAACAGATACCGAATAAGAAAGGGAACATTATCAAGCAGGCGTCGTTCCAGGGCACCGCAGATATTTGTTTAGGCGATGAATCATGATCCCTCGCCGTCCCTCTGATCCCCCATGTGCCGGCC
>Ga0307514_10004209_pt1 | contig 13324 bp, 22 predicted proteins | sample 16_EM_MG_FD_203088 | JGI IMG/M metagenome (GOLD analysis project Ga0307514, IMG submission 203088) | Populus trichocarpa ectomycorrhiza microbial communities from riparian zone in the Pacific Northwest, United States - 16_EM | ecosystem: Host-associated > Plants > Roots > Unclassified | place... | reverse complement strand
ATCTTCCTTACACAGGTGGACGACGAGACAAAAAATGCTAAACGACCGGACTGATGTCGGAGATAGGTCACCACCATCAGTGCGCGTCAGGAGGTGTTTACTATTCAAACTCTCTCAACCAACAACACCTCATACAGATACAATACCAGATCACTGAATAGGCGAAATCGACACTCAACGCTGAGGACAAGGCACATCACCACGAAGGGTCCTCCCGATGAGCATCGACAGAATGGGATACAATGTTGGGCAAAGATCCTCGTCTCATTTCAGGTGAGGATTCAGGAACGTAAATCATTTCCACCAGTATCACAAAGCCGTGCCGGAGTTGCGTGGGCCGCAAAGGGGGAAATAAAATCTGTAGTGCGGTGTACGACCTACAGCAACCCCGGAGACATTCCAATGATCGCTGACGGACCGTTCTCTCCATACTCTGCTTTGCTCACGAAGCTCTTGTTTTGTGACTCGTGGAAGGTCACCTTGGGAAAGAAAGCAAAGCACAGGGGTGCATCAGAAAAACAGCGACTCGAAGTGATTTGCAGATGGGCCCACCTTAGCGATGATACTACTTCCCAAAAACGCGGCATATCCCTCGCCTTTATCCCTGTATTCGGAATAGAAATCTGGAATCTTGAGGGTGCGGATAGACTTGGGCTGGATCTCATTCATGAGGTGTTGTTCTGGGTTTTGGACGATGTATCTTCCGAGTAACACGGCAAAGAATTGACCCATGCCTATATGTCAACAACAATGCCGATCAGTATACGACAACGGACGTAGAGCTGCACGTCAACAAACCTTTGATGTAACTTGTCATGTCACCGGTAGCGAGCAGACCTCCGGCCGCGCTCGGGCTACCCAGAATGTATTGCCGCTGATCGACCTCGACCCTGCTGAGGACATGCCAAGCCGCCTCGGAGACGCTCAACACCGGATGTTGATCTTTTTCCTTCTCGCTGTGTCCAAACATTGTCGTCTCCAACCCGGGAACATGTTTTAGCACCCTAGGATCGAACAATGGGTCGCAGAACCTGTGTCTTTCCTTTCCGACCGTCACCTCCTTGCCCTTAAAGTCGAGTGTGATGAGATCGAGAGCCTCGATTTCCTTGAGCTTTGCTTGCTCTGCTACAGAGGCCTTTTGACTCGCGCGTTTTTTGATGTTTGCCTCGATTACGGCGCGTTCTTTACCGGCGACGATGATAGACGCGATGTCAGTGACACCTTCCTCCTCAGCTTCGCCGGATGCCAGTTGAGATGAGCCGAGGACAGGAGGTTTGACCAAACCCCTATGATAAAGGGTCGATGCGAGGTCTTGGAATGCCTGGTGTAGCGCTTCGGGCGAGAGGGGGTTCTCCGGAGGTGAAAGAGTTGATACTATTGAGGTATTCGTCTTGAGTACCTGAGCCAAAAACGCTAAACAGGCCTTAATGCCAACAGGAGTGCTTGCCCTGGCTTGTTTTGATAAGAAGCCATCATAAACGGCGGAGACGTCCGTCCAGTAGTACCCCAAATCGATGACGATGCCATTCAGGGCATTGCAGGAGTAGATCTGGGCCATTGGTCGTTCGAGAATGGAGAATCCAGCAACGTTGAAACGTTCGAAAAACATTTGACAGATGTGTTCGCAAGATGAACGGGGTAAACTAGGAAAGATGGATAGTTGGACGGGGGATTCCATTTGGGTGCGGCGTAGACCGAGGGTATTGAAAAGGGCGTGTTTCCTGTTTGAAGAATGCGTAAGAACGAGGACGGATACGAGGAAAGAGAAGGGACTCACCATACCGCCTCTGCCTGCGTCCAATCTAAAACCTGAGCTCCAACAAAGGGCCAGGATATGACCAGATCTTGCCCAGCTGCAAGAGCCTCATCCACCTGTGGCCCGACGAGATAATCAGAGACCTTTATCGTGGAAGGTCCGGGACCATCCTGCTCTGCGATGGTTTTCGGCAGCCCGACACGAGCGAAGAATTCCTACTTTCGACGCGTCAGGTCAGTTTCAACTCCCCCGAACGTCCTTGCCACGCACAAATGAAGGTGCTCTCAGAAACTCATGGAGACCGATCCTTACGCGGATGGCGTCGCGAGATGTTTCGAGGATGACGACCTGAGTGTCGCGTAGACTCATGGAGGTCACTCGCACTTGCAGCTGAAGGGGTTACGTAAGATGGACATCTCTCCCACCGAGCGGGGACCGGTCTCTGCTGAGCCTTGCAAAATGTAACCCTGCTTTGACCTTGTTGTTTCTCAACTCACGGAATGCGCGCAGATGCAGCAGACAATTCGCGAGATACGCGTGTCCGAGATGTAACATCCCCTACTGCTCTCTGACGTGCTTTCGATCGGAAGTAAGTGCACTCGTACTTGTATCAGTCACCGTCGCTCATCGTGTTTGCATCCGTAGAAACACAACCAATGTTCGGAAGATTTTTATCGCGACCAAGTTCAGTCGGACATCAAGACTGCTCCTTCAGCGACTGCTCAAGAACGACTCAAAATGATGGAGCTGCTCAAGCGGTTCGAGGAATCGAATGCGGAGGAAGCAGACTCGGACGATGAAGAGGGTGAAGAGGACGCTCTGGCCCAAAGACTGAAAGGGATTGACCTAGGTAAGAATCGTGTCCCCGTCCAACGTCTCCGACTGATAATCCGGTGCTAGACTCCGTGTCTCCGGATGACCTGTGGAACCTGTTACCGGAAGAACAACGGGCGAAATTTCTCAAGACGATGGAGGACCCTTCAAGCGGTCTGACTACGCAGTTACTCGCTGAAAATGGGCTTCTTCACAAACAATTTACGCCATGGTGGAGGAGTGGTGAGGACCCGACTGTCAAATGTCCTGCGGTGATTAGCGTTCCGCATGCTTTGGTGGAAAGGATGCCAAGTGACGGCCCTCCATTGATTTACAACATTTGTGCTGTCTGGTGAGGTCCTCTCTGTGTCCATCTGCTTCAGAGCGGCCCATCTGACAGATCCATTCATCAAGTGTCGTATATGCATACATCTGCAGACATTTTCAAGTTTCTCCCCTAGCTGACGCGTCCACGGAGGAGGTTACAGGGATAAAAGATATCTTATCAAGCATAGCGCATTTCATCACGGACCGCAGGTCAATAGTGCTTTACACCAGCCTATCTGCAATAGTGACCGATATCTGGTCTCGTCTGGGAGAGGCACGTAAACTGACAGCTCCTCCCACGCCCATTTAATGAACGTTCTGTAGAACCAAATTTCCTCAGACGCGCTCTCGCTTATACTTGAAGATGCCAGCATCATTTTGCGACCACGAGTGGTGACCGCGGTCGGGGCCGTGATGGACCCGGACGGATCGGGAAACATCGTCCCCGAGTTCCACCCAAACGACACCGTTCTTCGTGTGGTCTCTGATATGGCTAGGCTTTATGGACACGGAGACCTTTCCCGGTCCACCGGGAAGAGGAGAGATGCGGCAACAAGCCACAAATTTGGATATTACGCGGCGCGTGTTTTGTGCACGCCTACGATGACTTTGGGGGTACTCGCGGATGAGGTTTTCTCCCATTCCAAGCTTATCGTATTGGAATCTGAGAGGTCTGAAGGTGTTGCTAGTCCTATCACCCGTACTACTCTTGTCCAGTCTCGACCGGTAATCGAAGAGTTGTGAGTTGGCAGATCGGACTGAGAACCCTCCCGGTCATGGACCGATGACAGCAACCTTCACGGTCACACCTTTGTTCCACTCTACTTGCCCATGTTTAAATATGGCCCACCCTCACTCATCATTCCCCCTCTCGTCCCCTTCACTATGCTCCAATCTCGACAGGAGCTAAATTGTGGTTCTGGCGGCGGCGCTGACACCCATTTCAACCTGAGGGTCGGTTCCATCTTCATCATCCTCGTCGGCGCTGGCGGTGGTGCCCTCTTCCCCGTCCTCGCCAAAAGGAGCAAGTGGATAAACCTCCCCGAATACGTGTTTGAGTACGTCCATCCGTTTTTTTTTTCCGTCTCTCTTTCCTCATAGTCGATCGCGTGCAGGTTTGCAAAGTACTTTGGATCTGGTGTAATCGTGCGTCGAGTCCCCGCCCACCTGAAAAATATGTCTTTTGACTGTCTGCCAGTTTGCCACCTCTTTCATCCACCTGCTAGCACCAGCTCTTGAAGCCCTGAGTTCCCCGTGTCTATCGGAATCATGGCAGAACTACGTAAGCAGACCGCCCCACTCTATGCGCTATCCCGCTTATCGCCCCTCGTTTCAGCCTTATGGTCTTGCCTTGGCCATGCTCAGTATTTTCTTTTTATTCCTCGTCGAACTCATCGCCTTCCGATGGGGTACCGCACGTTTAGCTCGCCTCGGCCTCATGCAAGGTCTGTATTCAATCACCAATCACACCAGGCAGGGTTCGCTCAACTGCCTTCACAGAGTGCGATGCCACGAGTAGCCATCATCACGTCCATCGCGAGAAAAAGGATGAGGAGACCGCTTCCTCTGTATCAGGGAGCGGTCCCGATTCGACAGCTGCTCAACTCATCAGCATTGCGATCCTGGAATTCGGTGTCGTTCTCCACTCCATCCTCATCGGCTTGACCTTAGCCGTGGACGAGGACTTTATTGTCCTATTCATCGTGCTTATATTCCATCGTCCGTCATCATTGTTCTCCTTTTCCTACGTCACTCACCAGACCCGCAGAAACCTTTGAGGGTCTCGGGATTGGCTCTCGCCTCGCCATCCTTAAGGTTGGTGAAAAATACGACTGGATCCCTGTTGCTGGCGCTATTATATATGGCTTCACCACCCCAATCGGTATTGCCGTAGGTTTGGGCGTCCGGACGACTTATAACCCTGGAACCCCAACCGCTTCAGTTGTCAGCGGTGTTATGGATGCGGTCAGTGCTGGTATCTTGATCTACGCCAGCCTTGTCGAGGTACGTGCTCTCCGTCCCACAGCGACGGTCAACTGACGATTGCTTCTTTCTCGTCGTTTCGCTATAGCTTATGGCGCATGACTTCTTATTCAACAAGGAGATGTTGGCCGCCTCTAACAAGAGAGTTGCTTTCTCCCTGGGTTCAATGATGCTCGGGGCTGGTTTAATGGCTTTGCTCGGTAAATGGGCCTGAGTACCATCTCTGGATTACGTTGTTCGTCCTACGTCATGACTGTGGTATGTATGACGGTGTTGCTCTGGTATTCTCACTGTACACTACATCATTGTCCTACATCTTGCTCATCGCATCAACTTTCTGTTTGTGATGCATATTATATGTTCGTCCCCTCGCCTCACTTTCGGTTATTTACCTCGATAGATTCTTCACGGACTCTGCTCTGTAAATCCTTAATTCTCACCGTCCGTCGAATACATTTTTATGATCCTTGCCGACGGCCATTTGACCGGTAACATGAGTGTGGTATTGCAAAATCGATTTGTACCCGTCGAGACTTTACTTCAATCCCAACGTTGCTCATTCAGATTCTGTCCCTTTGATCACATTCAGTGGCCGTGCAAACTTTTGTAGTTGACTTCTTGACGTTTTCCTATTGATACCCCTCAGGTGATCCCCTTATGACCTCAGCGCTCCAACACAGACCCCTGCCACCTCTATCGAAAGGATCGGGGATCTGCTAGCGGTCGAGAACGCAAATGCGTGCAAGAGCGAATGTCCAAGCCGCCGACGTGATCAGGTGGTTGAATCCCCGCGTCCTGGAATTGGCACCAACGGAGAGGGGGACGTAAAAAAGTACTTGGCAGCGACATCACCGCCTACCGATCTGGGATAAAGCGTTCCCAACCTGCTGCAGCCCAACGCCGATGGTGCCTACCAACCCACTCCCGACCACCTTCGCTGCATCAGCTGCACCGTTCAAATTCTCCAGACCCCTCGCCGCAACGTCCCATCCTGATCCACCGTTACTCAGACGAGAGCCGCCACCACCGCCACCGGCGGTGATCATTATGGCTGCCTTGATGGTGTCCAATTCGTTGATAACTTCCAGCCCAACTGACCGGGCCCAGACCACTGGCGCAAGTGTTGTAGAATACAGTTTGTGAAGTTTGTCTACGGCAGAAAGGATCTTGTGGTTCTCAATCCAGCGCGTACGCGTGTAGGGAAGGAGAGCGGTTCTCGAACCTACGGAGGAGAGAAGTGAGTGGTACCTACGAAGACTCAGTAAACTGCATACGCACCGATATCACCCCCTTGGAGGAGAGCCATTTCGATGGTTTGGGCAAGGGCCTGGACGTCAGCCAGGCCTGCGTTGAGGCCCTGTCCGGCGAGGGGGTGAACTGTATGTGCTGCATCCCCCACCAAGACCGTCCTCCCGTCATCGCCAATGTACGTGTCCGCATGCGAATATCTCAAAGGGAAAGATGCCACAGTCCCCGGCTGAATAGATGTAACCAGTGGCGGAAGAGATTCTGAATCCTCTGGCGGAATTCCGACTTGCCTGGTCGCCAGAGCAGACGAATAGGCGGATGTTGAAGAGATGCTGTGTGACCGTTCCCTCCATAAAATCTCCTCCTGTACTTCGTCAGACGTAAGAGCCTTCTTTGAAGCAACCGAGGACAGTAAGAAGTCGTGTAAATACCGGATCGAAACTTCCGGTAAGCGAAAAGCAGCATTGATAAAGTTCACAAGCACAGAAGGATCCAGAGATTTCAGCGCAGCGGCCAAAGCAGGTTTAGTCGACCAAACCATCGAGGACTCGGTTGGGGAGAGGGGAAGAAATGCGATCGGTCCGGTCGGAAGAAATCGTTGATATGCGGTGGTATTTGGGGGTTGGAAAGCCCCGCGGGGAGCATGTGAGAGGGTAGCAACGACAGCGTGTGTGTCGTATGACCATCCATGAGTGGTAATACCGGCAAACGTGCGTACAGGAGAATTCGGGCCATCTGCACCAATCTGGGATCGGGTTAGAGCCAAGATCGAGGGACATCAGATACTAAAACTGACAAGAAGCCGCGTTCTAAAGGTCTGGCCATCCGACAGATGAACCAATGGCCAACCGTTTGCCTCCTTTTCCTTCTCAATCGCGGCGACCCGAACGTTGTCGAGGAGTTGAACCTCCGGGATTTGCGAGAGATGTTTCAAGAGGCCACGCTGGAGATTAAGGTTCTCGGTCATACGAGACATCTCCTGTGTTTGCAAGGGGAGGTCTGCAGCGGAAAATGTGATTCTCGCGTCGGATACGCCGTCCCATACCTGCGACGATGTTAGGGATGTGAGTGTTCAGTGGAAGCTGAACGTACCTGCATTTCTTCGATTGGACAGGTCCTACTTCGCTCGACGTGATCCCATGCACCGATACCTGGTAAGGAGTTGAGCAGCGGCTTTTATAATACAGCTCCCGGTCCCAATCACCACCTTTGAGGAATTTGCACGAATCATTCGTTAGTGAGCTCACTCGGTTTGAGAATTTATTCGCGTCCATAGACCAGTTGTCAATCTTGGAAAAGTCGCCAGCGTCAACTACCGTCATCTTCAGCGAGCTCCTCACAGCCTGAGAAGATCCTACACGGTATTAATTGATACGAGAAGTGAGTACGGCCGATTGAACCATGACATACCCAGGGCGCTGGCTAATGCGAGGCCAGCTGGACCACCTCCTACGACAACAACGTCTCTATCCTCGAATTCATGACTGGTCGAGAAACTGCGGAAGAACTTGGACTTCCGACAGAGCGTCGTCACGAGTGTTGTTGACCTTGGCCGAGACAACATCACCGAACGGGATGCGGAAAAGGTTCTGATCGGCCCAATTCGCTTCCGACCTTTTGTCTGCCCCTCCTACCTTTCCTCGTGGTTCTGGTAACCGCTGGAAAATTCTCCTTCAAGGGTTCGCGGGTCATGGCTTGAGTGTCACCCAATCAATCGCTGACCGTTGTCTACAGCCCACAACCGTTGAGGATCTAATCGATGGCGGCGGCCACAGTCAACTCGAACGCAGCAATGTCGGCGGCTCAGGCCGTTGGCGAATTCCTCCAATCACCAGATGATTTGCTCAAAGTTGCCGCTTTCCGCAAGAAACTCGAAAAGGAGAAGGCTTCGATCGATACACGACTTAAGAGTGGCGTCAAAGACCAACTGGACGCTACGCGCGAAGGATTAAGGAAGTTGTTCAGCACGAGAAACCATATCCAGAGCATAAAAGATGAGATGCAGGTCGTCGATGCTCTGTGCAGTGACCCAAAGAATTCCGTCAGCACTTTCGACCAAATAAGTCGAGTGAGTATATGCAGCTAAACTTTCTGCCTAGTCGATACTGATGATTCTTGCGACAGGTGTCCATGGTGCACCGGAACTTTGAACGGACGGAAGAACTCGTGAACAACCTTCTCGAGATGAACGCACGAGTTGGACACCTGGAGGAGATGCTTTACGAAGATACTCAAGACATCCTAGGTCCCGCAACCCACCTACTTGCCATACACTACCAGATGAATCAACTGGAGAGTTTCCGGAACGAAACCATGAGCCAAGCGAAGAAGGCTTCCGCGAAATCGAGTGCCACCCTCGCATTATGGTTCGAACGGCTGAACAAGATCATCTCAATCTTTGATTCATATATTCTCGAATTGGCCCAAAATATTCTCCCCCTTGTTCGTGCTCACCGGGAGGATGTGGTCATCAAACTGATCAAGATCGCCGAAGTTGAGGGCAAGGCTGACGAAAGGGTAAACAAACTCCTGAAATCCTGGCAATATCTTACTAACGAATAGTCAAAACAAGGCTGCTGGAATCTTGCTCGTCATGCGCGCAAAGAAAGACTCTGCAGCAAAATTCAAGAACATGGCGGCCAGGACCCGAGTCATCAAGAACTACCGTACCAAAATTATCCAATGCATCAAGGACTCGATTCGGGAGAAGTTCAAAGACGCCTACGAAAAGGACAGACAGAATCCCACTGCTTTCCTCGATAACCTTGGTTGGATGTATCAAGATATCATTCGTATCGAGGGTGACGTCGTCAAGTGCTTCCCCGCCAGCTGGAAGATATACGAACTGTTCATCAAAGAGTACCACAAAACCCTGGACGAAACCATCCGAAGGATTGTTTCAGACGAACCCGGCGCCAGCGCTCTGCTCGCACTTCACGCCTGGCTGAAGGAATACAAGGAAAACATGAAGGAACTGAACATCCCTCAGGAATTTATCCAGCCACCTTTACTCGACGGAAGGGAGCAGAGTCTTATTGACGACTACCTCGGTGTTATTGTCAGGAAACTCGACGAGTGGTCGGAGAACCTCATGAAGACGGAGGTCGAAGCGTTCACCCAGAGGAAGGACCCTCCAGAACTCGACGCAGATGGAATGTACGGAACCCAGGGAGCGGTCATTCTTTTCCAGATGATCAACCAACAGGTCGACCTGGCGATGGAGAGCGGTCAGGGTGCCATCCTAGCTCGTGTCATCACCGACGTCGACCGCGTCATGCGCGGTATTCAAGACCAGTGGACCAAAGTCGTCGACTCCGAGCTCAAAAAACAGGTCGAGAAACCGGAAGAGGTCCCCGGTGGTTTGGTCGAATACTGCATCGCCCTCGCCAACGATCAAATCAAGTGCGCGGATTACGCCGAAGCGCTCTCCGCCAGGATCGAGCCTTTGGTTTCGGAGAAGTATCGGGTGACCATCAACGAGCGGTTGAACGATGCGATCGATGGTCACCTCGACGTCGCGAAGAAGTGCACGCAGACTTTGATCAACATGATCTTCAACGATTTGAAACCGGCGACGAAACAACTGTTCCAGCCTTCCTGGTACGACGGTATCATGCTTCAGGTTATCGACACCATGAAGGATTACACAAACGACTACCACACTTACCTCTCTCCGACCTTATTCGACTTGCTCGTCGCCGACCTACTGGACACATTCATCGTAACCTACCTCACCGCCCTCGCCAACGCTCCCAAACTCCGACTACCAGCTGCCACAGACCGGATACGTGCGGACATCGATGCGGCGTTCAGATTTTTCGGTGCTTACAAGAAGATTCATGAATTGCAAGGGGACTTTGAAGTCGTGGAGATGATCCTCTCTATGCTCGAAGCTTCCAAGTCACTGGTGTTCCTGTCGTATTGGACGTTTGCAAAAGTTCATGGTCCAAACGTCGCTTTCGTTGAAAGCTTGATGAAGTGCCGTGGTGATTTTGATCGTTCGGCAGTGAGTGAGGTCATGGAAGGCGTGAAACGCAAAGTGAAGGAGGAAAACTTGCAGGATCGTGAGTCTTTCCTTTTGTCCGCACTTTTACATATTGACACGACTTGTTACAGCTGAAGAACCAACTATCATGAAGAAAATCTCCGTTCAAGGGATTTTCTACAGGTTCCTCAGGAGCAACTGAGCCGGTGTCAAAGATTTGGCCCGCTCAACTTCCGTTCTAAGCATACCCCCAGTAGATCGTTACTCGCACATTGCATCAGCACTCGTGTACCAATCCATTTGTATTTATACATTAATTGTACAACAGCGGGATAGTTATTTATTTGTTTGCATCTGCCTTCAATCTACTCGGTCTTGGTCTTGTCTTGTCCGGGGCCCCTGCGGGTTCTATCAGGGAGCGCGGCCGCGATTTGGTCGATCTTCTTAAACTGCCATGGGAATCGAGCTGGGTATAAGAACGGCCGGAGGTCGAATCGGTTATCATCTGGACTGTAGTTCTCCTATACGGCGCGCAAGAGAGTCAGCAGGGTCAGTGAATCGACGGAATAGCTGACGTACCGCATGGTAGGATGGGGTGATCGTGGTCATCTTGTGTCGATTTCTTGCATACTCGAAGTAAAACAATTTCACCTTCTCTGCGATCTGAGGAGACCCATTCATTTTTTCACCCGCGTAGAAAGGTGAAAGTTATGGAACGGACCTGAATGGGAGAGAATACAGAACCCCACTCCCGAACAAGTTTCGTGAACATGCTGTAGGGTCCACACTTTTCGATCTTTCGAAGTCGGCCGAGGACGGAGAGTTCGTCGTACGTCATACCCATATCCGCCTTAAGGGCATAGTGTCAGCCAGAAGAATCCACCAGGAGATAATTCACGAACCTCGTCCCCTTGAACGTATGTCTCGGTGATGGGTTCAAGCTCGGCAGTGGGGATGGCGTTGACAAAACTGAAGCGAAGAATTGACGTTAGAGTCGGACCCCTGCTGATGTTCCCAATGAACATACCTCTCGAGAATAGGGAGATCAAAGTGTTCACGGGAATAGACGATGAATTTCCTGAGATCTACTTTACTGACCGCTCCAATGGGGTTCAGATCCGCTACGGAGCGCTCAGTGAGGGAACATGATGGCGCAGAAACGAACGTACCAGATGAACAGTCGTATTTCGTGAGGTACCCCCTCAGGCTGCATGGCCTTCAGAACGGCGTCTCACGGAACCGAAAAATCTTCCGCTGACCTTTCATCTACGTTTGCGCTCCCCAGGACCAAGAGTCCTCCATCGCGACCACGAACCCACGGGAGTAGTTGGGCAAATAGGTACGATATCACCATCCTCAAACGTGCTTGGATGTTCTGCAGTGCCAGATTCTCCCTGTCCGATCCACCATGAACACGGAAGCGAGGTTTGAAACCGGTGACAAAGGTAAAGAGATCATGGATGGATCGGACGACGGCGTCCATGTTCATGTCCACGTGGTAGCTATCCAACAACGGCATTAGCGAGGAGAGTAAGACCCAATCGCATGGTCACTCCACCTTCCGATAGCTCCTGCCAACTCCTTTGCCCGCCAGCGAGTCTCCGCGCTGGAATTCTCCGTGCCCATATAACAAGTATGGAAAACCCTACTCGCGAACTCTCTAGGATTTGAAGGGATGTAACTGGAATCCTCTGGTTCTCCAGCGATGCGTCGAGCGTCTGCAATGACTTGCTTGTCTGAATCCCCCAGTTAATATAAAGGACCTTCCGTACAGGACATCATTATCGCACCTCCCCTGTTCGCCGCATCGGCGACAAGATTGCACATAGAGTATACAATGACTGCGGTTGCGCAACTGTCGATGCCTCCACTGAGCGGGAGGAAGTAACCCTGGGTCCGAGAGCGACGAAGATAATCCCAAAGCCAACACGCTGGTCCAAGCCTGCCGCCATCGTTAGGCCTCGAAAATGAGCAAAGATGATGGACCTACTTGATCTCTTCCTCGGGGGTGTGGTAGCGAACCTTGAACCTAACCTCCAATCCCTCCTCGAATACATCTTGCACTTCTCGGAACTTTCCGCCGCTAAGGGAAAACCCGACCTCGATTCGGTGATACCTTTCCGTCATAGTGGCCTGCATGCTTCGACTGCTCTTAGTCCTGTGAGCTCGGACGTCCTCGATATCTATCGTCGCGGACACTACTTCAACGTCGTTTAGGGAGAACTGGGAACCCTGTGCAATGATATCGCCGTTAACCGCAATCATCGCACACCCGTCGTAGTAGAGTCGGTCTCCGTCACATCCTTGCTGGTTCGCGTATAGATAAACACCCCCGAGCTGCAGAGTCTCGGACGTCAGACGTGATGGAGAGGAGCAAGGGGTGTCTCACCTTTTGAGTAGCTTCCTTGATAAGGTCGATCCGACGATGGAGCTTCCTCAGTTCATGGTGGCTTCCAGAAGAGTTGGTGAAAATCTCAACGCCGTCAAGGCCCATAAGAATGTGGGGGCTAGGGAGTCTAATTAGTTTTCATACACCACAGCGCAGTCGGAAATTGGGCTGACCTTGCGGGAGTAAAGAGCTCTTCGCAAAGCTCGATACCTATGCAAGTGTCGGCAGTGCTAATAACCGCGTCCCCGAATGGAACTTTGGTCTACCGCACGTAAAACGTCAACAAAGGCTAGAATGCACACAATATGTGAAGGACAAACCTGTCCAGTGACGGCTTGGATGATTCTCGGAAGATAATGGTCTTCCCACTGCCTATGCCTGGTCCAAGGAGTGAAGTAACGGAGTTCGCGGTAATTCCCATCGTTCGCTAACCACATCTTGGGCCGGATGAGGAGGATTTTCTTGTTGTGAACGATGACTCGGCAGTTGTAGTTCACGTTCTTGTGATTTATCGGCCTGGGACACGATAGATGGATGAGACGTGACGGACTGCGAGGGGGTCATACATACATTCCGATGTCACAGACAACATCCTCAGCCTCCTCAGACGCCAAGATCTTTGCAAGGACCTCCCATGAGTGCAACACCGTATCACCTGGTAAACAAGGGTGTCACCATACGCGACAGCCCCAACGACGGAGGATCGAACCTTCTAAGAAGTGATCTAAACACCCATACCCGCTACACTCTTCGTCATTCGGGCGAAACACGGAAAGAGTGACAGCGGACTAACGGAATTTCAAGCTCTGGTCCAACTCTGAGG
>Ga0307514_10004208_pt1 | contig 13325 bp, 18 predicted proteins | sample 16_EM_MG_FD_203088 | JGI IMG/M metagenome (GOLD analysis project Ga0307514, IMG submission 203088) | Populus trichocarpa ectomycorrhiza microbial communities from riparian zone in the Pacific Northwest, United States - 16_EM | ecosystem: Host-associated > Plants > Roots > Unclassified | place... | reverse complement strand
CACAGGTAATGGAGTGGGGGAGGTTGCGAGGGCCGTACTCCTCGGCGCAAACGTCGCAGATACAGCCAGGATTAAGGGAGAGCATTGTAGACTTTAGGGAGGGGGAGAAGGAGGAGGGGGGGAGTGGCTGGAAGCCTTTCTTTGAGCCAGAAGAAAGGACGACGGAAAATTGGGACTTGTTCGCAAAGAAGAAAATTTTGGTTTTGATCCCGCTCCCACTTCTTATGGATGACCAAGGACATCCCGTTTAGGAAAGTTGACGTAAGCTTTAGTCGGAGTCCCAAACCCTAATTTTCTTGATAATCCGCCGAGATTCCACTGGTACAGGCTGCGGCCATTTCCCGGTCGTCCATCGAGAAAGAACGAGAAGGATCCCAGGTCCAGCCTCGTTTTGAACCGGATCCTCGATAATTCCTGGTCCCGTTTGTGAGACGGAGACTGATCCTTTATCGATTTGAAGCGGAGTTTAAATCTCGGCAGCGCCCGCACAGCCATCAGGGTTATGGGCAACTTTGCCTTTCTACACGACACACGGGCTGAGGGCATCATCATCATCATCCTATCATCGTCATCATCATATCGCCACTCACCCGACGTCCTTCAAGTCGTCGTTCCAATCCTGGATCTCCAAAGAAGCTACCCGTGAGGCCCGATAACAATCACCACAAGAGCACTTCAGAACGAGGATGTTGTTCACTCACGATCTCACTGTGGCCAACACTCGATAATCATCTCGTTTACGTTGTTGCTCTGTTCCCGAGCCACCTCTCGTAATCTAATCCCGTGGCGACAAGTCGCCATACCGTATCCATACGCATGATAGGAACCCTCCAACCACCCATTCACTTTCGTCAATGGATGGCGCAAACGCCAACGGCTGTATTCCGATTACCGTCAATTTTATCATCTCGGTTGGAATCCGGTCCACCCACTAATATTCCCGCTCGTCCCCAAGGTCCTGGATCGGCATACGGATACGCGCCAATCTCCTGGGTTGGAGTCGCATTCGCAGAATCTTCCGTCCCTCGGCTCACCTTTGATCTCGAGTCCAACGATCGTCAATCATGGTCCCTGATCCGTCACGCCCATAACCCACTTGAGCTAGCCCGGAGTCTGGGCATGATCTACGACTTTTGACTTGACTACGCCTTGCGCGAGGGGAGATTCAGAGGGTTTGGGACATTATTGGATTCCGGAGATGACTTACCAGTCGAGGACACGAGTTACATCCACGAGGCAAGATAAGATACAATTGAACCAAGTCGCCAGCACTAAGACGTCCGCTCGCGTGAATGTTACGCTCCTGACGCACGTCCTAGTCGGACTTCTTACCGCGCTGTTCGCTATATTCGTGAGTGTGTTGGCATTCAGCGCGCTCGTATCGAATTCATCAATGTACTCACTCGGCGACCGCTCATTATAGCTTTTGTAATTCGCTCGGCAGCACAAACACAGATATCTGACTCCATATCAAGGCTAAGTCCCGCATGCCTAGGAGGCACGGAAGCCCGCTGTACCCGAACTTAATTCAAAGGACCGAACAAGGCGCGAAGTTCTGGGTAATTCGGCCAACTACTGGTAAGTATGCCCGCCCAAACAATATGATATGTCTGGGGAGCGTGGGATTGTAGTTCGGTGATTGCGTTGAAATGGCGCTCGGTGCAGCGCGAGGTATCCATGAGGCAGGAGGGTTTTCCAAACTCTGTCAAATCCTGTCCGAGTCGCAGGGGAAATTTTCTGCAATCTTTCGGGGTATCGCGTGCTAAATTACACTGCATCCACCGAAACACGAGGTGATGGTGAGCAGGGAGGTGAGAATACGTTTATCGGCCCCAGCTTCAAGGTTTGTGGGATGTCGCCCAATGTCTATGGTTTTGATAGGGGAAAACCGATGGGAAAAGTCTGGATATTCCCAACAGAGACCGGGAGTTATGGGGGAAGTGAGCCGGACCAGATCGGAAATCCCCAGAGGTGCTCGTGAACGGACAAGATAAAGAAGTGAACTGAGAGTCACGTGCAAAAGGAGCTCCTTCCTCCAGCTCAACCCCGAACTTTGACCGTCTCCCCGGACTCGGCGCAGTCGAGTTGGTAATCCTGTTTCGCGCTGCCTCCACCGCCCACATTTTTTAACGAATTTTCTAGTATCACTATTTACGATCCCTCATCCGGGCTTTCCTGTCCTAGCTAAACGAAGTCAAATAACTCCGCTCGTAACCCCGATTCCAATAATCTGGGGTGGGGTGCACTGTGACCGTTAACGCGTCGAGATATCGACAATGCGTGACATGCCACAAGTAAGTAGGTGAGCTACAGCTATTTGCTGGCGAAGCTCTTGTCAGATAAGGTTTGTGAGTCCCTGTAGACGCGTGATTGTCGGATATACGCATACTGCCGCCATGCGTCGCGCCGGGCGTCTGGTTTCATTGGGACGCCCAACTTGACGAACTGGATCCCTTCCCGGCCTCGTTGTTTTTAAGTCGCTTTGTCCCTTCACACTGTGCCTTCATACTCTAACCTTGGGAAGCTAGGCTCGATGGGACCACAAACGATCGCAGTTGTGCCAGTAACTAACTTCGGGCCCGCGGTATTAAAACCACGCGTAGGCGGCATTGTTGGGAGGCTTCTGTTCTGCCCAGGGGAACCATGCTGTTCCAACTGTTACTTATCTCTGAGTGATTTGTGCCGTTATCTGCCGCATCAGAACCAGTCTTTCAGCCCAAGGAGGATGGATGTCTTGTGGCGAAATGAGCTCTAACAATCCTGGTTTTTAGACCCTGTTCGGGTCCGGCGGACTTGACTCCGGCAATTTAGCTTTTTGTTTCAAAGGGTCTCGTTCGAAAAACGTGCAAGGTCGGTTAATCCCCTCGGACAACGTGTTTCCCAGCTGCCGTTCCGTAAGATGGTGGTACCAACTGATGTTCTGAAGTTTTACCGGCATCAAACGTGAGTTCCTCGTGCTCTCCATGTCATTGGAACCCAATCTTATTATGTCCAAGCGAGTGCCTACAAACCGGAGGTCTTACACATATTCTCTTCCGCCAACGTGTTCGGTAGTTTTTCCCTACGAAAAATCTGTCCAGAGTGCTTCCATGACCAACCCCTAGAATACTTGTTACCTGTTTTTATTTATCAGAATTTAGGCGGCTTTCTTTAGATAAGTGGTACAAAGGCACATACGAGGTCGCGTGAGTAGAGCGGCTGGAAACAAATAGCCGTCTGTGGGAAGGTCTGCGATCCCTGGAGCAGATGGGCGTCTGAGACAGGATTGATATAACACGTTGATTCGGAGACAGACAAGTCCCCCCCCTCCTCGGCTATCCCACACAACTGAACCCGACCACACCGCCCGCAGACGTTTCGTCCTGGCTGTTTTTGTTGACCATGGCTCACTGTTCACGACCTTTCGTCGAGGTCGTAGGCTCATAAAACACAGATGACCCCAATATGGTAACTGGCACAGCTCCAGCCGCTTTTTTCTCACCTTGTCCCCGGACCACGCGCTCGACCTTTCCTCACGCCCCCACCTTTATATGGATCATCGGCTCTAGCTCAACGATGCTTGTGGTACATCCTGATTCCTGTTGCGACATCTGCAACGAGTCGTACGACAGTAAAAGGGCTCCTTACGCCATCGCCTGTGGACATATTTTCTGCTGCGAGTGAGTCACCCGTAATTGCACCGGTCAGTGGCTCGCAACCGAACACCGCTAATTTTCGCAGGTGTCTCCAAAAGTGTATCCCGTCGCATTGCCCAGTATGCAGAGGAGTATACAGAAAAGAAAAGATAAAAAAATTGCATGTCGAGACGACTATCATGGGGTGGGATGATATTTCTCGGGCTTCGTCACCTTCCGCGATCGCCGAGTACTTGCAGATGGTCGCTATGGTATCTGGTGAAGGTGTTTTAGACGTAGACGTCGAGAAAGTCAGCGCTCGTGTCGACGGATGGATTGCCTCACTCCCACAGAACATGAAGCTGCAGGTGAGTCGCCACTTTTTTTGCTTCCGCATTTTCCGCATTTTGCCTCCGTACGGGCTACGCAGATCCCCGATCACAATTTTTTCGCGGCTCCATATTCTCTGGCAGTTGGCTTGGGGATGGAAAATTTCCTCCGTTTAGGTTACTGGTGCTGACAGAGTCCCGGATTATAGTCACAACCGATCCGCCTTGCGCTTGAGTCGGTCAAGCGGGGTAGAAAAATGCAGCAAGACCTTGAAACGGCCCGGACGGAGCGTCTTGCGACCGAACGAAAGTTAGACAGGATACTAGATGACGTTCGGTGTGCAAAGTTAGTTGAGGATGGTCTACTGCAGTCAAACAGCGAAACCCTTGAGTACGTTTCTCAGTAAACTCCCCTGGCTCTTACTTACCCAAATCGTCCAGACAGGTGAAGGACATATGCCAGACGCGGCTCATATACTCACACACAGTTTATAGTACGAACTTCTTCAAAAGAAGTACGACATACTTTTGGCTGAAAAATCGCCGTCACCGTCCCGTGATCGTTCCAATTCTCGCAGCAACAAGCAGGATGAACCCAAGACCAATCCTGCCAAAAAACCCGCACGTCCAGAAGCAGTGTACACTATCACGCCGGGTGCCCCACACTCGGAGAGGGTCCTACCCTCTGCGCAGCGAAAGCATGTCCAGAAACACATCTCAACGGAGGTCGAGCAGCGCGCAGAGCCCCATAACAATAGGTCAAGGTCCGAACGAACCTTGGGGGTTTTGGGTCTCTACATTAATGGATCGAACTCTGACTGGAGTGGCGCTGAAGATTCAGCTTCGACTCCGACCATGGGGTCCATCCCGAACTTACCCCGTCGCCGCCTCAACACCATGAACAGCGTTGAGGATTTGTCTATCTTGTCGCCGCCAGAATCCCACGGCAGTTTCGGACACCAACACCTTCATGAAATTCTTTCGTCATCCGCGTCATCCTCCATCATCGATATATCCCCGAGATCGGTCTCTACGCCATCGACACTCTCATGGGGGACCTCTATCGGGTCCGTTTCCACCATCAGTGTTGGCGACATGAGCTTGACTGGGTTGCCTGCCTTCCCGTCTGGCTCGAGTTTGAACTTGGGGGTGTCAAGTCTTCCTGATTTCGATCACGCGACCGCAGCGGATGAAGCAGATGGGTGGGGAAGTGACGAAAATGTGATGACGCCGTCTTTTCGGCGACAACCAGAACTGGTTCAAGACCACAACTCCGACTCAAGGGTGGGCCCTAGATCCCCAAATCACCAACAGTTCGAGGGTCCCTCTGCGGCAGGGGCCCGGAGACCGAGTGTCAGCCGCCAACCAGCGGTAGTGGAAACTCGAAACCACGATGGAGTCGCTCCACCGCGCCCTATGGGTCGGTCGATATCGGATAACACCTCCGCAATGCCGGTTTCCAGGATCTCAGATCAAGACGAAGCAGAACTGGAGGTTGTTGGTCTGCGGTTCTCCCAGTCCTTTTCGGAAGTCGAACCCGCGCTATATGGGTATGGATCAGCAAGTACCCCCTCGTCGTTTGAAGATCCTGCGCCCATTCGGAGTGGTGTGCGACGAGCATCCATCGCCACGCCTAACATTCGCGGCCTCGACCTGGACGGCACAGAGGGAGTCAGAAGATCATCAGCCTCGCCTGTTCCTACTACTCGCCCAATCCTCCACCGATCGGTCACGTTTTCCACCCCTAGGCCTGATGAACTCCCGTCCAAGAAACATCGTGACCAAGGTTATGGCCCCCCCATGCACGGCTCTCGAGGTGCTGCCCCGAAACCAAATACCACGTTCCTAGTACCATATCCAGAAAACACGAAGGGTCACCCCATCTCGTCACGTTGTGGACCCAGTGACGATGCGACGCGCAGAGGATTGGCTACGATCTCTGCTCCACCTCGTGATCTCCCTCGTACCTTTGATCCGACCTACACTTCGGTAGGACCTAGCAAACGGCCATTACCCTCGATGCACCAATCGACACCTCCACTCACCCACCAATACGGAAGGAAGGAAGGACAGCAGCCGAAGCAACCCACTACAGCGCGAGCTGTTCCACCACAACCCGGAAACCCACCGGCTATCGTTCCAAAGCAGACATCCTCACAGGCGAAGCCAACCACCAGTGCGAATGTGCCGATTGTCGCACCCCAACCCGTGAACCCCATTCAATCATGGAAATGGAATGGCAAGTCGGCATAGGGTCGATCATGTGGGTTGGAACGACGACACCGTTCATATACACGTCTGGATGTTTTTCTTCTGCACTAACCGCTTGCTCTCGATTTGCATTGCTCCATGGGATTGTTTTCACCCTATTTCTGTACCTCTCTGATATTATGCCAGGGTCCATGTATGTCCGCAACTTATTTCGTTTTGTATTCTTATCTAGATTGTTACCACCGATGCCGAGGACAATTGATAGATGTCCCTTCCACCTCAGGATTCGTATTCAGGTTCCGCACCCGATGTCTTCTGCCGGTGCATTGGCGAGGTAGGAGATAGTGATAGTGACAACGTACTTCGGTTGGGGACACGGTCGGACGTCGGACGCCGGTCATGTGGTCTGGTCGTTGGGTCACACGATCCAGGGATCTTGTCCTGGACTCCGAGGGTTCTACACTCGTCCCGGAGGTACCTCCACAGGGGTGGGGCATTAATTACCGGTGTGAAAGGTGGGGAAGACGATCTAGGTGCTTGTATACCTCCTTAGTACTTTAAATACCATCAAGTATTCTGTCTCCGCTGTTGAATGATTCCAAATTCCACCAAGGAACGTCTTATATATCAGCCTAGCTCGAGCCGGATAGCCCGCACGCCTCCACCTCGAGGCCATCTCTCGTTGGGTCGCGGGGAACCCCGCTTTCGTCCCGATCATCCGAGACGCGGCAGGCAGCTCGTCCTTCTGTCTCGGCCATCTCTCTTGCTGTGACGGGCAGAAAAAGGGGTCGATTCTTTCGCCCGACTGGACCTGGCCTCAGCTGCGCTTCTCCTCTTTTGTTTACGTTCGCTCGTTACATACCTCAGGCATAATTTGCTCTGCTGGCAATGGATGAAACCAACTATGAGAAGGAGGATCCGTTGGGAAAACGTGCCTTTGATTGTCACTTGTCCCTGTCGGCGTTTCTGATTGAAATCGGTGGAAGCACCAGGGGTGGTGGAACGCCGTACCGGGACGTTACAACCTAAGTTATCTAATGCGAGCCTGACTGCCGGACGTACTATCCCAATCACGAAGGGGTTAGGGAATCCCCACCTCCTTGATGCATGTTCACGACGGTTAAATACCTTGGCATATCGGCCGCCCCGAAGTCTCTTTTCCCTCGAAGGCCTCGGTCCCATCGTGCCTTTCAACCCACTGCTCCCTCTAACCCCTCCGTTCATACCCTTCCCACCCTTTCCTTCTCCAGGATCATGCTCGTCATCAACCCTGAATCGAACTGTGACGTTTGCTTGGAACAATTCGTCTTGGACGGTCAGAGCAGAGCTCCCCACGCCCCCAGATGTGGGCACGTGTTCTGTTTGAGGCAAGTCGATTCCGACGTGCCCGATTTGTGCTGGGTCCTCCAACCTTTTTGTATTGACTTTGATCTAACTCCAGGTGTCTCAAATCTTTGACCCGTAGGGTTTGTCCCATGTGCCGGAATCCCTTCCAGCCCAGCGAGGTCACGAGAATCCATCTCGATCAAAGAGCACGATCCTCATCTACGACCAATTCTCCAATGGCCACCAGCCCACCGCCGTCGGATTCGAGTACCAAGCTCGCCCGCGAGCTACACGATCGTATCAATTCGTTCGTCCAGACAGGAGCTAGCACTTCTGTCGCCCACACTTTGACCGAAGATTGCAAGACATTCTTCCAGGAGAACTCCTCTGCCGATGTACGTATCCATGCCCCTTTCACCCGGTGGCGAGGTACTTCAATGCTAACGGCGACGCATCAAGCATCAAGATTTTTACGTCACCTACCAGCTCCTCAACCACTTCCTTCTCGGTTATTATCGGGCCTTCTTCCAGGATCCTGCAGCGGCGGACAAGTCGCTTTACAAGTTCCAGGCGGAGGTCCAGGCGTACCACAGGTCTTGGGAAACAAAGTACCGGAGACTGACGAGGGAAATCGATGACCTCACCGAAAAACTTCGACTGGAGGCCATCGCCAGGGAGAAAGAAGCCCTAGAACGTCAAACCGCGGATGCAGTCGTCCAGGGGCTGAAGGATGAGCTGCAAGCTCAGGAGTCTTGGTGGCATTGGTCAGTAACGGCGACGTTGTTTGAACCCTCGAATCTGAGTCGCTGATCCTGTCATCGGAACTCCTTGTAGGAAGGTGAGGCGTTTACTGCGATATGATTTCTCCGGCGTACCGAACACTTGGTCTGATCTGATCATCAGCACGAAGAGCTTCGGGTGAAGTATGCTGCTTTGCAGGCTGAAACCTCAGAGTCGAAGGGTGCTCAGAGACAGACAGCATTTGAACCCTCTAGCCCTTTCGTTGAACTCGAGGAGAAAGATGACGACATTTCGATCGACGACAAGGATGAGAGCAAACCTCTCAATGGGCCTTTAGCCCTCCCGTGTAGCTGGGACGGGTTCGTTGAAGATCGTAAGACGTCACCTCAGCCCCCTCCGTACGATTACGTCGGTTGCTTGTCGATTATCTCGACCCCGATGCTCAAGGACGGTTCTCTCCATGACGAGAGCCAGATGAAGGAACTACTTTCCGATCTGCTGACGGATCCATCTGTGACTTGTCGACGACTCCTCGGTACCTCTACTAGTCCCGGCACAGGACCCTCGTCATCGTCATCACGTCGTCCTCCCAGCCCGAACCACCCCCCAGTCCTTCCTGCTCGCCGCTCGACTGTTTCTTCCGCCACACCAACACTACCACCACCCCACTCCTCGCGCCCCACCGGACCTGTTCCTGTTCCCTCACAACCTGAAATCCCACTTTGGACACGGAAACGATCCATACGTGCTGTACCATACCATCGCGACATGAAAGGGAAGGCTGCCGGAACCCCTGTGACCCGCAGTCTATCTGCCAGTGAGGCGGACTAATTGTCACGACCTTTGTCCAACTGCTATGACTTGCTCATCTTCGTTGCATTATTACTTTATTACCTTGCTTTCCTGACCTTGACGGTTCCTTTCACCACCGACTCTTCTTGATGAGGAGGGCGTCAATGTATTACCATGGATTCTGTCATCGGGTGTATGATTTCGGAGGTGACAACATTCAACACATGTGTACTATAGTCTGTATAACAATCACGATCGCAACGGAGGTGACCTCGTAAAGCTTTGCGGGAAGAATTTGGCTCAAGCTCGAGTTCACGTGATGACACGTAGTGCTACGTGGTCTCAGAGTGCGCGCGTTCATGCAATGAACCAATATTACGATAATATAGTCGATAGGCACACCGTGAATATGCGGTTTTACAACGAATTAAGCGTGGTGTCCATCCCAACGAACGTGCAACTCTGTACCGTGACGGCCTATTTCGTGAAGCTTTTGATAATCTTGGCTGAGATGTGCAGGAAGAAGATGGAGGCAATGAAGGAGAGTGAGAGGACGAGAACGATGAATGGGTCACTTTGGTCCACAAACAAGTTAGACATATTCTTGGACGGAGACTGGAAGCACTTACACCCTGAGGCCGGGCGAATCGTCCGTATACAGTTTAAGCATGGTGTTCGATGAACCACCTGCACCCGCTGCCCGTGATGAGTTGGGTTTCGAAACGGTGCTGCCGGTTGCTCGTCGTCTGAACAGAAGAGTTGTTCAGTTGTTCCAGCTCATCCTATGTTACACACGATGGACATACCGAACGGCAGCGCCAGGTGGTTTGGCGACTGCAGAGGCAGAACGACCGGGTCTGGGAGAGTCTGAGTCGGACTAACGAAAGCGGTTAGAAACCGTGCCATTGGCCAACAACGACGAACACGACTTACCATTGTATGTTTTGTGAGTGTGGTCGTGGATCAATGCGAACGCTGGCAGGTGCAGTCACGTGGTGTTACATCTTGTACTTCCGGGACTTCCACCATCACTCCATGTCGTTGGTACGTCGGGGAACTCCGTCTTCTCGCTTCGGTTCTTGGGATCGCTTAAAGCCTCGCTTCAGATTCATGCTTTAGTCGCACGAGGGACTGTCATCCTCGCCGAGCACCAGGCTGGAAAGAGGGATTTCTCACAAGGTTAGAAAACACCCAGATAGCCTTTTCGGTAACCCTAAATCTACCCCCCCGCGACTCTTGATAGCAACGCAGACGATCCTGTCGAGGATCCCGCCGAACAACAGCAAGCTTACCTACGTTTGGGAGAATTATCTCTTTCATTATGTTTCCGAAGGCGGGTTCACTTTCCTAGTAATGGCAGACGACTCCGCAGGAAGGTCAGCACGGCTGCGCCTAACTAGCCTTTCACCCCCGGATAATCTGACTTGGTTACAGGAGGATGCCATTCACATTCCTAGCAGAACTTCAGCGCATGGTACGTTGACCCACTCACATCCCGGTTTACATTTCCCTGACTCCATACAGTTCACCGCCCAACCCACTTCGTCCTCCGGTTCTCTTGCCGACAGTCCGGCGTACAGTCTCCAAGGAACGTTCTCGCCGGTCATTTCACAACTCATGCACACGTACAACACCAATCCACCTACCGATGAGCTGACCAATGCCCAAAACCAGCTCGCCCAAGTGAAGGACATCATGGTTCAGAACGTGGAGCAGATCCTCAGTCGTGGTGAACGCATTGAGTTGCTCGTAGATAAGACCGATAACATGGCGAACCAAGCAACGGCGTTCAGGCGTGGTGCTAGGACCGTCAGGAGGCAAATGTGGTGGAAGAATACCCGTATCTTGGCCTTGAGTGCCGTCGTTGCTATTGTAAGTATTTCCTCATCGCTCTCAACACCCCCACCGTTGATCATACTGCCCTAGGTTCTCGTTTGGATCATCGTTGCGCAGTTCTGCGGTGCTGGTCTTAATCAGTGCCAGTCGTAATCGTTCAAGACCATCTTCATCGTTACGTTATGCTTGTAGCTGTTTTAGGCTCCTTTGTGTATAATACATGTGTTGTATATCCGTTTGATCCTTTCATCACAGTTTGTTGTCGTTCTCCTTTCACGATCATCGAGCACAGTCTTAGTAGAAGCCGCGTTCTGGCAAAAACCCAAGCACGCCCTTTTCATTGACGTCAGGACTGTTCGGGGATGGTCCACGAGAAGACCTTGCCGTCATCTTGCCCATGGTATAGAACCTCCCTAAATCGAGATCAGTAGATAGTGTAGCAGGATGAGCAAGCTAGCTTACCCGATAAACTTGAGACCGGTTATCTGGATGTCCCTGCCCCTCCCAGCACCGGCCCTCCTGACGATCAGCTCTCGCAAGGTTCGAAACTTCCATTCCGCCTTCCCTTCGGCTGGTGTATCATCGGCGTTCCAGGTTCTCAGGGCAATTGTCCCATCGGGCCCGGCAGTCGCGATCACTCCTTGTGCAGTATACTCTCTTTCCAGGAATGCGAGAGAAGTGATACACGGGAGGAACGAGGTAGACCTCAGCAGCAACTGAGCAATCGGGCGAGCGTTTACCGTGTGTAACCACAACTTTTCTTGGGAACATGTTGCGATGTTTCCCTTGGAATGTCATCAGCGGATGTAGATAAGGGCTTGATATATATGGGTCATACCGTGCTGTCGTTGATAGCGACCAGGTGGACTTCGTGCCGCTCGTCATCGCCGTGCCAAATTGAGGCAACGTACGTTCCTCGGTTCAAATTCCAGACGATAGCGCTTCCGTCCTTCGATCCGCTCACAACGATGGACCACGTTCGGCTGGCAGCGACGCTAGTCACAGAGCCCTTGTGGCCACGCATGACATGGGAGACCGTGATACGTAGCGGTACCCCGTAACTGCGCACCAGTTTCCACAGTCGAACCGTGTGATCGTTGCCCCCAGATACCATGTTTTCACCGTCCGCGAAGGCTACGCTGTTACAAGGAACGGACTCAATAACTTGAGCCACCTGGTTTGTCAATGTCAACACAGTTTGACAACGAAACCTCTGAAAGTAAAAACCTTTCGATCGGCGATGATCCTGACTTCGTCTGACCTTCCGCCCCGAGGGTACCACTCAACTTGTTCTTCTGTGTACGGTGGAACGGAAACTACCCCCATAGAATACGCTCCGATGCCACCCATCGAATCTACGAAGATGGAGTGTACTGGGCATCCAGCTCCAAGGTCTAAAAGGGGTTGGGACAAGACACGACAGATATCTCCCTCCTGATCTCACCTTTCGAACTTCGTCGACTCTGCTCCAGTAAACGATAATCCTCAACAATTCCTCGCTGCAGCGTAAGAGGCAGTGTGTATGTCCCCTGCATAATGCGCTGAGGGTGCGGAGATTGGAACAATTTCTTGGGTGTTTGTCCAACTGGGAAAAGTTAAGGAAAGGTGTCGCACGCTGGTGAAATTGTTCACGCACAGTTGTGAATGATCCCGACTGTCGCCTCTCGTTCGAGCTCATCGGTAATTTTATCCAGGTCTGCGCATGAACTTGAGGTAAGATTGGGTCATAGTACACTGCCAACGAACACGCACCAATTGAACCCTCGTAACTCAGTGGATGGAAAACATTCAAGGACTCAGGATCCCGTTGCTTATAGCCCCAAATGAGATCGATCCACTGATTCAGATGCCGGCTGACGTGTTCGCTCTCTAGGGCCTGTGCAACGATTCAGACAAGGGATCTCTGTGCACCACTGTGCACGCACCTCTCGGTTCAGCGTCACGAAGAGGTATGGATCCTGTTTGGCCCACGGGGGTAGACCAACATCATGAATCTTCTCGTTGGTACTCTGCTGTCTCCCGAAGTCAAGGCCAGCAAGGTTCTCAAGGAATCTACGATCATGTAAGCTATCGCTGAAAGGTTAGATATGAGATGCATACTCCGCCAAATTGAAGAATTCTGGAATCAACTCTCTGACATCGCCCCTGATATCTTTCGAGGCAGAGTCATACGCCTTCTTGATATCGCTGTACTACCTGGGTTAGATGTCTGAAGACTACATATAAGGGAGCCATTCATACGTGAACAGCCGATCCGGCAGATCCCAATCTCCCCCTTGCAGCGTCCTGAACATGCTGGTGAAGGGCTGAAGACGAATCATGAAATGGCAAACAATCATCGACGAGCTAAAGTGCGTTCCGTAGTGGAACGGCTTCTCGTCGACGCTTTCCAGGTTCGCGTAGCGGGTGCTCGCGGCGTCACAGCGAGCGTCTGTCAGTGCACCCATTGGTTTCGAGAGACTACGAACACGTTTCA
>Ga0307514_10004207_pt1 | contig 13328 bp, 15 predicted proteins | sample 16_EM_MG_FD_203088 | JGI IMG/M metagenome (GOLD analysis project Ga0307514, IMG submission 203088) | Populus trichocarpa ectomycorrhiza microbial communities from riparian zone in the Pacific Northwest, United States - 16_EM | ecosystem: Host-associated > Plants > Roots > Unclassified | place... | reverse complement strand
GCCATCGTCGAGCAGTACCTTCAAGGATACTGTAATTACCAACAGGATAATTGGTCAGAGCTTTTGACTATGGCTGAATTCTCGTACAATAATACTATCTCGGCCACCCTGCATATCACTCCCTTCTGGACCATGTATGGGGATAATCCTCGATACCAGATTCTCCCCAACCCGAACCAGAAGCTTCCAGCACCCTCAGTGATCAAGGAATATGCCGATCGGCTGGCAAACCTCGATTCCTACCTCAGATCAGAAATGTTATGGGCCCAAGCTACATATGCAGAACAGGCTAATAACTCCAGAATCCCTGCCCCAAAGCTCGAGATCGGTGATAAAGTATGGTTACTGCGCCGACATATGAAGACCAATAGACCCTCTTCCAAGCTCGATTACAAACGCTTTGGAAAATTTCGAATCATCCAGAAGGTTTCCTCCCATGCTTATAAGCTCGACCTTCCCACGTCTATGAAGATTCACCCTGTCTTCCACATATCTCTTCTTGAGCCTGCCTCTACCGACCCACTTCCTGGCTAGATCCAGCCTCCTCCACCACCAGTCATAATCGAAGACGAATCTGAGTGGGAAGTTGAGGAAATTTTGGACTCCTGAATTGTTGGAAAAACTCTCCAATACCTTGCTTGCTGGGTTGGTTATGACCAACCTACTTGGGAACCGGCTAATCTGTTTGGGAATTCACCCAGTGTTGTCAAACAATTCCACAACACCTATCCAAACAAGCCACGCCCACGAACCCTGCCAAAATGAGTGAACTCGGTTCTCATTCTAACCCGATCATAATCTCAGATGACGAACCAGCCTCGCAGGAGCTCGTCCCTAGAAGAAGGGCTACTGTTACAAACCCTGACCCTGACACTAATCTATCCTGCTATCTGTCTACGCCAGTATTGCATCAGCGACCCACTGCATCGTCTGCTCTTTACTATGTGCACCTCGATCTAATCCTGACTCAGCAAGACCTATTCGTGCTTGCATTATTCCTGTGGGTTCTATTTACGAACTGATACCCTGCATCTGATCCCAGCCCGAACTCTATAGCAACCGACCACATCCCAGTATGCCGAGTTTCGGATCCTGTCTTGGAACTTACTAGAACCTTCTAGGAAGTTCACGACCTGCTATCCTGATTATGAATACAAGTTGTGTAGTTCTATGATTTTCTAACTACGTAATTATATTCTGTAACTCTCTAGTAACTTCTAGCATGTTCTCTGTCATTTGTAATCGCTTTGATATTTGGATTTCGTACAACGTTGGATTGATATTTAAGTCAATGAATTTCCTGTCTCTTGTCTCTTCTCTTCTTTCCTCATGCTACAACTTGTCTACTGTTTGTACCTAGTTGAATACGATCTATCTTATAACTCTCTCGCGCAAACCTTCAAGCGTAGCTCAGACTACCTTGCCCGTTGTTTCATCTTCAAATGCCTGTTGGCCCTACCTTGATTCCGCCTCCGCCAGTTCCTGTCCCTGCCTCCGTCTTACTACTCGACTTAGTTCATCTCTGCAATCTCTAGCTCTTGAATACTATCTATCCCGCCCTTAATCCCCATGTGCCTGAACGTGCTCCTAGAACTCATCATCCACACAAGACACTTCCCTGGTACTACTGGTAAATAGTACAGCTACATATACATTTACTTCCCTAGTTCAGGGTTAGGGTCCATTACATCTAGCTAGCTTTAAAGAAATGATGTATACAATCTTCAAAGATGCAGTAGGATGCATCTGGTACTTGGACGACATACTTATCTTCGGTGGCAATACAGAAGCTGAGCACCAAGCACTAGTCGAACAAATCCTCCAGCTTTATATCAATCATGGGCTAGTAGTCAACCTCCCTAAATCCGAATTCCATGTACAGCAAACTCTCTTCCTAAGGCACATTATCAATGGGAAACAAGTGCAAATGGATCCCAGCAAGCTCGAAACTATGTCAAAATGGCCAACTCCTACTAAGAAGAAGGAAGTGCAAGCATTCCTCGGGTTCGCCAACTACTACTGTCGATTTATACTCAACTGTAGCTCAAAGGCCAGGCCCTTGACTGAGTTGACTAAGGACATTCCCTTCTCTTGGGGAGAAGCTCAACAGACTGCCTTCAATGAACTTAGGCAATGCTTGCTCTCTGCTCCTATCCTCACACAGTTTGACCGCACTCTCGAAACTATCATTGAAACAGACGCTAGCAACTAGGCAATCTCCGGCATCCTCAGTCAATACCATGTCTCTAATGGTATCAAGAAGCTCCACCCTGTTGAATATCATGCTAAGACTCTTACAGCAACCCAACGAAACTGGCCTATCCATGATAAAGAACTATTTGCAATTGTAGATAGCTTCCGGAAGTAGCGGGACTGGTTAGTAGGAGTCCAAGTGAATGTCTATACTGACCATCAGGGTCTGCAATACTTCAATATCAAGCAGAAACTCAACTCCCGCCAGGCTTCATGGTACCTCCGCATGTCAGAATTTTTTTATACCATCCACTATCGACCTGGAACCAAGATGGACAAGGCTGATGGTCTGTCTAGGCATTTAGGGGAGAAAAAATCTGGCATGGAGATGATGTTTTTTGAGGATGGACAGCTATTGGTTGATGAAGAGGACAAGGAACTAGAGGTAAAGGATATAGACTTGCAGGGTATTGACATTTCGGGCTGGGAAAAGAAGGATGGGCTTTGGGTTGTGCTGGAAGTGCACAAGATAGATATGCTAAGACAGCACTATGATTCACAAGTGGTAGGGCATTGGGGCAGGCATCGAACGCAGGAATTGGTATCTTGGAATTTTATATGGGAAGATTGACAAGAGGATATGGCAAAATACGTGGCAGGATGCATCAGGTATCAAAAGGCAAAGGCAGACAGGCATAGTAGGTAAACAAAGTTGGTACTGATGCTAACTGGGGAACGACTATTCAAGGAGATTGCCATGGATTTCGTAGGTAAGGTACCAGAGTTAGAGGGATTTAATGCCATACTTGTTGTCACAGATCGATTGACCAAAGTCCAGCACTACCTACCAGCAAAGACAACTTGGACTGCAGCAAATGTGGCAGCTACATACATCAACGAGATCTGGAGACTCTATGGCCTTCCTCGATATATTGTTACAGCTCCGGTAAGAAGACCTTCCTAGTATAGCTAGGAACCCCAATACCAACTAAACTCACTAACTGGGAGACCTGATCAACCTCTAGGTAGAAGGCAGTTAGTGCATCAATATAGTATGACATTAAGGATTGGGCTAGATGAAGTGTGTGACCTCACATAACCTCTCATGTATGTTTATGTATCATTGTTTGATATTACGTTTAGGAAACTATGTGTTGGATTATCATTATTGGATAAATTGGGTGTTATCTCATGTATGTCAGCCTGAGTGTAATGTGTTGGGAAACAGGCTGCAGAATCTATGTACTTAAGCGCCGTGTATCTTAATTGGGAAGTCACTTCCCGATTAGGGTGCTTGGCCGACGAGGCTTGCTATTCCTTAATAGGAGTGTCGACATAGATTAGATAACTCGTTATCAGATCAACACTTCTATAAAAGCGAGCTGAGTTGGTTAGTTAAAATAACGAGCCCCAAGCGGTGTTCTGATTCTTATATCTCGTTCCTATCGAACACGCCAATAACGCCAGTATTACTTTGACGTTTGTACTTCTTGTTCTTATACCTTGACCCTCCTACTTGCGAACGCTATTGTAGCACCGCCGTTACATTACATCACTTCGACATTTACATTTACGAAGCCCATACTATACTTCAGCATGAGTGCACCTTGAAGCTTGCCCCCTATACCTACTGGTGATACAGACGATAACATGTCAGATGCCGGAGCTATTGTACAACTACATACGCAAGCTGAAGAATTTATCTCTTCTCTAGGACAACAATGGAACCTACCAAGAGGTATTACTGATGCCCCATCATCTAGTACTGACGAAGAATTGCTAGTGGACTATGCTACTCCTACACCGAAGCCTATGCCATCATCTAGCAAGGGCAAGACACCAGCACCAAAGAGTCAAACTCTCGCACCCTCACTTGCTGAACTAGCCAAACTACGAGCATAGATGCAGCAACTCGAAGTAGAAAAGCAAGCAGCACTCAAGGAAGTCAAGAAACTACAGTCCAAGTATGCTCGAGCTGAATCCTTCCTACAAGAAACAGTAGCCGCTATCCACAATACAGCAGTTGCAGCAGACCAACAGACATCAACACTATCACAGAATACGCACTCAGCTCTCGAGGAAATATGGCAGATCATACTCAGAGGACAGGATAGTACTAATAGACAGTTTATCCTAATTAATGCGAACCTTACATGGCTCAAAGAAAGAGGAGACCGTGATGAGAAAAAGAATGACCAACGCATAGACCGTTTTGAACAACGAATTGCAGCACTCGAACAACAACCTGTAGGCCCCCAGCTACAGCAAGGTTGAACCAATTCCCTCGTACAGCAACTAGAAGAGATAGCAGCAGCAGCAGCAACAGCCGCACCCCCACCTCTACCACCTCCACCAGATAATTAGAACCCACCTCCACCTCCGCCGCCTCCACAAGACTCACCACCACCTCCACCACGAACACCTCCACAGAATCCACCTCCACCTCTGCCACCAGATAATCAAATGAGAGCAGGCAAAGCCCCTCCTCCTAGCAAGTTTAGTGGAGATACAAATGCGTTGGAAGGATGGATGAGCACTTCTTGATTACGATGATTACCAGTGAATAGCAATGATTGGCATATCTTAGTTTATGTTTGGAAGGCAAGGCACTTGAATGGTGGAAGACAAATAGGGTCAAGTATACTACATGGAAAGAGGCTCAGGATGGGTTATATCTATATTATGGAGACCACTATAGGGCAGATCGATCATACTAGAAGATAATCGACTTACGGCAGACAGGGACCGTCCGAGACTACCTTACAGAACTCGATAGCTTGAACGCATATGCTGGCATTCCAGAAGCACTACTCATCAACGTAATCCTCAATGGACTAGTACCTAAGCTCCGAGAACACATGGCACACTACGAACAACTATGATTGAAGCCTAGTGAATAGCGTCAATGACTTATTGAGATAGACATTATATCAAAGAAATTCTCGCCTAGGAATCACCAGGCATCCCATAAACCCACATCCAAGAAGCGTAGTCAAGAGAAGGCCTCTAGCACATCTTTCAGAGGAGGTACTGCACCTTCTCGAGATACCCGAGATACCAAACGACCATATATCAGTCAGGACCAGATCAACAAACGAATCAAGGACAATCGTGTCTACAAGTGTGGTATAGCTGGACACTATGCTGCCGAGTGTAGGAACAACTGGCGTAACAGCCCACAACTGTTACAGCTCCAGTAAGAAGACCTTCCTGGTGCAGCCAGGAACCCCAATACCAACTGAACTCACTAACTCGGAGGCCTGATCAACCTCTAGGTAGAAGGCAGTTAGTGCATCAATATAGTATGACGTTAAGGATTGGGCAAGAAGAAGTGTGTGACCTCAGATGACCTCTCATGTATGTTTATCTATTGTTGTTTGATATTACGTTTGGGAAACTATGTGTTGGATTATTGTTATTGGATGAATTGGGTGTTATCTCATGTATGTCAGCCTGAGTGTAATGTGTTGGGAAACAGGCTGCAGAATCTATGTACTTAAGCGCCATGTATCCTAATTGGGTAGTCACTTCCAGATTGGAGTGCTTGGCTGACAAGGCTTGCTATTCCCTAATAGGAGTGTCGACACAGATCAGATAACTTGTTATCAGATCAACGCTCCTATAAAAGCGACCTGAGTTAGTTAGTTGAAATAATAAGTCCCAAGCGGTATTCTGATTCTTATATCTCGTTCCTATTGAACACGCCAATAACGCTGGTATTACTTTAACGTTTGCACTTCTTGTTCTTGTACCTTAACCTCCCCACTTGTGAATGCTATTGTAGCACCGCTGTTACAACAACCTCGAAGTATACCAATAGCCACACAATAGCAAGCTGCCTCAACAGCATTGGTCAAACACCAGCCGCAAAACAACAAGCCGAAGACAGACAAGGGTCACGTCCGAATTACTGAACTAGGTGTAGAAGAGGACCAACAATAGCAGGAAAACGAATAAGGAGTACGTCAACTACTGTCGGATAGACTCCTCGACATATACCACTACTGACAGTACGGATTACAATTGTTGGAGAAGAAGTGGAAGCTGTGATAGATAGTGTAGTGAGTGCACCTGTGGTTGGAAAAAGGTTGGCAATAAAGATAGGTATATAGAAAAGAGCCAGGAAGGTTAATGTGAAGCAAGGAGATGGGTCTACACTCTCTGGAGGAAATTATGTGGTCAATAGTTCATTTCGTATTTATTCTAAGAGTTCTCTTTTAGGTAAGTTCTCTCTGGATGCGGAAGTCTTGGATATTGGGAAGAAGGATGTCATATTGGGTCTATCTTAGTTGGTTGAGAATAGATTCATGGTAGATACTCAGGAGAGATGTTTAAGGAATGTTGAGACTGGTTTGGTAATTCCCTGTTCTGTAAGATGGATACTCTCGGTTACACTTATTGATATAGACGTCGAGTCTATGCTTGACAGAGATGTATTAGTAATCCTTGATGTCCGTGAACGATATAATCGTTACGCACAAGTCTTCTGTGCTAAACAGGCAGCCCGTCTACCTGAACACAAGCCATGGGACCACCAAATCCCTCTAATCGATCCTCATGTCAAGATACCTACTGGAGCAATCTACAAGACCACGTGGGAAGAAGATGAAGCTTTGCAGAACTACCTCAAGTCTGAAGTACCCACTGGCAAAGTCCGTTGTTCTCATTCCTCTACCGGTGCACCTATCCTCTTCGTCCGAAAAAAGGATAGCACCCTACGCATATGTGTTGATTATCGAGCCCTTAATTGACTTACGATCCCGAACAAATATCCTCTCCCCCTGATTAGCGAGCTGTTAGATAAGACGAAGGGAGGAAAGCTGTTTACGAGATTGGACTTAAAGAATAGGTATAACTTGTTGAGAATCGCTGTGGGAGATGAGTGGAAGACTGCGTTCAGGACTAAGAAGGGATTGTTTGAGTATACTGTTATGCCGTTTGGATTGATGAATGCTCCTGCTAGTTTTCAAGAAATGATGAATACAATATTCGAGGATGTTGAAGGATGTGTCTGGTATTTGGATAATATACTTATCTTTGGAGGAAAGACAGAGGAAGAATACCAAGCAATTGTCGAAAAGGTCCTTGAGAAGTGTGTCGAGCATGGGCTGCCAGTCAACCTACCCAAATGCGAATTCCATGTCAAGCAAACTCTCTTTCTTGGTCACATCATCAATGGTCAGCAAGTACAAATGGATCCCAGTAAACTCGAAGTCATGGCCAAGTGGCCTGTCCCTACCAAAGAGAAGGAAGTCCAAGCCTTCCTAAGCTTTGCCAACTACTATCGACGATTCATAGTTAACTACAGCTCCAAGGCTAGGCCTTTAATTGAGTTAACTAAGGACATACCTTTCTCTTGGGGATCTGAGCAACAAGCAGCCTTCGACGAGCTCCATCAATGATTTATGTCTGCACCTATCCTTATGCAGTTTGATAGAAGTCTTGATACCATTATCGAGACTGACGCTAGCAACCAAGCAATCTCAGGCATCCTCAGTCAATACCACATTACCAATGGCATCAAGCGTCTACATCTCTTTGAGTACCATATGAAGACTCTCACTGCTACGCAACGAAACTAGCCAATTCATGATAAAGAGGTATTTGCAATTGTAGATAGTTTCCGGCAGTGGAGGGACTGGCTAGTTGGCGTGCATGTGAATATCTATACAGACTATCAAGGGCTGCAATACTACAATACAAAGCAGAAACTCAACTCCTGTCAAGCATCGTGGTACCTCCGCATGTCCGAATTTTTTTACACTATCCACTACAAACCTGGATCGAAGATGGGCAAGGCTGATGGCCTGTCTAGACGTTCAGGGGAGGAGAAATCTAGTATGGAAGCCCAATTTTTTGACGAAGTACAGCTTTTAGTGGATGGGGAGGACGAAGAACTGGATGCAGAAGATGTGGAATTACCTGGGATTGATGTATCAACCTGGGAAAAGAAAGAAGGACTATGGGTTGTACCTCCGGAATTTCGAGCTGATGTGCTACAGCAGCATCATGATAGTGAAGTAGCAGGGCATTGGGGTAGGCATCGGACTCAAGAGCTGGTCTCTCGGAACTTTATTTGGGATGGATAGCAAGAAGATATGGCAAAGTATGTGGCAGGATGTATTAGATGTCAGAAGGCAAAGGCAAATAGGCATAGCAGGCAAACAAAGTTGGTACCAATGCCAACTGGGGAACGACCTATTGAAGAGATAGCTATGGATTTTGTTGAAGAGTTACCTGAGTCTGAAGGATTTAACGCCATCCTTGTTGTCACTGACTGATTCACCAAAGTACAACACTACATACCAGCAAAAACAGCATGGACAGCCTCAGACATAGCCGCTGTATATATCAATGAGATCTAGAGACTATATGGCCTACTCAAGCATATCACTTCTGATCGTGGGCCTCAATTCGCTTCAAAGTTCCTTAAAGAAATCAACAAGAGCCTTGGAATCAATCTCCGCCTATCAACTACCTATCATCCCCAGACTAATGGACTTGCAGAACGAGCAGTCCAGACGCTCAAGCAATACCTCCGAATATACTGCTATAATAGACAACATCGATGGCGAACTTGGCTACCTCTTGCCGAGTTTGCTTACAATACTGCCGCCACATCCACCTACAAGTACTCCCCCTACCACAGCCTGTATGGCTTTGACTCTCGCACTATACACCTCTCTGATGACCACGAATTCTCCTCTCCTGCTACCGAGGAATGGCTCGATCGCATGACAACAGTACACAACCAAGTCCACAATACCCTCAAGCAAATCAACAACAAGCGAAGTGCTATACACCTGGAAAAAGCACGACGGTTTGCAGTTAATGACTGGGTATTAGTGGATCGCCAGAACCTTCAAATACGAGCAGGCAACAACCGATCCCTTACTAATAAGTGGATAGGACCCTATAAGGTCTTGGAAGCTATTGGTTCATATGCTTATCGATTGGAAGTACCTGAAGGAACTCGATGGCATAACATTGTGCATACTACTCTATTAAAGCCATTCCACAGGAGAGATGAAGACCAAGATATAGACAAGGATGACCCTGATGTTTACAAAGTCGAATCCATTGTCAACTCTCGAAAGATTAGAGGAGTAGTCAAATACCGAGTACGTTGGGTTGGGTATATAGAGCTTGAAGATACTTGGGAAACGTGGGATAAGTTGGATAATTGTCCAGAGAAGTTGCGAGAGTTCCGAGAATGCCACCCCAACAAGCCCCGAGATGAGAGAGAAGGTTAAGAGATTGAGAGACAGCATCGAGAGAATACTCTTGAAGTACATGGTACCTTTTACCTCCTCCTTATCATCACCTTTTCCCACTGGGTTTTTTGGTGATAGGAAAAGTTTTTAATGGCTATGGCATACATGTGTAGGCATACCGGTCTTGTGGAACTCCAGGTTCTGAGGAGGAGGGTATCTAGATCGTGAAGCGTTAGTACTCATGGCCACCAAGTTACTCAAGCTATTGCTAACACGATCTGTTTCTGGAGATTGCTAGAAGCTTGTGTTCAGGCGTGGACGCCTGCCTCGAAAGGGGGAGTAATGTTACAGCTCCGGTAAGAAGATCTTCCTAGCGTAGCTAGGAACCCCAATACCAACTAAACTCACTAACTCGGAGGCCTGATCAACCTCTAGGTAGAAGGCAGTTAGTGCGTCAATGTAGTATGACGTTAAGGATTGGGCTAGATAAACTGTGTGACCTCAGATAACCTCTCATGTATGTTTATGTATCGTTATTTGATATTACGTTTGGGAAACTATGTGTTGGATTATCGTTATTGGATGAATTGGGTGTTATCTCATGTATGTTAGCTTGAGTGTAATGCATTGGGAAACAGGCTGCAAAATCTATGTACTTAAGTGCCGTGTATCCTAATTGGGAAGTCACTTCCCGATTAGGGTGCTTGGCCGACGAGGCTTGCTATTCCTTAATAGAAGTGTCGACATAGATCAGATAACTCGTTATCAGATCAACACTTCTATAAAAGCGAGCTGAGTTAGTTAGTTAAAATAACAAGCCCCAAGCGGTGTTCTGATTCTAATATCTCATTCCTATCGAACACGCCAATAATGCTGGTATTACTTTGACGTTTGCACTTCTTGTTCTTGTACCTTGACCCTCCTACTTGCGAATGCTATTGTAGCACTGTCATTACATATATCACCTCGGACCGTGGACTACAATTCGCCTCTCAGTTCCTCAAAGAACTTAATAACTGCCTGGGTATTCAACTTCATCTTTCAACTGCCTACCACCCGCAAACAGATAGACTCTCTGAGCGAGCTGTCGAGACTCTGAAGTAGTACTTACGCATCTACTGCCATGATTGACAGAAACGATAGCGAGCTTGGCTACCTTTAGCCGAGTTTGCCTACAACATATCTGCTACCTCTACCCACAAATACTCACCTTACCGTAGCCTTTATGGCTTTGACCCTTGTACAATACACCTCTCGGATGACTACACGTTCTCTTCACCTACTGCAGAAGAATGGCTTGACCGCATAACTACAGTGCATAACCAGATTCACGATACCCTTAAGCAAATCAATAACAAATGAAGTGCAATCAACATTAAGAAAGCACGACAATTTGCTATCAATGATTGGGTATTAGTGGACCGACGGAAACTTCAGATACAAGGAGGCAACAATCGATCCCTCACCAATAAGTAAATAGGGCCGTACAAGATCATTGAAGCTATTAGCTCCTACGCCTATCAATTGGAAGTTCCAGAAGATACTCACTGGCACAATGTGGTTCACACTACACTCCTCAAGCCATTCAATAGGAGAGACAAGAATCAAGAAATGGACTACGATGATCCAGATATTTATAAAGTCGAATCTATCATCAATTCTCACAAAATCCGTGGTGTTGTCAAATACAGAGTACAATGGGTTGGGTATACAAAGTTTGAAGATACTTGGGAAACGTTCGATAAGTTGGACAACTGTCCAGATAGGGTCAAGGTATTCTGTGAACGCTATCCCAACAAACCACGGGATATATGGGAAGTATAACAAGGCAACTTGGGCAATTATGGGCAGAGCAAAGAGCTCTAACTGGCAAACATGGTACCTTTTATCCTCCTTACTTGTCGTCTTTTGCCTGTGTGGGTTTTTTGGCAATAAGGAAGGTTTTTAACGGCCATGGGCATACAATAGGCACACCAGTCTTTGGGAACTCCAGTCTCTGGGGAGGAGGGTATCTAGCAGTTGGGATGTTAGTACTCGTAGCCCACAAGGAAGTTACTTGAGTTATTGCTAATATGAGCTCCTAAAATGGTCTTGGGATAAGTGTTCAGTCGAGACGACTGCCTCGAAACAGGGAGTAATATTAAGGCTCAGGTAAGAGACCTACCCTAATTAGGGGAACCTATACCTTATTGTTCGTTAAGCTAATAGACTAATCACCTATTAGGGCATCGACGAACATGCGTCATGGGTGACGTCAAGGGGTTAGGAATATGGAAGGGTGTGACTTGAGGATTCAGCCTCATATATGGTTAAATATAGATAGAGACGTCTTCATTTATTGTTTATTGGTTGTTTGGGATATTGAGTCATGTATGTCAGCCTAAATGTATGGTATTAAGATTGGGGCTGTGTTATCAAGGCAAGTGGTTCTCAATCAGGAAGGAATAACCCGGAATAGCAACAGGCGGCTAGTAAGCACTAGTCATGATGGAAGGTTCTCGCAAAGATCAGATAACCTCATTATCTGATCAAGAGTTCTATATAAGCCACTGCATTTACATAGTTAATGAATCAAGCCCTAAGCAGAGTTCTAAGTCTATCTTCCACTTCGTTCTAATCGAACACGCATTTACGCTGACCCTGTGTACTCGATCACTTGCATAGCCCCTCTTACGTGACTCTTACTCTCCTTACTCCTGTTATTTCTCGAGTACCTCGGGGCCCCCGTAACAGGTCATGGCTATTGTACGGATGGGGCATAAGAGTACAGCCATGACAGAGGGGTCCCGTAAATTCTGCAGTGTATTAGAGATAGTCTGGAGAGGTAATCATAATGATATCCCCCCCGACCAAAGTGACCTCTCAAGCCTAAAGAGGGGAGTATTGGTGCTAGTGATCTCTCTGTGTTCATTGAGAGTACAGCTGAAGATGAGGCTGAGGGAGGGGTTGGTAGAGGGGTCGATGGAGGAGTTGATGGTGGAGTTGATGGAGAGGTGGAAGAGGAGGATTTGGTAGATTCAATACGAGCTCTAGATATTGTATATTTGGCGGAGATCAGTGCTCCTCCTAGTTGACCTCCTGTTTTGCCACCTTGCACCCCCATCCTTCAATATTCATTAAACATCGATATAAATACATGGTGGAGGCCTACAAGTGGCCGTGGGCTCATTGGTGGGATATCTGGCCTACAGTAGGGGTGGAAAGAGGGGGGGAGCATTATCGAGGAGGTTTTACTAAGAGAGGGGATATTGAGTATTAGGTTCATTCTGGTAGGATATAAGGGTCACCATGTTGTAGAGCGTACTTGATTCCATAGTTATGTATTACACTAGTGTACAGGTTTCTATCTACAGTTGAATATATCATGTGTTTCTAGTGGAGAGGGGGGGCCGCAGGGGTGGCCCACTAGCTCGTCTTGGCCCACTACTAGGTCGGCAAGGGTACCTATAGCGTACCTACTTAGGCAAAGTTGCCAAGTTTTGTGGCGCAATGAGTGTTAGTACCAGGAGGAGTTATATGCGGGCGTAATCCATGATACTGGTAAAGTAATATCCTATATACAGATACAAACACCATGCCCTTCCCTTGGTATACAGCATAGCTCAAAGTGCATAAAGCTCCTCCGCATGAATCCTCACTGCAATGCACATTGCTTCCCCAGTCTATATTCCTTCAAGTTATGTGGCTCCTAGATCTAGCCCTCCCACAAACCGCAAAATACATCTGAAATATAATCCCCACACAAGAGAGCCCCAATCAAAACACACAAAGCAAGGCCAAGGCGCGAGCCCGCCCAATCAGGGCAATATATAACACACGTTAGAAAAATCGTGAAAGCGAGATCTCGAGACTAATGAAAGTAGCAATAGCAAAGCAAACGCAAACGCAACCCCCCAAACACCTTAAAGGAAAATTTTTGTT
>Ga0307514_10004204_pt1 | contig 13333 bp, 13 predicted proteins | sample 16_EM_MG_FD_203088 | JGI IMG/M metagenome (GOLD analysis project Ga0307514, IMG submission 203088) | Populus trichocarpa ectomycorrhiza microbial communities from riparian zone in the Pacific Northwest, United States - 16_EM | ecosystem: Host-associated > Plants > Roots > Unclassified | place... | reverse complement strand
TGATGGGCTGGCTCTCGGCTGGCTGGACGTAATGTGAACCGGCTGAGAGCTGGCTGGATTTCATGGGTTTTGGGGTTTAGGATTATTTTTTACCGAAGGGGGCGGCGAAGCCGCTACATACCTAGTAGGTTTACATATAAACCCGGGTGATGTCAAGGTTGCTGCCTCGCAACGCTACTTTACTCTAACTACATAAGAGGCTCGAGCGTTCGTGTAAGACAGACTAAATCGCTTCAGTAATTTGACTTTAAATCCTCACAACGGTAGTAAATAATATGACCATACCAGAGCCAACTAAACCATTTAACTAATATTTCTCTATTGGGTACCTCTTGCGGGCGGCGAGTACTTGATTCTGTAACACATATGCATAAGCAATCCATATATACCCTTCTCCCCGTTAAACTAACCGACGTTATTTTCCTTGGTAGATGAAGTACCCAGTCTCCGGAACTTTCCTACATCGTAAGAACATCAAAATCCTGCAGTTATGACTGTTGATCACAATCGAGGTGTTCAACTCACATAATAGTCATAGTTTCCTTCGCCAAACAGCTCGCATAGAAGACAATTCAATTGATTTTCAGAGAAACTGCGGCTGGATATAGTTTGTAACTCCATCCTTTCTCGTTCTGTGTCGTTGCGTGCGTTCCTGTGTTGTATAACGCTTGACGAGACTTGAGCCTAGTTCTAACGAGTCTGGCGAATGTCTAGGAAAATCGGGACTTTTTAGTTGGTGATATTGTATGATCGGGTATTAGACTTACCTCCGAGCCAGCGCAGCTAAGTGCAAATTAAGTTTAAACCGAATAGTTGTGTTTCATTTAGTCTAGAGAATATGAGAATACAAAGTTGGTGAAGGCTAGGTATGTTTGATGTCGTGATGGTGAATAATTTGAACCGACAAGAGGGGCGAGAGAGGTTTATAGGAGTGATGCCAAGCTAGGTTTTCTGCCTAGTCTCGAATGATACATTAGACTGGCTAATCAAAGCTTGTTTTCCTGAGAAGAATTTGAAGTGCAAAGCACTGCCACTGAGAGGAGTCCTTACCGCCATGTCGTGGCTCGTTACATTGCTCACGATTCAGAATCAACAAAGTTGGGATTTAAAACGAAACTTGTGTGGAATATTCTCGAGTCAATGACCCTGCGGGCTGACATATTCCTTTTTTTCTTTCTACAACGATTAGGCATGGTTCGCGACAGGATGAAATACTTGGATTGAGCTTCACCAATTCCACCACTGCGGCTATTTTTTTGTTGGCACCAGTGGGTTTCAAGACTAGCGCGCAATCGAGCACTTAGCATGTATGTAGCACACTAATCAATGTCTGAGGTCCCTAAGTGAACATTCTAAAGCCAGGGTGAAAACATCAGGAACAGTAGTACGGATACCCCCGCAAGTCTCGACAACCGCAATCCCTCATGGCTAAGTTTTAGTTTCTCTAGGTATTGCTGCTAGAATTATCTGCTCGACACCATACTCGGTAGCCTTTAGCTATAAACAAAGAGAGAGAAAAAATAGCCTGTTCGGTCTTGTCTCTGTGTATATGCAGTACATACATACTATGCCAAAAAAAACCCGTTTATTGATGTGACTGCAGTGCCACATTTACCCGAGTGCAGCATGACTTCCAGAGTCCAGTGATTGTAGCATATTACTAAATTTAACATTCCAATTACTGGGGAATAGCTCAAAATACCACAGTAATACAAGATAGCAGCAAATATGACATTGTAAATGATTGAGTATTTAGTTGAATGGGGTAATACTGGTCAATTGAGCAGCATTGAGCATTTGCATAGATGTGGCAGGTATTCCACATTCTTGTCACAATGATGTGACAGTAATAAACCAGTATACCTACAAATAGCCCTAACATGATGTTATGTTCAGCAAACTACATACATAGTGTAGTGGTTAGTGGGTGTGTACAATACCCACTAAAACAGGTTCAAATCATGCCAGAGAATTTTTTTTTACCATACGTCAGTCAGCTGGCAGCATCGGGCCCAGAGTCAAGTGGGCATGTGCGGGCATGCGCGGGCGTGTGCAGGCGTGTGCAGGCATTTGTGAAATATACACATGTGGAAGTAATGTAGTGTAACTCTACTATTTAACTTAATGCACATCACTTAGAATATAACAGCAATCCAGCATCAATGTGGCATCAATATACCATCTAATGTGGTCTTCTGTACTACATTATTGTGAAATTGATCCCACATTCAAAATAATTGATATTGTTGCAAATTCTGAAATACCCCACAAGTTCAGCCAATGTATACATTTATAAAGAATTCAACATTAATACAGCATTAACTCGGCATCAATAAACGGGGCTTTTTTGGTACAGTAGGTACTTACTAAAGTGCCTAGGTAAGTACCAAGAAACTGGTACCCCTCCAGGACATCCTCCCGAGGTCTTGCCGTGGCGATAGGCGCAGTTGATATGATGTATTACTAGCCTAAGCAAAGTATATTTGAACTAAAGAATTGCAGTTGCTTATGTATCCAACTCATGGCACCATGACCGTTCCCCCTTTCCGCCTCTTCCATCCCATTCCCCGACTCCGACTCCCATGCTGCCGCTATCTGCCCTTTAGACAGCTCCTCCTCTTCGTTCTCCTCACCACCATCGCCTAAAATAGAGTCCAAGAGGTCCTCTTGTCAGTGTAACCTTGTTGTGCCCCCTTCCACTTGTGGAACAATTCTTGTGCCCAGTCCTCTAAGTTCGAGTTCTTCGACAGCAATTGCGAGGGGATTTTACCGTGGATCTGCTTCAAGGCGGGCAGGCAGTGATCCAGATTGCCCGGCCAGCTACATTGGCGAACAGTTATTTGTAGTTTCTCCTTAAGACAGCTTGTGGGCAAGGCCGCTGCCCATGCAACAGCTTGACGTTGGGCTGAGCTACACCTTCGGAGTTCTGCCATGTCAGCTTATGAGCAAAGCTGCTTGACATCAGTCTGAGCTGTTAGGCCACGGTAATAATGGTGGCGATGGTGGTGATGCCAATGCACTAACTTATGATGCCATGTTGACATGCTACCACAAAGTCAATTTTCTGTATTAAAGCAACACGAGTGACCCCGCACATTCACTTAGCCATCAAATTCCAGCAGTAAGCACAATGAGTTGTGAGTCAAGTTTACTCTCTGTCAAGAGAATGTTAAAAGCAGCAGCAAATCTAGGGCACGCACATGCATAATGTACCTTAGACCAGACGCCTCTAAATGAAAATCAGTTTGAGCTTCTCGCTTTGGAGTTCAGTTTGTATCGAGCAGCTCAATCCGCAGTCTAGCCATCATGAAACAGTCTACTTTGCAGCTCAGTCTCTGCAGCACTGCTTCGTCACAGTTCTGCTCACCAGCTATAGCCATACAGGCTGCTCCGGGCTGAACGGGGCTATCTGGATCACTGTGGGCAGGCGTAGTAGAAGGTTCACCAACTTGACTTTCGAACTTCGAACTTCAACCTCTACAAGCTCTCCTTTCTACATACCTGATTTTCTCGATTCTCTTACATACCTATTATTGTTCTACTTAAGAATGTTGTCGCGGAGGATGTTGAATAGTATACGGTCCGCTTTGACTGCTTAAAATTGTACTAGTTATGCCTAACACCACGGTAAAGACCCAGAGTAGATATCCGGGAGGGATTCCGTACGAAACAGCATTGCTTTGGACTTCTCTCAGCGCTCGCTATGTACCCATTTCCAACAACTAGCCCAACTAGCCGCAAAGAAATTCCTATACAGTTACTTTCCTACTGCTAACGCTTTTAGATTAAAGCACAGCACACTTATAAGCCTCGTTCTCTCCTTTTTGATGTGATTTGCCGTTTGTCACTCGAGTTTTTGGGCTTTGTATTTATAAGCTGCCGCCGGGCAGGTGAAGATACCCCAAAAATGCTCGGTAGTATCTCGAATTATCTATAAACACAAATAATCATCAAAACTCCCTCCGCTTTACGTTTCGTCTCCAACCAAAGCACAATGTGGCATTGATAAGCCGAACCTTAAACAAGAGGCGAACAAGAATCAAGGCAAGGAATAGTAAGATAGCAAGTATGATACAGGGTAATCAAACCCAACGCATTTATAGGTAATCACAAAATTGCATCGTTCATAGACTTCCAGGCGCGTTATATACAATATCCGAAAAAGGCCACTTTCTGTGCTCAAGTTCGACTCATTGAGCCAAACACGGACACCCACAACCCAACGTCTTAGGCAGATCCTACTCTACCGTCCTGCAACCGGCTTCGTGCAACTGCTTCATTATTTATACATTCACTAATCTTCATCCACTTTAGTTTCCACAGGAGTTTGATGTTATCGAAGGATTTGTTGAAGCCGAGCTTATCTGTTCCCATGTCAGCCATGATATCTCGCCCAGAGCACGAATTAATCACCATTTTCAGCGGGAAATTTCAGACTAATGAATTTCAATTTTAATTTCGTAGCATTTTTTTCAGGCGAGGAAGCTTGAAGGACATCGAGGTTCCAATTTTCCTCCACAGTCCCTCCAAAGTACTTTAGAGCTTCAATACCGTCTTTCGATGCCAAAATAGTGCGTAGACAGCATGTACCACGACTGCCGCGCGACGCTAGGCCGCAGCATTCAGTACCTCGAACTTCTAGGCGGCTATCAATTGGAAGCTGAATAAACATCCATCGATTCGACTTTTTATGCCTGAAGAATATCAACAGTTGGGGTGGTTGAGGGCTCTTTAGTTCAACGACTTCAGTATATTGTTCGGTGGTTATGCTTGAGCTAGAGCTGCTTGTCCTCGACAGTCGACGACGTCCCCACTCTAAGCTGTTACTGAGCCTTCTTCCTTGGTGAGCACTTTCGGTAGAGGATGAGGAAGACGAGCTGGTCCGCCGTAGCCACGAGTGTCCACCCTGTTCATCAACCGGTACCGGGAGTGGGTTATCAAGCCAAAATTGAATCCGTACATCGGCGGATCCCTCAAGTGACGATTTCGTAAGGTGGGATGGCGCACACAGTACGCCAGAGATAGACCTGTATATATGTTAAAGGAGTACAAGAGGTCAGTATATACAGTTACTTGCATGTCTAGCGCTATTTGGTACCCGACCGTGGCCCGCTGAAAGTTGTGAAGGTCTCCGGCCATTCGTTAGCACGACCTCCCGACTTGGAGCAACTCTTACCATTCAAGCTTCTGAATGAATACAGGTAGTCACGACACCCAACCCTCAGAACTACTCTATAGACATGGTTTTGACGGTGGTTATTTGGATGAGTGATGTAGTGAGCGAAGAGCTGCATCTCAGAATATTGCGCAGTGAATCCTATCGAGATATCAGTAACGAGCTCATTCCGGCAGATCGATATTCAGTTGATCCCGACCATCCTTTATACTCCCGTGTCCGTTCCCCAGATCTTCCATAGTGGACAGCTGTAGAGTACTCTTGTCGAGCCGAAAAACTGTCAGTACCCGCTGGAGGATTCCCGCATCAGACTCTGTATCTAAGGTACTGGGAAAAGTTAGCAGGTAGTCAAGCACCTACTAATACGGAAGGAGGGAGAGAGCGTGCAGTTCCAATAGCTTCTCTTCTCTCGGGCCTTGGTCATGGCTACTTGATACGGCCAAGGGTTCAACCCAGATACGAAAGCAGTCCGATGGGAGGCGAAGGAGGGTATCAATGCTTGGTAACGGCGAATCTATATCGACACCCGAAGTTAGGTTGGAAGTCATTCCGGCGACTCTGTCTGACAGAGCACCCATATATTGTATCCAGATGCTTTCGTCTCCAAGCTCCCTGAAAGCGGAAGTTTCTTCAGCCTTCTTCAGCAACCAGGCAGCCTTCAGAAGGTTGAGGTAGAGTTCGGGGTGCACAGCTTCTTCTGTTTGGGACGGTCCATTTTCGATCCACCAAGCCGCCGCTCCAGTCCAGTCTTTTAAAGGTACATTCCGCAGAATACACTCGATGTTACGATGTGATCGATGGCACTGCAAAGTGTCTTCAAACTTTCGGACCAACTGCTCGTGCGTTTGCCGTGGCATCATAGAACTATCACTCGAGCTGGTTCCGATACTATCCTGCCTGTGGTCTGGCGATGATAGATCCGTAGTTGAGCTTGAGTGTCGACTGCCTTCAATAGTGTTCAGAAGCCTGCGTTCTAGCTGATGAATCCGGTCCAGGATAGATGCGTAGGAGTAGTGAATCTGATCGCTTAGTCCCAACTGTTGCTTCCTGTAGTACAGTGATTGTTAATACCCAAGGTCGGGATCTCATGGCGAGGTTACTCACATCATGATAGCCTTCATTGCGAACTGGATTTTTATCATGTGGAACTTGCAATCGTCTGTTAGCTTGCGAACTTGCTGCTCCGTCCTCATTGTCCACTCTATTCTTCTCACAAATCCTGTTCGTTTTCGAAACTCCGATGCTGAAAGTAGCTCCTCGATGTTCTGTATTGTCTCCAAACAGTCACCAATCATCTCAGCGACATCGATAAAGATAGTCGGCGGCGGCGCGACATCATTCGTGTACTGTCGGTTCCGGCGAATGTGTTGGAGACTTTCAGTTAACAGTCCGTCGAGGGTCTTTAGGCATCTACTTAGCCCGCTTATCTGCTTCCCGAAGTCGATGAATGAGCTGCGGTGGAAGTCATCCCGGAACACCGAATCGTATATTTTTGTAAGGAGGGTTGCCGCTAAGGCGAAATCTCCGACCGAGAATCCGAACGACATGCTAAGCCTTCGGGGTTGGAAATTTGGAATCAGTGTCGTGCCTTTGCGTTGCAGGTCGTCGTCTGTGTATGACTGACGATAACAATCAACCGACTGCCTGTAAACTGCTTTCCTGGTGGGCGAGAAGCGCTCTCGCACGGGTATTTGCCGAATGCACATTCCTCTCGTACAATCCATATGTCTAAGGCGGGCGGTTTCACGAAAGCTTGTTTGGCAGAATAAGCAAGCCTCACTTATCAACGCCGCTAGGCAAAGTTCACTCTTCGATAGGAAACATCACAGGTTACTCAGATGCCCGTCTGCTCGGATAGATCTTGATTGGCTAGAGGCAACAGATCCTAACTTTATAATTGGTTAAAAATCGACCACTTAGCATTACTGCACCCTTGATCCCACCACAATCTATGAAGATCTTTGTTTTGGACCTACCAGACACGACGGTCTCGGTTCTCTCCGCTTCTCTAATTGGTGTCCGAGTGAATTGCTATTTGAGTTGGCCCGTGAATTTTCTACGACGAAATTCCCCGTCCTGGTTGGCTGGGATCTCCAAACCATTAGAGCGGGGCAGTGATGAGGCATATTTCTTATCATTTTAAAACACGGTGGGGCCGAAGAATCCTGCCGCGCCTTGCTGCTCCTTGCTGCTGCGGCCTGGCGGGGCTGTTCTAACTGCTGCCTAGTCATGCATACAAATATACATATATCGGGCCAGCTTGCAAACAACTAATCGCCGCCTTGGCTAAAAAGTCACCCAACCGTTCTGCCATCTCAACCAGTTCCATGAGTGTATAGCCAAGTCACCTTCCAAGCTCTTATAGAGCGATTTCTAAAACCACCATGGATATGGACAACCACGGCAGAGAGTCCCCTCATGCGCTAGCACCACACATACCCCCCAACGAGCGGTTCGCTCTTAAACTTGATAGTGCAGATGAACGATTGCTGAAAGAACTCAATGAAGTAGAAAGCAACCGTGATGTGCTCTTGATAAATACTCCCATGAGCCAGAAGTTAGGGACGTTCAGTGTTATCTGCCTGATCGTGAACCGGATGATTGGTGAGCTGCACGTGTGCCTGGTTGCCTGTGCTGAAGGTTAATATGATTCCGCAGGGACGGGGATTTTCTCAACTCCTTCGCGAGTGGTCCTGGGTGCCAACAGCATCGCCATTGCACTCATATTTTGGATTGTTGGATCTATTACCACCTTCATTGGAGTATCGATATTCCTCGAACTTGGTCTTTCTATCCCAAAATACACCCTCGAGGATTCTCCATCCGACCAACCAGTTGCTGTCCCGCGCTCTGGTGGTGAAAAGAATTATCTCGAATATATGTACAGCCGCCCACGATACCTGGCGACATGTGTATTTGCATTTTGTTTCATCTGCTTGGGAACAACAGGTTAGTGGGCCAGATGGGCTATAGAGGAGGTATTTGAGAACTCACAATGAACAGGCGGCAATGCTCTCACTTTTGCAGAATACTTTTTGCATATGGCGACAGGAAATAAAAGCCCGAGCGATGCGCTGCTCCGAGGGGTTGCCGTTGCCGTTATTACGTTTGCTTGCTTCCTACACGGTGGATGGCGAGCCGGGGGGATCTATTTCAGCAACACCCTCGCTTGCTTAAAAGTTGGGACATTATTGGTTGTTATCTGCTGTGGACTTGCGGCACATACGGGAAAGATTCGAGGTGTACACTCAGATTTTCCGGGCGAGATCAAGGCTTCTGAAGAAGTGCAGACTATCTGGAGCATCTCAAATGCACTCCTGGGCGTTTTATTCAGCTACGGCGGGTATAACAATGCAAATTACGCCCTGAGCGAAATCAAACACCCACATCATACACTCAAATTTGGGGCGTATTCAGCAGTCGGCCTGGTGTCAATGCTCTATATATTGACCATCATCGCATACAGTGGCGCTCTCTCACAGGAAGAGATTGCAACGGCAGGAACCAGAGTCGCGCGGCAATTCTTCAAAAACGTCTTCGAACGGCAAGGCGACGCTGGCCCGCGCGCAATGTCTGGCTTGATTGCGTTGTCATCTTTGGGGAACCTAATGGTCGTGACGTTTGTTGGATCGCGTGTCAATCAGGAAATTGCCAAGGAGGTACGTACGCAATGATACCCCAAATATGTGCTCTGGAGCAATGGCGTAGCCATCGCTAACCTTCGAGCATTAGGGAGTTCTTCCGTTTTCAAAATTCTTCGCTATGAACAGGGCAACCCTCCGCGCTCGCCTTTTCGGATCCCAATCACAAAGTGGATCCATCCCAGAGTCGAGCCCTGTTGCTGCGTTGTGTCTATACTGGATTTTCTCTCTCATTATTGCCCTGGCGCCACCAACGGATGTGGCATACAGCTTCTTCGTTGGGCTATACACATACACAATCCTCGTATGGCTAAGCTTCTTTCTTGCTGCAGGACTGCTATGGCAGCAGTGGAAACCTGGCTCCACTTGGGTTAAAGAAAGGAAGTTTAAGCCTTGGGGCGGGCCGTTAATGACAATAATCTATCTGATTATTAACTTGTTTCTCATAATTGCACCATTTATTCCACCAGACAAAACATCCGAGCGAAAGGAGCTAGAAAAGATAGCAAACACCAAAAAACAAGCCGAAGGGTATCCGCCCAAAAAGACCATTATACCCTGGTATGTGTTACCGACAGTCGGTGTATCAATCTTTGTCGCAGGTGTCATTTACTGGATTATGTTCCGTTTCTTCTGGCCCAAGATTAGTCGACACGAGCTCCAGGTGACGCGGATACCTGTTCTGTTGGATGGCATTCAGGTCAAAGAGTTTGTGGAATGTAAATGGGTACGAACTCGTCTTCATCGCTACAACTTCGACTACCGAGCTAAAGCTAATCGTGTTTATGCTTAGGTGATTCCTGACACCAATCCGGTGGACATAGAATTAAACGGGACGGCCAGTCTTCGAAATAGCCGCGGCCGTGGCGATTCGGCGCCGGACCAGCCGGCCAGGAATGGCACTAGACTGTGAATTTACGGTGGGCGGGTCAAAAAAGCAACAAGCCGTTATATCGAGTTAAAATAGATGAGGAATCAAGCGACAGTGAAGGAGATAGGGCGATCGGAGGTGGAACTTGGAGATGGCGATGATGAGTGTGACGTTGGGACGGATTTCATGCCTCGCCTGACAGTGCTTTCTGATGTTGGCCTACCAACATGAAAAAGAATAGGTAGCAATTATACCCTATAATTAAGCTTGCGTTCGTTTCCGAGTGAAGGTTTGACACCAATGCACATCGACCATCAGTCTAGATTATTATACAATGCCTGCACTCCCCTGTTAAGCTTTCACCTTCTCTGGAAAGCTCTTTTTCCCGAAAACTTATGAGCGACCCCCTCTATCTCTTCTAACTATGATCTTTGATGTCTGTCTGTTACTACTTTCCAGTATTGGTGCACCAATGAATCTTTGTGGCGATAGGACGAAATTCCCTGTACATATGTTCTACCCCACCGGCCAAGGGGGCAGCTTGACCGGGAGAGCATCCTGCCGGGCAAGATCCTTCGTTGCTAGGTGGGATACCTCCTAGAGAGAAAGTAGTTTACTTTGCGGGTAGGATACCTCCTGATGAGAAAGTAGTCTACTTTTTCCCGTGGAATATTTTGAGAGCAATACAAGGGAAAGCTATTAACTACAGCTATTAAAACCACTATTCAAATCCGCTCTCATGTCCATTTGCCATTCTGTAACACTATCTCCGCTTATTTCTATTAAATCCTGTATTCCACTCAGAGAGGTATTTTACTTTCTATTCTGCGTGTCTTTCTTGCAGGGCCAGTTGATATAGAAGTATTCGCACGCTTTCTATGGCAAGTAATTCTGCGGGTGGAGTTACTTCTGTGCTCTCTTGTCATAATTTCCCAACTATCATCCACCTCTGAGAGCTCTGAGTCACATTCCTTCTCACTAGGATGTGAGGACTAGGAGTAGTGGTTTTGATGCTAATGGCTGTGTCGATTGGTATTAAGATTACTGGGTGGATAGTTCTCATGAAGTTAGACGTGTTGTGAAGAGAGCAGAAGAGCGAGTGCACAAAACTTCAAGTCATACTATAGTACTAGCTGAAGACAGCATGGCATCTTAACTGCCAGGATATCCTACTCACAAAGTACATCCCCGCCAGAAGATATCCCACCCACCAACCAAGAATCTTGCCCAACAAGGACGCTCGGCCGGCCAAGCTGTCCTCTTGGCCAAGGGGAAAACTTGGTCGGTGGAGTAGAACACATATGTTCCGACCCATACGCCAAATTTTTCTGTAGGCTAATGGGAAGACTTGGAGTATGGGTCAACCCACTCACCAACAAGATGGCTTGCATTCACTCCTTCATGGCATTCGGCTTTTCCTTTGGAAAAGTCAACCAATTTTTGTACTCGCTAACTTTTCTAGTACTGAACATGGTCTTGTGTTGTTGCATTACTCTTAAGGTACGCGAGGAACTCCTATTAAACTGCGAATTTACGAAAATCCTCCATTGATCTGGGAGGCAGCACTATTAGGATACAAGTGAACCCGGTGGAGGTACCAGTAGTGATGGTGGCGGGAGTGAAAGAAGTCATTGTTGTAGTCGAGATAATATCTAAAGTTGGAAGCACAAGGTAGCCACTGTGATGAAGAAGTAGGGCAGTTTTGATGATGTGGAAATTCAAAAGTTGAGAGAAATAGCGCTGCACCGTGCCTTCCCAACTTATTCCCTAATCTCTTACTTAGCATCTCGGTCGGATCTCTCGGTCGGCATATCGATTGAATTAATTACCAAGATGACGAGTTGGCATATGGGGCGACCGTTGACCAACGGGAAAGTTTAGCGTATAGGTCGGAACACATTCAACCCGGGACTTTATGACTAGTGATATTGCATGATCTGGCAGCAAACTCAGGCTGGTTTACAAGTTCGGGGGGAGGCAGAGCAACCGTGAGAACTTTGACCATTGGTGAAGCTCGAATGCAAGGTAATTTTGTGTTATGCAGCGGTGAAATAATTCAAACGGACATATAATGCTCTCGTAAAATCAAACTTTGTAACTCTCAAGCTCACTTATCCTGTCGAAAGGGGGTATGATTCTCTAGTACACTACAGTAAAGTGTACGCTACAGCTCTTTATATACAATAAACCGTCTGGCCTTCTCTCAGGTCGAAGTTTTGCCGGTGCTGGCTAACATCTGTGTGATGGAGCTTGGGTCATGCACACAGCATAGGGTAGGTTATCTTCCTATACAGTAAGTATGTAACACAAGTGTTACATATATTCCGGCTCGTACGCCAAATATTCCCGTTGGCTAACAGGAATACTTGGTGTACGGGTCAATCCACTGGCAAAGCGGTCAACCGGTGCACCAAGTTCATAATATCAAATTCCAATAGGCTCCCTTCCGCTAAAGTATACATCTAAGGCTACATCTCAAAAGCTACCCTAGGACGGCTTATTACTCCAAATACTACCCAGCGTACGCCGTCCCCTCGTCATTCTATTACTACCTTGTCCTCCCACAGTTCTATTAGTTATCTGTCATGCAGCCTGAACTTCATGTTGTCTAAAGCGGCCTGGAGTACGGTCTACCACCACAATTTTTGGTGCAGGTTGTAAGTTGCGATAAGTTTTTAGTCATTCTCATCAGCAGAGTGATATATATATCGGTTGTTATACAAACTACTCCTGTGACCAATGGCTCTTTAAGATGGCCGAATTGAAATACTCTACAATATAAAAATACTGTACCAGGCTTTGTGCTTCATACCGGGGGGGTTGATTACACGGCAGAATTATTCCTACTGGGTAGGCTTACAGTTTCCGAAGATCATACTTGTTGAAAGTGATTGTTGATTCACCAGGAATAGACATGGATTGTAGTTTTTGCATGTATTTCAAGTTGTAATTGATTCAGCACAAGTTACCTCCCCCGTTGATTACAGCTAGCTGCACTCATACTCTCCTTGATTACGATTACCAAGTTAGAAATCTTCCATACCGTACCCCTCTTGATTACTGATTACGTACGAAGAACAATGCCCAGTACAGTACGCCACTTAGGTATGCAGGCAAGTACAGCTCTTTGCATAGTGACCGAGGCTTTTACAAGTGAGCACCATGGCAGGAATATCCGGGAGTCTACGAATAGTTTTGGTTGAGAACTACAGTATTGGCTATAGCTAGTGGCCCACCGGCTAGACCATGGCCTCATGCGTATACAGCTTAAGCATTGCGCATTATGGTGGCCGATTGTCAGTAATGAATGTTATTTGAGAACTTTAAGTTAGATGGTACCGGTGGTGGTAGTGCTGGAGAAATTTGCAATGAGAGTCATGGTGAGAAAGGGTTTCAATTACCAAGCTAATTAGGAACCACGGTCTGTGCACAGAGGGTAGTGTATATAAAGACCTGGGGATGAGGAGGGTAGGTTGTATAATAGCCGTATATATATTCAGTAGCTGAGAGAAAAGGTTGTGCAGACTTTTAGGGGCCTACCTTAATCCTCAAGGGGGGGGGGGGGGGGGGGGGGGGGGGGGGGGCGGGGGGGGGGGGGGGGGGGGGGGGGGGGGCGGGGGGGGGGGGGCGAGGGGAGGAGGGGGG
>Ga0307514_10004203_pt1 | contig 13335 bp, 11 predicted proteins | sample 16_EM_MG_FD_203088 | JGI IMG/M metagenome (GOLD analysis project Ga0307514, IMG submission 203088) | Populus trichocarpa ectomycorrhiza microbial communities from riparian zone in the Pacific Northwest, United States - 16_EM | ecosystem: Host-associated > Plants > Roots > Unclassified | place... | reverse complement strand
GAATCTTAATAGTCATAGCTATGGATGCTAAAATTATTTTTAGGAACCCCTGAGCCTCCGGAACCCTCTCTTTCTCATTTGTTTGTTCCTTGTATGTTGTTTCTTTCCCTTGTTTCTTTTTCCTTCCTGTCCTATTGGTGTTTTTTTTTGGGGGGTGGGGCTATGACTTTGCTCAATATTATTTTGGGTCCTAAGAATTTTTTTTTTTGGTTTCATTTTTTGTGCTATATGACATTCTGTTGGGGTCCTGCCTGACATTTTTTTCTTTTTGTTTGATTGGGGTCTTGATATGGGTTTTTTTTTTGTTGCCGGTTATGATTTGGGCTAATAGGATTAGAATTTGGTCTTGTGATGTTTATTGAATATTAGGCCATTGGTTTTACTAAGTGATTACTTCTTGGCTCCAATACTACTATATTATTGACCTGACTTCACTCAATCCATAAGTGTGCGCCAAAAGTTTTGATATGGGTTCCAGTACTGCTTACCTGGCGAGCGTCCATAGTAGTGCCTATTCGTCATCAAGCAAAGCAGCTAGATTCTTGGCAGCTGCAACCACAGCGATACAAATACTAGGTACCACACCATGAAACCTCATCATCTCAATAGGTACCTTGGATAGCCCTTGGCGGTGAGACCCCAATCATTGCTAATAGTAAATGAATAGGATCTACAAGCACTCTTACACGATATACAGCTATACATATAGCATGTACATTCTGTGCATTGTCAGATTTCTGTAGTCGCGAGATATGCATACAGTCTTCCTAGTTATATTTACTGGTAGTACTGTATGCTTTTTTTCCTACCCCTCATGTGTTTACCAGTGGCACCCCGCCTTTAGATATTTGGAATCGCTCGCCCTCTACCCTCGCTATCACACTCATACTTTTCTCTGATCTTGTACCCAGAGGGATATTACAATACCCAACAGATAAATCGGTCTGGGTACGAGGGTAGGGGACCACAACCCTGAGTATCCACCAAGCCGTTCCCTGTCACTTCCCCACTTGTTCAAAAACCTGGGGCAATCAGTGAGGTCCTGTCACTCTAACCCTACATCACACCTCTTCTGGTAAAGTCGCTCAGTTAAGTCCAAACTCATTGAACTCGTTAGACTAATGGACCTCAGTTAGGTCCATATATGCATAGTCTTGTGGTGAAAGAGGCATATGGCCCATTGTCTACTATGCAGTCAGTTCTGTATACTACTATTGTCACTCTTTCTGAATACCACTTCTCACGGTAAACTATACGATTGCTCTACAGCTCCGATTGGGAGCCGTGAGATATCTATATGCACTTTCTTCGTCAGTTGCGCACTCGTTACAGCAAAGCCAGGGACTATTCAGGGATACTGCAAGAAGCGACCTTTCGGTTAGTAACATGGTTACCCTATATCCACTCCATGAGAGTTATTCCTGTATACTCTAAACCAACAAGTTATGATAGTGTCTACCCAATCCCCAGCTCGTGCTATACCCCGGTGGATATCCCTTTTGCAGGTAACAATACTCACATGTACACAGCTCAGCAATAACCAACCTGTTTCGGCTTCATCACACCAGCCAACATCGTTTGTGGAATTTACTAGACCAATTGGTCGCACAGTTCTCAAGCCCCATAACAAGATGTACAGGTCGATAGTTGTGTGAGATTCGCAGGCAGTGAGGTGACCATTTGGTTAGTTACATGGCTAGCCTAATATCAACTCCATGAGGATGTATTCCTGTATACTCTAAACTAACAAGTTCTGATAGCGTCTGTGCAGTCCTCATGCCCCCGGTAGATATTCCACACCCAGTCCACACCCTGCCAACACTGCCGTGGCTGCTGGAAATTGTCACTTGCCTCATTGTACACTGGTCACAACAAAACTGGGGACTATTCAGGCGCACGCATAAAGTGAGCTTTGGGTTAGTTACATCGCCAGCCTAATATCTATACCATGAGGTGTATTCCTGTATACTCTAAACTAACAAGTTCTGACAATGTCTACCCAGTCCTTGGTTGGGACTATACTCTTGGTAGATATTCCACACCTAGCCAACACTGCCGCGGCTGGTGGAAATTGTCACTTGCTTGGTTATCCACTGGTCGATATCACGTTGCACAAAGGTCCCGACCGTGGTCAAACCCTGGTAGCTTTCGCCTATGACTCATGGGTCTTGGTCTGCTTCTATCTCATTCAGGTAGTATATAGCCTTGATGATCCTAGCCCTCCCTTCATACTGCATTACAAGGGGTCTACGAGAATTCCCTCTACGACAGAGCAGACGCCCAATGGGCGAAACTTTATCTCTTTTAGAGTGGTAGGCCAGGCGTCCAAGCTGCACTAAGGGGTTCCCGCCGATATCCTGCACGACCTGACTCCCGAGCTCATTACGAGGTATCACAGGGTTTCGGCCCGGTGCCATGTTTTCCTTAGGGTAGTGAGTTCCGTTAGGTCAACACAAAATGACAAAGGCAAAGGACGGGATACCAACCCAAGCCACAACAGTCACAATGGGGTTAACCTGGCTGCCTCTTTACCTGAAAGTAGTCAGGTTATACAAACCGGGCAGGATAACGATGGAGACCCAGGCCCTTCCACTGAGCAACCATGGTTAGAGTTGGGGCACCAGGGCCACCCCTGACAAATCGCTCCCTATATGCCCCCACCATCCCCTGTCCCAAGCCTTAAGCATGCAACACCGCAATTGGAAAATACTGCGTGCACGAAACGCTACAGACACCACGGGCAGGGGGCTAACATACACAACAATCTCATAGAAGCTGCCACCATTGGGCTTAAGTGGGTATTGGGGCCCAGCGCGAATTTCCGTTCAACATAGCAGAGGGATTGCCTGGTTCGTATAGTTTAAGTTGATCCTAAGCCACTACTCCTCCTCCTACCTACCGGAGCTGCCAAATCACTACTATTCCTGGTTCCCGCAAGTTTGCCAGGGGCTCGGGTTACAGTGGTCATTGACCCTTATGTGACTTTGAAGGATGACCTCATGGCAATAGCTCAAGCTGCCAGTTTACACAGTGTGCTGTTCACCACTTCCCTCCAGGAGCCTGTTCCCCTGGTTTTGCCCTCAGCAGCACATATGCTGGAAAATGGCTGGTTGTTGCATTACCTAAGGTTGATGTCGGAACGGGGCCAACTTGAGTGCATAGTCATTGACGAATGTCATGTGGTGCTCACCGATATGAGCTATAGGACTGCTCCTCTGCACAGGTTCAAATAGCTGGTAGAGTTCAAGTGCCAGTTGCTACTTCTGACTGCCACGTTGCCCCCTACGGAGGAGCCCCAATTCGTTAATACTATCAGCCTAACCCCAGAGGTGTACCTCCAGACCATACGATATCCAACTGGACAGCCCAACCTCCACTTTGCGGTTCTGGGTATGTGCAACCATGAGGGGGCAAGGAATGGGTAGGAACTGTGATATCCCCGGGCCACCAGAATAAACCTCTTACGCGAGCATGCTATCTTGGGCCGAGGGTAATGGGGGATAATTTTCTGCCCCTTTGTTCACGACCTTAACCTATTTTGTGGGTTATAGTTTTCGGTACGGTGGTATGGGTTGATAGGCTGCTAGGCATGGTTTTTCATGTGGGTCTTCAGTTGTTTATTCTTCCCTTTAGTATATATTTGGGTGTATGTCTCTGGCATATGTATTTGTGGGTAGCAATATATTTTTAGAGTATTGTTTCGGGTGTATAATTGCAAGTAGTATGGGTTTATAAGATGGTTTTCGGTGTCTTTGGTTATTTATCTTTTTCTTTTTCTTTGTCTTTGTCTTATGTTTGTCAGCATCTGTCTGGCGTGTGTGTTTGTCGGTATGCCCCGGATAGCGTTTGTATCAAATTTGAACTCGTGGACCTTGACTGGGCTACGTTGCTGTTTTAAGCTTCTCTGACATGTACCATCAATGTCATTTCGATATCCTTTATCCTGGGACTGTCCAGATTAAACTCATACGAGTGTCAAATATGTCCAAATGTAGCTGAGACACATTCGGGATCTTCTTTTGTTACCCTGAGATCATACAACCTAGCACATGACTCGCAGCTTGTATGCTTCGGGTATACTAGTTGTTGAACTAACTACTTTTGGGAAACCAGGGACATGCCCACACGGAACGGCTAGTCTTGTCACAGGTATGTCCCTTCATGCGTATATACCAGGAGTTGGTACCGAATTAGTGAAAACTTGGTAGAATGCCGTATTTGTTGGGACATGCATTGTGCATCCGCGTCTTGTATTTATTTCCTAACTAATACCGTTAATTCCTACTTTGTTTGACTTATTTCCGGTATCTTATATTGTTATCTTCTTTCTATGATAATATATCTGTTGTGCTGTCTATTATTATTTATCTACAAGGATTGTCATTATGCATCTTCACACATGCTCTTGTTTCCGCCCTTGTTTCTCTATGCGACACTGTTTCATACAAGTCTGACATGCGTCTAGCTTTCCTACTTATAGATTTCTCTGCATTACATCTTGTTATAATTAGCTTATTCTCTCATACTGTTTAGCCGCTCTCTCTTGTATTTAGTCACTGGCATCTCCCTCTACTTAGAAGAATAACGACGCCTTCTCTTGCTCATATGCACTACCTACTCGAATATCTTCTCGCTCACCTGTTGCACACTCCGCTGGTCTTACGCTATCCTACTATTCTGACGTCTATATTTACGTTAGTATACACGCTGTCTATACACAAACATATCCTACTACAATAAGTTATGAGCCCGGAGCTCTAGCATTTCCCATACTCTAGTCTATCCCCCCACTTTAGTATCTTGTATTGGATATTTCCTCCCTTGCTTGTACAATGGCTGGTGGCGAATGCTCCTCCTCTGGTTCTGGATCTGGTGGTGTTGCTCTTCCTCCTACAGATAAACTAAAGCAGGCAATGCAGTTTAAGTTAGATAATACTCCTCGCTTGACTGATGGCTCTGGATAAAGGTCATGGTGTTCCTTCGCTTCTCTTTACCTTGAGTCTTGCGATCTCTGGCCTTTCATTGATGGCATAAAACCACAACCTACCAATCCAATTGAGCTCAAAGAATGGAAGTCTGCAGACATTACCGCTTGCCAATTCCTCACATCTGTGGTCGATATATCCATTTCACATATCGTTTCAGAAGCAACAACAGCTAAGGATGCCTGGCAAGCGTTACAAGATGGATTCGATCGTCATCACCCCACTACTTTGTACACCTCTGTCAAGTCCTTCTTTACATCTATGTCCATGGCTAATAGCACTACCATACTCGATCACATCAACGGATATGAGAACTACTTAAGGCAGTTGGTTCAACGCTGCAAAGACACATCATCTGATGACCTATACTAACACCTGGCGAACTACCTCAGTGATAAGAAGATTAAATCTCACCATTTCCTCATGACTCTTCTCGACTCTATGGTTAACGTTGTTAATAACCTACAGTCCAAATCTTACCTGAAGTACCTCGATGTCAGAACTAGGCTGCTAGAACTTGCCTTCTCCTCTATCGTCGATACTCCCAAGAAGAACAAACCTCTCTCGACAAAGAGCAAAGGCAAGAATCAACAATCAATCACGCACCAACAGCCAAACCCCACGAGAGTTGGCAAGACAGTTCCGGCAAAAGGAAATCAGTATTCGTGGTGGAAAAGCCACAACTTCCCTTTCCATGGTCATGCTTTCAAGACCTGCCTGAAACTGAAGGATTACCAGGCGTCATCCTCCTACTCCCAACAACGAGCCACACAAACCACTGGCCGTGAAGTAGTTCCCTACCGGGCGTCGACCGCTCAAGAACTCTTCTCCTTCAACAGTCTAGCTCATCTGGTTATCTCTCGTCCCTCTTCTCATTCCACTTCTGTTAATGTTCCTGCTCAGGTAAGCACAAATTATACCACATACCAAGTTTGGATTTTTGACACTGGTGCTTGCTACCACATTACCGCTGACTTCTCTCACCTTCAAAATCCAGTCCATTGCCATGTAGGCTTGACGGTTGGTGGCGGAAGAGTGATGCACGCTACGTATCAAAGAAACGTGGTTTTGTCTCTTGAGGTTCCTACTGGTGTATTATCTCTTACTTTGATTGATATTCTGTATGTGCCCAACTGGAACGAGGCGTGTTTGATTTCATGGAGGAAGTTCGATGAGACTGGGCTTTTTTATATGTTTGGGAAAGATGGGATTATTTCAGTTAAGATGAATTCAGATAATTCGGTTGTTTTGCAAGCTACATTGGAACACGGTACCTACCAAGTATTCTCTATCGTTCAACATGGTCAGATCTACATCACTAGTACGGACTTCTGGCATCAGGCCTTGGGACAGAGCTCCACTCGGTACTGGTCCAATGCCAAAGACATCTACGCTAATGGTGACATCTTGCCAAAACGACCCTCCCACTTCTGGTGCTCCCAATATGCAACCTACAACTCGAAAGAACAGGCACTTAAACCTGTTGATGGCCCATGGTCCAAGGAACTATTTGACCTTGTGCATACCGATGTTATGGGACCATTCAAAGTGGAATCCATAGGGCGTAAGAAATATTTAATATCCTTGATTGATGACTTCACTAGATATATGGAGCTCAATTTCGTTTTTATGAAATCTGACACAAGTCGAGTCCTCCAGATATTCTGTGAAAAGATCAACACCCAAACGAAACGATACTCTCGATCCTTTCGTTCAGATCAAGGAGGTGAGTATATAAATACTGAACTTACTGACTACTTTGAATCAAAGGGCATTCAGTATCTCGTTACCGCTGCTTACTCTCCTGAGTCTAATGGTGTTGCAGAACGCTATAACCAGACTCTCACCAATATAGTTCGACACTACCTTGACAACGTACCCGCATCTCTCTGGGCAGAAGTCTTTAATTGGGCCTGCTACGTCAAGAACAGACTACCTCATTCTGCACTGATGGACAAGACTCTATGCGAGGTACTGTTTAACAAAAAACCAATGATCTCCCATCTCCGTCCCTTCTATGCCAAATGTTCTGTAGACATTCCCGAAGAAAAATGAGCACTGGGATCCAAGCTCGACGCCCGTGCTCTAGAAGGTCATCTCGTTGGATATACGGAATCTACTCACATGTTTCATGTATATATACTCTCACAACACAAGATAGATGCCTATCGACAGGTTAAATTCGAGCCGTACTCCTATACCTCTGTCGACATAAATACTCCTAGGCCTACCTCTGATCATGCTGATTACCAAATACTCCCCCACGATCCTTCCAGACCTCACGCGCCATCAGATCAACTACAATCTGAGGCAACACAACAACAAACTAAAACACAATCTTCCTCCCAATTTCCCGGTAGTTACGTTGCAACTGTGGTTAAATTCTCCACTTCTCAAGCACCACTTCCTCCTACTCCATGCAGACCTCTCACTACTATCAAGTCACCTCATAGAGACTTTCTCGATTATACTCAAGAATCTGACTCTGAGTCAGAGAGAGGTCCTGATGATTCACTACCTGGTCCCTCTCCTCCTCCCCATCAATCCACATCTACCAGCACGCCAGCCGCCCCCAAGTCATCTCGGACTATAATGTTTGATATGGTACCCGAGACTTCCAAGCTCTCCTACGACCAACGCTCTAAACGAGACCGTAAACAAACTCAATGGTACTTTGAGCATGGTTTTGCTCGACTTGTGGCTGAGCCTTAATCACATAAAGAGGCTATGGCATCTCTGGACTCGGATGCATGGCAACATGCAATAATAGAGGAATATCAGGCAATAATAGATGCAGGCATCTGGGAAGAAGTTGAGATGAAGGATCTCCCTATTGGAAGGAAACTTGTTAGTTCTCATCGGGTATTTAAGATCAAAAGGAACGCTGACAGATCTGTGGAACGATTTAAGACCAGGATAGTTGCTAAAGGCTACTCTCAAGTTGAAGGTCTCGACTACGATAAGACGTTTGCACCTGTGACGAGGTATGATTCGTTACGTCTCATTATAGCTCTTGCACTTCACCTGGGTCTCGATATGTCTCAAGCAGACATAAAATCAGCATTTCTTGACGGTGACTTGAACAAAGAAGTCTGGATGATGCCTACACCCGGCATAGGCCTAGATGGGAAAGTTCTTTGTTTACGCAAGTCTTTATATGGACTCAAGCAAGCTCTACTAGCATGGTTTGAGAGACTATCTAGTGCTCTTGCTGAGTTGGGTTTTCTCTCTTGTTCATTTGATTCCTGCGTCTTCATCTCCCCTGACTACAATGTAACAATTGTAGTATATGTTGACGATATTACCACAGTCGGAAGAAAGTCAGATGTACGCAAAGTATATCAACATCTGACTAAGCACTTTACCGTTACGATTAAGGAAGGGCTTTCCTATCTGTTAGGGATTGAAATACTACACACTGCTACCAGTCTCGAACTTCGACAAACTCAATACATTACCAACATCCTCACACACTTCGGTATGGAACACAGCAGGCCTGTTTCTACTCCTATCGATCCCAAAGCTCCTCTTGTAAAAGCTGATGAGTCTGAACCTGCTTATGAAAAGCAACTCTACCAGCAGATGATTGGGTCTCTTATGTATCTTGTTACTTGTACTCGTTCGGACTTGGGTTTTGTTGTGTCATTTCTCTCTCAGTTCTCCTCTCAACCTCTCCTTTGTCATCATACTGCTGTGAAAAGGGTTTTCCGTTATCTTGCTGGAACTAGTTCTACTTTCTTGGTTTATACTCGTCGTTCATCTATGGATATTCCTTTGTTGATTACCAGCTATTCTGATGCCGATTATGCTTCGTGTCGTAATACCCGTCGTTCCGTTTCTGGTTATATTTTCTTGCTGAATGGTTGTGCCATCTCCTGGCTCTCGAAGAAACAGAATTCAGTCTCAACCTCTACAACTGAGTCTGAATATATAGCACTTGCAGCTACTGCTCGGCAAGCTCTCTGGCATATTAATGGACGATCACAACTCGGCTTTACTATTCCTGTTGAACTTAAAGCCAACAACACCTCAAGTATCAACGTTGCAGAGAATCCTATCAACAATCCTAAGACCAAACATATCAACGTCTCTTACCATTTCAACAGGGAACATCTAATTCGCAGGTCATTTACCCTGTGTTACATCCTTACTGGCGAGAACCTTGCAGGCATCATGACAAAACGTCTACTCTCTGTGCTCCACAACCGACATACACAAGGTCTCGGTCTCACAGAATGAGAGAGAGTGTTGGGACATGCATTCTGCACCCGCTTCTTGTGTTTATTTCCTAACTAATACCGTTAATTCCTACTTTGTTTCACCTATTTCCGGTATCTTATATTGTTATCTTCTTATCTATGACGATATATCCATTGGGCTGTCTATTATTATTTATCTACAAGGATTGTCATTATGCATCTTCACACATGCTCTTGTTTCCACCCTGGTTTCTATATACCACACTGTTTCATACAAGTCTGACATGCGTCTAGCTTTCCTACTTATGGATTTCTTTGCATTACATCCTGTTATAGTTAGCTTATTCTCTTACACTGTTCAGCCGCTCTCTCTTGTATTTAGTTACTGGCATCTCGCTTTACTTAGAAGAATAAAGACGCCTTCTCTTGCTCATATGCACTGCTCACTTGAATATCTTCTCGCTTGCCTATTGCACACTTCACTGGTCTTACGCTATCCTACCATACTGAAGTCTACATTTACGTTAGTATATATGCTGTCTACACACATACATATTCTACTACAATAGTATTAAGAAGGAGCCTCACAGAATAGCCAGTATATATGCGACAGGCTCGCACTCCACATTTTTTGTTGTTCTATAGAGCCCTCAGCATTAGCAAGTCAAGTCTTCCGGGTACTCTTAGCTATCAATCTTTCCCCAATATAGAGTCTGGTCCCTGCTACAGTACGTGCAACCTCTACAATTCAGCCTACTCATAGCTCGTATTGTTATATAAGTCCCGTACTATTCCCTGATACAACCATCGGAGAATTCTTCTGCAGGTGTATCCCTTCTACGTAGATTCCATGGTTATACTCCAAGACCAACATGGCACGCAATATCCAAATATAGTAATATACTAGGTGGTGACACACGTGAAGGAAGAGATACCACACAATAACCAATGATCTTTTTTAAACAAATACATGAATGCGTACATAAATATACAAATAAGAAGTAAAATAAATCACCAAAATAAAATAAAACCAATAAATACATAGAATAAACTGAAATGTTTGAATCTACATATGCGACCGTCCAAGCAACCCACTCTCTACTCACATCCCCAACTTCCTCAGTACCAACATTGCTTCCAACATATACTACATACATACTAGACACCTAGTTATATACGACGTGGGAACGACACTTGACAAAGTATAGATTTCGACGACCCCTGTTTGCACTAATTCAGCGTATTTACATGCCGTGGCGTTTTTATGTCCTATTAACCACACACAGTGCTACAAGACTGGCATTATTAACGTCAAGAGTGCGAACTGCCGGCTTAGTACAACCACTACCTATTCCTCAATGTACTACAACAGTCTCGTTATAAGCTAGATGGCTTCAATATGAGTTCAAAACCAGACTAAGAATTTCAGAGGTTAGATGCAGATATATCTCTTGGCCTGGTGACATAGCCACCCTTCGTGCATGAACCTGCTAACTGTGGATGCATAAGATCTACCAACACTTTATACATTGTATGGATACCAGTATCTCACCTCGCTATGGTAGTCCCCTTCCTATCTAGATGGGTTTGGGTATATTATGCAGTTATGTTAGGACATGTATATAGCTCTCCTAGTATTCTTATGCTAAGACTGATTCATTTTTGGGTGGTAGAAAATTGCTATCCTAACTATTTATCATGCTTTCCTTTGCTGCCCCTTATGTATTTAAGAGTGGTATCTTGCCTTGAGATGATCTCCCCACCCACCTTCTACACTCCTGATACTTTCCTCTGATCTTGTACCCAGACCGATATTAAAAACACCCAAAAGATAAATCAATCTGGGCACTAGGGAGCCACATCCCTGAGTAACTACCAGGCCATTCCCGGTCACTTCCCCACTCGTTCAAAAAACTGGGGCAATCGGTGGGGTCTTGTCACTTTAACCCCATATCGCCCCTCTTCTGCTGAAGTCCCTTAGTTGAGCCCAAACTCATTGACCTCAGTTAGGTACACATACGCATAGTCTTGTGGCGAAAGAGGCATATAGCCTATTGTTTACTACGGAGTTGGTTACATATACTACTATTGTCGCTCTGTCTTAATACCACACTTCTCAGGGTGAACTATACAATTGCTCTACAGCTCCGATTGAGAGCCGTGAGATATCTCCATGCACTTTCTTCCCCAGTTACTCACTAGTTATAGCAAAGCCAGGTACTATTCAGGGATACTGCAAGAAGTGACTTCTGGGTTAGTTACATAGTTAGCCTATATCCACTCTATGAGTGTCATTCCTGTATACTCTAAACTAACAAGTTATGATAGTGTTTACCCAATCCCCGACGCCGGTATATATTCCTTATCTAGGTAGCACTGCTGCTGAACAATACTCATGCTTACAGACATCGGCAATAATGAACCTATCTTCGACTTCACCATGCCAGCGAACCTGATGCTATTAATAACCTTACATGGGATTTTTGTGCCATGAAATTTGAATTGGTCGCATAGCCCTGAAGGTCTATAACGAGATGTATCCCAGGTCGATAGCTCGGTGAAATTTGCAGGCACTGAGGTGACCTTTTGGTTAGTTACATGGCTAGCCTAATATCCACCTCATGAGGGTGTATTCCTGTATACTATATACTAACAAGTTCACATAGTATTTACCCAGTCCCCAGGTTGGAGATTTGCCTGATGGATATTCCATATCCAGGCTACACTGCCGCGGCCGCTGGAAATTGTCACTTGCCTGGTTGTCTACTGGTCACAACAAAGCTGGGGACTATTCAGGCGCACTGGGAGAAGTGACCTTTTGGTTAGTCGCATGGCTAGTCTAATATTGCCCCATGAGAGTGTATTCCTATATACTCTAAACTAACAAGTTATGATACTGTCCCCAATCCTCGGCTGGTGCTATACTTCAAATCCCCGCAACACTGCCGTGCCTGCCGGAACCCCGCCAACTCCTGCCTCAGAACCTACACCAGCCGTTGCTGAACCCTATATAAATATCGCAAATGCAATAACATCACTGCAGTCACTCCACCATGGTGTTCAAACAAAGATGCAAGGGAAGGGTGACTTCAATAAAACCCTCCGCTTGTACCCGAGGCAAGTCCTGATGTCTATTCAGGTAAGTTAATACTTACATAAATCTGCCCCCACTGCCCCCGCTGCCCCTGCTGTCCTCACTGCTACTGGAACACCTGCCACAATAAACTAACAAGTTCTGACAGTGCCCCCCGCTGTTACGAATACACCCTAACCTTAACGGTAGAGCATATCGGGACATCAATGCCAAGAAGGGGCAGGCACAAGAGGGTGTGATTAAGTGGCTGCGACAGTGGTGACAGCACAGACCGGAGGGACAGAGGCGCCATGGGAGGCACTGCAGGATAGTCTGGACTACGCCCGAACAGACTAGGAATTCATGGCAAATATATATTAAATTCAGCTAGATAGTAATCTACACTGACAGGGAAGAAGAAGACAAGGCAGGAGACGAGGTTCCAGAAAGAAAGCAGGAAACAAGGCAGACCAAGGACAGGACAAGACTGGTGACAAGACTGGACAAGTTGTTGCATGAAGAAGAAAGGAAAAGAGAACTCAGGAATGGGGGAAGTGGACATATATTTATACATCCCAAATATCAAGACCCCAACAAGACAAGTACATGCTAACACATAATCCCAGGTTACTACAAGATTCTATCCCAACAGTGCATTTCCAAGAACTGTGAAACAAGATACCAGGATAGGAAATCACGACATGGGACAGCAGAGAATATCGGAAGACACATATGGCTTAACCATAGCGACACGCAAAAGACTCGGAAGCATATCTCCAATTCCATTCAGCTGGATGCAAGGCATAGGAATTGGAGATCAGGGATTTCAGGGATATCGGAGGTTCTAGATCCTGCCCTGACGCAGGAACTAAACAGATGCCAACTGTAAATGGTGACCTATTTAGACAGCGAGTACCCAGGCCTGCTGGACACTACTAACTATCTAAGTAGCTACGTATCTAGAGGTTCTGGCTAATTGCACAAGGGCAACGAGACAGGAGCTCGAGATAGAGAGAGTTCAAAGAGTTCGAGATTTCGGGAATAAAGAGTTGACCAGAATAGCGAGTATTGATTGTTA
>Ga0307514_10004202_pt1 | contig 13335 bp, 16 predicted proteins | sample 16_EM_MG_FD_203088 | JGI IMG/M metagenome (GOLD analysis project Ga0307514, IMG submission 203088) | Populus trichocarpa ectomycorrhiza microbial communities from riparian zone in the Pacific Northwest, United States - 16_EM | ecosystem: Host-associated > Plants > Roots > Unclassified | place... | reverse complement strand
GCCACCGACGAGGGTGTGGGCAGACGATCCCGTGCCAGATGACCGGACACACGACTTTGATTCGGAGGGAATCAGAAGTGATGATGATGATGAATCTACAGCTAGTTTTGAAGAGCTCGACGACGAAGGAATGAGCGACATTGAGTCAGGAGTAGAGAGAATGAATTGGAGAGACTTTGGAGTCAATCAATGGGACGTCATCCCTGCCATTTCTAATTATGTCTCCGCTCTCCAACGTTATAACCCCCAATTTCAACCTGACCAAACAAAAACGAGCCGGAATACACTGTACGACGATGAGCGACCACCCCTCCCTCTGGTATCCAACCCCCTACGTCGACGGGGATCCTTGCAGAAGCAGTGGGGTTACAAAAGTGCTCCCGGAATCCCACCGCCAGATAAATGGGTTTGTGATTTCCCACAACTATTGACATGGCTCCCACAACTATTGACATGGCGTTACTAACAAAAATGTTCAACAGGACCCCAATGCGAAATTGGACGACCTTCGTCAACTACCAGTGTCGTTCCTTCAGAGGCAGGCTAGGAGGCAAGTGAGTGGTGATCAAAACCAACAATGGTACTACACTCTTCATAATATTCCCCCCAACACTTCCCGTGGCGATTCAACACGTTCCACGAAATCCCCACCCTCCAAAGGTGTGCAGGCTGACGGTCCAAAGATGTTCTATGATAAGGCAACACAGTGGGAGCAGATGGCCGAGTGGATGATTAATGTTGGCACACAAACCGAGCAAATGGAAGAGAAAGACGTCCGTGGAGAGGTGGTTGGAGTGGTTGACTAGTTGTTTCTCACGATTATACCACAGCATACTTCCTTTGCCTTGCTTATTTCTGTTTTGTATCTCAAGACGGTGGTGTATTTGTGAGCTCGGGGTTTTTCTTTCATTTGGCTGCAGGAGTTTGTGAGAGGGCTTTTACTATTACAGTTCTTTGTTGGCTCTTGGGATGATGCATGGCTTTTCCCTTTTCTTTTGCTCTGGAAGCACACAGGACCTTAATTCGGGGTTTGAGGATATTTTATTTGTAGGCAATAAATGGGAATGGGATAGGGATCGGTAAAGAGGGGGTAGATAAAGGGGGATAGAAAAATGGGTAAAACGGGATGGATGGTACATGACTTGAGCCAGAATAAGACGGAGGGGAGGGGAAATCAAGGTGACTATAATTTTCATATATGAACCCAATGCGCCGAATCTATTCTACAGAGTGAGGCTGCAAAATGAAGTCCAATTTTCGAGACTAGAATTCAAAGAAACCACTCGATTCAGTAGCTGAAGGCTGTGTCCCCTTTTCTTCGGCGTTCTTGCCGTGCTTCTGTTTAGATCTTGACTTGGTTGTATCTTTGCTGCTCTTGTCACCCGTGCCCTTGTGCTTCTTGTCCTCCTTGTCCTTTTTGCCTGTTTTTCGCTTCTTGCTTTGTTTACTCTCCTCCTCTGGCTCCTCAGAATAATGCCCAGCCAGTTGCACACCACCCTCCTCCTCCTCATCCAGTCCCCCCTCCTCTTCATAATCATCATCAAGCACAAAGGCATTATCCCTCCCAACATCAACTGTCCACTTGCCCAGCGTGCCATCTTCCATACGCTGTCTGATGTCATTGAGGATCTCCTCTTTTGCGCGCTGTGTGTTGGGGTCGGAAGAGCTGTCACGGTAGAGGGAGATGTATTTTCGGTTGGGGGGATAGTAGAGGGTGTAGTTTAGGTTGAGGCGGGCAGTAAGGAGTTTGGTGGGGGAGGGGGGGGGAGACTGCCGGGTGAGCTTTTTGAGCTGGCGGGTGGATTTTTGACGCTCTGTATGGGAGGAAGTGTGTTAGTGGGGAGGAGGATACTACTGAGTAGAGAGAGGGGAGTGTGTGCGTGTACCGAAAAACCGAACCATCCGATATCGATCATTTAGTCTCTTTTCCTTTGTAGATTGTTGCAGGAGAGCGAGGTCACGTTTGTAGCTGGCGAGGGCACGCTCGGTTTGGATGGTTGCGGCGGGGGGTAGAGTCGGGCTGCTGCTACCTTTGGCATTGGAGCGGGAGAGCAGGCGGGTTAGGTCCCGGATTTTGCGCCGGAGATGCGAGATACTTGTGGTGGTGGTAGTGGTAGTGGTGGTGGAGGGGGGTCTGCGTTTGTGGTGGGGTTGTTTGGAAGGGCTGGATTTGGGGGTGTTGGGTTTGGGGGCGGGGACGGGGACGGGGGTGTGGTGCTGGGAGTAGTGGACTTGGGACATTGTTGAGGAGTAGGATCGAAAGTTTTACAAATGTGGTGGTCAATAACCCTCATAACGTACTCAGGTACTTGAGGCATTGGTGCTACTCGTGCAAGGGCTTACTAACCGGAATAGATAGGAGGTTACAGATATTGACGAATAGTTGGATTGTGTTTTTGTTCTCTAGCAGATAGAGATATCCATCTTCGACAGGGTGTAAGGTGGGAACTTTAGCAATGTCAGATAGCAAAAGTGATGGACAAGCTTAAAATGAAATGAGACTCCAAATATAGGTAATGGCGGGAGGAACAAGTGCAAGCAGTTGTGTGTCCTCAAGTTTTTGTGTGCCTTAAAGATTACTTACTGGGTGTCTTGATTGTGATGTGGATTGTGCGGTGAGGGAGACTGCCTTGAAAGTGGTCGTTTATCACAAATGTGAGGGTTGTAGAGTATTTGTCCCTCGCCTTATTAGTGTCAGTACCGTATTGGCAACGTAAAGCTCGAGGTGGTAGAGGTGACAATCGAGCTAGAGGTGGACTCTTGGAGGACCTTCAGGTCGAACACAGTTTCATTTAGGCCAATATCGACAGGAAAGGAACCGGGCTCCGCTACAATCGAGATTACAATTATATTATTGGGGGCTTCGATGGTTCGTATCACGGGATTCCCATTCCCATCACGTGGTCAAGGTGTTAATTCCTACAGTCTTGTTTCTAAGACTGATATGGCGCTGTTCCTCCCCCACACACAGCACCGCCACCTGCAAGCAATCTGCAACCTGCAACCTGCACCAACCCGCCAAATATCTGCAATCTGCATTCGCCACTGCGGATCAGGGTTGGCGGAATACATAGGATTGCACTTACATACTTATGGGATAGGATAGAAGCAAAGGTTACATCGCTGGGGATACTGGAGAATAAGGACTCGGGAAGGCATACGACAGCATACGACGGCAAGGGCAAGGGCAACGGCAACGGCAAACGGAAATGGCAATGTCCATGCCCTCCTCTGTGCCCCGCATCCACTGGTCGCCGCACTCGGATAGACATCGCCAGCAGTTTTTGAGGGTCAATACGAGGAATCATGATGTGGGGCTGTATGAGCTTGTAGAGTTGGTCAGTGCTGCCACTGCTGGAGCGGGAGGGGGGGGGGAAGATACCGGAGCATACAGGCTGACGGAGGCTCATTCGGGGCAGGTAGAAGGGCAGCAAAGTCCGCTACGAGCTGGTAGCCAAGCAGGGCAAGATTCCAGAGATTAGAGTGGGTTACCTTTTCTCCTCCAATTGCCCCCAAGGAATACATCTAATGAAGGGCCGTGGGTGGGTGAGGATAGTGTCTCGATTGGTCCCCCCTCCAAGACGACCTCCTCGCCATCGGCCAATCCAGTGGCGACACCCTCCTCCTCCGCCTGCGCGACCGAGGTGCATCAGGCTCATTCACAATCCCCGCCAAGCCCCAGAGGGGATGTAACGCCGTCGCATTTTCACGGGAACACCTCCTTGCGACGGGTCTCTACCGGGTACGGCATGATTCTTCGCTCATAATATGGGATATCAATCAGCGCCTTGGTGGGACAGATACATCCCGCCAGCAGCCGTTGAGAAAGTACAGTACAGATACGATCAGTAGCATTAGGTTTTTCGACGACCAGCCGAACCTTTTGGTGGCGGGAATGGGGGGGAAGCAGGTGAGGGTGTGGGATTTGAGGGATTCAGCGGGGAGCCCGGTGTTTCAGGCGCAGACAAAATGCGTGTTGGGGCTCACAGTGGATATGAGGGATGCGAATTACTTTGCAGGGTATAGTGATGATAGTAGTGGGGTTGTGAGTGTGTGGGATCGCAGGGGGGGGAATGGGAGGGGTGGAGTCACGGGGAGTGGGGGGTGGGCGGACCCGACGCTGGTGTTTCAGAAGACGACGGCCGATGAGGGTGGGGAGGGGGTGAGAGTCTGCGGGTTGAGGTTTTTGCCGGATAAGAGGGGGGTGCTGGGAGTGTTGAATATGAATGGTGGGCTAAGGGTTTATGAGATGGCAAAGCTGCCGGATTTGTCGGGGGATGGGGGAGTTGGGGTGGGGGTTGGGAGTGCCAGGGATGCGGCCGCTGCAGTTGTGGGGAGTGTGTTTAACCGTGGGGGAGATGATGGCGGGAAGAGAGGGTCGTTTATTCTGGGCAAGGATACTGCGAGTGTGGGGAGTAGTGGGGGAAGTAAAACTGGGGAAGTGCTCTACGTCAGTAAGATTGTGGATGTTGCTGTCCCCATCAAGCCTACAGGCAAGGCGGATAGGAGGATATGTAGTTTTGATTGGATATCGTTTGGGGATTCGGCACATGATGGGGACGAAATTGCTACCAGTGGTGGTGGTTGGGGGGGACATGCATGTGACCTTAAAGCCCTCGTGATGCGCAACGATGGAGCAATTGAAGCCCTGTGCATCCCGGGCTCAACCTGTGCTGTGGCAGTCAGTGGGCGGAATATGGTCGTTGCCACCTCAGCAACCTCGTTACTCACCATCCCAGAGAAACCTCGGCCAAAGACCGCTGACGCAGACACCCGTACGATTCTGGCCGATGACTCGCGGAGTGCTCATCACCGCCGCGCCTCTGACGCAGATTATTCATCGCACCCGGTTGGGTCCCCGAACGAAAACGGGAAACGACCAAGCCTAGGGGGAGGGGATAGGAAAGATTCACTCCTTGGTTTATTGGGGGGATATTTACTCCCACCAGAGGAAGTGCTCATGAACGATATCTGCGTTGTCATGAGGCAGCGAGTCGAGCGAGGGTATGGAATGGACCCCGAGAGGAGTCTGGAACTCGTTAGCACGGGGGAGGCCGGCCTCGGTGGGGATGATGCATTACGAGAGATGTGGGTGTGGATCCGGGATGCAGTTCGAAGAGCGGATAGCCCTGGGGGGATGACGGCGCATTACCTCGATTTCAATTACATTGGGGTACGGCAGATCCTAAACGGGGATCTGGAAAACCGGTATACAAAAGGCAGTTTTAGGAATAGGGAGCATCAGATGAAGGAGGTTAGCGCCGCGTGCGAGGAGCTGAGGAAGAGGCTAGGGAAAGATGATTTTATTTCTTCACCGACGGGGTTTCATAGTAGAAGGAGCCTGGCGCTGGTGGCTTGTGGGTGGCAGTTTAATAGGTCGGATTTGGAGACGCAGTTGGAGAGATTGGAGAAGGAGGGGGAGTATGCAAAGGCTGCGGGGTGGGCGCTGTTTCATAACGACATCCCGAGGTGCATTAAGGCGCTGAGTGGGGGAGGGGAAAGGATGAAACTCATGAGTACGGCGGTCGCGGGGTATTTCGCACATCTCACTTCCTCGGGTAAAACGGGTGGACCAGGAGTGGGGGTGACAGTCTGGAAGGATCTCTGTAGGAGCATGAGTTTTGAGCTCTCGGACCCATACCTGAGAGCGGTGTTTGCATATGTGAGTAATGGGGAGTGGATTGATGTCCTTGACGATGTAGGTCTTCCGATTAAGGAGCGGTTAGGTATCGCGATTAGGTTTTTGGGAGATGAAGAGCTTGGGCGATATGTGGATGAACTGGAGAGGATGGTTGTTAAAGAAGGCGATTTAGAGGGCGTGGTGGTTAGTGGTGTTGGTGAGAGGTTTTTGGAGTTGCTTGGCCGGTATGTGGATCGTACGGGCGATGTGCAGACCACCGCGTGCGTGGCGAGCTTGGTGGTCCCGAGGTATATGACGGATGAATCGGGGAGGGTGGGCGGGTGGGTAGAGAGCTATAGGGAGCTGTTGAATGGGTGGGGGATGTGGAAGGCCAGAGGGAGGTTTGATGTGGCGAGGGGGAGGAGGGCAAGGAGGCCAGCCCCAGGGGGGGGTGGGGGATGGGGAGGAGGGCCTGTGGGGCCGAATGCTCAGGGTGGGGGAGTGGCTTTAGAGGTGCAAAGGCAGATTGCTGTGAGATGTAATACTTGTGATAGGGTATACCCCCCCCTCCTCCAAAATGAAGTGTTACCCTGAACTTTACTGACTTATCATGTAGATTGTCTCACAGCAAACCCTCCCACCACACCAACAATCCCACCACTACCCCACCCCTGCACTAGCCCACCAGCCGCGCAAACTCCCAGTAGTAAATACCCCCGTGCAGCCCAGTGGCCCGTCGGTATCAGCTTCGCCCACTCTCAATATCCACCACCCTATCCATTCAACCCTCAGCCCTGGAATAGGAGCTACATATACACATCATACGCCGCGCTCCCTATCTCTCACTCCGCAGTTACCACCGCAAAGCCCGAATCTGGCTGCGGGTGGGATCCTCTCTGCAGATTCGCCAAATCCGCAAGTATCTACTGGGGAGCCAGTTCCCGGCGGAGGGGGGGAGGGGGTGAGTACGGTACCTCCACCACCCCCACCACCCCCACCACCTCCTCCACCTCCTCCACCACCCCCACCTCCGCCTCCCCCTCCCTTGCCACCACCACCAACAAGCTCCCTCCTCCAGCAAAAATCTACAGTCTGCCCTTCATGCCGAAAATCATTCCCTCGCTGCGCGATTTGCCTATTACCGCTGGGAACAATCAATTATAAATCTGTCATGGCGAGACCTGGGCAATCTGATGGGAAATTTGGAAGTGCGGGGGGGACGGGGGTAGGGAGTAGAGATCCGAAAGGGGATTATGACAGGTGGATGAGCTGGTGTTTGAAGTGTGGGCATGGAGTCCATGTGGGGCATGGGAGGGAATGGTGGGGGGATACTGGGGAGGGTGGAGGAGGGGGGGGGGAAGGGGGGGACGGGGGTAAAGATGGTGGCTACCGGGCAGGGAGGAGGAGAAAGAGGATATGTCCTGTGCCGGAGTGTGGGTGTTTGTGTAATGAGCTCTAGCTAGGGGAGGATTTGAGGGGGGGAGGGGGTGGGGCGGGCAGCAAAACAGTGATTGTTGAGATAACCGCGTCTGCATCTGTACATGTCCAGTTAGGTATGTTGGGCTGCTACTACTTACTTGCTAGCTAGCTAGCTATACTTGCACACACACACACGCATACACAAAGCAAGAAATAACCCAACAATGAATGAATAAATGAATAAATGAAATATTTTTTCTCCAGGGTATTTATTCCCTATATATATGTATGAAACCTTCGAGTTACGGGAAAAAAAAGAAAAAGAAAACAAAAAGTAGCAGCCATACATACTGTATATAACCCATGATTTAACTACCCTGAAACAGTTGAATCAAAGCCAATTCCTACTACTACCAAGTTCTATATCGCCGCCGCCGCCTTTGCATGCAATACAAAACAACAGTACAGTATACTCTGGTATTCTTCTCAAAAACAAAAACACACACACAAAAAAAAAAAAAAATTTGCTGCAACAACTCAAGTCCGAAAAAATACGTCTTTCAACAGCAAAAAAAAAAAAAACAGAGTCCACAAACTCCCCTCACACCTCACTATACCACTCTTCACTCTCCACGCTCCACGCTCCACACTCCCTCCCTACTGTTGATGCTCAATAATTGCCACCTCCAACTCGGCCCCTACGTACCACCTGGAGGAGTAGCCCCGGCGTGGAGGATTCGGAGGCGAATGTGGTGGTGAACGGCTTCTCTATCAGTAAGATCGAGGGTCCAACCCAGCCTCCTCCTCCTGCCTCCTCCCCTCTCCCGCCGCCGCACTCCCATTCACAGCCCCCTTCCCCTTCCTTTCTCCCAACCAACAACTCCTCACCGGCTCCTGCACAAGATCGTTAAACAAAAATGTTCCATACACCAATAATGCAAACCCCAGCACCTGCAACCACTTGAAGCTCTCCCAGCCCAGTCCCAACGAAACCATCCAGATGAACAGCGTGCGGCAGGTATCTATAACCGAGCGGGCTGTAGCAGAGATTGAACGGGTGACTGAGATGCCAAAGAAGTTGAAGCACCTGCGTATTTTGACACCGAATTAACACCCTACCTCCCTCTTTCATTTCATTGTTTTTTTTCTACTGGGGGGGGAGACATACCCAATGGACACCATAATCCAAATACTCGTCTTTGCCACCATTGGATACTCCACAACCTGCCTCCACCCCTCCGTGGCATCAAAATAACCCCCCCTCCCCGCCTCTGTCCTCCCCACCAGCAAATGCAAAACCCCCATCCCTACGACTGTGACAACAAACCCAAACACACCCTCCCACCCCACGACCTTCAATGGCTCCAGAGCATACTTCTCCAAAATGAACTCTTCCAGGACAAACTGCGTCGCCGTAAAGATCTGCGCTCCGGCAATCAACAACACCCCGATAATCGTCCGAACCGCAAGACTAATGTCCGTCGTCGCCGTCGCCGTCGCCGTAAGCATCTCATCCACATCTGCCTTCTTCGGATCTTGATACAGCGCGCCAGCAAGTCCCACGACCGCCACACCAGCAACGACAATCGCCAGCGCAGCCCACTGATAAACCCTCAATCTCCTCTTCAAGAAAATCACCGAAAAGACACCAACAAAGAGTACCAGTGCACCCCTAGTCATCTGGTAAATTGAAGCTGCCACAAACAAAAACCCAATGTTCATAAGTGTCGTACCAGCAATATCACAGCATGCAGGGAGAGCAAGCAAGAAGACTTTACTCCCCGACAGCCTCACCTTATCGTCGACAGGAGCCTTCAAGGCGGCGTTGACACCATGGCTAGGTTCGCTTTCTTCAGTGGACCCAACGGGCTCGTATCCAGCAAGATTGCGCTTCCGGTAGAGATACTTCTTGCGTAGGTAGAACCCAAGGGCGACAAGCCAGCAGCCCATTTCTCCAATGAACATTTGCAGGGTTTGGATAACGGGCTGCTCGAAGTAGCGCTTTTTGAGGTCAGGGCCGGTGCAGTTGCCGACGCAGACTTGGTCTTGGAGTTTAGTGAGGAGGGTGTTGGCGGCTATGGGGGGAGGTATGGTTAGAATAATTGTTTGGAATCACCGCCATCATCGCCAACACGTAGAGGGATAGAGTAACATACTCCCCGTTGCCAACATCCCCGCCACAAGCAGCGGGATGATTAATCGTTGAATCATCCTGCTCAATCAAAAGGCCGTGTGCGCGTGGACCTTTATTCCTATTATTGTCGTCGTCGAATCGTAGGCTGTATGAGTTCAAAAGTCCCTTTATCTCTCGTCTCTAGCCGAACAGCTCTCCTTATCTTCAGTCCAGCTCCAGCCTCGGCTTATCTACCCAGGTATTTCGTACAGCGTCAACAACAGCCAGGCCCAGATCTGGAAGAGCTGTGATGCGTTGCGTAATCTAGGTCGGTAGATAAAGCTCGCCAGGATGGAAGCGAGGGCTGGAGTAAGGTCTATTGGTTGGTCTCTGCGGAGCTCTCTCTTTGAATGGGACTAGGGCGGACTTCGGGATACGAGGTGCGGATTATGTAATGGGCAGTGGGGATGTACTGAGGGTAACAGGGTACCAATCACCACCACCTGCACCACCGCCACCACTACCACCTCCACCATGCCCCCCAAAGGTAAAGCTGCGGGTAAAAGCTCCAAACCCAAAGACACAAGCAGTACCATCGACGGATCTTCCTCCAGCAGCAAACTCAAACCCGCCACCTCCATCTCCGTCCGGCACATCCTCTGCGCCAAACACTCCCTCGCCCTGACAGCCATCTCGCGCCTGCAGTCCGGCGAATCCTTCGACACTGTCGCGCGGGAGCTCTCTGAGGACAAAGCCCGGCAGGGTGGCAATCTCGGATGGAAGGTCCGAGGGAGCTTGATTAAGGAATTTGAGGATGCGGCGTACAAGTTGCCTGTGAGCTCGGTGAATAAGCCAGTGTATACGACGGAGCCGGTCAAAACTAGTGAGGGGTATCATGGTATGTATACTGATGGAGGTGGATGGGGAAGGGGGTGCTGAGTGAGGGGGTCGCTAATAGGGCTCGTAGTGATTATGGTGGAAGGACGAAAGTGAGAAAAATATATATTGAGGAGCTGGGCCGAGCACAGGTCAGCTCCTGGAGGCAGTATCTGCGACTATTCTCTGTCGTGAGTGTGCTATATTTTGCTTGCGGAAAAGCTTTTGTCCAGATGCAACGATTATATAAATATCCTTCTTATTCATTGATGAATATGAAGCCCCGAGGTGGGAGGTAAGCCTAAAATGAATCTCTCCAATACATTCAGATAAAAGTGCAGACAACTCGCAGGCCGGCCTTGCGTAGGAGTAGAAGACGGTCGAGCTGAAAGTGGTAAAGCAACCAAAACTCCCAAAAGTACACAAGACTCCTAATATCGTGCAGGATTATCCAACAAAAGGCCTCCAGGTAAATGCATGAAGTAAAACTCGCATACCAGACCCCATAAAGCAGAAAACGAAAGATGGAAAGGGAAAAAAAAGACACCCATAACCTAGGTAGGAAAGACTACAGCCTCCAAATCTATAACTCCAGTTAGCAGGTCATAAAGAATGGAAAATCCCTGAAAAATAAATAACTCTTCCCTCGTCACATAATGGCACAGCTTGCCCCCCTCCGCCTCCCCCTATTCCTCCATGAATTCGCTGGTCCAGCCTCATCATCCAAATCTGGCATGAACGCCTGCGTACCTGCATCTCTTCTTCTCCTTCTCCGCCTCCCGTGCCCCTCCTCAACAGCAACCATATGGTCCGCCCACTTTGTTTCTAGTTTATTTGCACTGCACAGATCGCCCCTCAGCACCCGCTTTAAGTGCTCATCACATGTCATTTGCCACCCATAATAGCACTTCATCTGCACTACCTGACCATAAACTTCTTCATTTGGTCTTTTTGTTGCATTGCGTATCATTACCTCCCGGACACCATTCCAGGTGATACTTGGACAGTCATACATCACAACACGCAATCCAACGAAAGCCCCGATATTACCCCTCATTTCTGTTCGCCTTCGGACCTGTATGGCAATCTCTTCCATTGTCAAATCACCAGCTCGAGCTAGGGGCGTGTTAGTGCACCTAGCTCAATGAGGGTAGCACTTAAGAACTTACTATTGTCCAACTCAATATTCATAAGGTTAGGGCAACCCTTGATCAGGGGCCCTAATCCTGTATCACCTACGAGCTCGCAATACGATAACTGCAAATGTTTCAAGGTTGCAGCACAAGGTGCTGAGGCCAATGCCAGGATAGTTTCGTCTGTAATCTGAGAACATTCCTCTAGATCAAGGTGTGTAAGCTTTGTGAGTATGGGAAGCAATGTGGTAAACCCATCATCTGTGAGGAGTTCACATCCTGCGAGTTGTAGTCCTTCCAAGTCGGGAACATTATGTGCAAGGTGCCTCAGCGAGGCGCTCGTCAGTCGACTACACCTGCTAAGATCTAAATGCCTCAACTTCCTAGGGGGGGCCGTAGTCCTTCCGGTAAGAGGATCTATGTCTGGGTGGCGGCCCTCCACCATGACCCGTATGGAATCGTCGGTTAATGTTTCACACCCAGAGAGATATAATCTCTCTAGTGTATTTGCACGGAACAATGCCTGCATTGGCGATACCTCATCAAACCTTGCCATCTCTGAAGCTTTAAGCTCCCGCAACTCAAGACAGCCTTCGATAACCTTCCTCAAGCCCCGGGTAGCATCAACACCAGAGCACCATGACACGTCCAGAGACTCCAATCTTGGGCACTTTCCAGCCATTAGCCGCATAGTGCTATTCGTAATCGACTGTTGGCCAGACAGATTGATTTGGACCAGTTTTTCATTGTTCCCAATGATGTTGTGGATTGCTGTACGCTCCAACTTGCAACCTTCAAGATTTGCATATACGAGGTTCTGGGATGCCGTCGAGACTACCTCCACGCGCTGGCTGCCCTGCAGCTGAACACAACCACTTTTCAGAAAGAAATTAGACGTTACTCAAGTACTATCCAGATGAATCATACCGCAAATTAAGATGCCGAATGAACCCTCCAGCGTTTGAAATAATTCCCGCTAGCTTATCAACCGGAATATCCCTGTAGAACTCGGTTGCGTCAAAAACGGTCCATAACTGACCGTCGTAGCATAATGCATGCCATTGTCGAGATACCTGTGCGAGAGCAAAACACACACATTGAGCAATCTTGCCCCCCCAATGGAGTGTGGAGCACACCCATCCCACTGATGCCAGGGGATGGGGGCAACAAGGGCGAGTCAAGGCCAGCAGAGCAATATAAAATTGCTTACCAATGAGGCTCGGATAAGCTCCTTCGGTCTCAAGTATCCAAATATTCTAACTTTCAATTCATCTGGAAGCTTCTCAAAATAATCAATCTGATGAACTTCCACTTTCTTAGCCCCCAACAGCTCCGCAGAAGCAGTATCCATCTGCCATTTTAGCCCCGCCATAGTCCCGTATTGGCTCTCCGCCTTGAGGGAAAATCGGGCTGGGGGGTCCAGGTCTCCACATGAAGCTGGGCGCGGTAGGGCTGGGGGTTCAACTATCGTCTGGAGTGTCTGATATTTTGGTAGAAGTGAGGCGGAAGACATCCTCGTTAAATTTCCGATGGATCCTCGTTGCGTATTATGAACTGGCAGGGTGGTTGGTGTGAACTCCTCCAGCATGTGCCTGGATTATAAGGTCCCTCTGGTCATTTGCGTTGTCAGTTCTGAGAAATATCGGAGCATCAAAGCGTTTGGAGTAATACAATGACAAAATTTCCAAATGAATATCAAATTACATACCAGAATGGGCTTCTATAAATATTGTTGGCCTAACTTTGAGGGTTGAGGATTGTAACTCTCTTTCTATAGAAGGTCCAACGGTATGGCGGGGGGGGGGGAAGAGGGGATGAGACGAAGAAATATGGGATTTTTTTGTGAGACAATTGTGATTGAGGTATGCAAGGGAGCTCTAATTCCAGGCTGATGGTAGGCGGGAGGGTGAGGTTTGAAGCCTGTAATCGGGCGCTGGAGGCTGGTCGTGTGAGAGAAAGCCGGAGGTGGGGCCAGGCGGAAGCTACTAAGTAGTATCTTGTGGTTGGATTATCCACCTGAGCAACCTTCTCGCCGTCCGCTCAGAGTAGTCACGCAGTACCGTTCCTACAATGCTCACTAGAGTAATATTCTCCTCACTTTCTTTGTTTCTTCCGACCAGTCTATTCAGGCGGGGCGGGTACTTACTATTGGGGAGGGAGGAGGTGCTCGGGGG
>Ga0307514_10004201_pt1 | contig 13336 bp, 11 predicted proteins | sample 16_EM_MG_FD_203088 | JGI IMG/M metagenome (GOLD analysis project Ga0307514, IMG submission 203088) | Populus trichocarpa ectomycorrhiza microbial communities from riparian zone in the Pacific Northwest, United States - 16_EM | ecosystem: Host-associated > Plants > Roots > Unclassified | place... | reverse complement strand
CATTAGTTTATACAGAGAATAGTACTGACCTGAAAATAGGGACAATTGGGGGACTATGATCCAGGATTGTTGGAACTTGCATATGATGCCAAACGGTTTTTATTGCACATGAGGTCAATTATTGAAATGGCACCTCTTCAGGCCTACTATTCGGGCCTTTTGTTTACCCCTCAGTCAAGCCTGATTCGAGGAGGATACTTAAAAAATATCCCATGGGTTACTATGGAACCCAAAGTGGCAGATGCGTGGAGCTCATTGATACAGACACTAGAAGGTCATACCGACGATGTCAGATTGGCCGTGTTTTCACCCGATGGAAGGCTTGTTGCCTCTGCATCCCAGGACGAAACGGTCAGATTATGGGATACATCAACAGGAAAGCAATGTGGAGTTTTGGAAGGTCCTACCAAATTTGCCAATTCGGCTGTGTTTTCACCCAACGGAAAACTTGTTGCCTCTGCATCCCTTGACAAAACGGTCAGATTATGGGATACATTAACAGGAAAGCAATATGGAGTTTTTGAAGGTCATACCGATTATGTCTACTCAGCAGTGTTTTCACCGGATGGAAAGCTTGTTGCCTCTGCATCCAAGGACAACACGGTCAGATTATGGGATACATCAACGGGAAAGCAATATAGAGTTTTGGAAGGTCATACCCAGTCGGTCAAGTCGGTTGTGTTTTCACTGGACGGAAAGCTTGTTGCCTCTGTATCCAAGGACAAAACGGTCAGATTATGGGATACATCAACCGGAAAGCAATGTGGTGTTTTGGAAGGTCATACCTCCGGGGTCAAGTCGGTTTTGTTTTCACCCGATGGAAAGCTTGTTGCCGCTGCATCCGGCGACAGAACGGTCAGATTATGGGATACATCTACAGGAAAGCAGTGTGGAGTTTTGGAGGGTCATACCAATTGGGTCAATTCACCTGTGTTTTCACCCGACGGAAAGCTTGTTGCCTCTGCATCCTGTGACAAAACGGTCAGATTATGGGATACATCAACAAGCAAGCAATCTGAAGTTTTGGAAGGTCATACCGAATCGGTCAATTCAGCTGTTTTTTCACCCAATGGAAAGCTTGTTGCTTCTGCATCCCGGGACAAAACTGTCAGATTATGGGATACATCAACCGGAAAGCAATGTGGAATTTTGGAAGGTCATACCAGTTCGGTCAACTCGGCTGTGTTTTCACCCGATGGCAGGCTTGTTGCCTCTGCATCCGGGGACAAAACGGTCAGATTATGGGATACACCAACAAGAAACCAATCTGGAATTTTGGAAGGTCATACCGATTATGTCATTTCAGCTGTGTTTTCACCCGATGGAAAGCTTGTTGCCTCTGCATCCAAGGACAGAACGGTCAGATTCTGGGATACATCAACAGGAAAGCAATGTCGGGTTTTACAAGGTCCTACCGTTGGTGTTAATTCGGCTGTGTTTTCATCCGATGGGAGGCTTGTCGCCTCTGCATCCTACTCGGTCAGATTATGGGATACATCAACAGGAAACCAATCTGGAGTTTTGGAAGGTCATACCATGAGTGTCTTGTCTGCTGTGTTTTCACCCGATGGAAAGCTTGTTGCCTCTGCATCCTACGACGAAACGGTCAGATTATGGGATACATCAACAGGAAAGCAATGTGGAGTTTTGCGAGGTCATACCAGTTTTGTCTGCTCAGCTGCATTTTCACCTGATGGAAAACTTGTTGCCTCTGCATCCAGGGACAAAACGGTCAGATTATGGGATACATCAAGGCGAAGGCAATGTGGAGTTTTGGAAGGTCATACCCGTGGTGTCAATTCGGCTGTGTTTTCACCCGATGGAAAGCTTGTTGCCTCTGCATCCTGGGACACCACGGTCAGATTATGGGATACTACAAACCAAACAACCATAGAAATCATAAAAACTCATGACTACATCCAGCTTATGAAGTTTCCTACTGATGGAAGGCATCTACATACGAATCACGGCATACTGCAGCTCAATTCCCCCTTCTACAGCGGCGGCAATCGGCAACTAGCACATACGTTAACTCATTCCCTGTATGCTACTCCTCGGTGGATCACATGCAACATGAAGAAATTGCTCTGGCTTCCTGTTGAATACCGACAATCCTGCGCTGTAGTAAATGACACTGGCAACCTTATTGTCATTGGGACTGCCTCCGGCAGAGTTATTTTCATATCTTTTGATTTTACCGCTCTCCCGGCTGCATATCTCCAGTCATCTATTAAAGCTGCTGTCCTTGCAGGTAAGGGCTTCCTTGGTTGTTGGCTGTTAAAGGCTGTGATGGGCTAATTCACTGGTTGGTGTATTTCAGATGCAAGTTAAATCAATAGAGCCGCAGTTTGGGTATGAGCGGCCGTGGCGTTGGATGTTGGTGCGTTTTTGTGTGATGATTTGTATATGAGCAATGCAGGAATTATGTGAGTACCTACTATAAGGTTAGGGAAGGGAGGGAAACGAGGACGATGAATGAAATATCGTGTCACAAATTTCCTTAGTTATTATTCACTCTGTGATTAGCTCTATTTGTACTGTACTTCAACATTCGAGCGACAAGAGCAGGGATATTATCTTCGAGGCCTTGATCCCTGCCTATCTAGGGGAGAATAAACTACAGTCTTTTCCTACTAAGAATATAAAATATCAAAACGAGTTACCCCAGTTTCGAAGGAGGGAGGCCCAGGCTTCTACCTTGGGAGCAAATCATTTGGTCCCCATAGCTTCTCTGTGGCTGGTGTGTTGGACATCAGGAGATCGACCCAGTCTTCCCCAGCCATAACTAGTGTCTTCCAGGCTGAGGTCGTGCTCATCAGAGTGAGCTTGGTGAGGGGATCGACTGGGTTGTCTTTGCCTGGCAGAGTTTGGATAGTCAGTTGGTCGTTCTGGACTTGGCGGATATAGTGGTACCGGTGCCAGCCCCTCTGCAAAAATCTCGAGGGTTGGCTGAGGTGTGTTGCTCCTTCATTGTCCGTCCAGAGCTCTGTTAGGAATTGTTTTTCCCAGCTCGCATCTTTTGCCCCCTTCGCAGCTCGCTATGTACTCTGCCTCTGTTATCGACAGAACTACCACATCTTGATAGGTCACCGGGAGTGCCTACCATCCGATCAGTTGTTATCCTAAGGTCATCAGGACTGTCCCCTATGATGCGTCCGCGTATATTCTGAGGACGAGATCTGATAGCCTTCCTAACCTTACCTTACGCCTTTCAGCCTCCCAGGGGTGCCGAGTTCAAATATTATAATACCCGGCGAGCTCCTTCGAGGTGCTCGTCGTCTCAAGAGGCTTAAAACACATGGATGTTTATTTCCGGTCGAGTCATTCGTGCTATGAATAGCAGTCCTCCTACCTTGCATATATTAGTGCCCCTCGTTGAGATCCTCCCGTTTTGCACTCTTGCAGAACCCCGCTCCAGTATTGATGTGGCATGGATATACATGCCTGCTATTCGGCCTATACGGGGGATTAGAACAGGACGGGGTTGGTCTTCAGGGAGGTCGTATTGCCAAGGGGCATATTGGGTGTTAGGTTGATTTTGGTGGGGCGTCAGGGTAACCATGTTGTAGAGCGTAGTTACTTCCATAGATCTCAACTTAGCTGGAATGGGCTCTCACCAAGTACTGTGCTTGCATGATAATACGGGATTGCCAAAAGCAGCTAGTATATTACTGGCGATCGAATGACCATGCTTGATCGGATCTAGGGTCCCGATGGTATATTCGTGAGATGTCAATGTATACTGAATGCTACAGGAGAAGTGTTCTGTCCTCCTAAATCTAAATACAATGCGCGGAATCGGCCTGCCGCTTATATGTTTACGTATACCGAAAGACTTCCCTTTTTGGAAACTCAGCTCTTTGGGTTCCCTATTCAGTTACCTTGGTTCCAAATCAAGAGGGTCTTGGCATGAGACTAACTACTTATATTCCACTTCAGGTCCCCGGCTTGGCTTACTCATAGACTGAGAGGCAATCCAACACATGCTTGGTGGAGTGCAATGACAAGCAGAATTTCCAGGGTTTCAGGGTGCATCATCTGAGCATCGATATTATTTGCATCGTAGTGACACCTTGCTCTTGTGTGAACCCCCTCCCGACTTTGCGTGCTTTGTATTTTTCTACCGCACCGTCAGGTTTGCGCTTGACCAGCGATTTTGGTGCCTTCTGGGATATTAGATTTTTTGATCTTGGTGAATCCGGCGCATTCACCAGTTGCGATCGTTCTTTCTCCCTGACTTTTGCCCATTCCTTTGGTTGGTGTGAGGATCAGGCTTGTTCATTGGTAGGGTGGTCTGCCTACAGCGAGGATTCAGGCTCACGCCTTGATTTCTGAGTCACCACAAGTTGGCTCCATTCCTTGGCTGTCTTTCGTCCTTTCTTCTTAGAAGCCAGAGGTTCTGGTAGGGTTTCCTCTGTTGCTGTGTCCTTCCCTTCCGGAATGGTGGGATGGTCTGCTCCACATTTCCCACAGATCCTCTGTGTCTGGTTCGGATAGCTCATTTGCTGCTTGGACTGGTTGGGGCTTTTTGGCGAGTTTAGCTTACCGGATTTATCGATCACCCAATAGATTTCGTATATCCTACTAGTAATTCGCCCCTCGTATCTCCTAGATAAGAGCTTATCCTTGACGTCGTAATCAAAACATCTAACTTTTTGCCCGAATGGCTACAGATTTGCTCGCTGACAATCTATTTGGGTGCCAGGGAGTAGGAGCTTGATTGGAGTTTTATTTTACCTAGCTAGGGCTTTGTGTGGGAGGCGATTCTTGGTGTATACCGCTGCCAGCTACTATGAGGGCTGTTCTGCTCATAGTAAATATGGTTCGGTTTAGCTCTTTCCGCTGTTGCATTTGTTTCGGTACAGTTTCTTTAAGTTGGACTCTGACATCCTTGTTCCAGAATTGGCCTCCCCAGTCGACCTGGATTTGCTTGACTTAGTGGTACTGGGGATTTCCAACATGTTGATGATCTCAACCAACGCATCAGTTGCCTGATCTTTTGTTCTGAGTGGTTTGCCTGATATGTATCTAGTATAGCTATCCTCATCGTTGTCATCCTCCCCCGAAAAATTCTGTACCACCCCCTCAAACCCTGCGTACAACTCCCCAAAGATGTCCCTGGGGTGGTGGTATTGATCAGGGAGACAAAGCATGTTCACCGTGAGGTTATGGTTATAGCTGTTGCTATCCCCCAGAAACTGTAGCTGCAGTTACCAGTAAGAGGTATTGGTATTGCTTGCCTGGCGTTGGCGGCTCAACGACTCCTATCAGATCTCAATGTAATCAAATCATTCAAGAGGTCGTTTTGTTCTTATAGGACCAACCTTTGATTTTGGAGATGGAGGTTTGGTTGCTTTCATGAAGGTCCTCAGTTTCTCCCATTTTTGCCTTCCCCACATCAACTTCCCAATCGTGTACCACTTGGTTGATATCCTATATCGTGTGTTTTTCGTTTGGTGGGTATGTTCCCCTGGTATAATATTTCCAGGTATTGTTGTGGGGTTGTACGTCTCCTACGCTGGGGATTTAGTACTGTAGTACTTGTTCCCCAACGATGTTGGTGTTGTGGCTGTTGTACTTCCTCTTTCGGAGATTCCTTGCTTGGGTCGTTATTTTGTCGGCGTTGGTAGCGTAGGATTCTCCTGTTCTCGTGCCCAGACCGATTTAGATTTTCCTTCCTTTTTTATCCACCACTCCATGTATGTACCATCATCAAGCTTTCTTTGGAGCATTCCGAGTAATACAATTATCCTCTCTCCTCACAGCACAGACCGTGAACTGTTCAAGTGAGACGCCAGCAGTATTACAATTTTACAGTGGAGCGTTGGGTTCATAATCTGCAAGATTACAAATGTGCCCCCGCCCTCCCCGGACAGAGAAGCAGCAACCAGACTAGGGAAGAATCCGAACCTGCTAAGAAAAAACGCCCGCCGGAAAAAGATCCCCCCTCTTCACTCCAAAAGCCCTTCCTCCTCCTCTACCGAATACTGCGCCAGGGGCCTCACTCCTGGCCACGCATTTTCCGCAATCCACTTCCGGGTGACCGCTCTTTTTGGTACATCATTTACTCATATTCAAGCTATGACGAGAGACCGCACCTACTACAGTAGGTTGTCTAACTCGGGGTCGGGCCCTGCCCCCTGTTCCATGACTACGTACAGGATGACTTGCCACATCCCAGCACCATTCTCCTGGCGCGCTTCTTCCACCGTTCCATCCTGTTCTCGGTCAATTATTTTAGCGCGAAGGTAGATAAGAGACTGGGACCGAGAACAGTTCCATCCCCCACATGTGGGCACCTTTTTTTTTTTTTTTTTTGAAAATCATTAACTATGATGAGAGACCGTACCTACAAGATCCCCCGGGCCGGCCCCTGCGACTACATGATTGGCTCAACGCCTCAGAAACCTCGCCACCTCCCTACACCACTCCGGGTCTTGCCTTGCCTCTCTCAGGGACCTCCCCTTCCCACCTCCCACCAAGGGGCACCGCAGTAAGTGAGCTGCATTCTGCGCTATACCGCACTCGCATTTGTCATCCTCCGCCCTCCCAATGACCCACAACCATCGCCTCAGAGCCCTCGGTCCGTGGTGATGTAGGTGAGGTCTCCTAGTGCTTCCCTATCTCACTTCAAGTGTACTGGCCTGGTGTGTAGGGGGGAAAGCCTGTCTGATACCTGCCAGTGTTGCTATCACAGGCTCTGGTATCCACGCACCAACCCACCTCGTCTTCCTGGCCGTCCTGTCCGTTGCCTCATCCCTTGCCACCCCGCTGTGCCCCATCACCCACATCAGCCGCCGGGGGTCTCTCTTACTAGCCCCTGCAGGTCCTCCTCAATCTACGATCTGGCGCTCGCATATCCCAGCTGACCGATTCTCGCCGCTGCCCCCTGAGTGTCCAGGGCTACGACCTCCGCCCCCGACCAAGCCAGCGCCACTCCCTCCGCCCCTGCATCCATAACCGTGGCATAGGTATCGGTCGAGGTACAGCCCCTTTGATCTCGTGGCCGCCGCTGTAACTATAACCCCAGGACTGGGCCTTCCGCTCTACTCCCATCTGAGTATTTCTCCGCCCTCTGCTCATCGAACTCAACCACCTCCACCACTGCTCGCGCCCCCACATGCACTCCTCCGCCTTCCCGATAGTCTACAGCCAGTATCTCATGGACCCGCGGTCTGTGCTGACATATGTGAGGCCCCTGATTGCCTCTCGATCCCATCGTAGATGCGCAGGTCTGGCGTATAGGGGGGAAAGCTTGACGGAGGGTGGCCACTCTTACGAAGCCTCTGGTGTAGGTGTGCTCATCCTTGCCCAGCTACACCTCCCATGTTGCGTGTGTTCTACCCCACACCGGGGCTGTGGGGTTATACAGCGTTGTCGCCAGACGGTCGCGCCCGAAGGTCGGGTATTACACCATGATGTGCGCCGTAATATTACCTTCCAGTGCAGTCCCGCCTTCGCGCACCTTGGACTGACCTGCTACGTATCTGCCTGGTGGAGATCAGCCCTCTGATGTCGGCCTGCTTCCATGTCAGGAGGCGTCCGGCACCCCATTCGTCTGAGGTTTTGGCTTCCCGCCATCTTCGGGGGTCCTCTCCTCTTTTTTTTTTTTAAGAAGTCATTAATCGCATTCAGCCTATCTAGACTATGGCGATGGACTGCAGTTTCCCGGTTGCCCAGGCGCCCCTCTCAACTTCCTGGCCAGTCCCTGCCCTCCCCAACTATCTACTATATTATCTACAGCAGCCTCCGATCCCTCCGCTTCCTTCATCTCAGGAACCTCGCTACGCCCGCGCACCACTCCTCGTCCTCACTCGCCTGGTCCTGGGGCCTGCCCATCCCGTCCCCTATCCATGGACAGCGCAGCAGATACGTTGCGTTTTGTGGCGTATACCCACAACACATGCAGCTGTGATCCTCTGTTGTTCCCATCTCCCTCAGCCATTGCCGTTGGGATCCCTTATCTGTGCAGTGTGACCTCGTATGTGAGTCCCCTCAGCACCTCTCTTGTCCACTTCAGGTATGCTGGGGCTTTTGGGTGAATGAAGTAGTCCCCTCCTCTTGCTCGTGCCGCCGTTACATATTTGTACGACAGAGCGGAGTCTATTCCAGCTGCTCCCGATTTAGCTTCAGCGTCCGCCGCTTCCGTGGGCACGAGACGTCTCGAGACTTTTGCACATCAAGCTACCAACACCCAACACAAGAATAATAAATTCAAAATCACTAGGTATCCTATAACTCCTAACTACTCGTCATATTCTAGATAGGCTGAATACGATTAATGAATCAAAAAAAAAACTCCTAGCTACCTACTCATCATCATCACTGGGTTCAATGTCAACATCCTCTTCTATACCCTCTAAGTGCAGTGGAGAGAAGTGCAGTGGAGAGAAGTGCAGTGGAGAGAAGTGCAGTGGAGAGAAGTGCAGTGGAGAGAAGTGCAGTGGAGAGAAGTGCAGTGGAGAGAAGTGTAGTGGAGAGAAGGCAAAGTGCAGCAGAGAAAAGGTAGAATGCAGCGGAAAACAGGCACTCTACTTTTAATATTATATAGGCTGTCCCACCGTTTCAGCAAATATCACACTGTCTCACACACAAATAGGTATGCACGGGCAAACCAATGAAAGATTTTCACAAAAGTCTCGAGACGTCCCGTCTCGTGCCCAGGCGTACTGCTTCTTTTTTTTTTATAAAGAAAGTCATTAATCGCATTCAGCTTATCTAGACTATGGCAATGAACTGTAGCCCCCCGGTTTCCCAGGTGCCTATCTCAACTTCCGGGCCAGTCCCTGCCCAGTCGTACTACTTCGTTCCCCGGGATGCAGGCATGTCTCTGGATCTATCCGATGTAGGGGTCATGATTCATGCCCATCAGGTCTGCCACGGTCTCGCAGGTAGGGCCAGGGTGGTTATCGGTCAGCCAGCCTATGGCTGTCTCGGAGTCCGTGAAGATGGCTGCCGGTCCGTTGAGTCGCATAGCGCCCGCGCGATCGCCCCGGCCCCAGCGCCCACCTAGTCCATGCTCCTGGCGAGTGCAATCCTGTTGCGGTTCGTGGTGTAGCCGCCCCCGGTGGCTTCGGCCCATTTGGCTCCCGCCCTCCCGTTGTCAAGGACTGACCCATCGGTGAGGATTACCCTTCTCCAGTGCGCCTTGCCCGCCCGTACGTTTTTCCGCAGGGTGGTGCCCTCCGGGATCCACTCCGCGGCCATCGCTTGCGTGGCTGGGCCCAAGTGTTCGCACGGGTGGTCCGGAGTCTCCATCTACCGTATCACGGCCCTCCTTCGGAGGTAGGCCTGGGCACGAGCCGAGTCAACTCGAGGCAAAAGATCGAGCCCGGTGCTCGAGTGTACCCCCCAGGCTTGGCTCATGCCAACTCGCACCCAGGCCTATTCAGAATCAGAATCAGAATTGGAGGTAAGCCCTGTATTCTTTGACCCCACATGAGCATAAATCACCGAGATTTTTCCGATGCGATAATCCTGTAATGTACCAGTACCCTGAGCCACCGTATTTTGAACTCGTGAAAACCTCCGGTGTATCTATGGAATGTTGTCTCCAGGGTAGGTAACACCGGACGATATTAATATTAACATCGCATTAAATATTTAGTGGCACCGTGTTTCTTTCAGTGGCACCAAGAATGTTATCCAGTGCATCTCTATACTCGATCACGATGATACTATGCATATGCGCCTACTAGCTATAGTCTAGTGTATCTCTATGGGGAGTTGGAAGAGGTGGTGGAAGAGGTGTGGAAGAGGCAGGAAAATCTGGGACCAAATGCTGTCAGATTTGCCTGGGTCAAGGCACATGTCGGGACCAGAGGCAATGAAAATGCAGACCAGATGGCCAAATCCGGGGCAGAGCTGGGATATGAGGATGAGGGGATGGAGAAGGTAATCACGGAAGGGGGTTTGAGGCAGGAGTGGAAGCGGAGGAGAGTGGAGGAGAGAAAGGTCAAGGGGACGGGAATGGGGAGGGTAGTTCGCTGGAACCGCAAGGCTCGTGTCAACTACGTCCACTGTCGCACCGGGAAAGGCAATCTACAAGTCTGGCGACATGTGTTGGACAAAAACATTCCAGGCCAATGCCAAAAATGCAGGAGGTATGCGGAAACAGGGAAGCACGTAGCCCTGGTCTGCATACATGGAGAGGATATTGGTAGGCGGTGAGGGACGTGGGAGCAGATGGACGAGCCGGAGAGGTGGAGGACGCAGATGAAGGATCCCGATGGGGAATACGAGGTAGACCTGGTGGAGACGTCCTTCACGGATCTGGGCCTGCGCTGAGAGGGGGGGGATGTTTAACGAATCTCTCCTGTCAGTTGTATTTACTTCTAGGGGTCGATAGGCTGGGAGAAGAGGGTGTGGAGGGGGAAGAGTGCGCATCAATTTCCGGGGGATGTGGGAGCCGGATAGGCGAAGGCAGCCGGACACTTCTAGATCTCGGGGTTTTGTTTTCATAGGTTTGGGAGGCAGGGCGCATAAGCAGCATGTTGTCCTGTGTGTAAACCCAATCCTTTAAAGGTGCGGGAACGGAGCCGCCTCATAGCCTAAGGCTATACTGTAGACTTAAAAAAAGAAAAAAAAAGCTACGAGAGGTTGTGCAACTAAGGAAATGCAATTCCACATGACATGGTTAATGCATAAAACTAGATTCAGGGTAACCATATCTCAATCACACCAGATTAATTCCAGGGAATTTCCGAATATAATCTGGTGTGTCGCTGTAAAAGATACAGGATACCACCGGAAAATACTTGGTTATGCATGGATTAATTCACGGTGCTTGCCCTCAGTAATAATCCCAGTGGGTAAATCACCAGAATTAACCCAGTACAAATTATCCTTTGCAAATCCCTGACTACGCTGGTGCAAAACATGACCCAGTATTTTTTCCAGATATTCTTAGGGTTTTTGACGGTGCTCCTGCCCTGTGGGGTACCGCCGCTCTCACCATTACTTCCAGCGGCCACGCACATGTGTCTCAGGATCCGCAGTGCCCCGGACATCTCTGATACCCTATCTGGGACGTCGCCCGTGATTCCAGTGGCAGGACTATTCCGAGTCTGGTCACGGTAGTGTTCTCTGAGTACGGAATGTTGGACGGCCAACCCTCCTTATGGAGCTTCCTCAGCTGGATGGAGGAATTGTCGCTGATTTGCAAGAGTAAAATAAAGATATACTTGAGCTTGCTAGTTAACAGCTAAAGCTATTGCGCTTAACGAAGAGAATGCTGAATACATGCGAAAAACCAGCGCTTATATCCTTCGCTCGTTCTTGTTCTCATGGCTTCCCCTCTTGGGTCCTTGCTCTTCCCATAACTCACGGCTTTCCCGATAGGAATTCCCTGAATAGACCCGGTAGAATGCACGAAACTGCGGATGGGTAGGAGGCTATTCTGCACCACATGGTGTGATTGGGATCGTTGACACCGGAGTTTGGTGGGGTTTGGTTTTACCTGCGTGAAGGAATTTCCGGGGATTGTTGGGGTTTTCAGTTACCTGCGTGAGTTTTTAGTCGGGATTGTTTTCTACCTGCGCGAGCTGTTGTGCTGTTGGTTTTCGACCTGCGCGCGGCGAGTTTTTGTGCTTTTTGTTTTTCTTCCTGTTTTGGGAGGTATCTGGTCTTGTACGTAGTAGATACGGGGCAGGGCTCCGCTCCCTCATCATAAGCTACATAGATTGAATACGAGTAATGATTTTCCCAAAAAAATTCCCTGTATATCCCGTGACCTTGAGGTGAGAGTATTCCAACATGAAGTTGGTGCATTCTCGGAGCCTCTGCTTCAGGATTAGTATTATTCCACTTATACCAGCTGGAATTTCGACTTACCAGGTGGCATCGACTTGATCAGATCAGTAGCCCTGGTTGGCATAATACCCTCGCAGAGATGCTGCTCGAATATTGCGGATTATGCAGAATATTAGGTGGCTGTGAGGTTGGCGGACCTCCTAAGCGGAAATAACCTTGCGTGCCATGTAAGCCTAAGGGGGGGTGGTAGTAGGATGGAGGGGGTGGAGGTAGATAGCATGCAAGTATACTAATACTGGCAACTGTCATTAATCCTGGCCTGGACTTTACCACACCCAGAAAATAAATCGGTCTGGGCACGAGATCAGCCCGAACCTGCTGGTAGGGATTGATATCGATATAGAGGTTCGTAGGGCCTCTGGAGAGTCAGATACCCGTAGCGTGGGAATTGACGACGAGGGACGGGTCTTAACGTAAAGTGGCAAGTAACCGCACTAGGCAGCTTGACTGCCAATAACATACTATCAGATATATATATATATGGCCTTGAACAAACTTTGGCAGCTATTGGAGTGGATTAATTATTGGACTGGGTGGCTATGGGATGGTATATGCCAAGGAGGGAGGTATTGAGTGTTTTTTCGCTCTGATCAATACATAACGATTTATGGGATTTTCATTTTACTTAGTTAGTATGCGCATGATGTAGAGCGGGTATTTAACACACCCAAAAAATAAATCGGGAGAACAGAATATAGTCAGACCGACCACAAACACACATCCAAGTGTTTTGCATGCGTCGCATGGGGTGCCATGGCACCACTGCCCTACCCGAGGGCCTCCCCAGACGCTGCCACTCGCAGCACAACGAAAGGTTCCATATTCGCGGGGCCATCATCTACTTCTGTTTCAATTCCTTCCTTGTCATCCCTGTCAACGACTCAGCGGGCTTGAGACCTTGGGGGGCTTGCAAACACTTTTGGAGGGCTTCCACCACAGAAGGAGTAGATACTGCACTTTTCTACCTGAGCTCATAATAGCAGAAACATAGCAGTTGGTCGGCAAAAAGCTATTGTTCGAGCAAATGCCAAATCGAAGGTTGCTGTAACTGATGGTAGTCGGGAGTTTTGTTCCGTGCTTGAGACTATCAGTGCTACAGGTGTAATAATTCCCCCCTTTGTCGTATGGGCGAACAAGGTTCATTGCATCGGATTTTACGGTTCTATTGGTACTTATTCAAGGCCTGCAACATTCAGAAGATCACCAAATGGATATATGGATGATGATTTAGGTCTTGATTATATATCTAAGCACTTTGACCAATACACCCCAAGAATTAATACTCCGGACACCCCCCACATGGAGAATGCTTATTGTGGATGGACATAGCTCTCATGTCGCCTAGCCAGTAGTCGAATATTCTTTAGATCACCGAATCGTTCCATATTGTCTTCCACCTCACTTCACGCACCTAATTCAATCTCTTGATGTTGCATGCTTTGGTCCATTAGGACGAGTATATCGAACTGCACTTCAGGACTTCATACAGCTTGGTGGCAAAAAAACTCATACCCTTGTGTGAGTT
>Ga0307514_10004200_pt1 | contig 13338 bp, 17 predicted proteins | sample 16_EM_MG_FD_203088 | JGI IMG/M metagenome (GOLD analysis project Ga0307514, IMG submission 203088) | Populus trichocarpa ectomycorrhiza microbial communities from riparian zone in the Pacific Northwest, United States - 16_EM | ecosystem: Host-associated > Plants > Roots > Unclassified | place... | reverse complement strand
TGTCATAACTTGATTAAGCAAGTATGAGCAATTCTCGGGTTTTTTTGAGTCTTTATGAGTCATCTTGTATACCAGGCTGGAGCCTAGGTTTCATGTTATTATCTCGATGTCAGCTTATGCTCCTGATGACATTTTTGTTATTTCTTTATGACTCTTTGTATTGCTCATAATGACTGCGTTATTATGGTTGCTGTTGGACTCATCAGGTATAAGTCTTGTACTTCCGTATTGGGACGTTCCAGTTCTCTATTAAAGAGGCTGTTTTCTATGCTCCAATATGTTTTGCTTCTTCACTCAATTTGCTACCTATCAGTATAGTTAGTAACAATCAATTCTTGCTATTCTGGTCACTTCTTTTCTCAAACTTAATTACACTCGAACTCTCTCTATCTTGAGCTCCTGTCTTATTGTCTTTGTGCAATTCACCAGAACCTCTAGATATGTACCTGTATAGATAGTTCGTAGTATCCAGCTGGCCTGGGTACTCGCTGTCTATATAGGCCACTATTTATCACAGACTGCCACTTTCATAGTCTTATCCTGCACTATCTCGAACGAAATAAGCTTAAAGTACCGAGGAGAACCGAATGCTAGTACCTTTATATTGAACGCAGGAATATCAGAAAAGCAACATGTCAGTTGTATCAGATACCAGGTGCAGTCGAAGACTGTCTGGACAGATTCTGGAAATGCCTCCTATAGTTAAGCAACCTTCCTTACACCAATCAAGAACTGCATCTAGAAATACTTCTAGGCAGCCTACAAGAGAACCTTCGCCGGATCCTGATAATCAGTATCTTCAGGAGCAAGCATAACAAGAATACGAGGAACAGGACGATCTTGTGACTCCTCCGCAGATTCAGAAGAGAAACGCACCTGAAATCGAAGTTATTCATCCAACTCCAAGTCACACAGCACCTGAACAAGAATGGGAAGACGATCCCAAGTTGCCTCCTCCCACGGATGACGATACAAAGCAGCTGGCAGAGCTATTTTATAACCTCACTAATCTGCACAAGAAATGGGACACAAAGGCTCCTATGATGCACCCTTCACTAGAAGGATTAATTGAACTCACTGCAACTATCAATAACTTAGTTAGGAATAATGCAATGCCTGCGATAGCTGGAATGTATCCTAACACACCAAGGAAGCCTTCACGACCCTCCGCTGCATATCTGGCTTCCAGATCTGCTCCTAAGAAATCCACTGGATATCTATCCAGAACTGCAAGTGCATTAGGACTTCCAAGACTCAGTACTAGTCTATTTGGGACTAGCAATCCCACGCCAGCTCAGCCTGCTCCTACGTCATCAACCTCCACAGCTCCGTTGCCTAGGCAACACCCTGCAAACTTTCCAAGCACCTCAGCAAGATCAGGGCCTACACTATTTGGGTTTCAGAAACTGCCAGATGTTACCCTGAACTCCGGAAGTCAGAATACGTCACAACCACCACCCCAGCAACAGCAGACTCATGATGAGTCAACACTAGTGACCTACTAGATGACTCATCCTCTTCTGACTCAGGAGTGTCACTTCCTAATAACAGACGCACTCCCAGGGGTCGATCTAGAAGATCCCAGACTGCAGATACTGCACGACCCTCTGCTAGTTCCACGCTAGGATCTAGCAGCTTGAAATTACCGAAAGTGGCAACCAACGATGACAGAGGAATTTACAAAACCGCTGCTGTGTTTGATATATGGGTTAGAGACTTAAGAGATCATCTTGAACTTGCAGAGATGGATCTTGAGAGTAGTTATGCTATGATATAGGTTGGAATGCATCTAAAAGATAGTACTAAAATACTTCACACACAGTTTAAAGCTAATGAAGATACAAAGCATCTCGGAGTTGAAGAATTCTTGAAAGCTCTCAGATAGTATTGTATCCCCTTCACTAGCAAGGAAATGCTTTGGAACGAATTCCAAGCAATACGCCAAATGCTGAATGGTAGAACGCTGCCTATTCAGGATATTGCCAACAAGATTAAGCAATATCAGATACAACTACCACGGATTTCCAATTGGCAATGTTATCACCAATTGCTTGAAGCTATGGATACACCGCTACTTCAAGCTGTTCGAGTTAGGAAAATACGCGACTGGCCTACCCCTTCTAATATCAAAGAACTCAAATCGTTCCTTGGTATCATTAATTACTGCTCTCAGTTTGCCCTGCATTTAGCTACTATAAGCAGCCCATTGACCGCAATAGCAGGATGTACCGTGAACTGGGATTGGACACACGCACACCAACAGTCATTCGAACTAATTAAGCAGACCCTATCTGCTGGCCCGGCAGTTAGGCTGTTGGATTACGAAAGTACGGAACCTATATTCCTTGTCACTGATGCTAGTCTTATTGGCACAGGGGCATGAGTTGGTCAAGGACCCAGTGTTTTGGAAATTCGACTAGCTGCATTCCATTCAAGAAAGTTTAATTCAGTACAATCAAATTACTCGAAATTTGATAAGGAACTTTTGGCTATTGTCAACGCATTAGAGCACTTTTGACCTGTGTTATCAGGATGCAGATTTACGATCCTTACAGACCACAAACCTTTCATGGCATTCCCCAAGCAAACCGAATTGTTGGGAATACAAGCCAGATGGCAAAATACAATAAATCATTTCATGTGTACTATTTAATATATTGATGGATACAAGAACGTGATTGCAGATGCCTTCTCTCGGGTCTTTATAAACCCAGAGGTTCTCTCTACTTTGTCAGATTTTATTGCATCAAAAATGGACTCTCCAGAACCTCCTGCCTCATCAAAAATCGACACTTCTATAGCTGCCCCTACACACTCTGCCAATAGTCCTCTACATCAGGAAGGAAAAGAGTTTGCCTTTTGTGCCTCTGACGCCCCCAGTGACGCAAAAGGCAAACTGTGCGTCCAGACGCCTACTAATCGGGAACCATGGCGCTCAGGGGCCACCGGGTGCCACCAGAGACAGTGTGGCTGCCACTAGAAGGCATTTGGACAAAGAAGAACTCTGTGGGTGCCCATAAAAGGCACAGGAGGCATGAATGAAGCCCGGCATCATAGACGCCGAATATTCTTTGCTGATGTATATCCACTAACACCACCTACAACCATCGTCATGTCTGCTGCATCCACTACTCGATCTATAGCCAAGAAGGCAGAAGGGACTCCTCGTCATCCCCTTCTCGAAATTCAAATTCCCAAGCGTCAGGAGACTGGTTCTCCTCTTGCTATTGCTGTTCCTGCATCTCCTGCTATTCCGTCTGCTCCTCTTCCCGCTCCTACTCCTGCTCCCCAGTCTGCCGTGCAGACTATTGAGCAACTTGGGAAGTCTGATTCGGAGCGTTACCAGACTAAGAAGATACAGTTACCCAGACATGACCTCTCGAGTGAAGCATCTGTCGAAGCTGCTGGCTGGTTAGCACAACATGCTATGATGCATTATACAGCCTGTGATGATTCTACCTGTGTCATTCATCGATCCTCTCATGAATACAGGAAATTATTCACCACTTAGAATCACTGTCAGTACTACAACAACTATAGACACTACACTGGCTCGTGTCCTGTTAAGCTTCATGATGATACATACATGGAATCCCCAAAGCTCCCTCCGCAACGTCTGCAACCAGGTGTTCCAGGTTGGGTTTTGCAAATGGAAAGTCTACCTAATTCATCAGAGATCTCCGTCGGTCTTCCAGCGACTTCTCCATAGTCTACTACTTCTCCAGGGGCTCCTACGCCACCTCTTGATCTCGATTATGACTCTTCTACTTCTTCTGAGACCATGAACTCATCTCCTCTATCTCCTGTTACGAAGATGGCTCCTCATCCTCGCTCTTCAAGACCCAACTATTCCTCAGATCCCAAAACTCTACCCTCTTACTTGCCAGTTCCTGAAGCACGAGAATATGCATTCCGTCCCAGGATTGTCTACAACGATGATGCAAATAAGACAACAGAAGAACTTATATTCCAGTCATGTAACTTTGCTGACCTTAACATGGAATCTCATCATATCCCTATTGATGGCAAAGGAAACAAGTTGTGGGAATACTTGCGAGCTGTGGCCAAGGAGGACTTGAAGGATATTGGAGAATTCCTCAGTTTTGTTGACATCTCTTACCCTGAACTTCTTCTTGAACTCCAACATTGGCATACTGTGCTAATCCAAGGGTATCTTCATGACAAGTTCTTCCAGAAGGTACACAAGCAATTGAAGAGTTTTGGGCAAGGATATACACTCCGAAATGGCATTCTGTACTTTACCATGGACGATCAGGTACGACTATGCATACCAGATTCCGCGGATTGCAATGTACATATCAAGAATGGCCTCCTCGATAAAATTTATCAGTCTTTAGGCCATATCTCATATAACAAGACCTATTACATACTCGCTTCTCACTTCTATTGGCCAAATATGGCAAAAGATACCTTTCGAATATTGCAGGACATGTGGTATCTGTCAGTTAACCAAGCAGTCAACTTAACGCCTCTTTGGACTGCTCAAGCCTCTACCAATTCCGGAGAGGCCTTTCACTCACATTTTGATAGATTTCCTATTTGTCCCTCAAGTTACCAACAAGACTACGCAGGTCTCGTATGATCATGTTTGCCTTATTGTGGATAGGTTTTCCAAATACATGATCATTCTTCCTTTCCCACTCAACTATACTGCAGAACATCTAATCAATGTCTACCCCAATTCCGTATATCCTTTCTTTGGCTTGCCACAGGATATCATTACTGACAGAGATGTTCTTTTTACCTCGCTAGCTTGGAAGAGGTTCTGCACAGTTAACAGCATCTCCCAGTCTATGTCTTCTGCTTACCATCCTGAGACAGATAGGCAATCCGAGATTGCTAATAAGTCTATTATAACAATCTTGCATTTCAAGTTGTTAGCCTAAGGACTGGACTGGCTGGCTGCTCTCCTCTCTATGCAAGTAGCAATTAATACTAGTATTGATGCTTCTAGGGACGACTCCCCTCACACTCGCTGCATTCGTTTTACTCCCAAGTTCGAAAAGAGAGTTGTCGTCCCTGCTGCCTCTCTCTGTCCTGACATGATATCCAACCCTCTTTGGGATTCTGTCAAAACAAAGCTTGTCCACAGTCATATTGCAATGACGTAACAAGCCAACAAACGCCGCCGTCCCTCTCCTTAGTACCAAGTTGGAGACTTGGTTAAGATCTCCTACTCCTGCTTCCCCAAAGACACGCAGTTCAACAAACTTGAGGCTGTCTTCTTAGGATTCTACAAACTTCTCCGCTGCATCTCTGAGACTGACAACTACACCGGCGAAATCCCCTTTGCTCCCTCTGGTGCTATGACTGTCCATACTTCTCTTCTGGCTCCCTGGTTGGAAAATCCAGATGAGAAGTTTCCCTTTAGGACGTATATACTGCCTGGTCCTCTCATGACTGATCCTACAGCTCCGAGATATGAAGTTGAATGTCTTTTTAAGCATCGAACTCGGAAGAACAAGCTTCAGTTCCATATCAAGTGGCTTGGGTATGGGAATGAACACAACTGATAGCAGAATAGGGAGGATATTGATAAGGATGTTGTTAGGGCATATGGAGAAAAGAGCAGATGGTCTGGAAAGGTACAGACTAGGCGTGCCGGCGGTAGGAACCACCCTCATCTAAAAATTTCTTTGTCTTGACCTTTGGTTTCGCAACTGGTTTGAGCTTTGTATGTTGGAATTGGAATTTCCACACTTTTATGTTTTGGGCTGGTACCCAAGTTTTCTTGATCTTTGGCGATGAATCTTGTGCTTCTATGCACGTTTTAGGATTGGGTTTTCATTTGTCTTTCCCTCTCTTGTTATTGTTTTGAACTATGTGGGACTTCCTATTTGGGTAGGATATGTGCTAATTGGGTAGTCATTACCTAATGAGGGAAGGATATAAGGAATCTGTGTTTTCCCTGATTTTTTATCATGTTATTTCTGCTTATCTCCTTACGTTTACGTCTTTCTTACAGCGTTATAATTGTGTCATGACTTGATTAAGCAAGTATGAGCAATTCTCAGGGTTTTTGAGTCTTTATGAGTCATCTTGTATACCAGGCTGGAGCCTAGGTTTCATGTTGTTTTCTCAACGTCAGCTTACGCTCCCGATAACGTTTTTGTTATTTCTTTATGACTCTTTGTATTGCTCATAATGACTGCATCATTATAATTGCTGTTGGACTCATCAGGTATAAGTCTTGTACTTCCGCATTTGTACGTTCCAGTTCTCTATTAAAGAGGCTGTTTTCCACCCTCCATTATGTCTTTCTTTTTTACTCACTCTTTACTTCACTTCAGTATAGTTAGTATCAATCAATACTCGCTATTCTGGTCAACTCTTTTCTCCTAAAATCTCGAACTCTTTGACCTCTCTCGAACTCTTTGACCTCTCTCGAACTCTTTGACCTCTCTCTATGTCAAGTTCCTGTCTCATTGTCTTTGTCCAATTAGCCAGAACCTCTAGATACGTACCTACTTAGATAGTTTGTAGTATCCAGCTGGCCTGGGTACTCGCTGTCTAAATAGGTCACTATTTACAGCTATTTTATCTTTCGATGATACTCATAAGCTAAATATGACTTGCAGCGTAAATGAATGCCCCTTATCTATTTCAGATTAGCTATCGCACATTCTAAGTACCAATTGTTAATACCCTACTAATACATTATATGCTTTAGTTCACTCCTGGTAATTATTCTCTTTATCTTCAGCTCTTTCCCAAGCCTTATGGATAGGATTAACAATATCTAGTAAGCTAAGAAATAGGTTGTTAAACAACGTCTAGTTCACTACCCATTCCTTAGCCATAAAGCAAAGCCTTTGCAGCTTGTCTAGGATGGCTATGAAGGAATGTGTTACTTTTCCTACATACCACAGACTTTTTATGATTACCACGTCCAAATCATATTCCTCATCAGGTGTCTCTTCATCTTCTCACTCTAGGGGTACTGCATGATCTTACTCACTCTCTGGCTCAATTCACATAATGTTTTGATTTTCTGTGGTCTTTATCTAACAATCAGTCCCCACTCTTGACGACACTAGTAAGAATCCTGTCTACAAATCACTTACTTCTGATTCTGCTTGCACCAGAATATTTGTATTTCCCAGTAGTTCTACCACTTTGGGTTCCTTTTTTTTTAGTTTTTGTATTGTATCAGACATAATATACATTTCGTTAGTACTAGCTTATACGATCCTATCTTGGTTCTTTTGTGCCTACTATGTGGCTAATGATGCTACTTTAACAGCTTTCTTATATGCCATTGTCAGAAGTATGGTACAGAGAGATAAGAGTTGGGAGTATGCAAGGGAGGTGGAACAGAGTTGGGAGGATGCAGGAATAAGGGGTAAATGGTAGGTGGCAGGATAGAACAGAGACGGATTAGAGTCAGAAGGATGCAATAGAGGTGGATAAGAGTAAAGATGTGAATCACAAAGAATCTTTGGTATGGGATTGCTTCCTCAGGCACGGGGGGGCAACCTCATATGTTTCCTACATGTTGTGCTTTGGTCTCTTCTATTTTGTACTTATCTCATATTAATCACATGAGTAGTTCATATTGGATGCCAGCTGCTATCTTAATGTTAGCCTTGTACTAATGTAGAGATCTCATATGCTAATTTATATATGCATTGATTCTAAACTCAACTGTACATAATCTACCTCATCCTGTGTCTCCACGACAATTCCCGACTCCCAAACTGCCTCCACCCCTTGTATATTGTGAACTAAAATATGACATTTTATCAGCAATGGCTAATATTTACCTAGAATCGTCTTCATTGCATACCTAATCAGAGAAGCTTACCTCTTTTTCTCCAATCTGAATTTCTGCTTGATTCATCCTCCTCCTCTTCCTTCTCCTTCTTCTTATCCTCATCGTTATCCTCTATCTACCAGTTGCAATCTCTCTTTTGGGGCTTCCCAAATTTTGCCATTGCAGCTGCTTCGGCCCCCTTCTCATCATTGGCATTGGTACCCAGGTGATACGCTCCTGCTCGAGCTGCAGGTCTTGCCTTCATGAAGTCTTTCCTGCTTTAGGGATTCAACTACTATACCCAGCTAAACATATCATTATCATCCGAATCAACAATTTCATTCTTTTTGATACTCTTAAATTTCTTGTGGCATGCTTGGACCTCTTGCAAATTCTTCCGCAATTAGGTAATCCTCTTCTGTATCTTGGTCTTCGAATGTTCAAATCCATGGTTGGTGCGTGGCCAAGCTTTGGCCTTATGCTTGCCAAATTTCATCAGATATAATTTATTCCCTGAATCAGATACTACAGGCTTGTACCTCTCATCCACAAAGTCGAATTGGTCTTTGCAGAAATATACACATTCATTCGTAGCAGGAGTTTCCAGATCGGACTCATCATCTAGCTTGCTTGCTGTGAGCTGTGCTTGGATTATAACTAATATATAGACCCCTTTTGTAAGCATGAGAAAGTTGGTTAGATTGTCATCTAAGGTGATTCTCTGTCAAGGTTTGGTCTTGAGATTTATAAGGACTTATTAAACATAAGTTTATCTTATGTAATCTTCAAGATAGTTGTATTGAGATAGTTGATTATATAAGGGATCAGGTGATGTGCCAAGAGGCACAAGAGTTTTAACAGGTTGATCTCTTGTATTTGTTGCTATCTGAATAAACTGATGATGAAAAGAAAAACTATCTGTCGGAACTTGACCCCTCTAAATCCCCAATCTGGGGCAGGGATTTACATGAGTAATGATGTCACAACTTTCCATCTCTAAGTCATTTTTGTGACTCATCCTATGAGTCACTTTATAAGTCATTCCTCTGATTCATTCTCTAACTCATCTCTTTCTAGTTAATCTGATAAATAAAATAAATCACATAATTTCTATCTAATCTGATTCTTAAGGAAATACATTTGTCTCCCAGGGAGAGGGCATATGACATGTTCCACCTGGTTCTTCACATGACTTCAGGGTAAGGAAAAGATATATCTTGGAAATCCATATCTTTCTTATATTCCTCCATGACCAAAATTTATCCCCATCTGGTGGTATCAATTTGATGGTAACCTTCTTGTAGATTTAGGACTTGTTTGAACTTGCCTTTTTGTTTCATCATTTTTTCTGGGTTGTATCTGAATTCTCCATCTTGAACTACCTTGTCTCTCCACTCTTTTGGTACTTCTCATTCTCTTGCAATTGCATGGAATATAATTTGGGTGTGGGAAGTGTCTTCTCCAATGACTGAGCAGTCAATGTAGTGTTGGTGATAGATAGGGTGGTTTTGGTAGTAGTGATCAGGGTTGTTGGAGAGGTGGTATTCAGGGCAGATAAAGGTGTTGTGGAGTAAGGATTTGCAATACCAGCACAGGATGATGGTATTACAGTCAACTTCTTTATGTCCTTTCTGCAAGCATCTAAAACAATAGTCCTTGCTTTCTCTGACTATCCTAGGTGCTCTTTGACAGCTGTGGTGTGTGTGTCCTGTGTACTTGCAGAATTTGCAAAAGGATTTGGAGGGGGTATCTTGTAGATAGGAGGCAAGAGTGGTGACTTTTGGTTGGGTAGCTTCTTTGAGGATCCTTTCTCTTTCTTGTCTTATCATACTAACCACTTGGGGTCTGGATTTGCCTGTTCCATCCTTTTTTCCTTCTCTCTTTCTGTATATGGCTGACTGGTCTTTCTCCTTCCAATATTTTTCTACCAAGCTCTTGTCTATGTCTTCAACATATACCTATTGGTCTTTTGATTCATTGTACCCTTTCCATCTGATCTTATATTGCCTTTTCCCAATCTTAGGCTCAGTCCTGAATTCCACAACTTTTTCTACTTCATATCTTCCTTTTTCCACAGGCCCTGGTTGTCCAAGTTTCCTGGTTGGGAATTTGTTGTCATCATTTGGTTGATAGGGTTTCATCAGGCTGATGTGGAAGGTGGGTATGATTCTTGATAGTTCAGGGTACTCTGAGAGGTCTAAGGTGTAGGTTTGTCTAATGTTGTTGGCTGTTATGACTGGTACTGGACCAATCCATTGGTAGTGGAGTTTCCTGGTGTTGAAGTGGCTTGGGAAGTTCTTTGTTGATACCATAACTAGTTCTTCTTCTTCATAAGATGTGGCTGGTCTCCTGTTTTTGTTTGCTGAGGTAATCTGGTTCAATTTTGACTCTGTTAGGTTTTGTCTCAATTGGTAGTATAGTTTTGTGGGATTTGCATATATGGGTATAGGATGAGGAAGTGGTGATGCTACCAGTTTGGGGTTGAATCCATATATGAGAAACAAAGGTGAATTTTTTCTGGGTTTACTTATTCTTGCATTTACCCCGGTTTGAAACTTAGGTGCTGCTTTAACCCAATTTATCACTTGTGCTTGTTCTGCCATGAACACAGGAATAATAGTCTTGTTTTTTCTTTCTGATTGACCATCTGTTTAGGGGTGGTAAGGGGATGATGCTTTATGCTCAATCCCATTGGTTCTTAACCATTCTTGAAATTCTCTTAACATAAACAGGGGGTCTTGGTCAGAGATGAGGGCATGTGGTAGTCCTACTATAGGAGTTACCTTTTGTTTCTACATCTCTATTATATCTTTTGCAGTTATGTAACTTGTGCAGGGAATTAGGCAGGTGTAGTCTGTAAGGGTATCTTGGATAACTATCAATTTGTGGAAAGTTACTTCATGTAAACTTTCCCCTTTTTCTGGTCTGTATTCAGGGAGAATGTCTGTGAGGAACACTTTGATTAGTACTATAGAGAGGAAATCAGTACTAACAGTGGTCCATGATCTTTGAGGTACTGCTAGGGGTATGAGTAGTCATACTGGTCGTTGTGCTGTTCCTTTGCTTAGTTGGCATGTATTGCAGGTGGACACAAATTCTTTTGTGTCCTGGTATTGTCCAATCCAACTATATTTGTCTTGAAGGTGTGAGTATGTTTTCAAAAAGCCTCCATGACTAGTTTGGTCACATGCTTCATGGAGGAGGGCTTCAATGGCTGACATACCTTTCAAGTTGAAATTCCTTGGGATGATTAGTCTCCATCCTCCTATTGTCTGTTGTTTCCTTCCTTTGTAGATATATAGAAATCCTTCCTTCTCTTGTATTCCTAGTACTTTTTTTCCTTTCATTGTTTCTTTCCATATTCCTTGGTAATTTCCATCTTTTTCCATGCATCTTTTGTATCCTCCTTCCAACTTTTTATTTTTTACCCATCTGTCAATTTCCAGATCTGGCTATGTTTCCAGCTCTTGTCCTAATCCTTCTTTATTTCTTATATATTCCATTTCTGGAATATCCTTTTTTACCCTCTGCAAGTTATTTTCCCTTTTCTTGATCTCTTAAATCCACGGTATCCTTTGCAGTATGGACATTTTGCTGTGGCTTGTTGGAGGTTATTTGTTGAGGTACATGTTCTTCTGTTGTGGCCTTCTTGTTGGTACCTGGAGCATTTGCCTTTTGTCTTGTTGTTTTTGTTAGATGGTTTTTCTTTTTGGAATGGCATCTTGTTACTTACTTTAGACATTGGCTGCATTTTCTCTGGACATTAATGAAAGTTATGTCCAGTTCCTTTGCATTTCCAACAGTATTCTTTCATGCTCCAGTTTCAGGTGCCAGCAAGGATGGGGGAAGAGGGAGGAGAAGGAGGAGGAGGAGAATGTGTTTTGAGGTGCTTGGGTATCTCATCTGCACACTTCCTAGGATCATTTCTTCTAATCCTGAGAGTGCCAGTGAGAGTGAGGTTCCACTCATTTTTTGGGGGAGAAGGGCTTCTCCCAATGGTCCTAGCCATGTCTGGACCATTGCTTACCCTTTCCCAATCTTCCATCTCTTCTGGCTCCTGGGGTTGGACTTCCCCCATCTGCCAGTCCTGTGAGTCTTGCTCCCACTCAGAGACTGGTTCCTCTGGTTCAGGGTTGCTAGGTCTTTTGTTAATTACTACTTGAATTTTGGGAGTATTTTTGTTTACTGACCTTTGAGCAATCTCTTGTTGAGCTTGTACTCTGGTAGTGGTGGCTGCTGTCCAGACCAGGTCCAGGTCATCTGGTTGGTTTGTTATGGCAGCCTAGTTGTTCACAGTTTGCCTGTGAGGGGGAATGGATGGACCAGTAATGTGGTCCCTGATGAGTTGGTGTCTGTGGGATAGTATGTTGTAGGAATTGTAGATGTTTGGTGTTATGAAGAGACCGCTACTTTTGTCCGTAGACTAGTATAGGCTATGTGAATTCCGGAGAAGTGTTAGAGCTGGCGGGATTATTAGGTATATCGAAAATTCACCAGAAGTCCTGTATCTTAGCGTAAAGAGCGTTGATTTGATTTAAGTAGAGTATCTGGTAGAGCGTTCACCCAAATAGAACCTCCCGATAGGTACAAAAATCCCAAGAGCGGAAAAATTAAAGCATTATTCCACAATTCATGCGAGCGTTGAAGTTCGTCCCCTTTGGATGAACCATGCGTACAGATCCAAGATGATGCCCTCCAAACCTCCTGTAAACAATGCGAATAAATACCACGATTCCCATCAAAACAAAACAAACCTAATTATCCGAACAATATATACTTCCGGCACAAAACAACCTTCCACCATAACCTAACCTCCCGGAATAAAACAAGCTGAAAGTAACGTGATAACCCTGACTACTTAGTGCAAACTAAATGAATGACATAACTCCCTAAAACTCGTGCCTGCTTCACATCCCTCCCCTCTTCAAGAATCTCGCAGACCCCTTGCGAACAAAAAATCAGTATTTTTATTTTTATTTTTATTTTAGAGGACACTTCTAGCTAGTTGTCCTCTTCCTCCTCTACAACCTCCGCTCGCAGTACCTTCATCATTTTCTTAAGCAACCGCTTTGCGGTGCTTGTATTAGGTCTCTCCTCACCAAAGAGCACCTGAACTGCCCCTTCCACCGCCAGCGCATCGTCCTTCTCTTCCTCACCATGGGCCTCCCGCTTCAATTCCTCTACCCCTTCCTCAAGGTCCAGATTCACCACCGAGATTGCCACCCCCAATTTCCTCCTCTTTTCCTCACTGACCCCGTCCGCGGCATGCCTCCTGCGCTTTCGTGAGAGTTCCGCAACCCCAGCCTCTGCCTCCTTCGCTCTACCATCGTCAACCCTCTCACCACCGGCATCCTCCATAACCGCACCCGAGGCAAGGTCAGCTCCAGCTCCGGATCCGTCTTCCGCGATCCCTTGGGGAACTGCAGAAGATTCGTGTGGGATAGACCCGTGCCTTTCCACAGCTTCAGCTTCCGAGCTTTGGGTTCCCTCAGCAGTACTCTCTGAGGCAGTGGATTCAGCGGCAATCGAGGAAGGCTCCCCTTCTTCCTGACCAGCAGGCCCGC
>Ga0307514_10004199_pt1 | contig 13340 bp, 5 predicted proteins | sample 16_EM_MG_FD_203088 | JGI IMG/M metagenome (GOLD analysis project Ga0307514, IMG submission 203088) | Populus trichocarpa ectomycorrhiza microbial communities from riparian zone in the Pacific Northwest, United States - 16_EM | ecosystem: Host-associated > Plants > Roots > Unclassified | place... | reverse complement strand
TTCCGTCGAGGACTAGACATGTATATACTTCCTTCAACATCTAGCCTATACATCAATATGAAAAAATAAGATCAAAACTGTAGAAACTAAAAGATCAGCCGTCTTCTCCCTCACTAAATTTAAAAATATATAAAGGCTCCCCATTACTCCTTTCTACATAATCCTATGGACTCGATACTTTGATTAACAATTTTACAGGTGGGAACCGCTTTCTGTAGCATAGATGTCCCTTCAAATCGCACCATCTGGCAGCAGTTTTTTCTATATTTGCTAAGCTGCAAAGTAAAAATCAATTTCAGACAGGTAAACAATAGATTCACAACTATATTTAATTTGCGCCTTTCATTAAGAAACTTTCATACCTGCTCAGGTTTTATCTTCTGAAAACCAAATTTTTCGATCCATATTGATTCGGCCTCTTCAGCGGCTGGAAGCACAAGATTCTGCACATTTAAAAACGCCAACAACTTCTCTATGCAGGAGAACAGTAATTGAAAGTATCCCTGAGAAAGTAAGCAAATCAAGATTCACAACTATATCACAATAGCTGAAAAGTATAATATATAATAATTTCGTGTTCTAAAAATTATTGGGGATTGGAGAGGCCTCAAAATACACAACTCCCTCCTGGAAAAATTAAATTCAAGCTCACAGAAAAAGCTTAAGAGTGCAAACAAATGCCAGAGAAATAACTAAATATCAAGCCCAGCTGATTATCCTCACCTTGCCATGGTCACCATTCCTTGTTGCAACCAAGGGAAGTTCTGCAACTTCTTCCCCAAAAACTCTTAGTATACCCGCTGATACGATACATGAGCTGCAAAATTAGAGATTTAGAATTCATAAACATTCCTAAAGCTCCAGATATAACCAGCTTGGAGATACAAAACTATATCTTACTTGACTATTAACACTGCACAGTACATTCCCCCATAATCTTGGCCCTTTGAGTTCTTACTGAAAAATAGTTAATGTTAATGGCTGCAGAAACTGGCAATGAAATGCTATGCTGTATATAATGGGAGAAAAAATATGAATGCTTACCCATAAACCATCAAAGGAATAAGATCACGTCCAATTGTTGAATCAACTATAGGATCAAAACATTCCTGGAAAATAAAGGACAAAAACGTCAGCTTAGCATATCTTGGTTACTTTTATTTGCAGATGAAGCATTACACAAAATACAGAAGCACATAAAAGGAACACAATAGAACTGCATTATGATATAGATAGGTAACATTGTTAAGTAAATGATTAAATTTAACATTAACATTGTCACAGTTATAGGAAAAAAAAATAATGCTTGCATGACACCATCAACAAAAGAGGACTTTGAAAACAAATCATCAAATTTCACATATCACTGCAAGCATGCACATGTAGGGATTTAAAAAGTGATAACAGCATCCTCCTAATGAGCAGTCGGAGGCATGCATTGTTTATCAAGTTGGGTTGCAGCAGTCAGTGAGGGATTGACAAGTTTCTGCACTGTATTTTCAAAAAGCTCCACAATTTTTCAACACAAGCACTTAAATCCTCTTTCAAAACTTATTGACAATCAGAATGATGATTATAAAAAAATATATATAAGATAGTTGGATCAAAAAATCAAAGAAATGATAATAAGCATGTTGACCACTAAAGATCAATGCAGGTTATGTTCTTAATGATACTCTTGCTTGCTTTAAATTCCTTCAATTAAGGATTTTGAATGAGAACAAAAGAAAGAGCGGGAAGCAGACGGAGAGGACTGACTTTAGGGTTCTTCCCCAGGCATTTCCGATTCCCCACGCGATATTTCTCATATGTCAAGGACTGGTAAGGTTTGATGCCCAGATGAAGGAAAAAGGGAGTAAGGGTGGCACATAGGAATTCTTTAAATATTAGAACACCAATGCACGGGAATTCTTTAAAAGGCAGTTTTAATTAAGAAAACAAATCTGCCAGTGGATCATGATACCTGACTAAAAGCATCAAAACTTCGTGTGAAAGAGCATCATTCCTAAAAGCACTTCTTTTTTTCCTTTTAAACAGCATATGACTGAGCATTGAGGTGAAAAGCACCTTGCACATCACAGCCAACGTGCTATTCTTGCATAGCAAAAAAACTATTTCCAAAAAGGACAGAAAAATAAATTCCATAATGATATTCCAGCACTCTTCTTTAAAGATTGAAACTAAGACAGAAACAAAAGATTTTCATTTATTAGATTTTAAGTCCTCAAATTGGTAAAACAATAAAACCCAATAACAACAAAAATCCAGAATCCTGTCAACAGCTATTAATTTAGAGCAGCAGCACCACTGATTACTATATTCAGGCATCAATGGCCAAAGAAATATTCCATAATACATGGACAGCACTTACTTGAAAAATAGAAAGAGCCCGTGAGAGTAAAAGCTTATTTTCTGGAGAAGCAATTTTTCCACTAAGAAGCGTCCATCTCACATCAATACTGTTACTGATGTTTAAACCTTTTTCCTCATGCTTCTTCTTTATATCATTCAAAAGAGAGTCTGGGAGTTTTTCAGCCCCACGAATGAGCAACTTCTGCAAAGTAGAATGGATCCTACTGCAATCCATGCAACAAAACCAGTTCCCTTTTGGCAGTTCCTGCCAAACAAGTAGCATCAACATGTTTATCCACAAATTGACTAGAATGTTCGCCACAGATGAAAATGAGTTTATGCAAATAATATCCATCTTAAAAGGAAAATAAGATCCTGTACAAACTAACCTTCAGATTTGCCATCTTATGACTCCTTAAACAGCCAACATGAAATTCTTTCTCACACTGGCACAGATCATAAATAAATAATAAGCGTACCAATCCTCTAAGCAAATTCAAGCAACAATGAATTAAAAATGTAACTCCATGTCCACATAGAGGAAACAGAAGAATAAGATGACATGAAAAAGAGGAAAGCACCTAATCAAAAAGTGAACATCAAGTTAATTATATAGATGCATGCACTATTGACACAAAAGAACTTCCCCATCTAAATCACTCAATTTCAATTGCAACAAAAAAGAAGACATGAACAACTTTGAAAATTACCTGATCACAAAGTATAATTGTGCGTGGACCAAATCCAGATCTCATAAAATCATAACCTCTGCATAAAACAAATACTAAAGATATATCAAGCTACAGCTAAGTCCAAAGGGATTAAAAGACCAAAAACCATATTTATAACGACAACTTTTCATTACAAAATGTGTGACGTGGGTCATGAGTTGTAACGAAGTAAATAAGCTCAACTACTCCAGTTTATCAGTGTAGTTATGACCTGCATAAGGCGCATCCTGTAAGTTCAGCTTCTACATTTTTGACAATACGAAAGCATCTCTTAGTTATCTGTCCTATAGAATCAATTTCTGAAACCCTTCCAGCTGCGAAAGCATTTGCATTATGCTCAACAAACTTTTCCCTTTGGAACGTATTCTGGCAATGCTGGCAATACCAATCGCCACTGGGAACAGTTGATAGAGAAGCACATCCTACAAAGGCAATAAAATTGTGCAGTCAGGAAATCATCTAGAGGCAACTTACATAGTCTTATGAGATAAAGATGAATTGATCATAAATAAATCGATAATTTGTCAATTTCACAAAGCATAAACACAAATGCTGAGTAGTGATAGTAATGGCTCACATTTCATGCTTAAAGAACAATATATAATGCAATGAAACTAGGCATACTAATTGGAGCCGCTAATTTCTCACAACAACATAAAAGTCATGGAAGATCTTTCTTTTAACCAAGTTCAAAAAAAGGAACAAGTAATTGCTGGGAAATATATGTTTTCAACCCCAGTAATGATATTAAAAACACTTTGACACAGCACACAAAAATTCATGGAAGGTGTACAACTGAAAATGCTACAAAGCTTGGTACGAGTATGCCTAGCAAGTTGTCATCTCGGTTCTCAGCTGCCCAAAGTCCAAACAGTGACTCATCAAAGAAGATTAATAGGTTAATAACAAAGGACATCAGAATTTGAATATTAAACTTCAATTTACAGGACTTAAAATGGACCATCATTCTCGAGAAATGAGGGACTCATAACACTGTTAATTTTTGTGCCTTAACTATATAGTGAATACAAGCAAGCATTTCATAGGTAAAGAAAATTAAAATATACAGAAATTTCTCATGTTGGAGCTACAATAAGGACAGAAAAACCTAGAATCAATTGGACAGCCTTTGAATCCACAAAGAAATTGGGGTTCTTAAGGTCCACAAGAGCAAACAATTTTGTAGAATAGCAAATTCTCAAATATCATTCATCTATGTTCATTTTTTCTTGAATCCACAAGTGCAAAGAAACAAGAGGAGATTCCATTCAAAGTGAAACTTGAATTCTCAATTTTTATTCATGATAAAATGACCTTCAATAAAGGAATGCATAACTGTGCTTTATATTGGAAGGCAAGAAAGTGCTAAAAGAATCTTATCAAAAATAGGAAATGAACTAATACTCTTAATTAATAATAACTATTAATATTAATTAAGCTAATTTTCTATAAAACATTAAAATCATACGCGAATGTACTAATTAAAATACTTATATGATTCAAAATTAATTCATAAGGCACTATTAGCATGGCATTAATTGACCTGTCAAAAGAAAACTAATGCAGAAGATCAAAAATTCAACCAAACCAGAGATAGGAGAGGGCTGTGTCCAGAAGCAGCTTTTAAGTTTCTTGTAGGTAACAATTTGATTAGTTAATCAGCAATTTAAAAGTTTACTTTTCTTATAACCTTTAGAATTTACGTTCACCTTTATGGAAGGCCCTTGGGCATCCATCACAAAGCAGAAGATCCCCGCCATCTGCACAAATGATGCAGAGGTCATCATTATCCTGAGAAGAATACTTCCGACTTTTTGAGAGAGAAATTGCCAAGTCATGGAGCGATACGCCATTAGATGTGTAAATACATGCATAGCTGTGGGGTAAAAACAAGAAATCATGAAATTTTGTGAGGAGAAAAATAGCTCAAAATATAAAGGCAAGTCACATCTAATAAAAAAGAAGACTTACGGTTTTTTGCGAGTAGCCCAACCTGCATGAGCTTCGAACGTTGAGGGGCTGACCTGCACATTAGTCATAAACCATAGGTCCTTGACAATATGTCTGACAGATGATAAAGGAGTCAAGAAGTTTACCCAATAAGAACTACCTCACAATTGCAGCAATGACAAAGTATTCCAAAGCCCCTTTTATACCCGCCAAGCAATTTCTGTGCAGAAGAATTTATATTATTTACTATAAACAATAAGAAAGTAAAAGGATAAGAATATGTGATACTAATCACCTGCCCACGAGCATAGTATGCTAGTTCAGTTCCATCAGGCAATCCACCTTCCTCAAAAACCAATCTATGCAACCGCTGATCTCTTGAGAAAATAAGATACCAAGGGCCCGATTAGTAGCAATAACAGAAGACATAAAACACTGCTATGAGAAGAAACATTCAAGCCAAAAGTAAAGAAGGAAAGGAGAGAATAAGAGGGGAAAAAGAAAGAAGAAACCAACTTTGTTGTTATTTTCCACTGATATGTCTTCTGTGAAGAGATGCCCGGTGTTGTATTTTTGAAGGACTTGGACAATAAAACTGACTTTGATATCCTGAAAAAGGACAAAAAGGAAATGAGTAAGCATATTTTTTAATGGAGACCATATCATATCACAACTACGCTTCTATGTTTCATGCAATTTAATAACCAAAACTATTTACTAGCCAGAAAGAGGTGAAAGCATGACTAGACCAAACAGAATATCAACAAGATAAAAATGAAACAAACCTTGGTGAGATCTTCTTATACTTCCTTTTTCGTGGAGAGAGATGTACTGAAGCAACTTTGGATGGTTTTGCAATCAAATCTGGTTCTTCTGGTCTGAATTAATGCAGATTAAACATGTGTAAACATCTAGAAAAAAGGCACTGGCAAACTGCCAACTAAAGCATAAACTGAAATGCCACTTAAGAGTACAACTTAAAATGTTGTGGGACAGGTGGCTTTTTGATGTAACCATAAAGATTATGAACTTGCCCAAAGAGGAAAATTAAACCCTAAGCCGGAACACTATCATAATAAGCAACACAACAGCAAGATAAAATAGGATACTGACTTTAATGTAATCTTGGATTGAATTCTTGAGGACACACGCACTGGAGCACTTTTGTTCAAATCTGTTTTTGAAGACCTGAAATCACAGAGATACGAATCTTATACACAAGGGAAAGAGTAGCTAGAGCAGAACAAGGAACACAGAGTACAACATCAGAACAAGATGACAATTAAAATACATCAGCATGTTTCCACATGCTTTGAAAACAATAACTAAAAAGTTGCTTAGCAGTTCATAGCAAGAAGTTAAACATTAGCATTAATATGCTACACTGCAAACAATAAACAAGACAAAAAAAAAAGGATACTGACTTTCTTTTTTTCTTCCGTAGAGTATTATCTTGTGAGAAAGTAGACAATGAAGCAGGTTTGAAGTACTCCAAGGCCAAAACTTGTTCTGGTGAGCTGAAATAACACAGATTGTACTAAATGCAAAATAACCATCTAAAAAGCAAACCTTATTTGATAATACACACAGAGACATAAAATTTAAAAAAATAAAAATAGAAAAAGCTGAAGCCATTTACAGTATTAATGGCACTTGTCAGACGAGATGTATAATAAATGTTTTTCATGTATGCATGCATGGCATGACATGTGGATTCTTTTAGAAACTTCTCCTAATATGTTTTGCTGAGTCCTATTTGAACACAATTAGCCAAGCTTAGCTCATGATTATTACACCTGGACATTCATGGTATATCAATGCACTTGAAATATTATGAAACAAGCAAAGCTAATTTATATATTAATTTACCCACTGGAAAAGACATCTAACTAGCATGTCAACTTGAACATCAGTTATGATAGTAAGATGAAGAAAAAGCCAACCAAAAGCAATCAGCCATCTAAAATCATTTGCAAGGAAAGCAGCTGGTAAACATATTTCACCAGCAATTACCCCATGTGTAAAAATACAACTTCAGCCTGTTTTAATGTTCTCTAGAAAAAGCTAAATTCCCTACAATAGTAGATCAAGTCTGACAAAAAGATGCACCACTTGTATTAATAGAAAAGATAAAACACAGAATTGATGTAAAACTTTCCATGCATGCATGACATGACATGTGGATTCTTTTAGAATCTTCTCCTAATATGTTTTGCCGAGTCCTATTTGAACACAATTAGCAAAGCTTAGCTCACGATTATTACACCTGGACATTCATGGTATATCAATGCACTTGAAATATTATGAAACAAGCAAAGCTAATTTATGTATTAATTTATCCACTGGAAAAGACATCTAATTAGCATGTCAACTTGAACATCAGTTATGATGGTAAGCTGAAGAAAAAAACCAACCAGAAGCAATCAGCCATCTAAAATCATTTGCAAGGAAAGCAGCTGGTAATCATATTTCACCAGCAATTACCCCATGTGCAAAAATACAACTTCAGCCTGTTTTAATGTTCTCTAGAAAAAGCTAAATTCCCTATGATAGTAGATCAAGCCTGACAAAAAGATGCACCACTTGTATTAATAAAAAAGATAAAACAAAGAATTGGTGCAAGACTTTTCATGCATGCATGGCATGACATGTGGATTCTTTTAGAATCTTCTCCTAATATGTTTTGTTGAGTCCTTTTCAAACACAATTAGCAAAGCTGAGCTCATGATTATTACACCTGGACATTCATGGTATACCAATGCACTTGAAATATTATGAACAAGCAAAGCTAATTTATATATTAATTTATCCACTGGAAAAGACATCTAAATAGCATGTCAACTTGAACATCAGTTATGATGGTAAGCTGAAGAAAAAGCCAACCAAAAGCAATCAGCCATCTAAAACCAATTGTAAGGCAAGCAGCTGGTGAGCATATTTCACCAGCAATCACCCCATGTGCAAAAATACAGCTTCAGCACATTATAATGTTCTCTAGAAAAAGCTATACTCCCTTCAATAGTAGCTCAAGTCTGACCAAAAGATGCACTGTTTGTGTTAATAGAAAAGATAAAACACAGGGTTGGTGTAAAACATTAAAACATTCACAAATATTTTTCAATAATAAGCATGAAAATTAGGTCTCGTCAGTATGCTGGGAAGGTATCATGGCATCATCCAAAAGTCTTGGAAATGGATCCTACACCAAGGATTTTGAAGGTGAGGGAAGGCTACCTTGTAACCAATGTTGTCAAAGGCAAAAGGCGCTAAAAGGCGCCAAGCCTGTAAAATGCCCAAGGGGTTAGGTGCACGCTCGAATAAACCAAGGAGAATGCTATAAATTAACAAAAAATATATATGTATAATATTATATTATATTATATTATATTATATAAATCTAAAATATATATCTTCCCAATTAAGATTAGATCATTAGAAAATATAAAATACCGTAACGTAGTCATATAAAATTATATTTTTCACCCTTAAAACAAAATAAGAAAATTTAAAGTAATAACAATGTTGTCAAAGGCCAAACCTGTAAAATGCACGAGGTGCTAGGCGCTCGCCTAGGCAGCGCTTCATTAAAATTCATCGCCTGAGGCTAATAAAGGCGATGTGGCCTCACCTTGCCTGTAGCGCTTAAGCAAGCACCTAAGCACCTTTTGACAACACTGCTTGTAATAGAAGCCCAACCATAGACATGAACAGGGTAGATGATGCACACTAATCAAAAGATTAACCACCACAAAGCTATGAGCATGGCATAAATTTGCAATATGAGTGATCTGCCAAACTTCACATAAAGCATTTCGATTGCATCGAGCAATACAGGCAATAAGAAATCTGTTTTAGATTGAGATCACAGTCACGTTTACATGTGCAGGCATTACATGACAGTCAAAGCTTAAGTCTGAAATTGTATTATGCAAGGAAGCGGCTGTTTGTACAAGTGAGCCATTTAAAGCATAATAATGATCCTAACATCCATTACATATTTGACTTCCAAAATCTGTTGCATGTTTAACATAACATAATATCAAAATCATTTGTGTAATAGTGACCTTTGATGTTTAAAGCCATAACTTCAAGTATTGTCAAATTGCCTGCTCTAGCATCCTGATTCTAACCATACAAATACAAGGATCATCTCAAACAGAGTTTATTTACTTATCCCCATCATAAAACAGACAAATTTCCACTGATGAAAGCATCTGCAAAATTTCTGAAGGGAATGTTTGCATACCCACGCACCCAAAATCAGGAATCAAAAGATCACTCTTCTCTGCAATTAACATAACCAAAAGATATGAAGGCAAAACACAATTTCGCAAGAAGCACGCCAGAGACCCACACATTCCCGAAAGAACTTAATAAGAGATAACAAAGGAAAAACAAACAGAAATGAGAGCCTAAAGGAAGAGTGGGCATTAATAAAAACTGGCCAGATGTTATTGTGGGAATGTTTGCATACCCACGCACCCAAAATCAGGAATCAAAAGATCACTCTTCTCTGCAATTAACATAACCAAAAGATACGAAGGCAAAACACAAGTTTGCAAGAAGCACGCCAGAGACCCACACATTCCCGAAAGAACTTAATAAGAGATAACAAAGGAAAAACAAACAGATATGAGAGCCTAAAGGAACAGTGTGCCAGCATTAATAAAAACTGGCCAGATGTTATGGTCTTCAGATTTATTATCCAACTAATTAAGATCAAGGATGGCAGGTTTTGACACTTTTTTAAAAAGTAGGCATGAAACCATCTAACTTAGGATAATAAGACCAACTGGAGAAAATTATGTTAGATGATGCATCATATATTCTAAAAAAGACATCTATTAAAATTTTTCTCCAAGGTGATTCAAACATACCATGAAGCATGGACCACTAAAGCTTTTTATGAACGCCATGAATAAATTATCCTACTTTCCTTATTGTAGTAAGCAAAATACAAAACATTACAATAAACAATAAATCAGAACATCATCATATTGAGCCTAAACTAACAGTTTTAGGGGGGGAAATAAAGAAAATCAGTAAACCTAGCTCACCAAAGCCCACGAATTACATTACTTTCATGAACTTAAACAACCAAATTTCAACAGATTAAAATAAAATTTGCAAGCTTAGTTCACCAAAATGCATGAATTAGAAATCAGAAAGTGCAGGAATTAATAGCTGCAACTGATAACCATTAAAAAAAAACACATACCTAGATATTATACTAGATCCAATAGTTAGGGTGGGATGAGATTCCTTTGACTCTGCACATAAGTTGCATAAAGGCCCAATTTTGCCAACACAAATAGAAGGAAAGATACCTACATCATTCAACAACCAAAGGATTTAACATCAAGAAGCTTTGGATATCCTTTCGATAAGAATTTTAATGAAATGAAAGAAAAGCAAATAGCTCACCTTTGCATCTTTTACAGGTGAAAGTTCTTTCCACTGGCAAACCACTAATGGCACTTTGAATAGTTGTTTCCAAAGAGTCCAAAGGAGCAGCCCTGCATGCATTCAATACATCAAGCAGGCTCTTCCCATTCTCAAAACATATGTATTGTGCCGCGCGTCTATATTGTTTGATAGCATGAATCTCAAATTGGGATGGTGGAATAACCTACATTAGTGACAATGCGACAAAAGAAATAAGCAAAAACATGGAAGGATCATTCAATATATGAAACCAATCTGGATATCAAACCACATAAGAGCAACACGAATACTCACTCTACGTCCATTGCAGAAAGCACATGAACACAAAATCCCAACATCTTTGATTGTGCCCCGAAGACCAAACGCCTGAAACTAAAGCACAGAAAAAGAAAAAGGAAAAAATCATAAACCATCACTCTGCATTAAAAAAAAAAAAGGATGTAAAACACTTGGGAATAGGGTGTCAAAGCAATTATACCTTCTTGCCACCCATGTAAACAACAGGTACCCCCTCAAGCAAACCAGTCTCAAACAGCTCTTTAACTGTCATTGGTACATTATCCAATGCAATCTTTTTGGACATTTTCAACTCTAAATTCTTCTTTGGAGGCGTCAAGGCACTCCCTTCAGCTATCATCTCCACATCCACTCTAGAAAGGGCTTCACCTTCAATAGCTTCTGGTCCTTCAACAGTAACCTCAACTGCTTGCAACTTAATCTTCAATTTTGACTTGGTAACCCTCTTCGGCCTATTATTACTGTTAGGCTCACCATTCTCACCAAAAACAACTACGGCCATCTCGTTTGCCCCTTTGATCTCCAGAGATCCCTTACTCTCATCTTTAAAAATCCCCTTTTCGACATTATTGCAATTGATATGCTCTCCAATTACAGTCTTGTTATTAACTTGACGACATTTAAAATTATCATCATTAATCGAAGCATTTATTGCATTTGCTACATCAATTTTCGATTCCTCTAAGCTCTTAATTCTCTTAATATGTCTATCATCATCCTCCGCCGCAATTAATTTATCACAATCATGATTGTTGTTGTTGTTGTTGTTTCTAGTCTTCCTTCCTCGAGTATAGACAATGAAACCATTTACCTTAGTAACTTTGAACCTCTTTTTGAGATCATCGTCAGATAGGTGAACACAGGAGGAACTCGACTGGGTCGTCCGACCAAGTGAACTCACAAAACCTAGCTCTCTCTTCATTCCTGCCAATCGCGAAAATCAAAACTGAGGATTAGAAGAACAAAATAAAACATGAAATCTGGAATTATATATTTTATTCTAGGGTTTCGGGGGGTGGAAGAGAGGAATTGAAAATGGAGAGATGTAAGAAATTAGGATTTTTGAATTTTGGTTAGGGGTAGGGTTTTATTGAGGGTTTGATTTCGAATTTGTCGATTTTCTAAGAGAGAGAGGAAAGCGCAGGGGGAGGGGAGGAGAGAGGAGGCGATGAATGGAGGAGTGACCATCTAAAGAACGGAGGAGACTACTGCCTATGTCAGGACCTGTCAGTAAAGAATTAAAATGCAACTACAGTATTTATTCCTGTTTTATTACTATTACAACCCCCGGCTTGATTTTTATACTTCCCTAACAACCCTATCTTTCCTTTTTTATTTATTTATTCCTGTTTTATGGGAAACCGCATATCTGGTCCCTATAGTCTTTGATATTACTCATATTGCCCCTCTACTCCAACACGTTTCTTAATATAATCCTTCCGTTCAACTTATTACTATCAATTCTTGAAACGGATTCTTGAAACGGAACCTGATGCGCCAGATAAAATGTCTCAGGAATTCACAAAGAATTGGACAACAATTTAATAGAGGGACCAAATTAAAAAGATTTATTGAGTAAAGAAACCAACCATATAAAAAATAGTAAAGGGCAATATTAATTAAGAGTACAAACACTAATTGCATGATTAATCCTCATTTCTCCGCACGATATTTAGGCCTGTTTATTTTTATGTTCAAAAGCAATATATATCCACCAAGGAAATTAGAAAACTAGTTTTCCAGATTTTCAAATTTATACTAAATTTAAAAAATGCATTACAGAGGTTCTTCATAGTTTCTCAATACAAGATTTTAAATATTTTTTAAATAAAATAATATGAACAGTATAATTTATATACATATATAAGTGTTTTTTAGCAATGTAAAAGATTAAAATTATTTTTGTTATATTTTCATATTTAATTAGAATCATAAATTTAATTTTTATTATAAACTTAATATAAAGAAAAAGAATTGAGTTTCAAATATAGCTTTTTATGATAATTTATAATTTTGATGGAATAATATTAGTATTATAATTAGATTATCACAAATACAAAATATTAAAATAATTATTATAAATTATAGTTTTGATTTTTTATAAAAAAAAATAGTTATAATCTTGGCATATCTCTATTATTTTTTGTGGAGAAATTCATCTTTCTTTTTTAATAAATCAACACATTTTTTTCATTTTTTTATTGCAAATGAAAAACTAGAAGGAAAATAAAAACTCTGAAAATAGAAAAGAAAAATAGTTTTTTTTTGTTACCGAATTAAGTATTACTCTAAAAGATATGGGTTTTCACTTTGCAAGGCTCCACTGCTCATCCTCTCACACATTATTATGGATGGGCTATGCAAAATTTTGTGTTTTTAAAATTTGATCCCCGAACGTTTTTTCAACGATTTAGTTCTAATTGAAGATCAATTGATTTTGATTTCTTATGAAAAGGTAGGATTGAAAAAAGAGGGACCGAAATGAAAAAGGCATCAAACATGGGTGGCATGTCATAAGCCTCGCAAAAGATGCACTTTGGTCCTTAAACTTTAAAAATCACGTAG
>Ga0307514_10004198_pt1 | contig 13341 bp, 13 predicted proteins | sample 16_EM_MG_FD_203088 | JGI IMG/M metagenome (GOLD analysis project Ga0307514, IMG submission 203088) | Populus trichocarpa ectomycorrhiza microbial communities from riparian zone in the Pacific Northwest, United States - 16_EM | ecosystem: Host-associated > Plants > Roots > Unclassified | place... | reverse complement strand
AAACGTGCCACTTCATACTCACTATCGGCCGGTAATAAATTGTAACTGTCATGGGTGGTTTTATGCAATTTTCACATTTCCGATACTTTCAGACTCGGAGCCACGATAACAGAATAGAACAATACGAGAAATTTGAAACGGGCTGCGTTATTAGCCGGAAGTGATTTCATATCAAATAACATAGTCCGTAATGTTCACAGATCCCGGGGCGTAAGAAACGGCGAATCCTGTTACATTATCAAGTAAGTTACGAGGGAAAAACATATCCCAATTTCCGACATGCCTTTTGCGACCGAAGGAGAGGTAACGCGGACGATGGTGCCAGCTTCCACGAGAAGAACATCTCCCGGAGTCAATATAGTTGGTTTCTCAGGGTTTTCATTATCCTCGAAATGTAACTCGCCTGTTCGAAAGTGCAGGGAATTCAAGTTAAGTAGGGTAACCATCAAATCGAGTACGGTTGTCTAACCCTCTGTAAGATAAATTGTGGCGGGACCATGGGCCTTGCCATCTACCGGACTGCCGTTGCTTATTTCAAAGAACGAAGACAACAAGCGACTTTCCGCGCTGGTAGCAAGTGGATTCGGGTCCTTCAAGAGAGGGACAACTTTAACGTTGTCCTTGAGGTTCAACGCAAGGGGAGAGTCGAGATTGTTTTCACTGCCTTTAAAATGCTGATAAGAGAGGTGAATTTTATATATATATAGCTGTCGAATATTCAGAAGAAACAAAACAAACTTTGATGGACATCGAGACGCAGGAGTTGAGAATTCAAAGGAAAAGCTTGTATTCATAGATCAGTAGAATAGGCTTTTTATCGTCCCCTGGCACTGAAATAGCCGAACGATTGAATCATTATATCGTCATCCCAGTAATTGGTTGACGAACTGCCATACGGCCGAATGTATAGTATGGCGTGCTTATCATGACAGGTTTTAATTCAAATCCAATCAAGAAGATGGAACAAGAGGCAGGAGGACAGCGGTCTGCTGACAAGTCGAATTCAGATTTTAAGGAGCACCGGCATTCAAAACATGCCCTTTATATAAATTCAAGTGACCTGGTCATGCCAGTGGCGTAATTAAACCTATTAAGCGAGTGGCACCGTGTGGGTTTGATGACGACTACGGGACTTCAGATGCAGGAGAGGTGAATTGGGGTTGTTCACGCGTTGGCTTGGCCTCAGAGCCCGGCCGTTTGACTAGGCAAGCGATTTATGTTCTTTTTACAAACTTGAAATGTCCAGAAAAAAAATATGTCCATGTATGATACTCATATAAATCTCATGCCTTTGTATTCTTTCTTCAACTTGATCAGCTTCGTGAAAATCTGTAAGTTTGCTATTGCCAGTGGAGTTGTGCTAGAATCTCCATTAAGTAGTATCTTCTATATATAGACTCTTCCGGTCGTCAGATCATGACCGTTTTATATAGCAATGTAAGGCTTGCCAAGGGATGAAAAGGTTTTGAGCTTGATGATGTTGCTCAAAGTACTCAGAAAGGACTTTTTCTTCCTGCATAAGGCTAGGAATGACGCAAAGGACTCCTGCGTAAAGGTCGATCTGTTCAACGCCATCACAAAGTAACCAATTGTGCTCCTCAACTCAACATTCTCGTTTTTTACAGAACCAATACCCGTAGTTGCAACTAATTTTTACCATCTGACCTTTTAACTTCAACAAAATAGTCCATGGCAGTCACAGAGCCTGGGGCATAAGAAATACCGATTCCTGTTTCATAAGTTAGTCACATTTCGAAGATGCATCTCAATTCTGACATGCCTTTTGCACTGGACGGAGAGCTGAGACGGATAACGGTGCCAACTTCCAGGAGGACAACGTCTCCTGAAGTTAGTATAGTTCGCTCCCCAGGGCGTGCAATATCCTCAAGGTGTAACTCGCCTGTTAAAAATTACAGGGATGTAAGCTGAGGATGTATCGATTAAGTAAGTTGCCTAACCCTCTGTAAGATAAAGCGTAGTGGGACCATGCAGCTTGCTATGGAACGGATTTCCCTGGCCTATCTCAAATACAGAGGCCAACAACCGACTTTCCGCGCTGGTAGGTGGCCCTTTCTCGCAAGGGTTGATTTTGAAGTTGTCCTTGGCATTAAACGCAAGGGGAGAGTCAAGACCGTATTCACTGCCTTTGAAAAGCTGGAAACAGAGGTCAATATGTTCGTGTGAATATTCGTAAGAAACTTGAACGAAACAGACTTTGATAGTCATCGAGACACCGGAGTTGAAAATGACAAGTCTTCAGTGGATTCCCAACATCTCTGGAGCGCCTTTTATCCTCCTCTGCCGGTGGAAGTTGTAATGACGCCTAAATTGGTATTTCGGTCGTTATCGGAAAAGTTTGTTACGAAAAGTCGGTACTTTCTTTGACTCTTCTTGTGTCTTACAAATGGTGCAGTGACGCTTCAATCCGATAATACAAGCCAGAGACGTCTGGTGGCAATCGGATGTGTGAAAACGAGAGTTTATTTAAAAGTTTGGATGACACTCGTATAAATCAGGCGACGTGGTGGCGCAACAAACAGAGGTGTAACCTCTGTTTGTTGCAACTTCTGGTTTGTGTTCAAAATACACTTTCCTTCCCACTGATCAGTGATAAAGTCATATAGCATTTTTGGAATACGTGGTGGTTCAGGGTGTGCATTTTTCCAAGGAGACTTCGTTTTACTTTACTGGAGGTCCAGGTGAGGCAGATTGAGGGGAAATTTTAGATTGCCAGCTCGGGAACATCAACCATCGGTGAACTTGGACTGGACTATCCTTTGCCAAGTCTGCCTTTCGTTTAAGACGATATGATACCCCAGCCTGCAGGGTTGTGCTTGCGTATGCCGCTCGCTTACGCTACGGCGGACTGTCAAGTTGGGCAACGTTTAAGTTTTTGTTTTGAGGAGGTGGCGAAGGAAAGCAACCCCAACCAGCTATCGCACAGCCCAAACGCGCCAATTCCTCGGAACACTCCCTGAATGACATCCTCATTTGCTCTATGGAAGATAACACTCGCGTTATGAAAGTCATTGCCAAAAAAGCGGGAGCCTCGGCCGACCCCGACTTCGTTGGAGAAAGTCGGAGAGATGAGGTATGCCAACCTCTTCGCTGAGAAGAGAGGAAGAGATGCAGACGGCTGTTGCATGTCCCATCGCCTTCCTCTCCACATAGTACCAACGTTCATTGTCCGCTCGACAATCTCCATCGTGATGTGCTCCGTTCACCCACTACTCCGAGTCCCCCCTCGATCCTTTCGCCAATTCAACCTCTTCACTCTCCGCTTCCACCTCGACATCAGCTACCTATGACCCGTTCAGATAATTATTTCTGCAGTCATGAGAGTAAGTCAATTTTATATTGGACTGTGTTTGACGCGGTTAACACCCTCCCGATTGGACGTAGCTCAGACAGCTTGGGTAAATTTTCACATTTTTAGAACTATGATACACAATCTTGGTCTGAAGCCAAATCGAAACGTGTAAACTAATTTTTGCTATCTGACTTACGTTTCGTTTTAATGACGTAGTCCGGAACGGGCTGGGGCACAAGAAACGGCGAACCCTGTGTCATAAGTGAGCTCCAGTCAAAATGCCGATTCAGGTTCCATGCCTTTTGCACCCGATGGAGAGCTAATGTGGGCAATAATGTCACTGTCCACAAAAACAACGTCGCCCGGGGTTAGAATAGTTGGCTTCCCAGGGCGTGCATGATCCTCGATATGGAACTCGCCTGTCGAAGTTGGAGGGAAGTAAGCTCTCAATTAAAATAAGGTGCCTAACCTTCAGTGAGGTAGATTGTGCCAGGACCGTGCATCTTGCTATCGATCGGTTCGCCTTTCCCTATGTCAAATAAGGTGGCCAAGAGGCGACTTTCCGTGCTGACAAGTGGTCCTTTCTCGAGATGGATAATTTTGAAGTTGTCCTTGAGGTTCAACACATGGGGAGAGTCAACACTCGGATTGTATTCACTGCCTTTGAAATACTAAGTTATGTCAATTTGCATCCCCGACCATCATTCAGCAGAAACGAAACGAACTTTGATAGACTCGGACATCGCAGGTTCTGAAAGTGAACTGTCTGTATATTCTGATTCTGATATCACTGGAGCGACTTTTTATCTTTCACTGCCTGTAGAACTTAGTATTCGCCGAACGATTGAATCATTAGATCGTCATCCCTAATTCTCTTTAAATTTATTGAAAGGGCTGCTATCCCTAAAGGCATTAGAGATACTTAAGATTGATAAAGGAGATGATATCACAAGACAGACCGGCATTGGAAACTTCTTCGTATAAGTAAATCAGGCGACCTGTCGACTAAATGGGAGGGAAAATATCAGTTTCAATTTGGTTCCACCTGTATGTGAAATTGTGAATACATCGCCAAATGATAGCTGTGTGTGTGGTAAAATCATTTGTGTATGCATGCGCAAATTCCAGAGGGTTATCAAAGATGTCATCTTCTTTTTGATGACAGACTTGATGACAGACCCGACTTCTTAGGGTTCGACAGATAAGCCCAAGAAAATTCGTGAACTCTCGAATGCCCCCCGCATTGATTAAAATTGAGACCTTGAAGTGCATGCCTGGAGTTATGCCACTACTTGTCTTTAAAGCGGCCTCTACCAGGTCCTAGGAAAAGCAAGAGTTGACATATTGCACACCTTGGGAACACATGTACATACATTGATAGGTACCAGTGATCTTTGAGTTTGTGGAGCGTTTACTATTTGCCCCTTTATTTCAACGTTGGCTCTACGAAAACAGAAATATTGACTCACACTGCGCTTTCGCGAATGATGTGCCTTTTTTGGAATAGGCGCCCGTGCCATCAAACAAACCCCTTCAACCCAGTTTCTTCCGATAGTGTTTACGCGGGAGTAAACAAAATCACAGACTTCATAAGCGGGTGGCACTGTATGAGATAATGACTCCACTGAAGTTTACGGCAAAGCGAGAGTTTGTGCTAAGTCCGTGGCCGTCCATATAATTGCGTTGGAGCCAATTCAAGGCAGATAGGAGCAGACACAGGTCCGATTTGAGGGTAATGACAAAAGGATTAGTGGATTTTGTCACTCTTGCTACATTGGATACAACGTGAAGAAAAAATGGGAGGGAAGGCCGTATGATAAGCTTATTTCATTGGTTCTTTTATTCTATATACAAGCAACTTCTTGGAGGCAATGGCAATGTACACTATTATACAGAACACCCGAAGCTTCTTATAATTATTGGCTGAACACCCTCAGTAATTTGAGACTATCGCCAAAAATCATGAACTGGTGGTTCAACTAGTCCCTAGTGTCCATATTATCCAACACTATAGAAGTATTCACCTCATACACAGCATCGTTGAGAATCTTCCTTTTTCTACGCCTCTCTGTCAAAAAGTGTTGAATGCGTGCCTTTAGATCAACTTCTACAAAAAGGGATGGGTTATAACAAAACAAGTGAGCATTGAATGATTTTCAGAACTAACCAGGAATAACATCATCAATCGTTAATGGAAGACGGTTAAAGGGATCCTTGGAGTCGGAAAGAAGATGAGATTTAATTGTCGCACGATCCACGATGGCTCCTGATGAAGGCAAGCGAACTGGGTCTTTCATAACGGTGTCCATCAACGGATCTAGGTGGGGCAGACGTTATCCTAAATAAGAGAAGCAACATAATAAAAGAAAAAAATTACCAAGGAACTCATTCGGCACTTCTCCTAAATCATCTTCCTCTTCCAAACTCTTCTTTGCTTCCTCTACCCTCTCTACGAACTTCCTCAACTTCACAATATCGCTTGCAGCCTTAATACTCTTGTTTACTACAATCTCTTCCGCACGCTTGAAAAGTTCTTTCGAATAACTCCTGCCGTCACCCGCTACCGCACGCACGAACACCGGCTCGTCGCTCAGGTTCATAAACACCTGGACAATGTCGCCCAGCAACTCACGTGGCTTGAACTTGTATTTCTCCGGATTGCGCACCCTGAGTTCTTGACATTTTGGCCCGACGAGCGCTTGGAGGTTATAGTCCAGCATAGCAGCGAGTCTGTCAACGATCTCGGGCATCATGAACGGTGCCTTCGTCTCTGCTGTGAAGACCTTGAGAAGCTCGACAGTCGAGCGACCAAGGGTGATGTAACTCGAGGCGTGCCGTTCTAGTGATCGGAGCGTCCCCTCCCGCTCACGACGGTACTCAGCGGATTTCGCCTCCCAGGTGGCACTGTCCTCCATTTCCACTTGTATGTTGTGGATCTGTATGAGCTCACTCAGCGACTCGTCCATAAGGTACGTGACATCGTTGATCATGAGGTTCACAAATCGGACAAATTTATCGACGTTCCTGCGTCCATGTTAGAGAACAGCGTGGAATCGAGTCAAAATATGGTATATACTTCGCTTCGATGTTCAATGCCTCTCGGTGGGTAGGATTGTCCCAAACAGTTTTCAAGATGTATGAAATACTCCGCCTAGCATCTAAATATCGGGAGGAATCGAAATAAGCATCTCTGATAGTAACCTGATTGTCGAGTGACATACTAAATTTGTCATAGAATTGTGAACTTGCACCAGTCTGCTCGACCTCTGCAACGGATGACAGGAATTTTAGGCCACAAAGAAAACAAGAGAGAACATTAAACACTCACCGATGTAAAAATGCATCATCGCCGGCATGACATGCTTCAAAGCCATTGGATGAGTATTCAACATATTGCCTAAAACTCCATGCCGCTCGCGTCCGTACCCCCATATGCTCATGAATAATACCTTTTTACAATTCAAAAGAGAGGTCAATGAGCTTAGGAAGAAACTGTACGTACATCATTTATTTTTGATTTTAAAAACGGATTCTTGATGTACCAGGTCGAAGTCAAGAACGTCAGCACAAACGTCATGAGCTCGACTTTTCCCGCTAGCTCGAACTTCTCTGGCGAGGTTCTGCAAGTCGCACAGCCTTTGAGCAAGGCAGAAACAAAGAAGGTGCGCGAGAGAGTACATACTGAACGGCGAAAAATAGATACTCCACGATATCTTCCACAATGTACTCAGGAAGCACACGAAAATCCATCGGAACCTCCTTCGGCAGCGGCAACCTGCCAAAATTTACAACATTCAATAAACATATCCTCTCAAACACAGAAAGACCAAAACGTACTCGACAGGTGTAGCCGGGTGCAAACCCTTTGGATCAACGCGTCTGATTAACCATGTCGACAAAAAGTTGGTGAACCCAATTGAGCGAAAGACGAGCTCAGGATCCATGAGAGCGGTTTCATATGCGAGTTGGGAAGAGCGGATCTTGCCCATTTCCTTTTTGACATGGTTTATGGCAGCTTCTGTCCGTGCTTGGAGATGGCTCTAATGTAGAGATGAGCAAAAGAAAAACGAGTAGTGAGAACAGCGATGAATATGGAGTAAGGAAAACTAACTTACACCCATCCACGACCCATCGCCGTTGATGAAATCAAGATGTCGCTGCAAATCGTCGATGTGCTTTGCTAGATCGTTATAACCTTGGATCGTCTTCAGATATCCGAAATGGCTCATGGCAATAGTGAGATAGAAGATGTTGGAAATGAAGTTGGGTGCAGCAGCTGGGCCAGGATGGCAGACATAAGATGCTAGGAGAAAGAAAGAAGAAAAGAATACCATCTGGAACCGTGTTAAGATCCTCCCACTCACGCACCTCCTCACTAGTAGCCTTAATCCTGGTTTCATCTTTCAAGTCGATCCTAGATGATCGAACGAAATAAAGAGGATCGATGCGGTCTATCTACATTTATTTAGAAATAAATAAAAGTAGAAAGTCAAGTTACCATAACAGAAGGGACTAAGCACATAGATCATTACTTACTTTAGTATAATTCGCATCAATAAAAGGCTCCGCAAATCGATAGAGTACCGACTGAATGTTGAACATAAAACTGTCAGATGCAACGCTGGCCAGGTCGACTTGCATCCCCGCCCTTTTCGTATTGAGGGAGATAATACGAGCAAAATAATCCAGGACTGCTTCCCGACTTTCGGGAGAGTTGCGCACAAGAGCATGGAAGATAGAAAAAATGGAAGACTAGTTTGATCCAGTTAAATTTAGATCAAAGGAGAACAGGATATGCAGACCTGGAGGCTTTTGAGTGTTCCTCTTAGACTAGCGAAGGAAGACTCGATGTCCTCCCTCGATCTCTGATCTGGGTCCGAAAAGTAGCTCTGCGCAACACCTGACTGAAAGTGGTCAAAAATCCTCATGAGTGGATCGCAGAAAACATCGTGACACAAAATTAGAATTCAGAACACATACCCATTCCATTGGAAACACTCCCAATCTACACAACGGGCCCAACAGGGAGACTACTTCAAAGCTTGCTGCAGTCGCATGCTTCGGATTCCAGTTCTCCATCTGCGTTATCATGCCCGCAATTGGCTTAATGCTCACTAGAACTTCCAGTCCGGCAACCACGGCCCGCCAACCAGCATCTCCGCTGCCAACGCCTTCCTTCCTGAAGAGCGATTCATGCGAAAGGAGCAAAGAGATGACTGGAGAGAGGATGGAATCGAGTTCGTTTGTGGGATCGAAACGCTGTGCAAGGTCTTGCAAGAAAGACTGAACATCTGAGGGAGCGAGGGTTTCTGTGGTCGAAGAAGACGTTGAAAGAAGAGGGGTGGAGAGGGAAGAAAGGGACAGGAGTGGAGCGACGAGTTCGGGGGGTCCAACGGGTCGACTGGACGAGGAGTAGGTTTAACATTAGTAAGGTCTTTTAACAAAAGAAAGAAAAATACCCAGATGGTTGGGGAAACATGTCCGGTTCTTGAAGAGTGAATCCTGCGTAACTTATGACAAGGTATCGAACCTTTTCAAGACATTCAAGTGCAGTCTGTGTGTCTAGAGGCGTATAACCCTGAGGAGACCTCAGTTCGTAGCAAAAAAAAAGTAATTTTCAGTATGAATACCTTCTTGATAACAGCGGATCGAACGGCATTCAACCTCTTCCAACACCCAATCAGATACTCAAAAATCGTCTGCTTAGGGGGAAGTGACACCAGAACAGGAAGATATTCCAGGTCGTCACTAGGATCCGTTGATCAATGTTGTTCTGTAATTAAGAAGGGTAAGAGAATGACTGACTTCATTTGTCTGGGGTCAAGCTCCAGTCGAGCAATCAACAATCGGTCAAGGAGGTTGAAAGATAGTTTATCTGTTGCTGTATCGTAGGATAAAGGCGAGGGAATGGGCACAAGGAAAGACGAACGATGACAAGGAGATACCCACCGGAACCCTCTGCTTCCAATTCTTGAGCCAAATGCTTAAGCCAAACGATATCGTAACCACTATCTTCAGCCACTTTTGCCTGTATGTCGTCAACGAGGATGGAAACATTTGGTCAGCAATGAACCGAAACCAGAGTATAATCCACTGTACGTCAAACGTCAGTTTCAAAACACCACTCAATGTTTCGTGTTCCCATGATGACAAGTCAAATTTTGCAACGATAGGTTTCTTCTTCACCAATCCTGCGGCTGAACGGGGAGCCTTAGAAGTTGATGCACCCGACACTGATGCAGCAAGCACTGATGCAGGAGTTGGACGTGGAATGGGCTTGGGCTTTGGGGTGGGCGCTGAGGCTGGGGCTGGAGACGGTGAAGATGACGAAGCAGATGGTGAATTTGTGCTCGGAATAGCGCTCTGAGTTTGGCTCTGAAGTTTTGCAAGGCGTTTCAAGCGGATCTGGAATGCAGATTGTAAGGGTTGGATATAATTTGACAAAAAATGTGAGACGTACTCGATCAGCATCACCCTGAGGTGTAGGTCCTGGGGTAGACTCACTGCTACTCATAATAATTCAAAATGAAGGACGATATTAGTACTGTCAACATTAACCATCACGTGGCGCCTTATTGATGACTACGGCCCGTCGGCCTGGCTTTCGCTATGTTGTCGACGGTTACGCGTGTCCTCCAGACAACGCATACAACTTTGTCATGTCTACCGCAGCTGTTCACTCGTTCCTTCTCCACAACACCCATTGTAGAGGCAGGTTATAAACTCAAATCTCACTCAGGCGCTAGGAAAAGGTGGAGGTCCTTGGCTTCGGGAACGATGTTCAAGCGCGTAAGTCCTCCTGTTTTTTTCGCTTTTACGATCGAACTTTTTGACTACAGGGCAAAGCTGGTCATCAACATCTCAACGTCTCCAAAACACCTGCCCGCAAAAATAGACTGAGCACCGTTGCGTACTCCAACCACGCTCAAACAAGAAAATTGAAGAAACGTCTGTTGCCTTACGGCACGAGTTAGGTCGTTGGATTAGGCGTGTTATCTAAAAGCATCCCAATGGAACGGTTTTCTCTTTCTAGAAGTTCAATATACATCATTGGCTTGCGACGTGTGATCGCTAGAAATTCATTGCAAAAAAATCTCTCAGGATTTTTCATCTAAACTTGCAACCTCACCCTCCTGTAGGTCGGCAGACTCAAGTCGATGCATACTCAGGCAGTTTCTGAGTCCCGGCGTTGTAAAAGGGGCAAACCTAGTCGTCTTACGATCTTGGGAAGCTGCGGCAACGAAAGGAGCTCTGACTTGGCTCTGACCATACCGTGACATCGCTCGATTTTCGCAGCAACTCATCTCTCAGTAAACATTCCGAGCATACATCACATCCATGAAACTTTCAGCTGGATAAGGCCGGGGACCGCTCGATTGTAGCGGCTGCATGATTATAAAACTGACGAAACAAATCAGTGAATAATTACAGAACTAGGCATGCCCCTCGGGACAATCAAAAGATTCCTTTATAAGGAAATTCATAATCCTTGAAATCAACTCACTTTGAACGCGGTTCGCTGCCATTTACACCCTAGGCTCTGTGGTCATTGAGGATTCCTTTAAGCAGTCCAAGTTACCGAACGTTACGCACTTTTTCTTCTAATCGCGAGTCATCATTTACGCTTTTCTCATTTTCTGTAGTACGAAAACATGCCGGGTTTTCTTGTTCTTCTCGGACTACAGGCAACGGTGTTTCGCTATAGCCAAATGACGAAAACCGCCCACCAGACACGCAAAATGTGCCCGTACCAAGCTCTATTCCGTCTCCTTCCTCACAGTGTTTGTGGCCATCGTCATATCTCTTGCCCGCAACACATCTTTCCTGTGTCCATTTTTTCTGAAAGCCTGAGTCTTCCCTCTTTCCCATGACATTGACAGGTCAGGGGGAAGTAAATTTGATTGCCCAAATTTGTAAAGTACTTCTCCCGTTTCACGTTTAGCCTTTGCTTTACGGCATCGGATTTACTAATTATTTGAATAGCTAATGCCATTATCGAAAGGCCGTCTCTCAAGTGAAGAGATAAGGGTTTCAGCTGAGATGTCAAAAGAGACCAGTTTCATGCAATTGAATGAATTCGGCAGAACGAAGCATGACGATACTCTGACGATTCAATGATTAGAAAATTTGCGCCACAGTGGAAGTATATATGATATGTTATTTTCTGGAGCTTCGCCCAGGCCCCACCTCTCTCTCTTCATTATCTCAGCCTCGTCTCAATGCCTATCAAAGTTCGTCTCCTTTCTACCAAAAAAAAAACAAACGGACATTAACATACGCTCCCCATTCTCAGCTTTTCAAAAGCGGTGACCACTCTGTTGACTCTGCGAATGTCACGAATGTCAGGCACGACGCGAAAATTAGCGTTTTAGAAAAAGAAACGCCCAACACAGATCGCTTAGTGGCCCATTTCTTTGTTTCAGAGAAGGGCGAACCTTTCATTTCCACGCTGCTGGGTCCTGGGGTTGTCTATCTTACCGAGGGTTAGGCACTCTATTCTCAGGGAAGGGTAATAGACCTAATTTACCAATCTTAGGCGAGTTCCACTTGGAGGATACGGCACGCCCCGGCGAGCCAACTATAGCAATCTCAGGAGATGTCGTTCTTCTGGAAACTGGTACTGTTCTCAAAACTTCCACGCCATCAGTAGCAAAAGGCAAGCCAGACGTAGGGCGAGTTTACGATGATAGCTTACTTTTCAAACAGGTTTTGCTGTGAATTATGCCCCAGCCTCTGCCACTATATTGGACTACATTCAACTTTGAGATGCAGCAGCAGGCCGAATGCCATTATTGCGACGAACATCCAGTCGCCTTCGTACGATTGATTCAAGCTTCTTGTACCCATATCTGGTGTTCTGTTCTGTTTTTGTAAAAAGAATTTGGCCGTTAAAGGAATGAATAGCCATTTGAACTACCTATCATGTATTGCATTGGGACCACTGGCATTGGAGGTGGCGTTATAGGTATCATATCTGCCGAGGCTTGCCGGCCGGCAGAGTATATTTGGATCTAGGCTCGTGACTGCGTTCTTGGGTTCCAAGTTAGGCTCATTGCAGACTCCTCCCCAGCGCCGGGATGCTTATGTAAAATCACGTGTGACTTCCTTTTCAGAACTCGTCAAACTATTAACGCATCGCAGCGACTGGCAAAACTTGTAAGTTTGGCGGTGTTTGGCTCATGATCCGTGTCGGCATATTGACGGAATATGTCTGCAGCACCCTGTGTATCAACTTTCAAGGAGAGCGATGTTACTATATATACTGATTGTGGTAGAATAAAAAATGCAATGTCTTGGCAAGAGCACACCATAACTGTTGTTCTTGGCCTTCTGCACCACTCAAATGTGTCGATCTCTGCATTTCTCAACCATATATTGCAAGAAGCCTTGGTATGTGCTGAAGCTCTAGAATATTTTGATCTCCTAAAATGTTGAGAGCAGTGACAATAATAATATTGCCATTGTTATTAAACAGCAGGGGCATCCAGAATGTAAGAGTCTTTCCAAACCCTGTTGATGCAATTGTAATTACATCTTTTCTCTCAAGTTGTGCAAGTACATCCTTAGCTTGGATTAAACAAGGTCGGAAACCAAACACCTCCTTCACTTTAACATGAAGTTCAGACCTTGAAACTCATGGCAAGCGAGACTGGTAATTGACAATGATAATTAGGGATTATCTCGCAGCAGACAATATGCCGACACGGATCATGAGCCAAACACCACCAAACTTACAAGTTTTGCCAGTCGCTGGGATGCGTTAATAGTTTGACGAGTTCTGAAAAGGAAGTCACACGTGATTTTACATAAGCATCCCAGCGCTGGGGAGGAGTCTGGGCTCAAGTCCACCCTCAATTACTCTTTTACGATCCCATCAAATGAAAGCAGGTGCTGTCAAGTTTGAAGTCGGGATTAATCTCATTCAACAGCATCAAAACGTCGCGCTAAGGACCCAGAACACTGCAATGGTAAGGATCTTTTGATACAACAAATATAAGTAAACTTCACAAAAAACTTCTAAAACCGAAATC
>Ga0307514_10004197_pt1 | contig 13342 bp, 12 predicted proteins | sample 16_EM_MG_FD_203088 | JGI IMG/M metagenome (GOLD analysis project Ga0307514, IMG submission 203088) | Populus trichocarpa ectomycorrhiza microbial communities from riparian zone in the Pacific Northwest, United States - 16_EM | ecosystem: Host-associated > Plants > Roots > Unclassified | place... | reverse complement strand
GTCCCGCCGAAGCCGGGTCTGGTCCACGTGGGCGAGGACGGCGCGGCGATCGAGACCGAGGTATGGCGGCTCCCGGCGGAGGGTTTGGGCAGGCTGCTGGCCGCGCTCCCCCGCCCAATGACCCTGGGCAGCGTGGAACTGGCGGACGGCACCAGGGTCCCGGGCTTCCTGTGCGAGCCAGGCGCCCTGACGGACGCGGAGGACATCACTCAGTACGGCGGCTGGCGTTCATATCTCAAGGAACGCTGAGGCGAGCCACCTCAGGGGCGCGGGGCTGTATCTGTGTGCGGCTCCGCCGCGTGGCGCGACCAGCCACACACAACCCGCACCCGCCCGCCGACAGCTACCCCACCGACGAGTAGGCCACAACCCCCCGCAGCACCCCCTCGACCGCCTTACGCGCAGCCTTCGGCACCGTGGACCCCCCGGAGGGCGCCGCCGCCGAGATCTGCCCCAGCACATCGATCACCTGCTTGCACCACCGCACAAAGTCCCCCGCCGGCATCTCCGCCTCACGCAGCACCTCGTCGAGCCCCTTCCCGGACGCCCACATGTACGCGGCCCAGGCGAATCCGAGATCGGGCTCGCGCTGCCCCACGCCCTCGCTCTGGGTGATCCGGAACTCCTCCTCCATGGCGTCAAGGCGCCCCCAGATCCGCACCATCTCCCCGAGCGCGGCCTTGGCGTTGCCCGACGGCAGCTTCGGCGTCATCGCGTCGTCGCCGGCCCGCGACTCGTACACCAACGCGGAGACACACGCGGCGAGTTCGGCCGGGCCGAGCCCCTCCCACACGCCCGCGCGCAGGCATTCGCTGGACAGCAGGTCGAGCTCGCCGTACAGCCGGGCGAGCCGCTTGCCGTGCTCGGTGACCTCGTCACCGCGCAGGTAGTCCAGCTCGGTCAGCAGCGCGACGATGCGGTCAAACGTACGGGCGATGGTGTTCGTGCGGCCCTCGATGCGCCGCTCCAGCTGTGAGGTGTCCCGCAGCAGCCGGTGGTAGCGCTCGGCCCAACGGGCATGGTCCTCACGATCGTTGCAGCCGTGGCAGGGGTGCGCCCGGATGTCCGTACGCAGCCGGGCGATCTCCCGGTCGTCGGCGGCCTGGGCGCGCTTCTTGCGGGCCCGCTCCGGCGGGATGTGCCCGGCCTTGGTGCGCAGCGCGGAGGCGAGATCCCGACGGGACTGCGGAGAGCGCGGGTTGAAGGACTTCGGGATCCGCATCCGCTCCAGCGGCTCGACGGGCACCGGGAAGTCCATCGAGGCGAGCCGCTTGACCTGCCGGTCGGCGGTCAGCACCAGCGGGCGCGGACCGTCGTGGTGCTCGAATCCGCGGTGGCCGTTGGACCGCCCGGCCGGCAGCCCCGGGTCCAGGACCAGCGCGAGGCCCGCGAACTTGCCGGTCGGGACGTGGATGACGTCACCCGGCTTGAGCTTCTCCAGTGCGACGGCGGCCTCGGCGCGCCGCTGGCTGGCGCCCTGCTTGGCCAGCTCGGTCTCGCGATCCTTGAGTTCGCGGCGCAGTCGCGCGTACTCCTCGAAGTCGCCGAGGTGGCAGGTCATGGAGTCCTTGTAGCCCTCAAGCCCCTCCTCGTTGCGCTGCACCTGCCGGGAGATCCCGACGACCGACTTGTCGGCCTGGAACTGCGCGAAGGACGTCTCCAGGAGCTCGCGCGAGCGGTGCCGACCGAACTGTTCGACCAGGTTGACCGCCATGTTGTACGACGGCTTGAAGCTGGAGCGCAACGGATAGGTACGGGTGCCGGCCAGTCCCGCCAGGTGGTCGGGGCTCGTCCCGCGCTGCCACAGCACCACGGCGTGGCCCTCGATGTCGATGCCACGCCGGCCCGCACGCCCCGTCAACTGCGTGTACTCGCCCGGTGTGATGTCGGCGTGCTGCTCGCCGTTCCACTTGACGAGCTTCTCCAACACCACGGACCGCGCGGGCATGTTGATGCCCAGCGCGAGTGTCTCGGTCGCGAACACGGCCTTCACCAGGCCGCGTACGAACAGTTCCTCGACGACCTCCTTGAACGTCGGCAGCATGCCCGCGTGGTGGGCCGCGATACCGCGCTCCAGGCCTTCCAGGAACTCGTAGTACCCGAGGACGTGCAGGTCCTCGGTGGGGATGGCGGCCGTGCGCTCCTCGACCAGGGCACGCACCTTCTCCCGTGCCTCGTCGTCATTGAGCCGAAGGCCCGCGTACAGGCACTGCTGTACGGCGGCCTCGCAGGCGGCGCGGCTGAAGATGAACGTGATGGCGGGCAGCAGGCCCTCGGCGTCCAGCCGTTCGATCACCTCGGGCCGGCCCGGTGTCCAGATCCGCGAGCGCTGTCGGCGATCGCGCTCCCGGTCGGCCTCGCGCATGGCGCGGCCCCGTCTGCGGTCCTGGTACGACGGACGCTGCGCCTCCATGCGGGCCAGCCGCGTGAGGTCGGGGTTGACGGCCTTCTTCTGGCCCTCGCCCTCCTCGAACAGGTCGTACATGCGCCGCCCGGCGAGCACATGCTGGAACAGCGGCACGGGCCGGTGTTCGGAGACGATCACCTCGGTGTGGCCGCGGACCGTGTCGAGCCAGTCGCCGAACTCCTCGGCGTTCGACACGGTGGCCGACAGCGAGACAAGGGTGACCGACTCGGGGAGGTGGATGATCACTTCCTCCCATACGGCGCCACGGAAGCGGTCGGAGAGGTAGTGCACCTCGTCCATCACCACGTAACCGAGGCCGAGCAGGGTCTGCGAGCCCGCGTACAGCATGTTGCGCAGTACCTCGGTGGTCATCACGACCACCGGGGCGTCGGAGTTGACGCTGTTGTCACCGGTGAGCAGGCCCACCTTGTCCGCGCCGTACCGGCGGCAGAGGTCGGCGTACTTCTGGTTCGACAGTGCCTTGATGGGTGTCGTGTAGAAGCACTTCTTGCCCTGCTGGAGGGCGAGGTGGACGGCGAACTCGCCGACGATCGTCTTGCCGGAACCGGTGGGCGCGGCCACCAGGACGCCCTTCCCCGCTTCGAGCGCCTGACAGGACTCGATCTGGAAGGGGTCGAGGCCGAAGTCGTACATCTCGCGGAAGTCGGCGAGCGCGGTGGCCTGCTCGACAGCGCGCCTACGTGCTGCCGCGTACCGCTCGGCCGGTGAGAGGTCCTCTGTCATCGTGCTTTCGAGCGTACCGGGCCGCACTGACAACGGACGATCATTATCCGGATCCGGATCCGGACGGCGGGCCAGGTCGTACTCCCGGCCTGCGAACGCACGACTACTGCCCGTACACATACACAGAAGGGGCCGGACGGATATCCGTCCGGCCCTTTGTCCTCCCCGGCCGCGCCGGTCCCGTCTGTCGGCTCAGGTGACGTCGTCGTAGCCGTTGACCACCGCGGTGCCCTCGGCGCTCCCGCTCGCCTGGTGCGGCAGGGCCTTCGAGGCGGACACGGATTCGACCTCGCCGACGGACTCCGGCGTGAGGTCGAGCTGCGAGGCCTCGTCGTCGTCCAGCTCGGCGTCGGGGTTGGCGCGCCTGCGACGCCGGTCGTTCAGCATGGAGACACCGACCGCCATGAAGTACAGGACCACGATCGGCCCGGCGAGCGCGATCATGCCGACGGGGTCGGTGGTCGGGGTCGCGACGGCGCCGAAGACGAAGACGCCCATGACCACACCGCGCCACCAGCCGGCCATCCGGCGTCCGGTCACCATGCCGCCGAAGTTGAGCATGACGAGCAGCAGGGGCAACTCGAAGGCGCCGCCGAAGACCAGGATCATCCGGACGATGAAGTCAAGGATCTTGTCCATCGGCAGGATGTTCGCCGAGCCGTCGGGCGTGATCCCGAGGAGCACACGCATGCTGATCGGCAGGACCGTGTAGGCCAGCGCGGCGCCGCCCAGGAAGAGCGGTACGGCCGCGGACACGAACCAGTACGTGTACTTCCGCTCGTGCTGGTGCAGCCCCGGCGCGACGAACGCCCAGAGCTGGTAGAGCCAGACCGGACTCGAGATGATGATGCCCGCCATGAGGCAGACCTTCACCGTGGTGGTGAAGGGTGACAGCAGGTCGGTGTACGCGATGACCGCGCAGGTACCCCCCGTGGACTCGCCCAGTCCGCTGGTGCAACGCGGGACGGGGTCCATCAGGAAGTTCATCAGCTCCTGGCTGTAGAAGGCGACCACCAGGGACACGACCGTGATCGCCAACATGCCCTTCGCGAGCCGGTTGCGGAGCTCACGAAGGTGCTCCCCGAGGGGCATCCGCCCCTCGGGATCCTTCTCCTTCTTGCGGGCAGACTTCAGCAACCCACGTTCCCATCTCGTGCGGCGGGCCGGAGGTCACCGGCCCTGCGTCAGCGCTTGGTCGTGTCCGTCGGCTCGGCGACCGGGCGGGAGCTGGTCACGTCGCCGGGAGCTGCCTGGATGGTGCGCTGGACAGGGGGCTGCTGCTCGTCGTTCGGCGGAGCCGCCGGAGCGGACGCGTTGTCCTGGCCCTCGGACTTCATCGCCTTGGCCTCGCTCTTGAGGATGCGGGCCGACTTACCGAGGGAGCGCGCCATGTCGGGAAGCTTCTTGGCGCCGAACAGCAGGATGACGACGACGAGGATGAGAATGATCTCGGGGGCGCCGAGCCTTCCGAACATAAGTCATTACCTTCTCACCGAGGCGGCTTGGGTGGGATGCTGTCCGACCGGTCGGACATCCATCCGACCAATCGTTCTTGGCAGCGATCGTAACGCTCAGGGGTAAACGCCTGGCAATCCCTGTGCGTAATCCCGGTCCGCGATCCGGGCCTCGTTCTCCGGTCCGCGATCAGCAGCGTACCTGCCGACCCCGTCAAGGTGACAGGGCGAAGTGGCCCAAAGCGCCTCACACCCGCAACTCATAGGGAACGCCCTGGGTCACTCACAGTGAGTCCACAGCGCGGGCCACGCTCAGGGAGGCCCGCTCCAGGTCCTCGGCGGCGCGGTTGATACGCCGGGTGGAGTCCGTGACCTGCCTGCCCAGGCGCCGCGCCTCCAGAAACACCCGGACCGCGAACACACCGAGAACAGCGAGACCCAGAAAACCCACAGCTACCGCGAACATCGGCCAGAACATGAGCCGAGCCTAGACCGTCCGGCACGGCGGCCGGCGCCGGGCCGCTACGGGGATTGCAGCCGCAGGGTGCTGACCCCGCCACCGGTGAGGAGTTCCACGATCCGCTCACCGGCGGGCTTACGGACCGAGGCACCGCACTCGGGGCAGGTGAAGGAGTAGAACGTGGTGCGGCTGCTGGCACCGATGGCCAGGCGCAGGGCGCTCGCGGCGAGCTCGAAGCGACCCCGGCAGTCCGGGCAGCCCGCCTTGAACGTCACCGGCGTCACGCTTCTCATTCCGGCGAACGCGGAGGCGACCGTCATTTCCGCACCGGACGTCGACGACTCACTCAAAGCCCCTGCTCCTCTTCTTCTGGGCGTTCGCCATCAGGGCGCCACAACCGGTTCCGCGGAGGGAGACCGTGCTCAGCCCGTCGAGCCGCCAAGCGGTCTCCCCCGGCAAACCGGCACACCCCGCGGCTCACGTCCGCCGGTCGTACTGCCCGTCACGCATCCCGTGCGCCCCGACCCCGTCGTACGCCGCCAACGCCCCGCGAGCCGCCTCGCGGGCGCTGTCGGCGAGGTCACGCGGCGAGACGATCCGGCCGTCGCGCCCGAGGCGCAGCGCCAGCCGCCTGAGGGACGCCGGATCCGGGGTCCGCAGGGTGATACGCAGCCCACCGTCCGCAAGCTCATCCGCACTGTCGTGCGGGTAGTACTCGGCCACCCAACGGCCGCCCGGGCCGACCTCGACGACGACCTCCGGGTCCTCGGCGGCCGGCTGCACCAGCGCCTCGGACAGGTCCCGCAGCTCGATCTCGGGCGGGGCGGACGGCTCGTCGAGGATCTTGATCTCGGCAACCCGGTCGAGCCGGAAGGTGCGGCGCGCCTCGGAGCGCCGGCACCAGGCCTCCACATAGGTGTGTCCGACGCTGACCAGCCGGATCGGGTCGATCTCGCGCTCGGTGACCTCGTCACGGGCGGGCGAGTAGTAGCGGATCCACAGGCGGCGCCGCTCGGAGATCGCCCGGTCGACGTCCGCGAAGACCCCACCCTCGGCCTCGAAGGTGACGGACAGCCGGGAGCTGGCGCCCGCCTGCTCACCGGCCGCGGCCTCCACCTTTGCGGTCGCCCGCAGCAGCGCCTGCCGGTCGCTCTCCCGCAGGCCCGGCAGCGTGGACACCGCGCGGGCGGCCACCAGCAGCGCGGTCGCCTCGTCGGCGGCGAGCCTCAGCGGCTCCGCCGCCTCCGCTCCGAGGGCGGCCGGGTTGTGCCACCAGATCCGGTCACCGTCGGTGTCGATGTCGAGCAGGTCGCCGCCCCGGAAACTGGTGCCGCACATGGGCAGGATGTCGAGGTCGGAGACCAGTTCGTCCTCGGTGATCCCGAAGGCACGGGCCACGTCCTCGACCCGGGCCCCGGGCCGCTCCCTCAGATACGTCACCAGGGACAGCATCCGCCGGGTCTGGTCGATGGCGTTGCCCGGCCTGGCCGGTTTTCCCACCACTTTCTTACGTCCCCCTCAGCCCTTGGCCACGGCGCGCAGCCGGTCCACCACATCGGCCCGCAGCTCGGCGGGCTCCAGGACCACCACGTCCGGCCCGAACTCCACCAGCCAGGCGTCCAGGCCATGACCGTACGGGATCTCCAACTCGTCCCAGCCGTCCCCCAGTTCCCGCACGGAGGAGGCCCTGGCACGCAGCGGGTACCCCGCACCGGTTCGCAGCCGGATCAGCGCGGAGCGTTCGGCGTTCTCCCCCGCCCAGCTGGCGACGGTCTCCCGCACGGTGACGACGTCCGGCACCGGGGCGGTGAAGCTCGCAGCCCGCGAGCGCACCCGGCCGGTGATCCGGGACAGCCTGAAGACCCGCTCGGCGCCCCGGTCACGGTCGAAGCCGGCCAGGTACCAGTGACCGCGCCAGCACTCCAGCGCCCACGGCTCGACATGGCGGGGTTCGGGATGGGCGGCGTTGGCCTTGCGGTAGTCGAACACGACCGGCCGCCGGTCGCGGCAGGCGAGCATCAACGGTTCGAACGCGGCCTCGTGCACCGGGATCCGGGGCTCCAGCGCGCTGTGCGCCTCGTACGGATCGACATCCTCCGGAAGGCCCGCCGCGCGCAGCTTCTGCAGGGCGCCGCTGGCCGCGCCGGCCAGCCGGGCCTGCTGCCACACCTTGGCGGCCAGGCCCAGGGCCGCGGCCTCCTCGGCGTCGAGGGTGATGGGCGGGAGGCGGTTGCTGTCACGACGGGCCAGATAGCCGACCTCGCCGTCGAGGTTCTCGACCGTTTCGATGACCAGACCGAGTTCGCGCAGATCGTCCTTGTCGCGCTCGAACATCCGGTTGAAGGAGTCGTCGGACCCCGCTTCGAGGTAGGCCTCGATGGACTCACGCAGCTCGCGCTTGCTGAGCGGCCGCCGGGTCCCGAGCAGACACAGCGCCAGGTTCATCAGCCGCTCGGCCTTGGCAATGGCCATCGACGCCCTTCGCCTCCCTATGGTGCTTACGGACGATGACCGTACCGCCCCGCAGTGGCGCGGCAAAAGCCGAGGGCCCATGCCCGGACAGGCATGGGCCCCAGGTGGTCGGGACCGGTCGTACGACGATCAGACCCCGAGGAGGTCGACCACGAAGATCAGCGTCTCGCCGGGCTTGATCGCCGGGCTCGGGCTCTGGTTGCCGTAGGCGAGGTGCGCGGGAATGGTCAGCTGACGGCGACCGCCGACCTTCATGCCCTGCACACCCTGGTCCCAGCCCTGGATGACCCTGCCGCCGCCCAGCGGGAAACGGAACGGCGTGCCGCGGTTCCAGCTGGCGTCGAACTCCTCGCCCGTGCTGAAGGAGACACCCACGTAGTGGACGGTGACGGTCTGGCCCGCCTGCGCCACCGCGCCGTCACCCTCCCAGATCTCCTTGATCTCCAGGTCCGCCGGGGGCTCGCCGCCCGGGAAGTCGATCTCGGGCTTGTCGATGCTCACGTCTCTAGCTCCTGCTTGTGTGCGGAAAGGCAATAGACACAGTCTTGCATCTCGGCGCGGTTACAGCCCGGCCAGGATGACGGCTACATCTTGGCCAGGATGTCGACCGAGAAGATCAGCGTGGAGTCCTTCTCGATACCGCTGCCGGCCGGCGGGCTGTCCGCGTAGCCCAGCTTCGGCGGGATGACGATCAGGACGCGGCTGCCGACCTTCTTGCCGGTCAGGCCCTGCGCCCACCCCTTGACGACCTGCTGGAGCGAGAACGACGTCAGCTTGCCGCTGCTGTACGTCGAGTCGAACTCCTTGCCGGTGTCCCAGATCACGCCCTTGTACTGCACCAGCACGGTGTCCTGCGCGCCCAGCTTGTCGCCGTCGCCCTCGATGACGTAGTTCGCCACCAGCTTCGTCGGCGCGTCGGCCTTGGGAACGTCGATCGAGGGCGCCTTGCCGTCGGTGTTGGTCCCCACCTTCGGCAGGTCGGCGTCGTCCTGGGCCACGTCCTTGCCCTTGGCGGAACTCTTGGCGCCGAACGTGTCCTCGATGTCGAACACGAACACCAGCGTGTCGGTGCCCTTGACACCCACCTGCGCGTTGCCCGCCTTGCCGAACCCCCAGGTCGGCGGCACCGAGAACTCCACCCGGCTGCCGGTCTTCTTGCCCGTCAACGCGTACCGCCAGCCCTCCATGGTGCTGCCCTGGGCGATCTGGGTCAGCAACGGCGCCTTCCGGTCGTAGGAGTTGTCGAGGACCTTCGCCGTGTCCCAGAGCTGCCCCAGGTAGTTCGCCAGGATGAAGTCGCCCTCCGCGACGGCCTTCCCGCCGCCCGCGATGACCGTCTTGACCGCCAGCTGCTTCGAGGGGTCGCCACTGCCCTTGGCGACGGTCGGCTTCGCACCGAACTTGGTGCCCGCGGTGATCGCCGGCAACGGCCCGTCGACGATCTTGGGCGGGGGCGCGGCCGAAGCCGAGGCCGACTCCGACGCCGCGGGCGACGCGCTGTCGCTCGCCTTGCTCGTGTCGGACTTGTCGTCGCCGCAACCGGCGAGCGTGACCAGTCCGGTGGGTACGGCGATGAGCAGTGAGCGTCGGCGCACAGTGGGGGCCTCGTAATCGGTCGATCTTGTTGATGGAGTGCGCGCAACTCTACGACGTGAGAAGGGCGCCGTACGCGAAACGTACGGCGCCCGTGTTGCGTTCCGCGTGATACTCCGGAACGCCCTGCTCACATTCCGGCGATGAGCTTCTCCACCCTGTCGTCCACCGAACGGAACGGGTCCTTGCACAACACGGTGCGCTGTGCCTGGTCATTGAGCTTGAGGTGCACCCAGTCGACCGTGAAGTCACGGCGCTGTTCCTGCGCCCGCCGGATGAAGTCGCCGCGCAGCCGCGCCCGAGTGGTCTGCGGCGGAACCGACTTGCCTTCGAAGATCTTCAAGTCGTTGCAGATCCTGGCCGCTTGCCCCTTCTTCTCCAACAGGTAGTACAGGCCACGACGACGGTGGATGTCGTGGTACGCGAGGTCTATCTGCGCGACCCGCGGGTGGGACATGGTCATGTTGTGCTTGGCCCGGTACCGCTCGATGAGCTTGTACTTCATGACCCAGTCGATCTCGGTGCCGATCCGGTCGAGGTCCTCGGCCTCGATCGCGTCCAGCGTGCGGCCCCACAACTCCAGGACCTGCTCGACGGTGCCGGTGCGGATACCGCGGCGCTCACAGAAGTCCACGGCCTTCTCGTAGTACTCACGCTGCACGTCCAGCGCGGAGGCCTCCCGGCCGCTCGCCAGACGCACCTTGCGACGCCCGGTGATGTCGTGACTGACCTCGCGGATCGCCCGGATCGGGTTCTCCAGGGTCAGATCCCGCATCACGGTGCCCGCCTCGATCATGCGCAGCACGAGGTCGGTGGCGCCGACCTTCAGCAGCATCGTGGTCTCGGACATGTTCGAGTCGCCCACGATGACATGCAGACGGCGATAGCGCTCGGCGTCCGCGTGCGGTTCGTCGCGGGTGTTGATGATCGGCCGGGAACGGGTCGTCGCCGAGGAGACACCCTCCCAGATGTGCTCGGCCCGCTGGCTGACGCAGTACACCGCGCCACGTGGAGTCTGCAGCACCTTGCCCGCCCCGCACAGAAGCTGACGGGTGACGAGGAACGGAATGAGAATGTCCGCGAGCCGGGAGAACTCGCCGTGCCGCGCCACCAGATAGTTCTCGTGGCATCCGTACGAGTTGCCCGCCGAGTCTGTGTTGTTCTTGAAGAGGTAGACGTCGCCCGCGATTCCCTCCTCGTGCAGGCGTCGTTCGGCGTCCACCAGGAGTCCTTCGAGAATGCGCTCGCCCGCTTTGTCGTGCGTGACCAGTTCGGTCACGTTGTCACATTCCGGTGTCGCGTATTCCGGATGTGACCCGACATCGAGATAGAGGCGGGCGCCGTTTCGCAGAAAGACATTGCTGCTACGGCCCCATGACACGACACGGCGGAAGAGGTACCGCGCCACCTCGTCGGGAGACAGGCGACGCTGTCCCCTGAACGTACACGTGACGCCGTACTCGTTCTCCAGCCCGAAAATGCGGCGGTCCATGAGTGAACATTACGCCCGATCCCCCGAGCTGAAACGGGGTTCGGCAGCACGGTTTGGATCATTTTCCGATGAAGACGCAACCACCGCCCCCGCACCAACAGCCGCGAGTACCCTCCCCGTGGCCAGCAGAACCACCAGCGACACGGCCCCCGCCGCACCCGGCACGGCGAAACCCCACACCGCCCCGCCCGCCTCGACGACCGGACCCGCCAGCCCCGTTCCGACGGACGTACCCACGGTGAACGTCGTCACAAGCCAGGAAAACGCCTCGGTGACCGTCCCGCGCGGAGCATGCCGGTCGACCAGCACGAAGGCACACGCGATGACAGGCGCCAGGAAGACACCCGCAAGGACCGCCAGCGACGTCATCGCGACCACACCCGGCATCAGCGTCAACGGCAGATAACACACCGCCAGAAAAGCCACGAGGGCCCGCAGTCGCCGGGCCGGCTCACCCGTCCACTGCCGCGCCCCGTAGAACAGACCACCGACCAGCGCACCCAGCCCGATCCCCGCCATCAGCCATCCGTACACCGCGTCACCGCCGTGGTCGTCCGCGTACGACACCCCCGCCACCGTGATGGAACCGAGCGCGATACCGACGAACAGCAACGCACCGAGCAGGGCGAGCAGCCCGGGCGAGCGCAACGCGCCGAGCCAGTGCGCCTCGCGCGGCGCCGAACGCCACGCGCGCGAGGGCGGCGACACGACCACACAGAGCGCGCCCAGGACCCCGACGGCGTTCACGGCGAGCAGCGCCACCATCTCCGACCACAGCGACACACACAGCGTGACGAGCAGCGGCCCGACGGTGAACATCACCTCCTGCGCCACGGCGTCCATCGCGTACGCCGTGTGCACCTTGTCCTCCCCGCCGAGTACGGAGGGCCACAGCGCCCGCAGGCCGCCCTCCAGAGGCGGCGTGAAGAGCCCGGCGGCGGCCACCGCGGCGTAGGCGAGCGGCAGCGGCCCGACACCGGTGACGGCGAAGACGGCCATCGCCAGGCCCGACAGGATCGCCGCCGAGAGCTGGACACGCGGCTGGCCGTGCAGGTCCACCAGCCGCCCCAGCACCGGCTGCCCCACGGCGTTGGCCACGCCGTACACGGCCACCAGCCCGCCGGCCAGGGTGTACGAACCGCCCTCCGCACGCACGAACAGCATGACCGCGATGGCGGCAGTGGCGTTCGGCAACCGCCCCACCAGCGTCCCGACGAGCAGCCGGACGGCATGCCTCGCCCTGAGAATGTCCAGGTACCCCGCGGCCATGTCCCACCCCTTGTTCGCCCGGTGCGCCGGTGACGTATGAGGTTGTACGTATAACCTCCCTGGTCATACGTACCATGTGCGCTGTTCACACGTCCAGACGAAAGCGCAGGCAGCCGGTGGCCCGAGGCAGCACCCGCCCCACCAGCCGAGACGTCGCCCAGGCCGCCGGCGTCTCCCAGGCCGCGGTCTCCCTGGTCCTCGGCGACAAATGGCGCGGACGAGTATCCGAGACCACCGCCGAACGCGTCAGACAAGCCGCACGCGAACTCGGCTACCGGCCCAACCTGGCAGCCCGCAACCTCCGCCTCGGCCACACCCGCACGGTCCTCCTCGTCGTACCCGCCCTCACCACCGAGTTCTTCGCCGGCGTCTACACCGGCGCCGCCCGCGTCGCCGCCGAACACGGCTTCGGCGTCGTCCTGTACCCCTCCCCCGAAGGCATCGGCCCCGCCCGCGACCCCTTCGCCTCCGCCCAGGCCGCCCTCGACGGCGTCATCGCCTCCTCCATGGCCGCCGACGCCCTCACCGCCATCCGCGGCGACCAACTCCCCCTCGTGATGCTGGACAGCGACCCCTCCGGAAGCCTCGGCGCCGCCACCGTCAACCTCGACATCACCGACGGAGTACGACAGGTCACCGAACACCTCCTGGACCTCGGCCACCGCCACTTCCTCCACCTCGCGGCGGACGTACCCTCCTGGACCTTCGAGATCCGCGCCCGCGAACTCGCCACCCGCACCGCCACGGTCCCCGGCACCACCGTCCGCACCATCCGCGCAGCCCTCTCCATCGAAGACGCCACGGCCGCCACCCGGACCGCGCTCTCCGCCCCCGGCCCCCGACCCACCGCCCTGGTCTGCGACGACGACAAACTCGCCGCCGGCGCCTACAAGGCCCTGCGCCGCCTCGGCCTGCGCATCCCCGACGACATCTCCGTCACCGGCCTCGACGACCTCGCCCTCGCCACCGCCATCGACCCCGAGCTCACGACCGTACGCCTCGACTCCGAGCTCTTCGGCGAACGCGGAATGCGGGCCCTCCTGGCGGTCCTGGAAGGCCGTACACCGGAACCAGGGGACATTCCCGTCCAACTGGTCGTCCGGGGCTCCACAGCACCCCCCAGGGCCTCCTGAAACGACCTGTGCCCCGGCCGAGTGGTCGACCGGGGCACACAAGACGTTCGACAGACGAGACGCGAGACGTCACTCCTCCTCGGAGCTCTCCGCCTCCGTGGTCGCCCCACCCGCCTCCAACAACCGACCGAGCTGACGGCCGACGATCCGCTTGAACTTGCGCTTCTGCGGCCGCGTACGATCCAGCACCGCGACCTCCAGACGCTCCGCGGGAATCTCCCGCTCACTGCCGTTCGTATCCCGGGACAGCGCCTGAACAGCGAGCTCCAGCGCCCCCGCCAGACTCATACCGTCCTGATGACGCTGGTCCAGATAGCC
>Ga0307514_10004196_pt1 | contig 13347 bp, 8 predicted proteins | sample 16_EM_MG_FD_203088 | JGI IMG/M metagenome (GOLD analysis project Ga0307514, IMG submission 203088) | Populus trichocarpa ectomycorrhiza microbial communities from riparian zone in the Pacific Northwest, United States - 16_EM | ecosystem: Host-associated > Plants > Roots > Unclassified | place... | reverse complement strand
CCGACGACGACGATGGGCACGACCATCGGCGCGATCAGCACGCTCATCAACAGGCCCTTGCCGGGGAAGTTCGCACGCGCCAGGCCCACGGCGGTGAGCGTGCCCAGCGTGGTGGCAATGACCGTGGCGGCCGGCGCGACGATGAAGGAATTCTTCGCCGCCCGCGCCCATTCGTCGGACGTGAAGAGGTTGTGATACCACTGCAGCGACCAGCCCGGCATCGGGTAGGCCAGGAACGAGGACGCCGAAAACGACAGCGGCATGATCGCCAGTATCGGCAGCAACAGGTACAGCAGCACGCCCAGGCTGAACAGCCGCAGCGCCCACCAGCCTGCCTTGTCCAGCAGCGTGAAGTAGGCCGGGAATTGCGGTCGAAGAAATGAGAAAAAACTCATGCCGTTACCCCAGGCTCAGTTCAGACTTGACCACGCGGCGGTACAGCGCATAGAGCACCAGCGTGGCCGTCAGCAGGATGGCGCCCAGCGCGCAGGCCATGCCCCAGTTGATGTCGACGTTGGTGTACTGGGCGATGTAGTAGCTCAGCATCTGGTCGTCTGCGCCGCCCAGCAGCGCGGGCGTCACGTAGTAGCCAATGGCCAGGATGAAGACCAGCAGGCCGCCCGCGCCCACGCCGGGCAGCGTCTGCGGCACGTACACGCGGAAGAACGCGGCCAGCGGCGGGCTGCCCAGGGAGACTGCCGCGCGCAGGTAGGTCGGCGAAACCGACTTCATCACGCTGTACAGCGGCAGGATCATGAAGGGCAGCAGGATGTGCGTCATCGAGATGATCACGCCGGTGCGGTTGAACAACAGCGCCAGAGGTTCCTGAATCACGCCAACACCCATCAGCGCACTGTTGACCAGGCCCTCGCGCTGCAGCAGCACGATCCATGCGGCCACGCGCACGAGGATGCTGGTCCAGAACGGCACCAGCACCAGGATCATCAGCACATTGGCCTGGCGCGCGTTCAGCGTGGAGAGCCAGTAGGCCAGCGGGTAGCCCAGCAGCAGGCAGCACAGCATCACCACCGCGCTGATCTGGAAGGTGCGCAGCAGGATGGACGAGAACACGCGCTGGTCCGGCGCGACCCGCTCCAGCCCGCCCTCGGCCTTGCGCTTCAGGTCCACCGAGGTCAGCAGGTAGTCGGGCGTCCAGCGGCTGGCGTTCTTGGCGATCGCCTGCCAGTACGGCAGCTCGCCCCAGCGCGGGTCCAGCGCCAGCATCTGCTCGCGCAGCGCGTCGGGCGTGGGCGTGGTGCCTGCGGCTTGCAGCTGCGGCAGCGCGCGGTAGGTGCTCATCACCAGCGAGCGCGAGCCGGGCTGCTCGGTGTTCAGGCGCCTTGCCAGCGCGCCGGCCTGCGCCGGCTCTGGCAGGGCCGCCAGGTCGGCCACCACGGCCGCGTAGGCGGCAGGAGCGGGGGCCTGGTGGCGGTCCCACTTCGAGAGCGCCTGCGCGGTGCGGGGCAGGGCGTTGGCCACTTCCGGGTTCTCCACGGCACGCACCAGCAGGGCCGCAATGGGCACCAGGAAGGTGGCCAGCAGGAACAAGAGCAGCGGCAGCGTGAGCGAGATCGCCGCCAGGTGCCGGCGGCGCTGGGCCCGGGCCAGCGAGCGGGCCAGCGCGTTGCCTTCGGGGGCGGGCGCAGGTGCGGCGAGTGTCGGCACGGTGCTGCTGCTCATTGCGTCAGGCCATCACTGTGCGGCCCAGGAAGCAAAGCGCTTTTCCAGCGCCTCGCCCTGGTCGGCCCAGAAGCCGATGTTGAACTGCAGCGCGTCCTTGCTGTTGGCCGGCGATGTGGGCAGCAGGGCCAGCACCTTGGGGTCCAGCTTGGCCAGGGCCTTGTTGTTGGTCGGGCCGTAAGAGATGTTCTGCGCGTACACGGCTTGCGCGGCGGGCGAGGCGGCTGCGGCGATGTACTTCATCGCCAGGTCCTTGTTCGGCGAGCCCTTCGGGATGACCCAGTAGTCGAGGTCATAGATGCCGCCGGTCCAGCTGATCTTCAGGTTCTTGCCTTCGCGCTGCGCCGCGTCGATGCGGCCGTTGTAAGCCGTGGCCATCACCACGTCACCGGCCACCAGGAACTGCGGCGGCTGCGCGCCGGCTTCCCACCACTGGATGCTGGGCTTGAGTTCGCTGAGCTTCTTGAACGCGCGGTCCGCGCCGGCCGGCGTGGCCAGCACCTTGTAGACGTCTACGCTCTTCACGCCATCGGCCATCAGCGCGAATTCCAGGTTGTAGCGCGCGCCCTTGCGCATGCCGCGCTTGCCGGCGAATTTCTTGGTGTCCCAGAAATCGGCCCAGGTCTTGGGGCCGTCCTTCAGCTTGTCGCCGTTGTAGGCCATCACGGTGGACCACACGAAGGCGCCCACGCCGCACTCGGTCACGGCCGCAGGCTGGAAGTCGGCCTTGTTGCCCACCTTGCTCCAGTCCATCTTCTCGAACAGGCCTTCGTCGCAGCCACGCGCAACGTCCGGGCTTTCGACCTCCACCACGTCCCAGCTGATCTTGCCGGTCTCGACCATGGCCTTGATCTTGGCCTGCTCGCCGTTGTATTCCACGATCACCAGCTTGGCGCCGCTGCTCTTCTCGAACGGCTCCACATACGCCTTCTTCTGTGCCGCGCCATTGGCGCCGCCGAAGTTCACCACCGTCAACTGGCTCTGGGCCAGCGCTGGCAGCGCGGCCAGCATCGCCGCGGCCGCAAAGGCCATGGACGTCTTCTTCATCGCAATAACTCCTGAAAGGGCTTGAGGGAGGGACGTGTCGTGCAGCGAGAGAAGTCACGGGCCACCGTCAGCTTGCGCTGCAGGGCCTCTTGATGTGCGGGCCTCGGTCGGGCCTTTGGATCCGGGTTCAGTGATAGATGCGCAGGTAGGGCTGCGGAATGTGCAGCCACACCGCCTGGCCCACGACCGGCTGCAGCCCGCCTGCGAGCGGCAGCTTGACGGTGGCCGGCGCCTGGCCGTTGACGGCGCAGCGCAGGCGCAGGTGGTCGCCGAAATAGATGATGTCGGTCACGGCGGCCTGCACCGCGTTGCCCAGCGCCTCGGGTTTGACCAGGCAGGGCTCGATGCGCTCGGGCCGTACGGAGGCCAGCACCTGGGTACCGGGCAGCGCACGGTTGATGTTCAGGCCCGTGAGCCGCTCGCCGGTGGGCAGCACCAGCTCGCAGCTGTCGCCGTCGGCCTGGCCCACGGTGCCGGTCAGCAGCGTGCTGTCGCCCACGAAGCCGGCCACGAAGCGGTTCACCGGGGTTTCGTAGAGCTGCTCGACCGGGGCGATCTGCTGGATCAGCCCGTCGTTAAAAACGGCCACGCGGTCGCTCATGGTCAGCGCTTCGCCCTGGTCGTGCGTCACGTAGACGAAGGTCACGCCGAGCTTGCGGTGCAGTTCCTTCAGCTCGATCTGCATGTGCTCGCGCAGCTGCTTGTCCAGCGCGCCCAGCGGCTCGTCCATCAGCACCAGCTGCGGCTCGAAGACGAGGGCGCGGGCCAGCGCCACGCGCTGCTGCTGGCCGCCGGAGAGCTGGCCGGGCAGGCGCTCGCCCTTGCCGACCAGCTGCACCATGTCCAGCGCCTTGGCCACGCGGGTGGCGATGTCGCCCTTGGGCACCTTGCGCACCGTCAGCGGGTAGGCCACGTTGTCGGCCACCGAGAGGTGAGGGAACAGCGCGTAGTTCTGGAACACCATGCCGAAGTTGCGCTTGTGCGGCGGCGTGCGCGTGATCGGCGAGCCGTCCAGCAGGATCTCGCCTGCGGTGGGCGACTCGAAGCCCGCTAGCATCATCAGCGTGGTCGTCTTGCCGGAGCCGGACGGGCCCAGCAGCGACAGGAACTCGCCGCGCTGGATGTCCAGGTCCAGCGAACGCACGACCAGGCTGAGCCCGTCGTAGGTCTTCTGCACACCCGCAAACCGAACAAGTGGGCCCCCAGACCTGTCGCTGCGCGTCAGGCCCCCCGAGGGGGATGAGTCAACTTGGGAGCGGCCCTGCGTTGCCTCATGCGGCATGGTGTTCATCGGTCTCAGCCTTGCTGGACGGCAGCGCTGAACGCCTCGCCCAGGACGGCCAGGCCTTCATCCAGCAACGCATCGCTCGCGGTCAGCGGCACCAGCACGCGGATCACGTTGGCATACACGCCGCAGGACAGCAGCACCAGCCCGCGCTTGATGGCTTCGGCGCAGACGCGCTTGGTCAGGTCCGCGTCCGGCTTTTCAACATCGCCATCCTTGAACAGCTCGATCGCGACCATCGCGCCCAAGCCGCGCACGTCCTGGATCTGCTTGTGCTTCGTGGCCAGCGCCTTCAGGCCGGTGGTGAGCTTCTCGCCCACGGCCACCGAGCGGGCCAGCAGCTGTTCTTCCTCGAACACGTCCAGCACCGCCAGTGCCGCGGCGCAGGCCAGCGGGTTGCCGGCGTAGGTGCCGCCCAGGCCACCGGGCAGCGGCTTGTCCATCAGGTCCGCGCGGCCGATCACGGCCGAGAGCGGGAAGCCGCCGGCCATGGACTTGGCCATGGTCACGATGTCCGCCGCAACGCCCCATTGCTCGCTGGCCAGCCAGGTGCCGGTGCGGCCGGCGCCGGTCTGCACCTCGTCGGCGATCAGCACGATGCCGTGCTGGTCGCACAGCTTGCGCAGCGCCTGCACGAAGTCCTTGGGCGCGACGTAGAAGCCGCCTTCGCCTTGCACCGGCTCGATGATGATGGCCGCGACGCGGGCCGCTTCCACGTCGTACTTGAAGATGTGCTCGACCGAACGCAGCGCCTCGGCGGTGCCGATGCCGTGCAGCGGGTTCGGGAACTCGGCGTGGTAGATCTCGGCCGGGAACGGGCCGAAGCCGGCCTTGTACGGCGCAACCTTGCCGGTGAGCGCCATGCCCAGCAGCGTGCGGCCATGGAAGCCGCCGCCAAAGGCGATCACCGCCTGGCGGCCGGTGGCGGCGCGGGCGATCTTCACGGCGTTTTCGACCGCCTCGGCACCGGTCGACAGGAAGTAGGCCTTCTTCGGGAAGTCGCCCGGGGTCTTCTCGATCAGGCGCTCGGCCAGTTCGACGTAGGGCTCGTAAGCCAGCACCTGGAAGCAGGTGTGGTGCACCTTGTCCAGCTGCGCCTTCACGGCGGCAACGATCTTCGGGTGGTTGTGGCCGGTGTTCAGCACCGCGATGCCACCGCCGAAGTCGATGTATCGCTTGCCTTCCACGTCCCAGACTTCGGCGTTCAGCGCGCGCTCGGCAAAGACCTCGTAGGTCTGGCCCAGCCCGGTTGGCAGCGCAGCGCGGCGGCGCGCCATCAGCATCGCATTGTTCGGAGCTTCGTGTTTCATGGTCTTTGCCTTCCTGTCCTGGTTTGCAGGTGAGGCGCCGACTTTAGGCCTCATGACACGGGCGTTACCATGTACAGCGCGAGGTCTTGTGCGGTGCACTGTGCAGGCCGCAAGACCTGTACAGCGCGCCGCGTCGGCCTTCCTCCATGCTCCAGCTTCAGCCCCAGTCCAGCATTTCGCTGGTGGCCCAGATCGTCGAGGGCCTGCGCTCGCAGATCGAGCAGGGTGGCTTGCGTGCCGGCGCCAAGGTGCCGTCCATTCGCCAGTTCGCGCATGCGCACCAGGTCAGCGTGTTCACCGTGGTCGAGGCTTACGACCGGCTGGTGGCGCAGGGCTGGCTGGTCTCGCGCCCGCACTCGGGCTTCTTCGTGCGGCGGCGGGCGCAGGCCGACGGTCCGGCACAGACCCAGGTCGCGGCGGGCCAGGGTTTCGATGCCATGTGGTACATGCGCAAGATCTTCGAGCACCGCCACCTGTCCATCAAGGCCGGCTGCGGCTGGCTGCCGGGCGACTGGCTGGCCGAAGACGGCCTGCGCCGCGCACTGCGCAGCCTGGCCAGTGAAGACGCGGACCTCGGCGGCTACGGCGATCCCAAAGGCTACCCGCCGCTGCGCCAGTTCATTGCCGAGGCCTTTGCCGAGCAGGAAGTGCAGGTGCACCCCAGCCAGGTGCTGCTCACGCAAGGCTCCAGCCAGGCGCTGGACCTGGCGGTGCGCCGCCTGGTGCGCGCGGGCGACACGGTGCTGGTTGACGACCCCGGCTATGCCAACCTGCTGTTCAGCCTGCGCTTCCAGGGCGCGACGCTGGTGGGCGTGCCGCGCACGCCGCAGGGCTACGACCTGCCTGCGCTGGAACGCTTGATCGTGACGCACCAGCCCAAGGTGTTCTTCACCCAGCCGCGGCTGCAGAGCCCCACCGGCTCGGTGGCCCAGCTGGCGCACCTGCACCGCGTGCTGCAGCTGGCCGAGAAGCACGACCTGACCATCGTCGAGAACGACATCTACGTCGACCTGGACCCGAACCCACGGCCATCGCTGGCCAGCCTCGATCAACTCAGCCGCGTCATCACGGTCGGCAGCTACTCCAAGACCATCTCGCCCAACATTCGCGTGGGCTACCTGGTGGCGCACCCGGACATGGTGGAAGACCTTGCGCAGCTGAAGATGATCGCCGGGCTGACCAGCGCCGAATTCGGCGAACGGCTGGCGCTGGGCGTGCTGATCGAAGGCCGCTGGCGCAAGCACCTCAAAGGCCTGCGCGAGCGGCTGGCCGATGCTCACCAGCAGGTCGGCCAGCGGCTCTCGGGCCTGGGCTTCGAGCTGTTTGCCGAGCCCAAGGCGGGCATGTTCCTGTGGGCTCGGCACCCTTTGGTCAGCGACCCGGTGGCGCTGTCCAACAAGGCGGCCGAGCACGACATCATGCTCGGCCCCGGCCACCTGTTCTCGGCCGACCTCGGCCCCACGCCGTGGATGCGTTTCAACGTGGCGTTTTCGCTGGACACCAAGCTGGCCGAGTTCTTCCAGGCGCAAGGCCTGGGCTGAGCGTCCTCAGCGCGCAAAGAATGGCCTGTCGTTGTCGCAGGCCGGGTCCGGGCCATGGGCGGTGTCGATGACCTTGTCGTCGTAGCCCATGCCCACCATGAACCACTGGCAGAACGGCGAGTCGTAGCGGTAGGCCCAGACGATTTCCTTCGGGTAGTGCACGCCGAAGGTGGTGCCGGGCCGGCCGATCGCGAGGCGCACTTCGTCGGCCGTCATGCCGGCCCTGATCGCGTTGAAGTTGCGCTCGGTCAGCACCTGCTCGCCGCTCACCAGCTTGTCGTCGCCATCGAAGCGCACGAGGTAAGTGAAGCGGCCGAACGGTCCGCTGGCGAATTCCAGCGTGTGGCCGCCGCCCGGTTGCGGGTAGTCGCCGGTGGGCTGGCCGAGCTGCTGCGTCACGGCGGCGGGGCTGGCGCCGGGTTCGAACTTCGGCGGAGAGAAGATCGCACAGGCACCGAGACTGGCCACCGCGGCGGCGGCAGCAAGACCACGCCAGGCCTTGGAAAAGAAGGGCGAACTCATCATCCCGATGAGCTTACGCGCGATGCAAATCCCTGCCGGCGTTGGCGGGTTGCTTGCCGAAGACGTGCATCGGCGCACGCCAGCGTGAAGTTCAACGCAGCCGCGTGCCGATCTTCATCGCAGTGCGCTGGTAAGCGCGGAAGCGGTGGCCCAGGCACAGGTGCAGCGGCATCGGCCATTCCTGCCGTGCCAGTGCCTGCACTGCCAGGCCGCCCTGGTTGCGCAGCCGCGCCCACCAGCCCAGCTGCAGCACGATCACGTAGGCCTCGCAGGCCGGGTCGGCCGGGATCTCGCGGCGCAGCAGCCAGGCCTGGCGCACGCCCTTGCCATGCTGGGCCACCAGCTTGCCCATCGCCACGCGCGTGTCCGCCGCCAGCTCGGCTGGCAGCAGCTTGCCCTTGGGGTCCAGCCGGTCCAGTTGCTGCTGGCGCAGTGCTTCCAGCTCGGCGCGGGCCTGCCAGCGTTCTGCCCAGGGCTTGGCGGCCGCCGGGTCGCGCTCGATCAGCCAGGCATGCGCACGTTCGCAGGCGCCGCGGGTGGCCTCCGCGTCCAGGCGGATCGCGGCCTCCAGCTGTTCCAGCCCGCCGGCATCGTCCCGCGCCAGCCGGGCCGAGCCTTCGAGGAACAGGCCCAGCGCATGGTCCGGGTGCTCGCGGTTGAACTCGGCAAACGCCTCGCGAAGGTCCCGCTCGGGCTGCAGGCCCATGCTCAGGCGCAGCAGTTCCAGGCGCTGGTCGCTGTCGCGCTCGGCCATGGCTTCGAGCTCGGCCAGGCGCTGGCGCCGGGCCTGCCACTGGGCGTGCTGTTCGCCCCAGCCTTCGGCGGCGTTTTCGGCCCAGCTGCGCTGGAACTCGCTGCGCAACGTGTCGGCCACCGGGCCCAGCAGCACCTGGGCCGCCGAAGGGCCGGCCAACGGGGCGGGCGCGGCCTGCGCTTCGGCGCCGTCCGCGCCCAGGGCCTGCAGGCGCTGGCGCAGCGTCGGGTGGGTGTCCATTGCGCCGGGCGAGCGGTCCAGTGCGCGGTCCAGCCATGGGCCGGTGCGGGCGGCAGGCAACTGGGTAGCGACCGCCGCCCAGCGCAGCGCCAGGTCCGGCGGCGGCGTGGCCTGGTCGCGCGTGGTTTCCAGCAGTTGGTCGAAGAAGCCCGAGCGGTGGGCCGATGCCAGGTTGGTGCGCTTGAGCGCTGCCACTGCGGCGGCGCTGCCCACGAGCTGGGCCGAAGTTGCGTCGGCTTGGTATTCCTGCGCCCGGGCCAGCACGAAGGTGTAGGCGTTGAAGTAGGGCGCATAGGCACTCACCGCGCGCTGCATCAGCCGGCCGGCCCAGCCGCGCCAGGTGGCCGCGTGGTCCTGGATCGTGGCCCAACTGGCGCGCAGCCGATAGATGAAGGCGCCGAAACGGCCGTGGGCGCCGCAGAGGTGGCCGTACTCGTGCGCCACCACGGCCATCGCCTCGTCGGGCGACAGGCTTTCCAGCAGCGGCAGGCCCAGCAGCAGGTGATTGCGCGGAAAGCCGATCAGCCCGAACAGCGGACGCTGCATGATGGCCGCGTTGATGCCATCCACCACCAGCACCTGGTGCACCGTCGGGCCGCGCAGGCGGAGGCGCATGTTATCCAGCGCGGCGAACAGTGCCGGTGCGTCGCTGCGCTGCAGCTTGCGCCCCTGCGGTGCGGGCAGGCGCACGAACAGCGCCTTCATGGTGTTGCGCAGCAGCAGCCAGACCGGAATGGCGGCGAGCAGCAGCAGTTTGCCCAGCTTCAGCAACAGCAGCCAGGCCGCCGCCCCACCCACCCACAGGGCCGCAGCCACCGCACCGGCCAGCAGCACCAGCCCCAGGCCGAGGCCCAGGCCGATCAGCCCCAGCAGCCCGAAGCCGGCGAGTGCCAGCAGCGCCACCTTGAGCTGGTAGCGCCTGGGCGCGGCCGCGCTCTCGGCCTCCAGCCGCGCGACCATGCGCTCGAAACGTTCGATTTCCATCTTTCCTCCCTCATGCCAAGCTTCTTGGACCATCTTTGAACTTGCGGTTTTCCGCTTTGGCCGCATTTTGTGACGAGGCCTGCCTGCCGCACAACCTGAGCAGCCCGCGCCCCAGGGCCACGGGCTTGCCCAGGCCGCAAGGCCGGCCCTCGCCACCTATAATCGAAAGCTTCGCCAGACTCGGCGTGACCCTCGAGAAAAGACCCGGATGAAAGCCGCAGAGATCCGCCAGACCTTCCTGAAGTTCTTCGAGTCCAAGGGCCACACCATCGTGGCCTCGTCGCCCGTGGTGCCCGGGGACGACCCGACGCTGTTGTTCACCAACGCGGGCATGAACCAGTTCAAGGACGTGTTCCTGGGCTTCGACAAGCGCGCCTACACCCGTGCCACGACCAGCCAGAAGTGCATCCGCGCCGGCGGCAAGCACAACGACCTGGACAACGTCGGCTACACCGCGCGCCACCACACCTTCTTCGAGATGCTGGGCAACTTCAGCTTCGGGGACTACTTCAAGCACGACGCCATCCAGTACGCCTGGGAGCTGCTGACGACCAAGTTCATGCTGCCGGCCGAGAAGCTGTGGGTCACCGTCTACGCCGAAGACGACGAGGCCTACGACATCTGGCACAAGGTGGTGGGCGTGCCGGCCGAACGCATCATCCGCATCGGCGACAACAAGGGCGGCCGCTACGCGTCCGACAATTTCTGGATGATGGGCGACACGGGCCCCTGCGGCCCCTGCACCGAGATCTTCTACGACCACGGCCCGGAAATCGCGGGCGGCCCCCCGGGCAGCCCGGACGAAGACGGCGACCGCTACATCGAGATCTGGAACAACGTCTTCATGCAGTTCAATCGCACCGAAGACGGTGTGATGCACAAGCTGCCCAAGCCCTCGGTGGACACCGGCATGGGCCTGGAGCGCCTGGCTGCGGTGCTGCAGCATGTGCACTCGAACTACGAGATCGACACCTTCGTTGCGCTGCTGGCTGCCGCGAAGGCCGCCGTTGACGGTGCCGGGGCTGGTGACTGCGACAAGGACAGCGCCTCGCTGAAGGTCATCGCCGACCACATCCGCGCCTGCTCGTTCACCATCGTGGACGGTGTGATCCCCGGCAACGAAGGCCGCGGCTACGTGCTGCGCCGCATTGCCCGCCGCGCCATCCGCCACGGCTACAAGCTGGGCGCGCGCACCCCGTTCTTCCACAAGATCCTGCCCGAACTGGTCAACCAGATGGGCGACGCCTACCCCGAGCTGCGCCAGGGCGAAGCGCGGGTCACGGCCGTGCTGAAGCAGGAAGAAGAACGCTTCTTCCAGACCATCGAGCGCGGCATGGAGATCCTGGAGTCCGCTTTGGCCACGGGCACCAAGGTCATCGACGGCGAAACCGCCTTCAAGCTGCACGACACCTTCGGCTTCCCGGTCGACCTGACGGCCGACGTCTGCCGCGAGCGTGGCGTGACGGTGGACCAGGCCGGCTTTGACGCCGCGATGGCCCGCCAGCGCGAGCAGGCCCGCGCGGCCGGCAAGTTCAAGATGGCCGCAGGCCTGGCCTACACCGGCTCGCCCACCACCTTCCACGGCTACGACGAGCTGCTGCGCGAAGCCTCGCGCGTGGTGCAGGTCTATGTGGACGGCAGCCCTGTGGACATGGCCCGTGCCGGTGACGACGCCGTCATCGTGCTGGACCACACGCCGTTCTACGCCGAGTCCGGCGGCCAGGTGGGCGACACCGGCGAGCTGCGCAACGCCAGCACCCGCGTGGTGGTGGAAGACACGATGAAGATCCAGGCCGATGTGTTCGGCCACCACGGCCGCGTGCTCGAAGGCGAAGTCAAGGTGGGCGACACCTTCACCGCCCGCGTCAACGCCGAGCACCGCGCCCGCACCGTGCGCAACCACAGCGCCACCCACCTGATGCACAAGGCCTTGCGCGAAGTGCTGGGCACGCACGTGCAGCAGAAGGGCTCGCTGGTCAATGCCGAACGCACCCGCTTCGACTTCGCGCACACCGCGCCGCTGACCGAAGCGCAGATCAAGGAAGTCGAAGCCAAGGTCAACGCCGAGATCCTGGCCAACGCCGCCGCGCAGGCCGAAGTGATGGCGCTGGACGACGCGCAGAAGAGCGGCGCGATGATGCTGTTCGGCGAAAAGTACGGCGACACCGTGCGCGTGCTGAGCATCGGCAGCTCCAAGGAACTGTGCGGCGGCACCCACGTGCAGCGCACCGGCGACATCGGCCTGTTCAAGATCGTCGGTGAAAGCGGCGTGGCCGCCGGCATCCGCCGCGTCGAAGCCGTCACCGGCGCCAACGCGCTGGCCTACCTGCAAAGCCTGGAGCACACGGTCAACGAAGTGGCCGCCTCGCTGAAGGCTGCGCCCGCCGAACTGAGCAGCCGCATCGGCAGCCTGCAGGACCACCTGCGCGCGCTGGAAAAGGAAGTCGCTTCGCTGAAGGGCAAGCTCGCCTCCAGCCAGGGCGACGAACTCGTCGCCCAAGCCGTGGACATCAAGGGCATCAAGGTCCTCGCCGCCACCCTGCAAGGCGCAGACGCCGCCACGCTGCGCGCCACCATGGACCAGCTCAAGAACAAGCTGAAAACCGCAGCCATCGTGCTGGCCGCAGTCGACGGCGGCAAGGTCCAGATCGCCGCAGGCGTCACCGCAGACACCATCTCCAAGCTCAAGGCCGGCGAACTGGTGAACTTTGTGGCCCAGCAAGTGGGCGGCAAGGGCGGCGGCAAGCCGGACATGGCGATGGCTGGCGGCACGGATGCTGCGGCCTTGCCGGCGGCGCTGGCGGGCGTGCAAGCCTGGGTGTCCGAGCGCCTCTGAGCCTGCGCTGTCCGCCTCATTCAAAAACCCGCTTCGGCGGGTTTTTGTTTTTGGGGCGCAGTAAGCCTGCGGGCCAGGGTGCTACTCCACGTCAACCCGCTTTTCCCTCGTGGGTGCGGCGTAGCGAAGGTGCCGCATCCATCCAGGAGAGGTTGACGAAACGACGCCGCCTGCATCCAATGGGACCGCATGAGGACTGCTCCTTTCGCCGGAAATTTTGCAATGAATGACACGGGCCCATCCGCTGGAAAAATCAATGCTGACGCGAACTTGCGGCCACTTGAGATCCGATTTTTATGGAGACAGTGGCAGGTGTTACGCAGCAAAGCTGTCGCCCGATAAATAAGTCGGCCACAGCAAACAACCGCCAAGCATTTCTCGAGACCCAAACACCGCTCATGCCTACCAACATTAACTCAGCTTCAAGGCTCTATTCAATATTTAGTCAGCTTACCGGTCACGCAGATAGCATTCAGGTTCTAACGGGTTGGGTGAAAACATTCTCCATTCCTGAATCGACACCAAAGAAGCAAGCTGTCGAGGTGGCGAGACGACTTGACGCACTAACGCGTGAGCTTGAACTAGTCCGGTTGGGAATGAGTAAGGCAAATTACTCAGCCAACTTGTACGAGAGCGCAATTGTATCGTTTGAAGAAGCTACTAGCCCAATGATGCTGCCGCATACTTAGAACAATGTGCGCCAATACATCAATCCGCAAAATCTTGTCGCTCTCCAGTTCTGCAGCGAAATCCTCCCCACTGAAGAGAATTCGATAAGCAAAGCAGAACTCGACGAAATATTAAATCTGTTTCAAGATTTGCGCAATGCAGCAGCGAGTGACAGCATTCCAGAGAGCCTCCGCTCACTAATAAGTCATCACATTGAACTCATCCAGCGAGCGATTGGCGAATACCCAATTCAGGTTCTAAAGCACTTAGAGAGGCAGCCCAAACCGGCCTGGGGGAACTTGTAGAAGCCAAAGAGATAATAGAAGAATACAAGCGGGCACCCGAGGTTACCAAGTCGGCCCTGCAAAATCCATTTCAAGCGCAGCGACAGCAGTCATTTGATTCCTTGAGCCGCAGCGGTCACGTTGCAGACGGGGCATCGAAGCCAGAGCGCGGGTGACGCAGCAGGCTGGCCATGG
>Ga0307514_10004195_pt1 | contig 13348 bp, 9 predicted proteins | sample 16_EM_MG_FD_203088 | JGI IMG/M metagenome (GOLD analysis project Ga0307514, IMG submission 203088) | Populus trichocarpa ectomycorrhiza microbial communities from riparian zone in the Pacific Northwest, United States - 16_EM | ecosystem: Host-associated > Plants > Roots > Unclassified | place... | reverse complement strand
GAAAAATGTAAGCAATTTCAACAGATAAATAAATGCATCACAACTGCTTGAGACATTAGGTATTAAAAAAATCTGTGCCCCTCACTCATTTCAATAAAAACATAAACACTCTAAATTCAAATACATGACACAGGAAAGACTAAACAAGAAAGTTGTAGTCAAAGTCTAACTACAAAAACGAGTTCCCAGAGAGTCGCTCCCATGAATACCAGTAACGACAGAAGAATCAAGAACAAAATAAAAGTAAACATGCATGCTGATGAGATCAGATGTGGGAGAACATTCCAAGCTCCGATCCAAGCATTGGCTTTGATATATAGACTAGGGACACAACGAAGAGACAAGAGACGAAGATGCAAGGGGGACGTTGCGACTTCCATGAGAGAGGAAGGTAGACCGGAGTGGGAGATCGCGAGAGAGAAGAGACGATCTGGTAGTGTGTTTAGGGTGGCTGAGGTTTTTTTAATAGGTTTTCTTAGTTTTTTTTTTTTTTGGGTTCAGTTTTTTCAATCAATTTTTTTCGATTGTCTTGGTTTTTTTTGCTACGGACCTCCATGCATATTTATAATTAAGAGATGACATAAGTGACTTCGTGTTACTAATCCTGATAATTAAAACTAGCTATAATCTTCCAAACAACTCTTAGTGCTCCTATATATCCAAGATAGCCCATTCCATATATATATATGATCATGATCACTTGTCATTTCAATTCCAAATAATTTTTGATTTCGATCGGAAATATGCATTACCACCACCACTAGAAGGAAACTTCTGCCGTCACTTTTCCTTTTCCTTTTTCTTTTTCTTAATAATAAGAACTGTGGAAGATACTGATGCTTAGGTTATAAATTAATGGACACTTACAAAAACAAAGCAATGCATAATATATAGCATGGCCGTATAGTGATCACGGCTTAATTAACCCTATTTTTGGTGATTAAATTAAAAAATGAAAAAGAAATGAAGGAAAGGACGAAAGGTGCGGTCATCAAATGTGGAGCAATGGAAGTGGTCGCAGCATATCCTGTGGAAGATGCTGCCATTGCTAACCCATAGGAGAAGGAACCCACGTTCAGTGTCCCTTTGCCTCTCGTATAAAATGATCTCTCCCTTCCTTTCTCTTCTCCAACACCATACCTTAGCACAATATCTAGAGTGAGCTACGTGCTTGAAGATGCTCATCGCTAGTTCTTTCTCTTAGCATGAGTGCCAATCCCGCCATGCACCCTCACCGTACGGCATGGTGGGCGGTGCCTGAGCATACAAGGTTACGGATTGTTACAGTACTGGGTTAAAAACTTGGGAGAGAGCCAATTTCTCTCACAGGGCAACCTCAATCCTTTGGCATTTTCACTTGGAGAGGATCTCGATCTATCGCTTGCTCCATGCCATGATTATTATCTAGAGGCTCAGCAGAAAGCCTTGACGTCATGAAGACAGAGTTGGATCCTACTGTTCGCTTGTTCTTGTTTCTATCCTTAATTTAGTTAAATATGTAAGGAAACTATGGTGCCGTTATGTGTGTTTTTCTTCCTTTTTTTCATGTGGGAGTGTTTATTTATTAAATAATTAGCAGTACTGCATCGATCTATATTAGAAGGAGTTACCATGCAGGATTCTTGCAACATCAATTGTAATGTGAGCTTCCATGGTGTCCAAGCTCAAGCTTAACGTTTGAAGCATGCGCGCGTGTCTTTTGTTTCTTTAATTTAGTGTTTGCATCGAACGGCAGGTCATGTTTTCCTACTGTGATTAATTTTAGTTGGTCGACTGTGGTTCAGATGTGCAATAACCCCTTGATTCTCTAATGTTGATGATCACTTAAACTCATCTCCTCGAGATTAGCAGGTCTTCAAATCATAATTAAAACATTTTTTTTTTAAAAAAAAATAGCACATTCCAAAAAAAAAGTTTTAGAAAAATAGTTGGGATGCACGTACGGTTAAGAATAGCACAATTCATAAATTGTAAAAAAGCAACTCAAAAAATAATTTTTAAAAATATATAGTTTTTTTAAATGACTGAGTCATTATAATCTTAGTAGTAATCCATATAAATCTTAATAGGGTTTCTTAACTTATTATGTTAATTAATAATTATCAATAAAAATATTAATGTAGTCGATTTAAACTTTAATATATAGTCTTCCTTGGTAAGTAAGTTAGTTATACTCAATTTAAATTTCATTAGGATTCCTTTTAATTAATAATTATAAATAAAATTTTGAAAAACCCCAACAATCTCCTCCACACATTCGATGAACCTGATGGCAAATCTAGGCTCTAATATCAATTATTAGATGGTCTTGGATTTATCTTTTCCTTACACTTATAAACTTTATGTTTAGAAAAATTATTTTTTTTGAGTTGCACTGTTAAAAATTAAATTTAATATCATCTCTTAATAAGATAGTTGTGGTCAATTTAAATCTCAATAGTAGATTAATTAATAATCATGAATAAGATTTTAAAAATATATATTAAAATTTAAATGGATTATTATTGAGAATAAAATTACGTTGGTTATTTAAAAAAAAAAAATTGTTTGGTGGTTTATCTCCTTTTCAGAAACTAAATTATGAGGTGAGGTTTTTTTCCTCACAATTATTTTTTTGAAGGCAGACAGTCCTGCAGAAACTTTCCTTGCCTTGCCTAAGGATCTCATGTGATATTTAGAATGTGATAATCTGGTGGGGCAAGAGCATGATAGAGTAAATTTCTCCCTTCATTTCAACAAATTTCGAATCAGTCTTGACTAAAAACATCACCATCCAAGTATTGTATGAGCAAGATGAACTTTACCCCATTTTCATCCCCAACTAAAAGGAACACATACAGCATACATCAAAATTTCATGAATAATTCTCCCGTGTCTGGCACGTTGAAATTTACAAGTTCTAAAGGAAAGGAAAACGAAAGCTTCCAGCAGATTCGCATAAGAACCTGGCCTCTTAACTGTGCTTGAAAATTAGCTGAAGATGGTTGCGATTTGAGAAGTGATCTATTTATGCGGCTGAATTGGTCAACTGTTTGGCTGGTATGATTTGTTGTGGCTGCAGGCACAAAAGAAGAAAAGTGGAATCAGCTGAGAACACCTTAAGCATATATCAGGATAGAATTCAAGAAGATGAAAGAGACCACGAAGAAGCTTAAATCTAAACAATTGCCAAGACCAAACTGTTTTCTTTAACATGACCCGGGAGTTTCATGGATGTGGAGGGGGGGGGGGGGGGTGACAAAAGGCATGATTCTGAACTGGATGTGGGAGGGGGGGAGCATAAGCATTTAACAACATACTTTGACTCTACCACCATAAGCAAGAACCGAAAGGACATGGAGGTCAGTTTAATAAGTTTGCTGAAGTGAAACCGAAATGAGGTTCATATTAACCGAAAATGTGCAGTTTTAACCAAGAAAACCACCGTGCCCCAGGCCAATTTTCAATGATGAATGGGATTATATCAGCTTCTTACCGCTGCTAACTCCTTTTCATGCTTCGGAATGAAAGCGGTATCAACATTTCCATTTTTGAAGTCCTGTCAGCAAGGGGGCATATGAAAAGGCAACATAGATCCAATCAGTTCAAGGTTCAAACAAAATACATTGGGTGTTTTCAGTAAAATTCATAAATAAATTTGCAAATTATAGTTTTCCTAACCTCAATTTCAAGGATAAGTTTGTGGTAATCTATAGTCGTCGGAACTCCTGGATAGAGAAAGTGAGAGAGATTGATCAAAAATTAAAGAAAATACAGATTCTAAGAACAAAAACAAATCACGTCTGCGAAAAAAAAATTAAGAGATGTGCTTGATTGACCAAAAAGCCACAAATGGCATGTCTACTCTGCTGCAATTAGCAGCAGACGGAAACAAATCAAAGGATAGTGGTAGTTTACAGCAACCCTGTGTGGATAGTGGCTCACCAAACTAATCAAAGGATGAGCCTCAAAAGAGGTTTGCATTTGCATGCATCCAGATCAAAGAAAGAAAACAAAAAATGTGGTTTCAAAACTCTCACTCCCTAAACCCAATGTGCTCTTTCCATACAATCAATGCATTGCCACTATCTCAAGTCAAGAATTAAAAACATGGGTACCAGTGCGGGGCACCTTTCAAATTCTTGGACACTTACCAGTAATAATAGTGTCATCAAGAGCCCTTTTCATTCGCTCAATTGCCTTTTCTCTTGTTGGAGCCCAGACAATAAGCTGCAATATGTTCCAAATGTCACAGTAATTAAAACCATATGATGAAGCCAATTGTTTTCAGTAGTTAGATAAGCTGTCATACATGGTAGCTTTAAACTGCAAACACAATGCATCCAAGTATCAACTACAAAATTGACATGAAGGGAAGGCTAATGTCTAAGGAAAAAAAAACACTTTGTTGGGTCTCATAGATACACTTTTATCCTTGACAACAATAAAAAATTGAAAACATCTAGCTTAAGCAGGAAATCCATCGAAATGATGTGTCTTCCAACTTCAACTATATTCTGAATTTTTTAATCCCTATGTTCATTAGGACTCCAGTTAAAACTCCAACTTAACTCTAACTGCCTACGATGCCTTTAAAAATTTAGAAACAACTGATATTTAACCCAAACAACCACTTCAACAAACCTCATCTTCATGATTTAGATCTTTTGGTAGAATAATAGTTCCCAATCTAGTGAAGGAAATGCTAGAGCACCCAGCACAAAAATGTGGGCCTGACAGAATCACATGAGCACAAGCTCAAGGAATTGAAACAGATTTCAGAGACAGCAAACAAGTCTTACGATAGGATAACAATGGTTGGCTCAGATTTCATGTACACAATCCAACAAAAAAAGTTTTGGCTCAGATTTCATTTTACAAGTCTGTACCAAACTTTGTGCTTGGGCAGTATGGGTTTACATAATAAAAAAATTAGTGCCTTTCTGTCACCAGCATACAACTTCAAAAAGAAGAAGAAAATCAACTTAAATTGATTAACAAGGAACCTAAGCATCTAGAAGTAAATTTATCCAGATAGAATGTGGCGGGCACCATTCTAAGAGAAAGAAAGTGGCCAAACCAGACAAGTGTGGGGCCTATCATTATGTCTATGGAGTAAATTTCAATGTATTGTCATTAGAACAGATGCAGCTAAGCAGTTACAGAATGTAGATATGCTCCTAGTAAGCAAAAAACAATCACATTGAGATAATAACATGAATGCCCCTTGTCACATGGCCAAAAACATAAAGAAGAACAAGGAATTGTTATTTGACAAACCTTTCCAAGTAGGGAATCATAGCTTGGAGGAACAACATAATCAGGATAAACATGGCTATCCATTCTAACAAACGGGCCTCCAGATGGCAAATATGCTGTTATTCTCCCTGTTTGTTTAGAAGGAAAAGAGCACAAATATTACGAGTGGCTGGATAATTATGAAATATGTTTTCAGGGAAAAGAAAATCAATCACAGCAAGATGAATGAAATTTTCATAATTCAACCAAAAGCAACACCAATAAAATCCAGGAGTTGTGTGAGATGAACAAACATTAAATAGACAAACTAACTAGGAAATGCAATAAACCTCATGGCTTGTCACCTTAAAAAGATTAGACATTGGGCGTTCAAATAGGAAGGATAAAACAGAGTTTGGGTGGAAAAAGGCATGCGCAATAGCAACTAGAAAAGTGGTGATGAAGAGGATCAAATAGCAGTAATAATTTAAAACGAATGTAATATTCAGCACGATGTAGACATACCAGGCCCAGGTCGGAATCCCTTAAAAGCATCTTCTGCATTGATACGGCATTCAATTGAATGTCCTCTAAGAACAATATCTTCCTGCAAATTGAAATCCAGAGAACTATCAAACAGATGTACAAGCATGGGGCATAAATTCTTCTATTTATCCTTTGTTCCAATACCTGTTTGTATCGAAGTTTCTCTCCCATGGCTACACGAATTTGTTCCTCAATCAAATCAACAGAAGAAATCATTTCAGTCACCGGATGCTCCACCTGCATTTTTTATTTTATCAAAAGAAAGAACTACTAATCACCAAGATAGGGTTTTTATCAACACAAGAACAGAAAACTAAATCACTAATCGCTTATATTTAACCTGGATTCGAGTGTTCATTTCCATGAAGTAGAAGGAACCCCTTTCATCCAAAAGGAACTCAACTGTTCCAACACCAATGTACCCTATGGATGCTGCGGCTGAAACTGCTGCATCACCCATGGCCTTCCGTAACTCAGGAGTCAAAGCTGGAGATGGTGCTTCTTCCAACAGCTTTTGGTTTCGTCTCTATATAAGAGCCATATTCAACAGAACCATTACTTCAAATATGCTAGGTCTACTGCTAAAAGTAAACATGAAATAACAACCACAACAACAAGAAAAAGAAAGGGAGAAACAGGATGGGGATCACTCCCAGAACATATGATAAAACTTTTATGCATTCTATCTTATGATTGAACATGACTATGCTGAAACCAAACCTCTCAGCTTCCTTAAAATTATTGATGCTCATGAAGATATTACCAAGCTTTTATGAATTCCCTAGAATTGGTTTTTAATGTTGAAAATGAAAAGCTATCTTCTTTTCTGTGAACGGTCCAACAACCTTTCAGGAATAGCTTACAAATGGCAACCCATTGTGATAGTTGCAAGATAAGAAAGTAAACAATACCTGAATACTGCAGTCTCGCTCACCAAAATGAACAACATTACCGAATTTGTCTGCAAGAACCTACCAAATAAAATAATGTACCAGAATGATTCAGAAGCTTTCACATTGATGTTGGGAGTAAAAGGATATATAAAAAAGGAAAACTTTAATTTAGTATTACTGAACTGAACTATATTATTGACAAATTGAAATTCAGCAGTGTCAGAAGTGTTATGAGAAAAGTAAGACTACTTTTATCAACCTAGTTGAGTCACTCAAAAGTCAATAGTGTTTAGACTAATCAACTCAGAAATTGTTCCTACCTCATATCAGATTCAAATTTTCTGCAAAGCAAATTTAAGTACTTATTTTTCTGCATGAACAAAAGGACATTGCAGCACATGAATTCAGATTTGGATTTGGATTTGGATTTATCTTCATCATTCAGCATATTTCATTTCTAGATAGATCATTCACCCACTTATTTATCTTCACCATACAGCAGATTTCATTTCCAGATAGATCATTTATTCACTTATGCTAAATGCCTTTTACCCTCAATAAATAGATGAATTTATTGTTCAAGATACTCTTTTAAATTATAAAACCCTGGCATCTTCCTTCTCTTCTTGTGATAACTAGTTGTACAGGTTGTCTAAAACAGATGCAGATTCTTCCAACAAGAATTGGATGTAGATTAAATCAAATCTCATTTGCCTAATTCGTTCCTAGCACTTCCTTCTTATAGCTCGTAATTATAGGTAACAAGAAAATTTTCATTGCTAAAAGCAAACCTGTATTAGCATTAACAAGGTTACAGTCATTCCCCTTCTAGACTCTACTCTAATGATCTTCCATAAGAAACCTTCATTAAACATAATCTCGAGTTAATTATGGGTTAGTCCCTGTAGTTTAGCAAAATTAATTAATTAGTCCTCATGGTTTCAAAAACTATATATTTAATCCCTATATTTTTAAATTTAGAACTTAATCCTTTTTTCCCATTTCATTTTTTTTTTCCAATTTTTTTTGCTTCTTTTTTTGTAGAAATAGAGGGGGGGGGTAGAAGATAAGATGGAAAGACTAATGAGAAAAGAGGGCATTTTTCAGAGCACAATACTTCTAAAAGTAAGCATGGTCAACATTGGTCAAAGGACTATTTGATTATATTTTATACTACAGTGACTAATTAATTTGTTTTGATACACTAAAGGGACCAAATTATAATTAATTCATATAATCTCCGGACATAGATTACCTGGAATTCAATGTGTCTGGGATTTTGAACATACTTCTCCAAATAAACTCCATCATTTCCAAATGCAGCAGCAGCCTCACTTTTAGCTTGCTGTAGAGCAAAGGAAGCGAACTAAATTCAACCATAGACAAACAAAAGAATTCACGCAGCATGCTTCATGGAAAAATATCCAACAGTACAATGAACAGCTCCACACTAACTTTGTACCTGTAGCAACTTTACAAACTCATCAGGTTCTTTGGCGAGCCGCATTCCACGTCCTCCACCACCTGCCGTTGCCTACAGACAATAGGTTTAATTCAATAGAAGTTTCAATGCTTTTTAATTTTATGCTTCATTTGCTTGGTATTAGAAGATTTAGAAAAAAAAAATTCCAAATCTCATAATTGCCGGTCCAGACCCTATTTTATGAAATTTCACAAATTTCACTCTTGCATATTCTTCAGAAACCAAATGGAACAACAGTGAAACTATTGAGAATAACTTATTAAAGATGCAAACATATAATTTCAACAAAGAATCCAAGTGATAATTTTGGATAATTCCTATTATGGAATGATTTCTGAGATATTTTAATTGATTTTAGTTTTAATGCTTGGCACTATTGTACAAGGTTACTTGGAGTGCATTTTAGCTTTCTTCTCTATACGTGCACATGCACCCACAGAGGAGAAGATTTCCAGCAAAGATAGTAAAGAGCTCCATAAATTGCTTGATGTGTAGCTGAGTGAAAACAAAACAAGTCGATGGCAAGGATGTGATCAAGCAAGAAGCAAGGAGAAAACACTACTCCATCCTTTCTGTATAAATACTAACTGACATTTGTCTGAGTCTGGAAGGGTAGCAATGGCGTATATTGCAATTTCAATGTTGTCACAATCTGTATAAAACATGACTATCAAAGAAGGATTAGTATGAAGGAGATTATTTACCTTGATCATCACAGGATAACCAATCTCGTTGGCGAGCCTTACTCCTTCCTCAGTACTCTAACAACAATCAGTGTACAAAAGTTTGTCAGATAACATCAAACTACATCTTCCTATATTATCAAAAGGAGTAAAAGGAGTTAGCCAAATAATTAAACTAAACTTGCAAGACGTGCAATTGTTTTCATGCCAAAGTTTTTTTAATCAAATAATACAGATAATGGCCAAACATGGCACCTGTAATAAGCCATCACTTCCTGGTACAGTTGGAACCCCTGCCTTCTTCATTGTTTCTCTAGCAGTTGATTTGTCACCCATGACCCTTATACTGTCAGGCTGCACAAAGCAAACAATAATTTGCATCTTTTTTCAATTATGCAAGTGATAAACAGCCATAAACATGAATTCATGGTATACTTTCACCAGGTAAAAACTTGATCAATTCTCAATCCAATTTCTTCAAAACATGCCAATCGAGTAACACAGTCAACTTCACCATTTACTGTGCTGAAAATTATAGGTTTCAAGTACAATAAGGAAAGGATAACCAAAATGAAAGAAAAACGCGAGGAAAGTTTTGCTAGAACCATGTATGACTCAGCAGAGAACCTTTGGCAAGTTGGTTTATGAATTTGAAGGCATGACTGAGCATTCAATGAAAAACTTTTGTAAGTTGGTGTATATACTTGAAGACCCAATGTAGCATTTTTTTTTCCATGTCTTTGTGCTAAACCTGAGAATTTCATTAACCTTTTGCCATCAGTTTTCTACTACAAAGCCACCTGAGAGTCTGAAACTACTTTATGAACTTTATAGATACACTGACTAACATACAACCCAAGCTGAGATAGAACATGTACCCCATCCTAAAACCTAGAACCATAATGAGATTATAGTGTAATTAACCACCTTCCAAACAGAAGCAGTCAAGGTTAAACTTAAAATTCAGTGACAGGAAATGTATTTGCCTCAAGATATTTGGTGAATAACCAAAAAATAACAACCAACTCGGCAATCACAGTTTTAGCATAAAGATAAATCTTCCCACTGTCTTCCACTTGCTTTTTACTACATGTCAAATAACTAAAGATAATCACCAAACTTCAACAATCTGCATCATACCATGCTAATGAATAATTGAGCATATCTTTATAAAAAAAAGGATGTCAGCCACTAAGGGATATTTTTATAAAAAAAAAAAAAGATTATAACAACAGTCACCATTAGCCATAACCCCAATTCTGGGGCATACTAGATTGAATTGCTGTTCAAAATCTGTATACATGGTATTCCAAATATGGGATTTTTCACTTATCTATCATAATTGAGAAAGCAGTGATTTTAGCATCTAATTCAACAACAACAAAAAATGTAAAACAATAGTCGACATGTGATAGGCTAAGATCTAGGAGATTATGTATTAATCTCACTTTTTACTACTATTGAGTTTCTTGGTCTCTACTTACATTAGGCCCAATAAAGTTTATTCCATGTTCTCTGCACATTTCCACAAATACAGCATTTTCAGCAAGGAAGCCATATCCAGGATGCAGCATTGTACATCTACGACTTATAGCAGCAGATAAAACATTTGGGATCACTAAGTACCTGTGGAAAAACAGTGAAACATACAAATAAATTCATTATATTCCGAATCTACAACTAGTATCGTGCATTTGTTATTGAGAAATTAAATGACTACTCAAGAACCAAATTATTTCTATATAAACATTGCAACTTTCAACAAGCAGGAAAAAAATTATAATCACCAATTTATAAACTAATTAACAAGGGGCGTAAATGTAATCAAACCGCTACCAGCAATGCTTTAATGAATAAGATATGAGGTGAAACATAGAGGGTAGTAACAACTGTTAAATTAAGATGAATTGTTTCAGATTACTGACTCTGACTCCGAAGCTTTTCCTAAAATCCCCCTTACTAGTTGCAAACTAATATCCATGTGTAATGCATTTGACTGATAAAGTAAGGATATTATAACCACTTACGACTGACTGCTGGGTGCTTCACCGATGCAAACTGATTCGTCAGCCAATTTCACATGAAGTGCATCCTTATCTATGGTGGAGTAAACAGCTACACATGGTATCCCCATCTCATGTGCAGTTCGAATAACACGAACAGCAATCTCTCCTCTGTTTGCTACCAGAATTTTTTCCGCGCGACATGTAACCCCAAGAGCTCCTCCATTCTTAGCACAGTGAACGTGGGCAGTCTGAGCTCTTTGTCTAGGAAAGTTAACCTTATTTCCCATCATAAAGCTGCATTGAGAACTCCTGATTCCACTAGTTTTCCCCATGAATAAACCCTTATGCATTGAATAAATAAACTATTTCAGTATTTGTAACAATCACGGACTATTTCACTAGATATCACAACCTCATAAAACTAAAAATGCATAGCAGTATCATTGGAATTCTTTAAAACATACAACAACAATGCAGGTTAAATGCATCAGACATGTACTTGCTATCACTTATCTTCATATTTCAAAAACATTTTTAATGAAAAATCTGACCTCTGAGCTCATTAACCCTCCCAAACCATCCTCATTATTTACATCACCCCACATATGCTAGCAAAATCATAGAATTGAAATAGAACCACATATCTACAATTCAAGTACATCACTGAATTGGCTTCAATTCCCAGCTCCACAAATACAAACTAAGCCCAACACTACAGAGCCATCAACCAGTACCATCCCCCAAGGAATAAAACAAACAAAACCCAAGACTCATTTCCTTCTAACGAACATTCCAACGCGAACCCATTACAAATCAAACAAAAAGAAGACACGTTTCTAACAAATTCGAACCAAAAACAAGTCACACGCAAAAACAAGTAAGCAACAGAACAGAAAAACAAAAACAAAAGAGCAACAACAACTTACAGGAGTAGAGGTAACAGATTTGCAAACAGGCAACGTAGCCTCCATTTTGGAACCCAAAAAGCCTACAAGATAAATAAATAAAAACCACTTCAAACAACAACACAACAGTTACATTACTTAAAACATCAAAACAAACATAACTAAATTAGATCATCACTAGATATAGGTTACCTTGAAGAAGAAATGATGGGTTATTTTAGAAGCAAAGAAAGCACGAAGAGAAGGAGAAGGAGAAGGAGAAGGAGAGGGTATTTAAGATAGAAGTGATGGAAGGAAGAGATTTGTTGGGACTTTGGTTTGTGTTGCTGTCTTGTCGATAGAAACGAGGAAATGCGAAGAGAGTCAGAGAGTGTGAGAGATTGAATGCTCCGCCTAATTGGGTTTGGGTTGCCAACCCAAAGCTAAAGAGAGCTCTTTTCTTCTTGACTTTTTTTATTTTTTCAATCTATACCAATATCCAATCATATTCTGCCACCTCGGTTTTATTAATCGTTGGAGTCATTAATAAATGTGTTTGGATGTGTTGGATAGTTTCAAGAAGAGCCGCTCAGTGAATCACCAGCTGGTTTTTTTTTATTCAAATAAATATCAAAAAGTTGTTTAAATAATTTCTTATTATTTCAAGGAAGGTTTTTACTTCACTCGGTATATTTCATTCTAGTTTAAAAAATAAAATAAATTGAAATGGATTTTATCTTGTTTAGATTTTTGATTTATTCTGTAAACTCCATCAAAATTTTGGATGGAAATTTTAGATTTTGTTCCGGTTAAATAATGTTTTTATTTTAAAAAAATATATTATTTAGTTTTACAGTATCAATCATATCTCTCGATCCGATCGCTAAATCATATTGAAATTTTACAAGAATTTTCCTGACATATTGTTCTATTTCAGGTTAAACTTTTAGAGCAATTGGAGTTTAGAGAGGCCTTGTGAAATTGTTGATGGCATTTTCATCATTTCGTTTAAATTTGTAATTTTGTTTCAAAAGTTTTATTTTTATCCTTTTTTTAGATTGGATTTTTTTCAATTTCATTATTTAACAATAGATTTATTGAGAATTGAGATTCATGATTTGTTTTGATTTATTTTATTTGGGGTTATTATGGTCTTATGACCCGGATCATGGATTTGGAAGGTTAACCTCGGTTGACTCGGGTCCAATATGTTGTAGTCTCAATAATTTTTTTTAAAAAAATATGTTATCTTGAATTTTTTTTAGTCAAACTATATTTTTACCAGTCGTTCAAGTTGTCTTTAAACTCGTCGAGTCAATCAGATCTTATCGATTCAGCTTTGACTTCTTTACTTCTATTTAAATTTGAATGACATAATTTCAAGTTAGTTTATCTTTGAATTTGAATTGAAATTATGTTTGTTGAATTAATATTTTGAATTATATATATATATATATATATATATATATATAAACAGTACAGCCTCGAAACGGTACGCCAAAACTCTCTAAAACCAAAATATACCGTTCCAATTGAAAAAACAGAACGTCAACCAGAACGAAATTGACAACCTTGATTTCAAGGTTACCTTCCAAACCCATAACCATGAGAAAAACCTTAAATTAAAATAAATTAT
>Ga0307514_10004194_pt1 | contig 13350 bp, 14 predicted proteins | sample 16_EM_MG_FD_203088 | JGI IMG/M metagenome (GOLD analysis project Ga0307514, IMG submission 203088) | Populus trichocarpa ectomycorrhiza microbial communities from riparian zone in the Pacific Northwest, United States - 16_EM | ecosystem: Host-associated > Plants > Roots > Unclassified | place... | reverse complement strand
CCCCCGGCTGGGTGTGTGAAGAAGGAATCGGATGGGAGAATTGGAATGGAGGCAGGCCCCGCAGGGACGAGAAGAAATAGGGACTGGGATGCCAGGCGCAGGCAAGCAGGCCTCGCGAGGGAGGGGAAGGGAGACTTTTGTCGATGGAGGGAGGGAGGGGTGGGATGCGAAGACAGGGTTGAGGGGGGGTGCTGCAGGAAATATATGACGACTCTGGCGGGCGCCAGGACAAGAATTGGCGATCAATTACTGACGGACGATTGAAGGGCAATTGAGGGACGGCACTTCTACATACACACACTGTATGTACAATTACAATATAGGTATCAGCACTTACTTTTACTTTATACCCAACACACATACTCACATACGCACATACGCGTATGCGTATGTTTATGCCAGAGCTGGTCCATACGGCTGGCACTGCTGGCCAGCGGCATGGAAACACACACTGCGGCAGTACTCGTGGTGCTGTGGGCTACGACATGCAACTACATAATTGCCTACACATGGCGGGTCCGGGGTGATGGCCGTGGTCACCTTTCATATGGTGTTTGGTCTGGGCTCCTGGCAATCGTCGTGCACTGCACCACCCTCCTCCCCCCCAAAACCTTGCCCATCGCCATATTGCCCAGAATCAAGCCCAGGCAACGCATTGGCATTGCTAATTAATTCCTTCAGGTTAATATTCAACACTAACACTGATTTCCTGCTTCTTGTCTCCTCTTGGGATTCACAGCCGATCCTCTTCCTCTTCTCCCCGACCCCACCGCCGCCGTGCCCCACTAACGGTACCTCTTCATCACTGCTAAGATGAAGTGAGGTAAGTAACCTACGTCGACCCCGAAAATCTCCACCGAATGCTGAGCTAACAATTATGTAGTGCAACAGAATTACACAAGTCTGCTCCCTTGGCTGTGGAGTAGAAAGGTAAAGTAGGTTAGAGTTGGGAGGTTGCATGCTTTGACGTGCCTTTGTGTTGCTCTCACTGGTCGCGCATGCCGGCCAGGCCCTGGCCCCGGCCCTATCACTGGCTTTCGTTCCATCAAAACTGGCACTGCAGGACCGTAGGTTGTGGGAAAGGTCGCCCACAAATTGTTTGGGGAAAGATACCAGGTAGTGGATATAGAGTACCTAGGCACATCTGCAAACGGGATGAGATTGTTTTTGTCTGACACACCAACCAGACCGGTTCTCGTTTGGTTGTTACTTTTTCCTTGATGGAATTTTTGCTTCTTTTACACCCGATTGGCATCCTGCAGGCCGCACGCAGCAGGAAAGGGATGAAGCGCCAGTTGGTGATGCAATCATGGCCACTTGGTTTAGGTAGACAGAAACATTGCATCTTCTGCTTATGCCCCTGAAACCTCCATCGTGGAGATGTTGAGCAGCATGCTGCAGGCCCCGAGAGTCATTATAGAACGGAAAGGGCAGAGAGTCTAGCCACGACGCTGTGCCTGAAAGGATGCGAGGGTCTGGTACATAAATTCCTAACTACAGTAGACCTGCCTACATGACGCTGCGTATGCGTGAGCACCAGGACCAACGTGGACTTTCGGCTCCTGTGTTCTCACCGTGACTCGCTCCGCCAATGCTAGGCAGACGAGCACAGAATGTTGAGAAACCCCAAATAGGGAGGTTCAGTCCCAACAACGCTCGGTCGCGGGCCCTGGTCAAGTAAAAGCAAAGGAAACTGAGACACTCATTGAACCATACAACGTCAACTTCATCCGTGGCTCATGAGGCCTTGGCATCAGTTAGGCAGGATTGGTAGAATCGCGGGTTTCCACCTTCGTCGAGCACTACCACCTCTCCCACGGATCCCCTTAGCCCCCATCGGGCCAGTGTTGGTTGTTTTACGAATGTGTTGCATTATAATTGCATCCCATCGACAAGGGCATCTTCAATAGACGCGCATCAATTCAAATCTGGCCTTGACAGCAACAACATTTACGAAACCGGTATATAAGGTATGGGTGGCGGTATGCAATTGTACCATTCGGGGGCTGGTTAGAGATTGGTTGCATGAAAACAATGCGCAGCTACCAAATTCTTGCATTTGATACAACTCCAAATGCTGAATTCTATCCGACACAAAGGAATAACATGACAGCTTATCGTCCACTTGGCGCTTACAAAGAGCAAAGGAATGCACCGGAATCTTAATGGGCGGGTCAATCGTGCCACCATAGGTATGATTGACAGCCTTGACCAGAAAATGGGCGTCCCCCCACTCTATAATCGACCGATTCGATCTTGGATCCACAATGCCATGCCCTATAGCTGACGCAAAAGCCATGAAATAAACGGAAGCAACATTTGAGGTTTTGGGATGGTTGCAGAACATTAACGGGTCGGGAGCTTATCTGGGCTTTTAATAGTTTGGCATAGCATCCAGAACCTGTTTCGTACAGCACCTACGGCATCGCGGAGTCAGTGAAACACAAAAGTAATAATACCTAGGATAACTTGCGGGGGTGGGCTGAGAATAACCCCCTGGCGTGGCGATTGAAAGATACACAAGATAAGGGCGGTGCCTTCCATCGGCTCCAATGTTCCAGATAAGGAAAGCCCCCCTCGCTTGGTAACGCAAGGGTAAATGGTTCAAAGGGGCACATGGTCATTGTACCTAGTTGTAGATCAGACGTTTGGTTGATGGTGTGTTGCATGGTTGAAGTCAAGATGTATTGCTTCGGGCAGGGTACTCGGATCATTGGCACCCCGCGGCACCTCTGAATTCAGGCGGGAGCCCACGGCACTACCCCCAACTGCATGTTTGGTTTCAACCTGATGGACGTGCATTTTAATATCCAGGGCGGGGTATCATCTTATACGCACAACATAGCGTGGGGGGACAGATCCTCGGACGGGGGTGCCTGGGGAGAAGCCGGGAAGGGGATTAATTGCGGGAGGGAGTATAATATACGGGAGAGTACATGTTTTCTGGCTTGCACGGCACAGAGAAGACAAGCATTTCAAACTGGACTGACTTGGTTTCGCACCCCCGCTTTTTAACCTAATCTATTCCGTAAAAGGAATAAAATTAACACAACATTAAAATAACCGATATCTCTTTATCGATCCATACCACCAAGTGTCACCTCAAAACAAGCACCGCCGGCATTTGCCAATCATCTCTGAATCCGTAAACCTCACCACCACCACCGCCACCACCACCACCACCTCCACCACCACCTCCACCAATCACTACTACTATCCTTCATATCCTTCAATGCGAGCTTCAACACTGCGCCGGGGCGACTTCTCTTTGGCTCCATGGAATTGCGTCCATCACAATAAATTCCTCATAGCTACTGGTCCGACCGCCCACGGAAAGGACCCCATTAAGGTTATCTGTCATGCGAAAAAAAACCGTTGCTTATCGGGACAATAATATGGAGAACTAAGTTGCTAACATTGGGTTCTTTGAACTCTGGGTCTGCCTCGCCTTCAGCAACACGATGCTCCAATATGCGCTCATAAATCCTGTCTTTCGTCTTCATGGTTGCATCTTCTTACCATACAGCTAGGTGGCAAAATTCCCGTACCGCTTGCATATGAGCCTATGCAGGTCTTACATTTAGTGCGCATGGTTTCGGCAAATAGAGACTCTCCAACAGTGACCCCAGAATGTCCGTTTGCAACGCATCTGCCAGTGCTTCCTTCACTACTGCTGGGCCTCCAGACATATCCAACAAATCAGGAAACCTTTTGTGAAGTTGGCGTTTCATATATGGTCAAAGATGTTCAAGTCGGGAGGGCATACAAGGTGGTCAGTCATTGCCTTTGAACCATTGGCGGCACTCACAGAAGCTCTGGTCGTTTTCTCGCTATCCACTTCCAAACCCTTTTCCCTTGAAGCATGGGATCAAGGGTTCGTGGGTGAATATTGTTTCATCCGAAATTTGCATGACGGTCCTCTTGGCTATAGAATAGTCAGCTTCAAGAATTACTTTTTCCAGCATCCTCCGAAATCTCCTTAGGACGTCCTGTATGTTCCCCATTCTCATGAGTCCCTCACTCAATATAGCACTTGATGAAGATTGGTAGTGTCGGCATCACCCTGGGCTGGAGAGGGGTCTGCCTTGTTTTTTTTTTTTTTTTTTTGAGTCTATATGTCCGTGGAGCCCGAGGCTATGAGACGGTAGCCTGCCTTGGTTAAATAGCGAGTGTTACCTTGAGTTGGCATGAAAACAACGTGGTGAAAAATACAATTATTGACTATGCCCTTCCTGATATCGTGATATTATGGCCACGTATAAAGGAGAGTAGGAGAAGCAAGACAGACATACACCAATTGTTTGGTTGCTCAGTGGTGTTATCGTCCATTGCTAGAACGGCCAGTCTGGTTCAAGTCTAAGAGAGATATAGTCTGGTTGCCCTCCCACAACTCGGAATTCAGGGTAAGTAACAAATTAGAGCAACAATCACCAATATATTCCAGATACTAAATTAGAAAATAAATCCGAGCTACATAATGTATTTAAAATATCCAAATCAACCCCGAGTTAATATCTTTTGTATAAGTAGTAAAAGGATTATGCAATTGTATATACACATTACCACCACAAGGGCGTCGGACGCCCTTGGCAGTCAGTACCGTACCAGCGCCAAACTTTCCGTCTCCGGCAGCCACATGCCTTGGCACCAGGCCGCCATTATCCATCCATCCATCCATCCATACACGACCCCCCTGCCTACCCCTACCACCCTGGCGTACCTTCCTATCCCTGGCCTTTTAGAGGCACTATGAGTACCGCAGACCTTGTAAGTAGCTTTGAGAGATACCCAGTACCTAGCTCTAGGTGGTGGCACCCGGGAGGCATGGTAAGCTCCGAGCGGCATCCACCCACCCATGTAGCTGCGAGCGGGCAGACTCCAGCTTGATCTAGGTAGGCATTGATTTACATAACCATACTCTCTCTCTCTCTTTTTTTTTAAATAAATTGGGGAGTCTGTACGTCTTTTCCTGGAAGGGATAGGATTGCACCGTCGGAAAAGACGGCATGTTTCTGAAAAGCACGCCATGGGCTTCCCGAAGGCGATGACACAAATATTATGGACTCAAGGAGGACATTGGAGACTGGACTAGTAAGAGGAGAGGGGTTTTTTCCACCTCCCTCCCTGCTAGTCGCCAGGCACACCTACACCTGCCCCCGCCCCGACCGATCCTCCTCATAGCAGTGGCAACAAAAGAGCTGATACCGAGGGATGATGGATGATCTCTGTGTGCAAAATGTATGCATAACATGTGAGGGTAGCTATATATAGTCCAAAAATTTCTTCGTTGAATCTCTTGATGCAATGGTGTCAGAGTGCACATCGGGATGCACATGTGCCATGACCCCAAATTTTTTTTTTTTTGAAATAGATCACCTAATAACTTTATTAAACTACCTATTAGAAGAGGTGAAACTATTTTAATACTAAAATTATACAAATAATTAATTGGCCAGCTGCATAGTCTGGTTGCGCGACTACATATATATGGTTTTTTTTTAAATTTGGGGCAGGCTTGGCACAAGACTAAATGGGAAGGGCGTTACCCTCAACGAACTTTGTGGGCATTACCCTGAAGTGCTACACTTGTTTGTGTTTGCCAAGAGTATAGAACTCCGTAGGTTGCAACGCTGAATCCTATATATGCCACAATTCACATGCTTTCTTTCCAACCCATCTTACCCTAATTTTTATAGCTTCGCTTCCAAACCCCCCTCCCCACCCTCAAACAACTCCCCACTCACCGCCTCACTCTCAAACAACTTCGCAAACGCCCCACTCACCTCCTCACCCAAATCACTCGCCTGCATACTCCTCCCCTTCTTCTCAAACGCCCTCCGTGAGCATAACCTCGTAATCGCACTTGCGCCAAACGCACTCAGCAGTGTTAGCTCCTCAGAGTTAAGCTTTTTGTCATGCCTACACACACTATTAGCCTCGCTGCCCCCCCCCCGACCAAAATATTGGGGGAGATAGTACATACTCCCACAACCCCTCCAAATACGCCCTCCTCCACGCTAAAAATGTTCCCACACACCCTGTCAACGTATCTCCCTGCCCCCCCGACCTCTTCCTCCCTCCTCTAACACTACACCTCACCGTCACCTCCCCATTACTTATCCAATCCTCCCTCCCTTTCCTTAACACCGTCACACCACCCAGAATCTTCGCTACCTTCTCACACAACTCTCCCCGCTCATCCTCCTTCATCTCTATCCCAAGACTTTTGCACAACCGCACAAACTCAACATGATTCGGCGTAAGCACCACCCCCCTATCCCCCCTCACCAGCTCCGGATTCTCCTGAACAACCATCAACGCATCTGCATCAATCACAATCGCCAACCCCTCCTCGCGTGCAGCAGGGATTAGTTTCGCTACAATGGAGTGCATCATTGGATCCCGTCCTAGGCCGGGACCGATGATGAGGACGTGCAGCCGGGAGAGAAGTGATTTAATGTGGGTTAGTGCAAAGGAGATACCGCCCTCGATAGAGGCGTCGGTAGGGGTGCCAGTGCTAAGAGAGGAGGACGAGCGCATATACGGATGCACCATCAAATTCGGAGAATAAGATTTGATAACGTGTGCAGCGCTGGGGTGACAGATCACGTGGGACATGTCGCAGCCGAGGAGGGCAGAGGCATGGGCGGAGAAGTAGGGAGCGCCAGTGTATCTAAATGGAGTGTGTTTGAGTTAGTTTGGGAAGTTTGGTTGGTGAGTTTATTGGGGGAGGGGGGGGAACTCTTCGCAACCACCAACGACGGCTACACGACCTTGTTGGCCTTTGTGGAAAGTTTCAAGGAGAGGAGGGATGAATTGGCGGACTTTGAAGAGGAGGTCTTTCTGCGTGGGGGTGTGGAGGACCATTATGAAGTCAGTCGTTGGAATTGAGGGTTAGTAGAGTACGAAATGATAATTAGCGACTAATCCTAGCTAGATTGTTGAAGACAGCGTTTCAGCTTGCGTCCAACGAAGGAGTAGCAGAGGTTGAATTTGAGGTGCGTGTGTCTTATTCTATCTAGCAAGTATTCTGAGCAGTATGATCTGGCGACGCATGTTAAGAAACAGGTTGTTCTCGTGCCCAGACCGATTTATTTTTTGTACCGAGAACGGAAACAGGTGTATATAAGGGCTTATCGATAAGTGAATCGAATGACGACGCCCAGAGATGAAAGAGGGCAGGATCAAACCCCAAGAAGTCAACCCGCTTAGTCAGGCCCAGGCCACAACCCTAACTCACAAGAGACGCCTTGATATACCAACCACGACTATCAACGTACTAGGTGGTATTCTGTGTCTTACAAACAAATCAAAATCAAAACAATTAAACCACGTTTCGAAACCTGCCAGCCTATAAATCTACTTTCGGCAAACTCCTTTCCAGTCTCTCTATCTCATCCCTCAAAATCCTCCTCCCCCGCCCCTCCTCTCGCCCCCTCCGCCTCTTATCATGATGGCCATCATCGTCCTCATTGGGGTCATACACCGTCCCCTCCTGCTCCTTGGGCCTCATATTTACCCACTTTATAAACTCGCCATTAAATGCCGCCGTAATCCACGTAGCGAGCTTATCATAGACTATCCTGTTCGCATTATCTATTTCACCCACATAGTTAGCGCTGGCTGTATTCCCACCCATTACTGGGGGAGACCTACGAAAGTAAATCGAATGATCACTATCTGGAAAGACATGGACATCGTAATTCTCCACATTCCCCATATCAAGTTTGTCTAGAAGGGTGAGCGTGTTTTGCATATGAACGTTATCGTCCGCGATGCCGTGCATGATTAGGAAGCGAATGTTCTGTTGCAAAGCAGAGACGTTGTTGATTGCAGAGTGGATGTAGCCCTCGGGGTTGGTCTGGGGAGTGTGCATGTAGCGTTCGGTGTAGATTGAATCTAATATCACCCAATTAACAGATATCCCACAAAGCCATCAATGGTGAAGAGTCGTACCGTAAAACCTCCAATTCGTAACCGGCGCAACCGCCATCCCATACTTAAACACATTCCCCCCATCCTGTTCCAACGTCTTCAGCGTTGTAAACCCCCCATAGCTCCAGCCCCAAATCGCGATTCTCTCCGCATCCACATACTCCTTCTTGCTCCATTTCTTTGCCGTCTCAATTTGGTCCCTACTCTCCCACCTCCCAATATCTCCTCTAATAATACACCTAGCCTTCCTCCCAATAAACCCCGTCCCGCGCCCATCAATACTCACAACTAAATACCCCAAATTTCCTGCAACGTACGCTTGAAAGTCTATATTAAACACCTTAGAGACAGTCTGTGACCCTGGCCCGCCATAAACGTAAAACAACACTGGGTATTTCTTCTTCGGGTCAAAACCCGGAGGGCGCCGTTCCACAACGTTCAGTTCAAATCCGTCGATGGTGACAGTGGAGTAATGGAATGTAGGCATTGCATGCTTCGCCACCATACCCTTCAACTGGGAATTTTCCTCGATCATTTTCTCAAACCCCTTTCCTTCCTCGCCAGCGGACTCTGTAGCGATGACTTTCTGCCAGGGGATATTTGGGCCGTTGTAGGAGAGCAATGCATACCCACCTTTCTTCGAGAATGAAACAGAGTATATCCCCTCCTCTGTAGTGTTAGTGATAGGCTTGAGAGATGAACCGTCAAGGTGGACAGAGTAGACATGTCGCTGGATACTCGATTCCTTTGTAGCGAGGAAATAGACAATCCCCCTATCGAGATCCACTGCGGAGGGCGCAAGGTCGACTTCCCACTTGCCAGTGGTGAGCATGACAGGTTTACTTGAGTCCAGAGTAGGGAAGTATGCAAGGTGGTTAAAGCCACCGTGGATAACAGTGTCGATGTATCCATCATGCCTTCTGCCTTTCGATGCGTCTGCAGGGACATAGACTGTATCTTGGGTGACCTCAAACCAACCCCCATCCAACGCAGCTACATCCTGCTCCCTAACCACCTTTCCTTTCCTCTTCTTGACATCAATCAATACCATCTTCAAAATATCACTCTCCCTATTCGTCTCCCGAACAAGTACTTTCTCGTCCCCAGCCCAAAGTACCTCAGTAATCAACCTCTGGTCATCTTTAAAGTCCTTGTCAACCTTGACCCCAAAAGACTCCAGCTTGGTCATATCCCAAAACAGCAACTCCACCACCGGATTCGGGGCTCCCGCCTTGGGGTATTTAATTCTCTCTACTTCTGGATAGCTTTCCAGCCCCGGCTTGGGCTTTTCCCCACTTGGCCTGCTCACAAAAAACTGCACTGGGTATTCCGGAACCTCAGACTCATTTGTCCTCAAATACGCCAGATACGAGCCGTCATTCGACCACCACATGGCCTTATTTCCCCCAAATACCTCCTCCTCATACACCCAGTCGGGAATTCCATAGAACAAATCCTTCCCACCATCTTTCGTAACCGTGAGGACAATCTCCTCTGGAAAGCGTCTGATATAAACATTATTCCTCACCACATACGCAACAGCATCACTCGTGGGACTCCACATGGCAAGACTAACCCTTTCATCTCCATGCTTTGGAACGAGCGGTACTGCCTCCTGACTCTCGACATCATAAATCCAGTATTTCGCCGTAAAGCTATGTCGAAACTTTGTCGCCGTATCCGTCGCCACAAGCACCTTCTTCATATCTGGGCTAGGCCACACCCTTGTCGCAAATAACGATACCTCTCCCGCACTGAAATACCTCGATTTCATAAGCACCAGTGGTTTTGCACCTTTATCCACACGGAGATCCTCAACAACTAGCCAGCCATCCCCACCTTCATAGTTCTGCGTGAGCATCAACCCATCCCTCTTCTCACCTGCCCCCGACACCCACTCAATCTCATGCTTATACGCCCGCCATTGCCCACTCATAATCTGCCTCAGCTTGAGTAACTTCCCAGTACTATGCTTCTGCGGCGCATTCTTCGGATCATGAAGTTGGTTATATTCACCGGTCAAGTATACAATCAACGCCAGGAGCCACGCCCCGACCAGCAGCGACCCGATAATATACACCATCTTCTTGACATTTATCTTGCCCTGCCTTAGCTGTTTCTCATTCGCTAGCCCCACCTCGAGGTCTTCATCGTCATCATCATCATCATCATTATCGTGGGTGGGTCTGTGATCTGGATCATCGTATGGAGCTCGCTCTCGCCGTGGCGGTGGGTCATTCTCGTTATCGGTGGCAGTTTGGTTGATTCGCTCAAGGATCAAGGAGGTGGTGGAGGTGGATTCGATGCTTTCCCGCCGGCTGCTGCCTCCTTCGTCCTCAATGCGCTGCTCGACAGGCTGGTAGCTCGAGGAGGAGGCCATTCACTTATTTTGGAGTCGAATCAGAAAAGGCGACGTGAGGTAATCAGTGGTACGAAGTGACCAAATATATGTTATCGTCCGTTCAAGGATGTGGCACGCAATAATGTTGGCCTCTGTCCCGGTGTGTTGTTATAAATACATTCCGTCTTGAAAGACAAAGTACACACAGTCAAGCGCCCCCATCAAGGAACTGATTGCATACCAGTAATCAAAAAAGAAATTGACCATAAGCGTTGGCGAAGCAGTGGCGGTTACACACACGGGTAACCTAATCGTTACACAGTCTGGTTCGCTGCACGCATGAACCAGCCTACTCACTGCATGACCAGTATCAAAGATCTAATCCATAAACACCGCCTCACAAGCTCTATTCCGTATATAAACAAAGTACTCATGTATCATCTACCTACTAGTTGTAACTTCATGGCCCCCCCTCCACGAAATTCCTTCCAATCACTCACAATCCAGGCCAATCTTCTGTCACATCAATATTTTTTCCCATCGAGAAATACACATAAGAAATGCTAGATAAGAACTATGAAGACACAAATGACGGGTGGGAGTCTAGGCTAAGCTAGGGGTAAAAGGTCGGTGCAGGATGTTGGTGAGGAGAAAGCTTGGGTGAAGGGAGTCGGGTTCTATACATGACGTGCAACGCTTACAGGAAGGACTTGACGAAGTCACCGACAACTTGTCTCAACTTGGCCTCAAGCTCCTTGCTGAGGGCACCTTGCGTCCTGATGTCATTCAACACACCAGCCTCGCTGCTCTTGAGGTGCGCAAGGAAGTCTGGCCAACGGGTTAGCATGAAGTGCATTCTGACGAGGTTGCCGGGCAATAGAATACGTACCAACTTCAAATTGACCAATCTTGCTAACTGGAATGTTGTCCAGGAAACCATTGACACCAGCGACTGCTTTTATATTAGCTTATCCTCTAAAGAGGGCAGTGAAATGATCAGAGCTTACAGATCAGAGGGACCTGCTCCTCAACGGCCATTGGAGAGTACTGCTTCTGTTTCAAGAGCTCAGTCAATCGCTCACCTCTAGCCAAGGTCTGCTTGGTGGAGGCATCGAGATCGGAACCAAATTGGGCGAAGGCAGCGACTTCACGGTATTGGGCCAAGAACAACTTCAAGGAACTATTTATGGGTTAGAATCAAGTAAAAGCGTGTGTTAGCATGTGACTTACCCAGCGACTTGCTTCATGGCCTTGACCTGGGCGGCGGATCCGACACGAGAGACGGAAAGACCGACGTTAATAGCGGGACGGATACCCTTGTAGAACAATTCAGCCTCCAAGAATATCTGGCCATCGGTGATGGAAATGACGTTGGTTGGGATATAGGCAGACACATCACCACCCTGGGTCTCAATGACGGGAAGAGCAGTGAGAGAACCACCTCCGTGCTGGTCGTTCATCTTTGCGGCACGCTCGAGGAGACGGGAGTGTAGGTAGAAGACACTGGGACTATCAGTATGTAAATAAACAGTAGCATAACTCAGGATCCCTTACTCTCCGGGGTAAGCCTCACGCCCTGGGGGGCGACGGAGCAAGAGAGACATTTGACGGTAGGCTACAGCCTGCTTGGACAAGTCATCGTAGATGATGACAGCGTGCTTTCCGTTATCACGGAACCACTCTCCCATAGCACAACCAGTGAAAGGAGCCAAGAACTGGAGGGGAGCAGCCTCTGAGGCAGTAGCGGCAACGACGATGGAATACTTCATGGCGTCGTTCTCCTCAAGGGTCTTGACTAGCTGGGCGACGGTAGAACGCTTCTGACCGACGGCAACATACACACAGTACAACTTCTTGACCTCATCAGTGCCGTCGTTCCACCGCTTCTGGTTGAGCATGGTGTCAAGGGCAACGGCAGTCTTTCCAGTTTGGCGGTCACCAATAATCAACTCACGCTGACCACGCCCGATGGGAACCATGGCATCAACGGACTTAAGACCAGTTTGGACGGGCTGATTGACGGACTTTCGGGGAAGGATACCTTGGGGGTGTCAGTATTCGGGCTTCTGGATGCCAATATCATAATTCCCGCTCACCAGGGGCCTTGACTTCAGTTCGCCTCCTTTCCTTGGTCTTAATTGGTCCCTTGCCATCGATAGGGTTCCCGAGCGCATCAACGACACGCCCGAGTAGCTCAGGCCCGACTGGAACGTCGACCTATAGAATGGTGGTCAATATCTCATTCTGCGCCGGAGGTGTTGATTGCAATGCATACAATCTCTCCAGTACGCTTGACGGTCTCTCCTTCCTTCACAAGACGGTCGGAGCCGAACAACACAACACCGACTTGGCCAGCCTCTAAGTTCAAACACATACCCTTGACACCAGATGCGAACCTAATCTAATTATCAGCTTGTTACCCCGCTAATCAGGGAACACTTACTCAACAAGCTCTTCAGCCTGAACATTTTGCAAGCCGTGGACACGGGCGATACCATCTCTGTAAAGTCCGAATATCAGTTCCCGAGTTGTAGATAATGTAGTTCGGATCCTGCTCTGGCAGGTCGAGAGTCGCCATACCCAATGGACAGGACCCGTCCAGTCTCGGCCAAAGATGCCTCCTCAGCAACACCACGGATCCTCTGCTCGAGGATGGAGGAGACCTCGGTTGGGGAAGCCTTAGCCTCGTTGGCATAAGACCTGATTTGGGAGTTGACGATCGCCGCAGCTGGGACTACGGTACGGGCCTGTAAAGATTGGTGAAAATTTCGTCAGCTCCAACCCGGTATGAATTCTGTCCGTGAAACCCCTCCAATTGATATCCCCATCCAACCCCAGGTAATATCAATCGCCAATTGACGGTGCTGTGTATGTGGGTTGAGGCAAGGCGTTTTTTCATCGGAGGTATTAAGGTGAGGGGGCATACCGCAGCAATCCTGCCAGCAGACAGCGCCGCAACGCGGGTGGACGTGCGGAGAGCGTTTTTGAACATTGTGATGTTTTGGCGAACAAAAGGAAGGAGGGAATATGTCAGAAGAGGGAGAGGGGAGAGGGGATGTTTTCAATTCGAAGGG
>Ga0307514_10004193_pt1 | contig 13351 bp, 7 predicted proteins | sample 16_EM_MG_FD_203088 | JGI IMG/M metagenome (GOLD analysis project Ga0307514, IMG submission 203088) | Populus trichocarpa ectomycorrhiza microbial communities from riparian zone in the Pacific Northwest, United States - 16_EM | ecosystem: Host-associated > Plants > Roots > Unclassified | place... | reverse complement strand
TTTATCCTATTGTATTTAATGAATAAATAAAAATGTAATTGGAAAAATTAAGTGACAAATATAAATCAAGATATTTAATATCACAATACGAGTCATTTATCCAGTTGTGTTTAATGAATATAGTTATAAAAGTCAATCTGTAACAGAATTCGACACACTCATAAAATTTATTGAATAAAATAAAAGGAAAAACAATTTAGCAGGGCTGCACATGTTAAAGATATTGTAAAAAAAAATGTTTGTTTTAATTTTTATAAAAAAATTTAATATATATAAAATATAAAAAAGATTTTATATAAATCATATCAACCTCATAAAAAATTAAACACTCAATATAATTCAAAAATACATATAAAAATTATTATTTTAAAAAATAATATAAAAAAAATAAGGTCAAGCGATGTCAACTTGGTAAGCTAGACCTAGCACCTAGCTCACAAAGAAAAGGCATGCAGGCGGGCCTACAAGTCCAGGCCCACACACGTGGACCTTATTTTTTTCATTGTAATCGTCGAAAAAATAGGGCTCTTGTTTTTTGGATCTAAAAATCTATTTCACCCTATTTCTTTGCCCAAAATATCTAGGAAACACCCTTGGGACCTTATTTAACCAATCCATAGCCTTAAAAAACGCAAAACCCTCTCCTAAACCTATAATAACCCGAAATAAAAAAAAAATCTTCTAGAGCTCAAATTTGTTTTTTTTAGGTATTTTTAATATAAAAAAATATTTAATCTTAACTCCTCTCATCAAATAAAACCATTTGAAATAAAAATCAACAGTTATAGTGGTTGGAATCGTCACCAACAACTTTTTTTAAGCTGGAATTCAGCAAAACCCCCCGCCTCTTCTCTGTTAAAAAGGATTAAAAAAAGATGAAAATACAGTATATATTAATATTAAAAACTATAGAGACCAATTATTAAAATAAACTTTGCAAACAAATTATAGAGTCACCACTTATGTTACCCATGTTTTTAATTTAAATTTATTTTCTTTCAATTCAACCTCTACTCCCTAAAAAAAAAAATGCAATTAAGGTTTAATTTGGATTCAAAAGAGCTTAATTTAGTTAAAAAAAAGTTTTTTAAATTTTTTTACTATTACAATCGACGGTAGATTATGAAAGGATGAGCAGTAAAAAAAGCTACACTAAAAAAGCCACATGCTTTATATATTCTGTTAATTCAAGGAAATTAACATTACTCTTTCTAGTCCTAGCGATAAAAGTATATTCATTCATCCATAACACAATATAAATACTCTCAACGCTGCAGAATGTCAAATAATATCATTGCTTGTTTTGATTATTCAAAAACAAAATTGTTTCTCAGAACGCTGCAGATGTATATGCTGGTGGCTTTCCGAAAAGGAGCAAGGATTCAATTCCATCAAATGAACAATCCGTATCCCCCAAAGTGTCTTGGCTATCGACTGCTTTCTAGGTCTCGTAGACCCTGCTTGCAATGGTAAAAGATTGGTTTCTGTTAGCGATACCCTGTCTGTAAAATATGAAAAAAGAACACTGCTCTAAGCACTGAACTAATCACTGTCCCAAGTCTCATCCACCTCTTTTCGTGATATCACCTTCTTACCATTTGCTTCATGCTTCTCCCGTTGCTTCTGGAGGTGATCTTCACTTTCACCACTGTCCCTGTAATTATAATCCTTTTCACTACCTGCTCTTAATATGTCTACCTCATCATCTGATTCCCACATCGCATGTTTTGAATCATTATACATATCATCTGACCCAGAATCTTCCTGGAACGTCTTTCTTCTGGAATTTGCTTCAGCATTTCTCTTGAAAGAACCAACTCCATTCTTCTGCTTCAAACTTCTTGATATTTTAAACTCATCACGCGCTTCATCACTGTCATAGGCATCACTCTGCGGATCAGTTACCCTGATGATCTCATTTCTCTTCAAGGGATATGTATCCTCCTCATCATCACTGCTGCTTTTAAAGATGGGACTTGCTTCCGCTCTTGATGTTCTTGAGACATGTTCTTCCTCAGCATCTGATTGCCACATTGCATTGTCAAGATCACTTAACATTTCTTCTGATTCAGAATCTTCTTCAGCCATCTTTTCTTTGAATTCAGGTTCAAATTTTCTTTTGATATCATGAGCATTATATTCCCTTCCAATCCCATCTTGCTTCCTCCGCAGCCCTCTAGATCTGCGATCTGCATAAAAATCACTCTCATGATCACTATTATCTCTAACATTCCACTCATTATCACCCTCAGAAACATCACTATCATCATCTCGATTAGAACTCATCCGTTTGTCACGTGCATCTCTCCAATGCCTGGCTCCTCTTGCCTCACCATCGGAAACTTCACTTCTATGTATTTCTGGGCTCCTAATCCGCCCACCATAATCTTCCCTGTTCCAGTATCTAATCCTACCAAATTCTTCTTTCTCTGCAGCTTCTTCTGCAGCCCACTCTTGATCTGCTGCATCCTCTATCTCAGCAATAAACCTATCTAGCTCCTCTTGATCACTCTCGTCAGCAGGGGGTTCCAAATGTTCTAAATGATCATGGGGCTCCACCATTGACCCTTTGTCACCTTGAAAGACATAAGGGCTTCCTTCCTTCTTGTCAATAGCATTGAAGAATGTGGAAGCTACTCTCTGAATGCTGGCCATGGCAACTGGATCCTCAGGGTTTACCCCCATTCGCCGGAGCTGCTGTTCAATTTGCTTGATGTTTAGCTTCTGAGATTCAAGAGCTTGCTCAAACCTAGCCTTAAACAGTGCCTGCACAAATGATGAGCATGTTTTAATCCACAAGCTCTTACAGCCTTGCATCATAAGAAAATGTCTCTTTTGCGAAGACAAGTCTCCTTTAACACTATGTATCATAAAAAATAAAAAAATAAAAAAACCCTCCATCTAAAGAATAGCTCTCTGGATAGCGAGAGATGGCACAAAATTTGTTACAATGATGGCATTTTGCCACTGACTCTTGTCCTCGTTATATCTGGCCACTAGGCACTGAATCCAATCCTCTGTCTATATGGCTCAAATGTATGCTATCATTGATTAAGATTGGCTTAAAAAAAAAACATAATTTAACTGCTGGCTAGCATGAAATGAAGTGCTATCTTGTTTTCTTCAATATCTATTATAATGAAGACTAAAATATACAGCAAGAAATAGTTTCACCCACCTTCCTTTTTGTAAGAGTGTTAAGAGGGATCAAATCTTTTGGTTGGCGATAGTTTCTGCCTCTGAACATGATAATTGTCTTCACGTTATGAACATTTACCACAATACCTCCACTAAGTCTTGCTATCATGGTAGCCATTTCCTTGATTTTTTCTTTGGGAAAGTTGTCACAGCTTACTTGCACAGTCTCATGAAACTTCCAATGCATATGCATATTTTGGACAACTCCTCCAAAGACTCCACGGACACCAACAGGAACATAATTTTTATTTCTGAAACCGATCTTCTTATATGCTTGAAGCTGCTCAGGTGTCAGGAGCTCGGGATCATGCAATGGGGATGGCAACTCAGGTAGATCATATTTTTTTAGCTTCTGTAGGAGCAATGCAACTTTCTTCTTAGCCTGGAATAGTCAGATCGGAAAAAATAATTAATCAAATAATACTAAATAAGACTCTGTTGTGAGCTTAACAAAAGTGAAAATATATACTTACAACACAACATATAACTAGAACTGGGAAGTTGATTATCATTGTTGGATGAAGAGATATAAACATAGTCAACAACTTTTTTTCTGAGCTACATTGTTCAGATCCCAATATAAAGAATAGGTTTGTAACTAAGCTCCATTGTTCACAGAAACTTAATTGGTACAAATTAGTCTAATCTTATTTAAATTCTTTCAAAGGTCTCAAAGCATTTTAATGTTCATGTGTCATGATATCATACAGGTGTTATTGTGGAGAAATGCACATGTTAATCTAAGATTAGTTCAATACAAATTAGTCTAATCTTATCGAAATTCTTTCAAAGGTCTCAAAAGCTTTTTAATGTTCATGTGTCGTGATATCATACAGGTGTTATTGTGGAGAAATGCACATGTTAATCTAAGATTGTTTCTTAAGGGTATGAGTAGTGATCTTGGGAACTAGGCCACCTTAGGCTCCACCCATGACATAGGTTAGCAGTCGTTTTTCACATTTAAAACTATATACATGCCCAAATTCATTAGTGCAACTATTTATTACGCAATAACAGGTATGGCTTTGGACGAGGATTTCAATTTTAGATAAATGCTGGCTGAACAATTTTGTGAACTATTCCCATGACCTCGTAACACAGTTGCGCATGCTCTAAAGTTGCATAGCCATGGGAGGAAGAGGGTGGCAGCATTATTCATTTCATGATTTGGAAAGAACAGCATTTCTGGTTTGCTCACCATGAACTTCCCAAGCATGATAAATTCTAAACCATACACATACAGATCCCCGATCACCATTCAGTGTACAAGTTAGCCTGTAATGTCATAAATCTACTCACCATTACCATCACTAGCCTAAGCTCATCCCATCAACACCAAGTAAATTGAAAACCAACCCATCAGTGGTCAATTAAGAAACAAGAAATAAAGTAGTAAACATAAGAGATAACATACTCTTTTGAGGTTGTAAATGAGCCTCTCCTCATCAGTCATCAATTTCTTCTTCAATTTCTTCGCTCTCCGAATCTCTCTGAGTGTTTTACCAGACTCTTTACGCATCCGCCTTTCGACCTTGCTCCTCATGCTCCTCCCTTTTGAAGTAGACATTGAACGGCACCATCCATTGTGGGGATAATTCAATGGTGAAAAGCTTGGTTGAATATCATTTGAACAAGCAAGTTTTGGAGCAACATCCTTGAATAACACAATATTACTAAAATACAAAACCCAAAAACAATTGAATTAGATTGTAGTATTACAACATAAACAAAAACCCATCTTGGGTTGCAACAAAAAACAAGGGATTTAATAAGAAAACGAAGGGAAAACATTAAATAAGTAAACTTTGGATGTTTTTAAGTACCTTTTGGGACTGGATTGAAAGAGAGAATAGAGTGTCTTAAAGCAACTCCTTTGAAGGTTCCTAGCAGCAAACATTTGCAAACAAAAATCCTCAATCCCTTCGAAAAAAAGCTAATAAAATCAAATAAGAAAGTTGGGTCTTTCTGTTTAAGAATGAAGAGGGCGTGGAGCGGAGACGGTGGAGGAGACGAGGTTTTGGACTTGAGGGGTTTAAGGGAGTGGAGATATGGACTTGGTGAAAGAGTAGAGGTTTGGGTGCGGGTTCAACCTGTTTGGTGCTAGCTATTGACTCCGTCTCATAATACAATTAGAAATATTTTTTAAAATGTTTTTTATTTTAAAATATATTAAAATAATATTTTTTTTATTTTTTTAAATTTATTTATAATATTAATACATTAAAACTATTTAAAAATATAAAAAAAAATCAAAATTTTGTAAAATGGTAGTGAAACCACCGCCCAAGCACACCATATGAATTAAAGACCCTTCATTTAAAAATATTTCAATGCCTAATAAGTAATAACTATTTTACTTACTCTTTACACAGTAAACTAAAACATAAGCTATTCTTAATTGTACTTTGCGTGAGGATTGCATTGTTTCACAACAATATAATTTTTAAAAGGTTAATTTAGTCCTTCAAGTTTTTAATAAAGTTCAATTTGGTTCTTAAACCTTTTGAATTAATATTTTTCATCCCTATAATTTTAGGTGTTTACATTTCCTTCCTGAAACTTTATTTTATTCATATTTTAGTCCATAGATATTGAGAAAAGTTTAATTTAATCTTTGAAGTTTTGTGAAAGTTCAATTTAATCCCTAAAGTTTTGATTTTTATATTTTTTGGTCCATGGGTTTTAGGTGTTTAAATTTTAATCCCAAAAAGTATTTTCAATTTGGTCCCTGAAGTTTTCAAAATGTTCAATTTGGTCTTTAAGTTTTTTAATTTTATATTTTAGTCCATATATTTTCAGGTGTTTGTGTTTCAATCCTAAAACTTTATTATAGTCATGTTCTAGTCCTTGAATGTTGAGAAAATTCAATTTAGTCCTTGAAGTTTACAAAGTTCAATTTGATCCCTAAGTTTTTTTTTTTCATTTTTGGTCATTATAGATTTAGGTATTAATATTTTGGTTTTAAAAATTTATTTTACTTGCATTTCAGTCATTGAATATTGATAGACAAGAGATAAAGATTTTAGCCTACTATAAAAAAATCAATCTTGGTATTAGTGAGTTTATCTTGGGGACAGAAGTTTAATTGAGATAATTTTACCTATCAACCATGTTAGAAAAAATTAATTGATGTCCGTTAAGTTTTTTATATTTGATTTTTTATTTTTAGACGAATTAAAAAGTGTTTTCGAGTTAAAAATGAGATTATTGAGAAACAAATTAAAATTTAGGTTTTAAGGGTCTAAAAATCACGATGTTAATAAAAAGGGCATGTTTTTGTCAAAATATTAAAATATCGCATAAATAAAAAATAAAGATTTTGATTATAGAAATACATTTTTTCTTTAAAATTGTTTTTTTTTCGAACTCTTTCGAATGTTTATACTAATCGACTCATCATTAAATAAAAATTGGTTTTGCAAATGGTTTTACTATTTTTATTATTTCCTTTATTCCATGATTTATTGAACCTATATTATTGTTAACTAGTAGGACTCTCTTTAGCTTATTCTTATAAAATATTTATATATACATCTATCGTTTATTTCTTATTAAAAAGATCAATTTTTTTATTGTATTGTTCAACTAACATTCACAACTCTTTTTATGATTTATTAGTTCATTTTTAAATATATTAAACGCTATGATTTATCAGTTCATTTTTAAATGTATTTAGCGCATATATCATCTTTTCATTTTTTTATTAACAAATTTCATGATACTAGAAAATATATCCATAATATTGATACTTTCTTCTCTTGTGTTATAAATTTACCCTCAATTGCATGTTCAGGGAGTTTTTTTTTTTAGCAAAGACAACTTTATTTTTATATTGTTTCAATCTGTATTTGTTTACTTTTAATTTTTTTATAATAAGTTTCAATTTTATATTTTTTTATCCCTTATTCCAAGAATATACTAAAATATTTCTTTTTATAATTTTTTTTATTTTATATTATAGATCACCTATCTATCTTGCTCTTTATTTTAATTGTTAATTTTTTAATTTTTTGATATTTTAATTTTTTTTCAAAAAAACAAGCATTCAAAAAATATAAAATAAATGTGAATGCTTTAAAAACATGTTTTTTTTTTTAATTTGGTTTTTAAAAATCAATAAGAATAAAGAATAATTAACAACTACAAAAACAAAACAAAAAAAGAGTATAATCAAAATGCATCAAAAACAAGTTTTTTTTAAAAAAAACTAAAATATTTACTGTTTTTTGAAAATAAAGTTAAAAGTTAAGTTATGAAAAACAATCCAAACATTCCTTAAACACTAAACACATCAAAGTCATACATACAAGTAGTCTAATACTCTATCTTCGAGATGTTGCCAAGGATTGAATTGCTGCTTCCACAGCTTTTGCTTGCTGCGCGGTACCCAATAGTAGTATATGTGCTTCACAACAATTACACCTCAGCCAACTCCTCTGAGAATATGGCTTTTCCCTTTAGCCAACATCACCAGCATTAAGTTCAATAATTACTAATTTGAACACCTAAATGGTGGCAAACACCATAGAAGAGCACAAAATCACCAGAAACCCCATTTCCACCACACCACAGTAGCAGCTCCTGGGACTGATTTCTCGAACACCACAGAATCAGACGTAACAACCAACAGCCTTGCGATCCTTCAAGTCAAGCCCTGAAGATTTTCATGTGCTTCTCACAAACCCGAAAATTAAGGCTGAACTCCTTGCACCCCTAAAGCAATTACTCAAAAGCTAATTTCATTCCGCTGAAGAAAATGCTGGTAAAACCAGACAGCTTCACCCAGAAAATGGGAGACACAAAACTTGCAAGTGATTTTTATTGGTGGACGCTTTTGCTCCACCATATGTCTTCACAATCGGTCTAGCCATCCAAGGATACTTTCCTGAGAGCCAAACTGCAGATCCTGTGGAACATATTAGAAACTGAAGATCATACCATTAGTGGAATTAAAATCAACAAAATGATGAAAAAGGGCAAAATTTGAAGCTTACAGCAAGCTGGAAATCTGGTGGAGTGTCCAGCTCAAGGTTCTCCAATTCAGCAATTCCACAAGGTTCGTTATTGTTTCCATTCACTTCGTTTGTATTGTGTGCCATGCCAGTGTATGAAACACGGTTTACCCCCGAATTATTTGGAACACGAGGAGCAGAAACAAAAATTTCATTGCATAACAGAGAATCATCTAAGGCAGTGAAATCAGAGTTTTCAACAGCCTGAGATTCACCAGCAAACCATTCAGGGAATTCCACATCACCCTCAAGCTGAAAAACATGTGCTGGGACATCAGGTGCTTCTTCCTTAATCTCATTGTTCTAGCCACAAAAAACAAACTTGGGTAAAGATCGAATTCATAGACATGGCATCCAAAACAAAGTCCAAATTTATGAAACCGTTTCATTTTCAATATTCAATGAATGAGCTTTAGCTATCGTTTTGAAATTTTTAAATGAGAATATTCATTTTTTAACAAGTGAATGACCAAGTAGACATAATGTGTTAATTCTTGCATTAGATGTGCTTAAATCTTTCTCAGAGATGAACTATCCTACACACTCCACAATAGGTATATGCATTACATTATAGAAAAATGTATCAACAAACTAACCAATTTACCTGCCCAGCCAAATGCGTTATGTTATCATTGGCAATGTCATCATACATGACAGATTTCCCTGGTCGTGGCGGGTTGGGAGGATTGGAATTAGGGGTCCTTGGACTAGTTTGATGTGACAAAATATCATTATCTTCAATAAGTAGATTGTCATCGTTCTTTTCAGTTTGTTTCTGCTGGTAGAAAATTTTGGAAACTACATATTCACCTTCCTTTTCATCTTCATCAGTACCCAGATGGTACTGATGCATAACCCACTTAGACTTATCTGGTTTTGACCCCTTCTTTGAACTTTTATAAAGAACCATGATTTTCTTGCAGCCTTTCTGAACTCCATTGTCCATCACAGGTTTTGTCTTGCCTGTCTTGTGCCAACGGACACCCTCCTCATTGGAACCGACTTCACAGTGGATCTTCCGGCGCTTTCGTTGACCAGTAGCATAAGCATTATTTGTTCTGTGAAAGAAATGGACACTATTTCCATCTTTCTTGGCACCTGGAACAAAATTTGGAAATGGTGATGAGAATAATATTTGTGCCCTCCAACAAAGTTGTATCTCATTACTCTTGTTGACTGAGAGTTTTTCCAGTTATAAATACTTAAGAAAAATCTAGTCATCATGTATTAGGAGATCGTGAATGTATGCAGTTTTTAGAAGTTCATGTATGTGTTTGTTCATTATATTTAATGAGTCTTTAAAGAGTCACTTTAAACTTCTATATGAGAAGTGTTTTACTCTCTACTTAAGATCGGAAAATTGTAGACACATACAAATGCAATAAAAGACTTTCTCACTATATTCAACAGTTTCTCAGTTTCTGCTGCTGTATATAACTTACCATTTTCAACATGGAGGGTTTGGATATCTAAAACATGGCCAACCATGGAGTAAAAACCTCAACAACTCAACCAGAGCAGCAAAGATTAACTTGTAGGATGATTACTAAAATTTATAATGGTGAATCAAAAATTAGCCAGCAATAACTAGCTGTGACTATGCCATACACCCCATACTTGTCTGAATCTTTCATAGTGCTTGATAGACACTCATAGTGCATTCAGGAAAAACAAGAATAAATATCATGCTTGACAACCACTGACCAGGTAGCTTTGCTGGATGGGTATAACAAATTCCTTTATCACCATCTAGTGTTGGAATAAACTCATCAATGAACATGTGAGGTTTGGAATTTCCAACAGCACATTTTGCTTCTAAATGCTCTAAAAGCTGTGCATCAGAAGGATCAAACTTTACACCAATAGGCAGGCCAGGCCATTCTTGAGTAACCTGCAGATCAGAAGCACCATGTGAAATACCAACAGCAGTGAGATACACCACAGAAATGCACAATCAGCCATAGGTCCATGATAGATTAACAAGCTCCCAGGTAAAAAATGATAATGCAACTCATGTTAAAACCACAAAGTCGACTCAGGAAAAGTCAGTTAAATAAAAGGAACACGAAAGCTGCAGCTTACATCACTGTTATCTATATGACAATGGCACTTTGGGCACTCACGATTTGCCCCACAGTCTTTGATTTGATAAGCAGAAGATCGTGACACTTTCCTTGCAATTGATCTGCCATCAATAAGCCAAGCCCTGCGAGAATGACACAAGTCATAACCAAATTAGCAAAGCATAATTTCAAAAATATACCAGAAAGAGATGGCAACAGCGACATTTGTTGCCAAAGACAGAGGATTGTCAGAATAACAGTGAATGATACCCCCACTCGTCTTCAAATAAGAACTAACAATACGACTAGAAACATTATCAACACAAGTAGACATACAAAACCAGTAATCTTAATTGCTGAAATCATGGAATACAACTAGACATACAAAAGAAGAAAGGGGAAAAAATGAAAGACACATTCTGTTCAAGTCATATCTTAAAAACAAGTTCAAGTAGCTTCAAGCTTCCAGGACAAGACTATAATTTATGATGAGGTTAGCAGGTTTTTTTAAAAAAATTCAGCGATCCTTTTTAACATAATTTAACCTCCAACTATAAACTAAATTAAAAAGGAGCACCAGAATTCTAGTCGAAAAGCCTCTCCTAAGTAAGATACTGTAGCTCCTCCAATGCTTTTGGGTATCAGACTCTTCACACAAGGGAATACAATGAGTGGCCAGTTCAAACAAATTATCTCCTCTATTTTTGGTTTCATCCGACCGTCAAGAAAAAATTAATCACCATTGATGGAAACTCATTGCATTATAAAATTAATCCATCAAATATAAACATAAAAGCAGGAAAGTCCTAAGCTTTACGACATCATGCAGGTCCTCCATTCTTCAATTTCTCTAACTCGGTAGCTCTCGAAAGCCAAAAAAAAAAAATTCTTCACCCATCACAGGAGTACAAAAATGATAAAAAAAAAACATAAAAAAAACACTAATACACGTATTTCTTTACCAAAATTTGGCAACATTTTTTCATTTATCCCAGGAGTGCAAAAATAGAAAAATCCAAGCCAAACCCACATATTAAGATTCCAAAAAAAATTAAATGAAGCAAAAAAAGGGACAAAATTAGTCCATAAGTTCCAAAAATTAGATTTTTCTTCATGATTTCCCACCTTTCAATCAAAAGAAAAAAAAACCCCAATTATTTTTTGTAAAACAGTGTTGATTTCTTCATCGGAAACCAATATATGCAGAAGCTTATTAAGCACTCCCTCATTAAATTTGAGCTTACCTTGCCATTTCTAGAGAGAGAAAGAGAGATTTCTATGAGTATTTTAAGAGCTCAAAAATCTTTCCCCTTTCTCGACCAGGCGCAGTGAGCTAGAGAGAGAGTGTGTGTGTGATTATTTATATCTGGATTGTACGCGAGCGGGAAAACTGAGCTTCGGTCTCGCTATGAGAGGCTCGGTTCCCGAACCAGAGCTTCGGGTTCAGAATCTTTTAACTAACGAGGTGTGGACTTGACTTTGGTGGGTCCCAACGTTGACTGAACCTAAACCCGAACCTATGTTCTGTCTTTAAAAAGTCGAGCGGTGGAGGACATTGGAAACCGTGTAAGGTGTCATTTTCGTTATTTTGTCCAAATTTAACTTGCTCCCCAAGCTAAAATAGAAACTGTTAAAACTGAATTACTGCTTCTTTTTTTTTAACCGCTGTGGATTCGGCTGCTGAAAAAGGTTAATTGATTTTTACTTTTTTGAGGAGTGCTTGCCTTTTGGAAGGAAGGGGAGGAATGTTTTGGGAGTACTGTTTAGAACGCGCTGAGAGAGAGGGGTTTAGTCTTTAAGTAGATAGTGGATAGATGTCATGTCATGTCATGTCATCGTTAAACTCCATAGAAGAATGAGATTGCCCGATTATTCAGCAGATACCCGCTGTCAGAAAGATAGATTTCTTTCCTTTTAAAATTGTTTTTTCAGTCAGTGCAGTAATACGAGAGAAATACATCTTTTTACAAATATTTAATAACGTGGCTAAGAGTGGTTATGATTATTTTTTAAAGTATTTTTTATTTAAAAATATATTAAAATAATATTTGTTTTATTTTTAAAAAATTATTTTTTATATTAGCGCATCAAAATAATTTAAAAACATTAAAAATATATATTAATTTGAAGCAAATAAAAAAATTTAAATTTTTTTAAAAACATTTTTAAAACGCAAAAACAAACAGTGCATTAAATAACATAATTTAATTTTATAGTGTTTTTAAAATATAATATTCATTAAATATTGTATTTTTAAAACCTGATAATTACATGTCATGTTTCTGAAACGCGACAACTTAAAATATCATGCTTCACAAGCGCAATATTAATTAAAATTTAATCAGATCGAACACACAACGTTGTCTTTCTGTCACGGAAAAAACCATTGTCGCCCTCACTTCTCTCCCAAAAAACTCATAAAACACTTAGATTTTGCCCTTAAATCAATCAAAAAAGAAACTCATCCTAGTTTTTAAGCATCCTTTGATGTTTTTGTGTTGAAAATCCACAATTTCCTTTATTGTCACTACTGTTGTCGTTGTTGCCCCAGTCATTCTTATAGTTTTATAAATAAGGTAAACATACCACATTGCTATTAATTTGGATTTGGTTTGGTTGAAATCAAATAATTGTTTAGGTTGAATTTAAGGTTTGTTAAATTAATAATAAATTAGTTAAAATACATTCAATTAGAGTTTATTTGATATAGTTGAACATGAAAATAAGTTAGATTAATAATGAATTAATTATTTCAATTTATTATGTGTTGCGTTTAATTTAGGTTAAGTTGTCAAATTAGTTATTTTGTGTATATTGTTGGAATCAACTAATAATGTAGTTATATACACACACACATTCATGCAATAGAGCATAAATGTGGTTGAATTGTGGTGAATTATATTTTTTATTGAATTGTTGATAAGTTGATGAATTTAGTATTTTCTTAGAATTAAATTGATTTGTTATAAATTTACATTTGGTGCATTTGAGCATAAAAAATATTAATTGATTATGTATTATGAATTATGTTTATATATATATATATATATATATATATATATATATATATATATATAT